>WNFL01015699.1_pt2 | contig 15696 bp, 18 predicted proteins | sample 5400361 | NCBI WGS metagenome assembly WNFL01 (sample SAMN13153351, study PRJNA577476) | soil metagenome | isolation source: 40 cm soil on Douglas fir-dominated hillslope | place: USA:California | collected 2013-09-17
ACAAGCGTATGATACGTCAAATCAGCGACCTCTTCGATCAGGCGTTGATCTTCCTGCACCAATGCCGCAACGACAACCTCGGTCCCTTCCTCGCCCACCTTCTGCGCTATCTTTGGCAAACCTTCTGCAAAGAGACTTGCCGTATAGGATTTTTCCATCGGGTTGTTTTTGCGATCTTCAATCACATCGAACAGCCATTGAATGCTCATTTTGATTTCTCCATTGATTCAAAACCTTAACTACGGAGACACAGAGTCACGGAGCTTTTATTATTTTCTCTGTGTCTTCGTGTCTCTGTGGTTAGAATGATTTTTCCAAGTCACGATAGAAGCAACTTCTTTCTCCTGTGTGACACGCTGCACCTGCGGGGTTGACCAATATCAGTAATGTATCTGCATCACAATCCACGCGGACTTCAACCACGTGTTGTACATTTCCCGATGTCGCGCCTTTGTGCCATAACTTATTTCGACTCCGCGACCAAAAAACTGTCTCGCCTTTTTCGAATGTAAGCTGCAGAGATTCTTGATTCATATATGCCATCATCAAGACCTGCTTAGTCTCTGCATCCTGCACTATCGCAGGGACAAGTCCATTGACATCAAATTTAATTTCTGATATGGATACGGTCATGCTCAACCTCGAATTGGAATATTCATTGATTGAAGTTCTTTCTTCAAATCAGCGATCTTCAATTTACCATCATGGAACAGCGACGCCGCTAACGCTGCATCCGCCTTACCTGACGTGAGCACCTCCGCAAAATGGGACACAGTCCCCGCCCCACCCGAAGCGATGACTGGTACAGACACCGCTTCTGCAATAGTGCGCGTGAGTTCGATATCATAGCCAGCTAACGTTCCATCGGCATCCATGCTTGTCAACAAAATTTCTCCTGCACCCAGTTCAACAGCGCGCATTGCCCATTCGATCGCATCAATTCCAGTTGGCGCCCGCCCGCCATTGACATACACTTCCCAACTCGATTCATTCTTGCGCACATCCATTGCTAGCACGATACATTGAGTACCAAAACGCGATGCGCCCTCCGATAATAACTCAGGTCGTTTCACCGCCGCCGAGTTGACACTGATCTTATCGGCACCAGCAAGCAACAGATTCCGCATATCGTCCACTTCACGGATGCCGCCGCCAACAGTCAACGGCATGAAGACAGTCTCTGCCACGCGGCTGACCAAATCCAACGTGGTCTTGCGCCCTTCATGCGTTGCTGAAATATCCAGAAAGACAAGTTCATCCGCGCCCTGCTCATCATACAAACGCGCCTGCTCCACTGGGTCACCTGCGTCACGCAAGTTCGCAAAATTCACGCCCTTCACCACGCGCCCATCTTTGATATCAAGACAGGGAATAATTCTTTTAGCCAGCATTCGTAACTCCATTCAAGGCTTCTTTCAAATCAATAGACCCCTCATACAATGCACGTCCGATGATGACACCAGAAAGATTCACATCTAGCGCTGCCAGCACATCATTTAAGGTATGCACACCACCAGAAGCAATCACATCGAGTCCACTCACCTCAGCCAACTCGCGGGTGGACGGAATATTCAGCCCGCTGCCCAAACCGTCCCTGCGAATATCGGTAAAGATAATAGTACGCAGACCTAGGGTCCGCATTTGAAGCGCCAAGTCAATTGCAGAGATTCCACTGTCGTCTTTCCAGCCGCGCACACGCACGAGTCCATCCCGCGCGTCAATCCCAACCGCGATTTTCTCTGCGCCAAATTTATCGAGCGCATCCTTCACAACATTAGGTTGTTCAATCGCGATCGTGCCCAACACAACGCGACTCACACCCAGTTCAAGCGCGCGTTCAATCGCGGCGAGCGAACGCATCCCGCCGCCAAATTGCACGCGCGCATCAAGTTTTAGAATCGACTCAAGTGCCACAAGATTTTTATTATCACGCTCGCCGAACGCGCCATCGAGATTCACAACATGCAGCCAACTCGCGCCCGCACCCAACCATTGCCGCGCCATCTCTTCGGGGTTATCGCTATAGGAAGTCATGCGCGCGGGGTCGCCCTCTTTCAGGCGCACAACTTTCCCATCGTGCAGATCGATGGCAGGATAAATCGTAAAACTCATGCTGCCTCCAAAAAGTTTTTCAAGATTCGCAGCCCCACCGCCTGACTTTTTTCAGGATGAAATTGCACGCCAAAAATATTTTGGCGTTGCACGGCGCAGGCATAGTTGATGCCGTAATCGGTAGTTGCCAACACATCGGATGAATTCCACGGCTGACAATAATACGAATGATTGAAATAGACATACGCTCCATCATTGACCTGATCAAAAAGCAGCGCATCTTTCTTAACTCGAACCTGATTCCACCCCGTGTGCGGAATCTTCACCGAAAGCGACTCTGCAAACTTTACCACAGTGCCTTTGAGCAAACCCAAGCCTTCGTGGTCGCCCATCTCTTCGCCAATTTCAAACAATGCTTGCATGCCGACGCAAATTCCCAACAATGGAATGTTTCTTTGCGCAACATCTTTTATTGCGATATTCAATCTGCGCGCTTTCAGCCCAGACATAAAATCGCCAAATGCGCCCACACCAGGCAGAACGACCTTCTTCGCCGATAAAACTTTTTGCGGGTCGTCAGTTCGTTCAACCTTCGCACCAACAGATTCCAGTGCCTTTTGTACCGAGCGGAGGTTGCCCGTGCCTGCATCAATCAAAACAATATCTTTCATAAACTCCCTTTCGTGGAGGGTATTGTTCCACCACGTCTCACATCGAGTTGAGTTGCATTATCTAATGTCCGTGCCCATGCTTTAAATAATGCTTCCGCTTGATGATGGTCATCGCGTCCATATAAAACACGCGCATGAAGATTACATCGTGAAGTCACCGCAAACGACTCGAAGAAATGCGGAAACAATGTAGTAGGGATATTCCCGACATACGGCGTGTGCCATTCTGCTTGAATGACAGCATACGGACGCCCTGACAAATCAATTGCCACATGTGCCAATGTCTCATCCATCGGTGCAAACGAATCTCCCATGCGGACAATACCTTTGCGATCGCCTAGTGCTTTATCAAAGGCTTGACCCAACGCCAGCGCCACATCTTCAACAGTGTGATGCACGTCAATATGCAAATCACCAGTCACCTTTACGGTGAGGTCGAACAGTCCGTGCACAGCGAGATGGGTTAGCATGTGGTCGAGAAATCCTACACCTGTGGAAATCTCGTGTTTGCCTATGCCATCCAAATCCAATTTGATTTCGATTTGTGTTTCGTTGGTTTTTCTTGATATTTCTGCGGTTCGCATCTCATATTCCTTTCAATGCTTCCAATAACTGATCAGCATCTTGTGGCCTGCCCACACTAATGCGAATGTGATCTCTTAGCCTAAGCTTGTTGAAATAGCGGATAAAGATTCCATGTTTCTCAGCAAGTTCTGTTTTCAGTTGCAGGGCATCCTTACCAATCACCTGACATAATATAAAGTTTGAGCGGGTGGGATAAGGCTTCAAATACGGAATATCATGCAGTTCTTCAAACAACCGCTCACGTTCGGTTTTCAATAACTCAACAAACTTTTTCAATTCATCAACATGTTCCAATGAAACCTGCGCCGCGACACTCGCCGCCACGTTGACGTTATAAGGCTGTTTTGATTTCCATAAAGTCGGCATTAACCATAATGGAAAGGCACCATATCCAATGCGGAGTCCAGCCAGCCCTGCCCATTTGCTGAAGGTGCGGAGAACAATCAGGTTCTCACGTTCAGGCACTTCACGGATTCGGCTCAAACTTGCTCCAAGGTTTTCACCTGCGAATTCAATATAAGCCTCATCCAAAACAACCAAAGTCGGCAGGGACAATAATTCATCCATCACATCAGATGGAATCAACGAGCCATCGGGGTTGTTGGGAGATGTGACAAATAATAATTTTGGTTTATGTTCCTCAACAGCTTTTTTGATGGCTTTCAAATCTAGTGAAAAATCAGCATTTCGTGGAACTTCGATACATCGCGCTGCATTCAATTCTGCATCGAAAGAATACATCCCAAACGTGGGTGGGCAGGAAAGGATGCAATCATCGGGATCAAGGAAAATGCGCATGAGCAAATCTATCAGTTCATCTGCGCCTTGACCAGCAAGAAGATTTTCTTCATCCACGCCTGTGAACTGTGCCAGCGATTTTCGCAACGCACGACTCTCAGGGTCAGGATAAATGTGTGGGAAGTCCAGTTTACCCAAAGCTTCACGAACAATCGGCAACAGTCCATAGGGATTTTCGTTTGCATCCAGTTTGACGATTTGCGAAGGGTCACGTCCAATACGAGCAGAGAGAACTTCGAATGGCTCAATCGGTGTGTATGGAGGCAATGACTCTAAATGATTACGAACTTTCATGATGTCTCCTTTGACAATTGACCATCGACGATAGACGATGAATGAACTTCCATAATCTATTGTCCATCGTCCATCGTCCGCAATAATGCTGCATTCGCATGTGCATCCAAACCTTCGGATTGGGCGAGGGTGGCTGCAATAGGGCTAATGGATTGTGCCGTACTTTCATCAAGGGCAATCAAACTGACGATTTTTACAAAATCCCATACGTTGAGCGGAGAGGCGAATCGAGCGGAGCCGCCTGTCGGCATGACATGACTTGGACCTGCAAGATAATCACCCAGCACTTCAAAGGAGTGTTCGCCGAGAAAGACGCCACCGGCATTGTTGACCTTTTCCACCCAACGCCATGGCTCAGCAACGGACAATGCCAGATGTTCGGGCGCGTATTCGTTTGCTAAATCAATGGCTTCGTCTAAATCACGAGTCAATATTGCACCGCCGCGATTTTCGAGGGAGGCGGCGATGATATCTGCACGGTTGAGTTGTTCAATTTGATTTGCAACTTCAACTTGAACTTTTTCTATCAATAATTGCGAAGGCGTGAGAAGAATGGCAGATGCCAATAAGTCATGTTCGGCTTGGGCGAGCAAATCAGCCGCTACCCATTTTGGATTTGCAAATTCATCCGCAATGACGACCGTCTCGGTTGGACCAGCGAGTCCGTCAATGCCAACGACGCCATAGACTTGTCTCTTTGCCAATGTGACGAATAAATTTCCAGGTCCAAAAATTTTATCAACGGGACGAATTATTTCTGTTCCATATGCCAATGCAGCAATCGCTTGCGCCCCACCGAGCGGATAGACTTCGTCCACGCCAGCGACGGCACAGGCGGCGAGAATGATTGGGTTGATGGGAACGTCTGCATTGGCAAACTCACGATTGGGAGGTGTGACGATAACAATCTCTTTTACACCTGCTACTCTTGCAGGGATGGCGCTCATCAAAACGGTTGAAGGTAATGGAGCTGTTCCACCTGGGACATATAATCCCACGCGTTGTATCGGGCGGATGATTTGACCGAGTGCGCCACCGAGTTCGTTGGTGAACCAGGAGGTCAATGGTTGTTTGCGATGAAAGGCTTCGATGCGTGAGGCGGCTTGTTCGAGCGCGTCACGTTGCGCGTGCGGCAGCGAATCGTATGCAGATTGGATCAGGCTTTTCGAAACGGGAGCAGGTTTGAGGTCGATTGAATCGAGGCGTTTCGTCCAATTCTTAAGCGCAGAGTCGCCGTTCATCCGCACATCTTTCAAGATGCGCGTCACAGCTTGTTCCGCTGTCAATGATTCCCCAAAAAGATTCGCGATGCCATCCATCACACGTTCGCTGACGGGAAATTCGTCGGGCGGGGTACGTTTGAGGATGGTCTGCCGGGCAGTTTGCGGGTCATATTGTTTGAGCATGAGATCTCCTATTTCAGTGCCGTGAGCATGGCTTTGTAACGCGGTGGCTCTTCTTCAAAAATATACGTGACCGGCGAAACAATGATGCCGCTGCCGCCGATGTTGCGCAACTCGGTGATCGCGCGCGAAAGATAATCGCGCCGCACGACCACACTGACCGAGAACCATTTTTGCTGCGCATCGCGGACGATGACCGGGCTGATGGTGGGACCCTGCAAACCGCCGACGGAGGTTTCAGTAAAAAGTTTTTGCGCCAGCGCTTCGGGACTTTCACCGCGCATGTTGGCAATAACGAGGAGATTATCCTTCGCCCGCAGATGCGCTTCGATATATTCCAGCAGACGGCGCGCCATTTCGAGCGCATTCGGATTGGTCTGCAAAGATTTGCGATTCGCAATGAGCGCGGCTTGCGAGGGCTGGATGAGTCCATCGGGCAGGGCACGCAGGCGGTTGTCTTGCAGCGTTTGACCCGATGAAACCAAATCAGAAATGATATCAGCATAACCAATGGTGGGCGCAGTTTCGAGCGTGCCCTCAGCGGAAATCAAAGTGTGTGGAATACCTTTCTGACTTAGAAAGCGTTCGGTGAGAAAGGGAAATTTGGTCGCCACACGCAAGGGACGATCAAAGGTGCTGGCGAATTTTTTGAGCGATGGAATATCTGTGACATCGCTCCATGCTTCAGGGACAGCTAGTTTCAGTGAACAGTAACCAAAGCCAAGTGTATCGTGCAAAACGATGATGTCACCATTCTCTCCGCGTTTTTCTTCGAGTACATCGATACCAGTGATGCCGAAGTCCACGCTGCCTTGACGCACACTGACGACAATATCGGCGGGACGTTGAAAGATAATACCCAGTTCGGGCAAGGCAGGGACTTCCGCTTGATACTGGCGCGGATTGGGTTTGAACACGCGCAAACCCGCGGCGGAAAGAAAATCAAGCGAGTCGCTTTCGAGGCGACCTTTGGAGGGGAGGGAGAGTCGGATAGTTGGTTGTGGATTCATAATTTTCCTTTTCAAATTTTCCTCGGTGGTCGAGTAGGGCGAAACCCATATCGAGACCACATATTTCGAAAATACTCTTGTTACAAAAATTCCTTTGCTTAGTGGTGGTCTCGATACGTCCCGCGAAGATCATGCGTGACTACTCGACCATCAAATCTACACAAACAAAAATCCCCGACCAAGGTCGGGGATTGATGAGGTGAAATATGCTGTCCCGTTATTGTGTAACAGGAATGCGCACAGATGCCTCCCGACCATGCGGGGGTTGGGTATGATGATGGTGGCTGTGCGCGAAGATTGAATTCATGTTGGGCGGTATTCTATGACGGAGAGAGGATTGAGTCAAGGGATGGTTGTTGCGTTTTTATGCCTATGGTTCTATAATTTTGCACATAAGTGTTACACAAAGTTTTATTAGCTTAAATCAAAACTATACAGTAAAGTAATCCAGCAGAAATGGAAAAACCTTGCAACCGCTAGCCTATACAACAGCTAAAATTTCTTGGTCTCTTCTTTCATCAGCAATATTACGTGCTAAAGAATCTTCAGGCGATGTCAGTTATATAGATCTAAATCTAGAATCTTTGCCAAGTATTGTTTTGTCTTGTATATCCCTAGAAGCCTTTGTAAACGAAGTCTCTTCCTTATCACACGCGTTTCTTTTTGATCATGAACGGACGCAAGAATTTCAGCATTTAGCGGATGATAAGCAAGAAAGCATTATTGATATTAGTTTAATAAAATGTAAAGAGGTGGCAAAAATCAAAGACGATTCGAAGGGCTCATTCTACGAACGTTACAAACTATTGCTTAAGGTGTTGGGAATTGAATATCCGCCTTTCCTTCAAAAATTGTCGTACTTGGAAAATGTGAGGAACGGACTTGTGCATTTCAAATTGTTGGATATTCCAGTTATCACTAATTCAAATGGAACAATAGCTTATTCACAAGAGCCCCCCGAAGTGTTCAACCACCTAAAGAAATATTCTGTTATGGGGTTTCCTGTTGTCGCATCAGACGGTAACGAAGGAAGTGTTGAATGGACTCTTAGAATCTCAACAAACGCAATGGCAGTTTGGTGCATAGACTTGATACTCGAAGCCATAGTTTATATTCTTGACAGACTCCCCGATGGAAGATTTAAGCAGTTTATCTTTCAAGCCTATGCTGCTAGCGACAAATCCTTTGTTCATATATTTCAAAAAGGAAAGTTTGAAGTGGAGTTATGGGCTAATAAACTGTTCACAAAGTAACAGTGTCTTTATATTGATTCATAAAGTGCTTAAGGAAATCTAAAATGCCAATGTTTGATCCTGAACCTAGAATAATCCAAGTTCGAGGTGATCGCGCAATGGGGAGTAAATTTCTGTTTGAGTTTTATCCTAAAACCATGGAGATTAAGCTAAAAAACAGAGATGTGACTTTTACTATAAAAATAAACGACTTGCTGGCATTTGCCAATGAAACCGATCAAGATGTGTTCCATATCAAAGCGATAATCGAAGATAAAGGCGATTTGTGAAACATATTCACATAAAGCGGCTTTGAAGTTTTGTAATGAACCATGAATAAAAAGTTGTCCTAATGTTTAGCGTCCACCTAATGCCACTTAGCAACTATTCTAATTCGCCAAATTGACTCTGTAAACTTGGGTACTTCAATTCTTTTTGCCTATTGCTTGAATCACAGAGACCACCATCACAGTGGTCTCTTTTTATTCGGTTGTTCGCCTATCAATGTATTTACTGATGACCCACGATGCGATGCGGCACATACGGCTCTTCTAAATATGTAGCTTCAGCTTGAGTCAACTTAACAGACAAAGCGCCGATGGCATCTTCCAAATGAGAAATCTTCGTTGCTCCGACGATAGGTGCGGTCACGGGTTCCTTCTGTAACAACCAGGCGAGCGCGATATGAACGCGTGGGACACCATGCTTCTCTGCAATCTCCCCGACCCGCTCCACGATCGGTCGATCAGCTTCAGCGGCTGCATCATATTTGCTTTTTTGGATCTGATCGGTTTCAGAACGCAGCGTCTTTTCCGATGACCAGTCGCGGGTTAATCTTCCAGAGGCGAGCGGGCTATATGGGATCGAGCCAATCTTCTCTGCGCGGCAGAGCGGCAGCATCTCCCGTTCTTCTTCGCGATAGATCAGGTTCAGGTGATTCTGCATCGAGACGAAGCGCGTCCAGCCATGCTTCTCAGCCACATGCAGTGCCTTCTGAAATTGCCACGCCCACATGGCGGAGGCACCGATGTAGCGGACTTTACCAGCCTTCACCACATCATGCAGCGCTTCCATCGTTTCTTCGATGGGAGTTTCATAATCCCAGCGATGGATCTGGTACAGATCGACATAATCTGTCTCAAGCCGCTTTAGACTGTTATCGATCTCGCTTAAGATCGCCTTGCGCGACAGCCCGGAGCCATTCGGCCCCTCGCGCATTTTGCCATGCAACTTGGTGGCGATGATAACCTCGTCCCGCTGCGCGAAATCCTTCAACGCACGTCCGAGGATCTCCTCACTCTTCCCAATGGAATAGACGTTGGCTGTATCGAAAAAATTGATCCCCAGCTCGAGCGCTTTCTTGATGATCGGACGGCTGTTTTCTTCATTAAGCACCCATTTGTGCGTCCAACGTTCCGCGTCGCCGAACCCCATGCAGCCGAGGCAGATGCGCGAGACCTGCAACCCTGTTGATCCTAAGCGAACGTATTCCATATTTTCTCCTATCGAATCATTTATTGAAATTGATTGCTTTATTATTGGGTCTTCTTTTTTTCCTGATTGCTTGCACCGCCGCGTCTCTTTTCTTTAGCCTTATCCTCAGGGTGGATGTGGGTACCACGCTTGACCGCCAGGAAGGTCACGTTATCCCAGGCGTTGCGGATACCAACAATCAGGAGCAGCAACATGGCTGAACCGATAACATACAAAGCCGGAGAGGGATTGTTAGGGAGCATCAAGGCAGCAACAATCAATGCGACATTCGCAAGCAGAGGCAGTGCCAGATACCAAGACCAGTCTTCCAGCGTCGATTGATAGTGAGGCATTCGCCACATCCGCCGCAATATGATGATGGAATAGATCACCATCGCCACACCCAACAATCCAAGTAGCAAGCTGATCGTTGAAAATGCCTGCCAGGGCGCGCTGAGAATCCCAGCCAGCAGGAGCACAGTGCAAAATTGTACGACGGTTGGCGTATTGTATGCGGAGATTCCCGCATTCGCGATTGACTCATGCGTATTAAGCCCTGCGAATAACGTTGTGGCTACAAACATCAAGCCTGTCAGAGTCGCTGCAGCCGTCCCCATGATCATGTAAAAGTTTTGCCAATTGCTCAAGAGCGATAATTCTGGTCCTTGCATCATAAACCTGACCTTCTAAAGAAATAAAGGAGTGTTCAGCGCGGCACGAGTTTGATCGTCGCAGCTCGCGCTTCAGAGCTATTGATGTGGCTAATGATGCTCGCCGCATAACGCTGATACTTTGCTGCATAAGCAGTGTCAATTTGGTCATTGACATTGGCGTCAGGTTCTTCGACAAAATTAACATCTTTGTCCACCCCGCCCGCTCGAACGTGCCCTTCGTGACGAGTTTGAACACCACGGAACCAGGCAGAGGACCGCCCGTTCACGGATCGTACGTACAGGTCATTGCCGATGCGCACGACCCAAATGATCGTCGGTTTTCGCAACGTGTCATCGCTGCGGAGTGATGCAATCCGCAACTCTTCCGCGTTTCCAATCTTGTTGAGCTCATCGCTCGCCCATGTACTCATGAATGCACTTCCTAGAATTCGATGATGGCCTTGATCGCTTCGCGTGCATTCATCGCACGGTAGCCATCCGGGACTTGATCGAGTTTACCTGCCCAATCGAAAACACGCCCTGGTTCGATTCTTCCTTCGAGAACGTCTGGTAGCAGTTCCTCGATATAAGCGCGCGCTGGTGCTGGACCTCCAGCGATAGTGATGTTGCTAAAGAACGTAGGTTGAGCCGCTGGCATCACCTCATCCTGCGGAACCCCAACGCGTCCCACTGCACCTCCCGGGCGTACGATGCCGAGCGCTGTGCGGGTCGACTCATCATAGCCAACACATTCGAGAACAGATTGCACGCCTAGTCCTTTGGTCAGTTCACGCACACGCGCAATTGCCTCTTCGCCGCGTTTGCTGACGATGTCGGTTGCACCAAATTCTTTGGCGAGGTTAATCCGATCAGTGTGACGATCCAAAAGGATGATCTGTTCTGCGCCGAGGCGTTTGGCGGCAATGACGCCGCACAGGCCAACCGCGCCGCCGCCAACCACTGCCACGGTTTTGCCGGGACCAACTTTGGCTGAGATAGCGGCATGATGGCCAGTAGCCATCACATCGGTCAGAGTGAGAAGCGAGGGCATCAACGCATGGTCTTTGCCAACAGGCAAGGGTACAAGTGTGCCGTCTGCCTGCGGGACGCGCACTGCTTCTCCCTGTCCGCCATCAAGTTTCGTACCGCCCCAAAAACCTCCGTGAAGACAGGATGTTTGCAGCCCTTCCTGACAGTAAATGCAGGTTCCGTCTGACCAGGCAAACGGCGCAGCGACAAGGTCACCGACTTTGATTTTGCGGACATCGGCTCCAACCGCCTCGACAATGCCAATAAACTCATGTCCCATGCGACGGCCGGTTTCGCTATTCTCCATCTTCTTATATGGCCAGAGATCGCTGCCACAAATGGCGGCGCGAGTGACAACCAGGAGGGCGTCGGTTGGTTCTATTATTTTGGCGTCAGGGACATTCTCGACACGGACATCTCCTGCGCCGTACATTACAGTTGCACGCATTGTTTATTATCTCCAATTTGTATTGTGATTATTTTTCGTCGCTATATATCTGCATTCTCGTAATTATTGGTATTGATTTCTTGTTCTATGCTTGAGGCCGCCTGCTTTGAAGCTTCCTTCTGATCCTGATACAAAGTATACAGACCGCTGAGTAGAGTCAAACCGGCGCCTGCCCATGTTGTCAATGTCGGGAATTGATGCCAAATGACAAAACCCCACATGGTATTGATTGGCAGTGTTACATATTCAAATGGAGCAACGACCGAGGCTAACGCCACGCTGTAGGCTCGCGCCATAAAATACATGCCACCAGCCCAGACCAATCCCAGCCCAGACATGACGATCAAATCCAACAGGGTTGGCATGGTCCAGGCATGGGTTGGCATGGTCCAGGCATGAAAAAGAAAGGCAATGCTCGGAGGGGCATTGGGCGTTGGTCCAACCGCAATCACTAATGGAGCCAAAATAGCAGCGGCAACCAGGTAGAAAAGCGAACTGTAATAAGCCATCGTGGCACTGCTCTCTGTCGTTTGCAGCCGACGCGTGAGCATGGCTGAAAGCGTATAGAACAACGTGGACAGCAGAATAAAAATGGAACCGATATTAAAGTTCGCTGAACCGGGCCTGACAATGATAAGAACCCCGATAAAACCAATGCTCAGGGCAACCCAGCGATTTAGACTAACCTTTTCGCCCAGCACCACTACTGATAAGGCAGTGATCATCAATGGAGCAGAAAATCGAATCGCGGCGATCTCTGCCAGCGGCAAAGCAGCCAGCCCCATAAAGTAGGTGGTATATGAGAGAAATAGAAAAAGACCACGCACATATTCGAGCCTAGGTTGTTTTGTGGTTGGCAGCCCTCTCTGCCCTTCAAGGCGAAAAAAGAGCAGTGTAATCGGCATGGCAATAATCCCGCGGAAAATAACAATTTCCAGAATGGGATAGCTGCCGCCGATCCATTTCACGGCAATATCTTGCAGGGAAAAGATTAGTAGTGCCAGCACGAGGGAGCCGACTCCCAAAATATTTTTATTGGTTGTTTTCATGAAGCCTGATATTGTTTGTCGCTGACATGTTCCATCCAATCAGCGGACTTGCCATCGACTTGTTCCACAATGGAGATATGAGTCATCGCTGTAGTCGGCGCAGCGCCATGCCAATGCTTCTCGCTCGGCGGACACCAGACCACATCCCCCGGCCGAATCTCCTCGATCGGACCATCCCATTTCCGAACTCTTCCACAACCAGCCATCACAATTAAGGTCTGTCCTAACGGGTGACTGTGCCAGGCTGTCCGGGCACCCGGCTCAAATGTGACACTTGCGATAGAGACACGTGCTGGAGCGGGCGCTTGATTCTGAGGATCAATGCGAACATTACCGGTAAAATATTCCGCCTGTCCTTTGCCCGAAGGCTGTGAACCACTTCGTTTGATATCCATGTTTAAACTCCTAACTTTTCATGATCGGATAATTTGCTAATACCGGTCGCCAACCACGCTGATCTGCGACATGACATTTTCAATCTGGCTGAGATCATCGGAGGTCAATTCGATATGCACCGCACCATTGTTCTCATCGAGACGCTCAATCTTGCGCGAGCCGGGAATGGGCACGATCCACGGTTTTTGCGCCAGCAGCCATGCCAATGCGATCTGCGCCGGGGTGGCTGCCTTTTCTGCTCCGATCTTTTCAAGCAGATCGATCACGACCTTGTTCGCTTTAATCGCCTCTGGCTTAAAACGGGGATTGCGATTACGGATATCCGTGCTGTCGTACGTGGTGTTCTCGTCGATCTTGCCTGTCAGGTAACCACGTCCTAATGGACTATAGGGCACAAGTCCAATACCAAGTTCATCCAGGGTTGGCAGGATTTCCGCTTCGATATTTCTCCACCAGATCGAATATTCGCTTTGCAAGGCGGTGACGGGTTGAACGGCATGGGCGCGGCGGATTTGCTCTGCATTGGATTCAGACAAGCCAAAATATTTGACCTTGCCAGCCTGAATCAATTCCTTCACTGCTCCGGCAACATCTTCCATCGGCACGTTCGGGTCGGGGCGATGTTGATAGAACAGGTCAATGACTTCGACTCGCAAACGCTTGAGAGACGCATCAGCCACCCGCTTAATTTGTTCCGGGCGGCTGTCCACTCCAACGCTGGGATGCGGTCCCTTCTCTCCATGTTTCCATCCGAACTTGGTGGCGATCACCACTTTTCCTTTGAAAGGCTCCAATGCTTCGCCTACCAGTTCCTCGTTCGTGAATGGACCGTATACTTCCGCGGTATCAAAGAAGGTCACGCCGCGTTCGACAGCCTTGTGGAGGAAATCGATCATCTCTTGTTTGTCGGTTGGCTTGTCGCCAAAGCTCATGCGCATACAGCCCAGACCAAGAGCTGAAACTTCCAAGCCGCTATTTCCAAGTTTACGTTTTTGCATTTTCTATACTCCAATCTTTTTATATCTTTCCTGAAATTGACCTTCAACAACTCTTTTCAATCTCCGCCCATTAATTCCTCGATTTGAATCATCGCTTGTTCTTTTTTCAAAACCGCATTTTCATACACTTCAATTTTGTGGTCCAGAATGTCCAGAGTTTTTTGCATTTCTTTCATTCTGGCGGCAAGCAGCTCGCGCTGCTCGATCAAAATTTCTTTTCTGGCTTCAATGGTCTTATCACCCTGCTGAACCAATCCCACATACTCGATCAGCACTTCAACTGGAAGCCCTGCGCTCCTCATACACTTGATGAAATCAACCCGTCGTAAATCAAGCTCGTTGTAATCCCGAATACCACTTTCAGTTCGATGCACAGGCTGGATAAGTCCAATCCGCTCATAGTAGCGCAGCGTGTCCGATGAAAGGCCATATTGTTCACTAACTTCTGCGATTTTCATAATTCACCTCGAACAGAAGTCTAACACTTAGAGTCGACTCCAAGTCAAGGGTTTTATGATAGGAATTTAAAGCAATACTCCGCCTGAAAAGTATTTTCAGGCGGAGTATTCATGGAAGTGTTTGAATATTTCACAAAGACAAAGGTCTTTTATTTCAAATACCTAAAACAAAGCCCGTTCATTATTTCTTCTTGCTACCAGAGGTATTGAGCGCCACTGCCGCACGGATTAAATCTTTCAATGCGGCTTCGTCGATCTTTGAATCTTCGATTAAATCAATGCTGCGCGAAGCTTTGGCATCGAGACCAGCGTTGAACAATTTTTTCGGGTCAGCTAATGCTGCACCTTTGAAGAAGTTGAGTTTGATGTGATCCTTGAAGGCGCCGATAGCGACCACATTCCCTTTGTAGGCAAAGACAGGCGTATCCCACTTCCAATCTTCGGTGATTTCGGCAGAGGCTTCGTGAATCAGTTTACGCAATTGCACCATACGCTTTCCACGCCAATCGGTGAGGTCGTTGATGGCTTTGTCAATGTGTTGTGAGGGAGTTAGTTCTTTCATTTTGAATTTCCTTTCATCATGTCTGCGGCGCGATCCAATAAAAGTTCGCGCTCGCGGGTGTTTCGTGTGAGCTCTGCTGCACGTTTGAATTCTTCACAGGCTTCAGTGAAGCGACCAAGTTTTGCAAGCAAGTCACCGCGTACGCTCGGCAAAAGATGATATGACTTGAGCGACAGTTCTGACGTAAGTGTATCAACAATTTCGAGTCCTGCGGCGGGACCGAACGCCATCGAGACTGCGACAGCCCGATTCAATTCCACGATGGGCGATGGCGCAACTTGCACAAGCGCATCATATAATGCGGCGATACGCTCCCAATTTTTATCTTCTGGGTTCCGCGCCTGGGCATGACAAGCCGCAATAGCCGCTTGCAAGCGATACGGTCCCAATGCCCCGCCAACTGCTTCGGCTCGAATCAGCGCGGTGAATCCACGCTGAATGAGGAGTTGATCCCAACGCCCGCGATTTTGTTCGAGAAGTGGAATCGGTTCACCGGAAGGACCAGTACGCGTACGCAGACGTGAGGCTTGAATTTCCATCAACGCGACAAGCCCATGAACTTCGGGTTCGTTCGGAATCAATTCA
>WNFL01028935.1_pt1 | contig 15692 bp, 19 predicted proteins | sample 5400361 | NCBI WGS metagenome assembly WNFL01 (sample SAMN13153351, study PRJNA577476) | soil metagenome | isolation source: 40 cm soil on Douglas fir-dominated hillslope | place: USA:California | collected 2013-09-17
AGCGTCACGAGCGTCTGCACGCCGGGCATGCCCGAAGCGGTCTGCGGATAAATCCGCTCCTTGTCCGCGCGCGTGTGCGGCGCATGATCGGAGCCGACGACGTCGATCAGTCCATCCGCGATCGCACGCCATAGCGCATCCTGATGCCGCCTTTCCCGGATCGGCGGGTTGATCTGAGCGTAGGCGCGCAGCCTCTCGTAACACTCGGGTGCCGAGAGAGTGAGATGCGGCACCGCGGCTTCGATAGTCGCGATGTCGCGCGCGCCCGCCAAAAGAGGCAATTCCTCGGCGGTCGTGACATGCAGGAGATGAATGCGACGTGAAGCAGCTCGCGCGAGCTTGAGCGCTCGCTCGGTCGAGAGGCGTGCCGTCTCGACGTCCCTCCACACGGGGTGAGTAGAAGGATCGCCTGGCATGGCCAGTTTGCTGCGTTCCCTTAAGCGCGCCTCGTCTTCCGAGTGCACGGCCATGCGGCGCCGCCCGGCTTTCATAGCCGCCAAAATCGTCTCCTCCTTGTCGATGAGAAGCGAGCCGGTGGAGGAGCCGAGGAACGCCTTGACCCCGGCAACGCCGGGCAGCTGCTCGAGCGAGGCAAGCTCATGGATGTTTTCGACGCTCGCGCCGACATAGAACGCATGATCGCAGTACATCCGCTCCGCGCGCTTCAGCTTGTCTTCAACCGCGGCCGCACTGGTCGTCGGAGGCGAGGTGTTGGGCATCTCGAAAACCGCCGTGACGCCGCCCAGGATGGCGGCCTTCGAACCCGTCTCCATATCTTCTTTCTCGAGATGTCCGGGCTCGCGAAAATGGACATGGGTGTCGATCACGCCGGGAAGGACGTGCAGTCCCTTGGCCTCAAATACCTCGGCTGCATCAGCGGTTTGAAGCGTGCCGATCGCCGCGATTCGCCCCTCAAGGATTCCGATATCGGCCGGTAGCGTCCCACTGGGGAGAACGCAGACACCGCCGCGAACGATCAGATCGAAGCGCTCGCTCATTTGCTCACCAGTGTCGCAAACACATCGGCGTGCGGCGTTCGGCCCTCGATGTGGATGGCGTGCCAGAGGGAATAGAAGAGCAGCAGCCAACAGGCCGCTGCCTCGTGCTTCCCGCCGCGATCGCCGAAAGCCCGAAACAGCTTTTCCACGCGTTCGGGATGGCATAGCTCCGCTATGCCAGGAGATCCTGCAACGAGAGGCGCGAGCTCGCGTGCACGCGGAGCGATCCATTCCCCGACCGGCACTGTGAAACCGCGCTTTGGCGAGAATGGCTTCGCCGCGGGAAGCGCCTTCTCGAGCCAGCGCCGAAGGAGATATTTGCCCAGGCGTTTCGAGATCTTCAGGCCATCGGGAAGCCGGAAAGCGAAATCGGCGACCACCGGGTCGAGAAATGGCGTGCGTCCCTCCAGACCGTGGGCCATCAGGCAGCGGTCGACTTTCAAGAGCAGATCGTTAGGCAACCAATCGGCGCAGTCGAGTGCTTGTGCCTGCTGAAGCCTTGATTCTTCGGAGGTGCCAAGGCGGCGTTCCGCTGCGGCAATGCCGTCGCGCCAGTGGCGCGAAGAGCGTAGGATTTTGCGGCCATCGAAGATGCCGCGCCGGCGCATGGCGCGGCCGCCAAGCCATGGCGAGCGAAGCACGCTGCGATAGCGGCCGTAGCCGGCGAAGAGCTCGTCTCCTCCTTCGCCGGTGAGCACGACCTTGAGCTCCTTGGCGGCCTCCGCTGCCAAGAGGTAGCTCGGCAGCGTCGCGTAATCGGCAGCCGGGTCGTCCATGGCCGCGGCGATCGCGGGCAGATGAGTCCAGAAGTCCGTCTCGCGCACTTCGACTTCGACGTGCTCCGCACCGGCGGCCTTCGCGACCGCTTTCGCGTGCTCGCGTTCGTCCCGGGCGCGCGTTCCCGGAAAACCGGCGGTGAAGGCGCGGACCGGCTTCTCGTTCAGCCTGGCCATTACCGTAGGGCACGTCCGAGCGCTGATGCACGGCGATGCTATCCATCAGCACGGCATCCAAGCGGTTGAGCGCCTCGGTCTCGTCGATCTCGATCGGCGGCGCTGCAGGAAGCGCACGGCGCAAACGCCTGGCGACCACTTTGCCGCCTCTGAACACGAGCGTTTCACCCGGGGCGAGGCGATTGATTCCGGCAAAGGCCGTGTTCTTTCCGGTGGTGAATTGGAGCTGCAGCAGCTCGACTGCGGCCTCAGGCCTGAGCTCGCGGCGTATCAGGCCGGTCTTCAACAATGCTTGTGGTTCGGATGCGAACAGCATGCCCGCCGTACATTCGGCGAAGTAAAGGGGCTTGATGCCGAACGGATCCCGGGCGAGATAAAGCGTGTGCTCGCGCCTATCGCTCAGAGCGATCGCATACATGCCGCGCAGCGAGCGGGCGAAATCCTCGCCATCGCGCCTGTAGGTGAAAAGCGGCAGCTCGCAGTCGGAGCGCGTCGCGAATTTCTCACCTTTGAATTCGCGCTTCAGCTCCAAATAATTGTAGATCTCGCCATTGGCGACGAGCACCGTTCCCTCAGTGCCGTAGAGCGGCTGATCTCCGGTCTCGAGATCGATGATGGCAAGGCGCGTCTGAAGAAGCCCGATTCCGGGCGCCACGAAGCGGCCCTCGCCGTCGGGTCCTCGATGGTCGAGAGCACGCATCATTCGATCCATCACGGACGCGGGCGGCGGCGAGCCGTCGGCGGTCATCATTCCGGCGATGCCGCACATCAGCGCAAGCCTGCGATGCGAGGGAACTTCATGGGTTCGATGTAGCCGAGTTCCAACAATGTGACGAGTGCGGCGGCGAATCTCATCCCGCGGACTTGCGCCTCGAGATCACGCGCTCGAAGAGATCAAGATATTGCCTCACGACGGCAGCTTCGGAGAATTCCCCCGAGATGCGCTTCCTGCCGTTTGCGACGAGGCGCTGACCGAGCGGTTTCGAGCTCGCGAGCGCGCGCATGCCATCCGCCAAGGCCGTGACGTCATCGATCGGCACGATGATCGCATCTTCGCCGCTCCTCGCGAGCCAGGCAGGCCCCTTGCTCGCCGTAGTGACCAACGGGACGCCATAGCCCCACGCTTCGACGACAACGTTACCGAATGGCTCCTCGCGCGAAGGATAGACGCAGAAATCCACGCTCCTGAACAAGGCTCCCCGATCCGTGCGCCAGCCGAGGAATTTCACCCGCTCTTTGACGCCGAGCTCTTGCGCGAGCGTGATCAAATTCGCGCGTTCTTCGCCCTCGCCCGCGAGCCAGAGCCAGAGCTCAGGGACAAGCGGCATCGCCCTGATCAGCGTGTCCATCGCCTTGTTGCGATGCATGCGGCCCAGCGCCAGCGCGAGCGGCGCGCCTTCGGGCGTTGCGAAATCCGCGCGCGATATCGGCACGCCGTCCACGACGTTGGGAAAGTTCGGTATCAGCGTCACGCGATCTTTGGGCCAGCCGGCCTCCGTCACATGGCGCACGAGATCGGGCGCGTTGCAGACGAGATGGTCGCAACCCTTGAAGTGCTTGAGCTTGTAATAGCCGCCGAGCCGTCCGATGCGGGCGTAATCGCCGCGTGGCATGCGGGCATTGGCACGGCTGGCGAAGGCCAGCACGACATCGGGACGGAGCTCGCGTATGATTTGACGGAGCTTCGCAGTCGTGAAGACGTCCCAGGCTGGGCCGAAGCGCGCCGTCTTGCAAGGAACCCCCGCGGCCTCGAGCTCCTCGAGATGGATCGGGCTTTGTCTCAGCACGGCATGGATATCGAGACCGGCGCGTTTCAAGGCCGCGGCAAGCGAGACAAAAAACGCCTCGGCGCCCCCGATCCGTCCGCCGCCGAGCGCCATCAAGACACGCAAAGCCATGGCGCGGGGTTTAGCCGAGTCCTTGAAAGCGCAAAAGTGCCGCCCTTGCCTCCAGCGCCTGCAAGTCCTAACTCAAGGTCATGCCGCAGACAGCTATTCTTGCCGACCGTTCGGTCATCTCTGTCACGGGACCCGAGAGCCGCGCTTTCCTGCAAGGGCTCATCAGCAACGACATGGCGGATTGCGGGCAGGGCCGCGCCACCTATGCCGCCCTCTTGACCTCTCAGGGCAAGATCCTTTTCGACTTCTTCGTCGCGGATTCCGGCGACGGCGAGCTCTTGAAGCGGCTCGGGCTTTATCGTCTGCGTTCGAAAGTGGAGATCGTGCCCAGGCCGGACCTCGCCATTTCCGCGACGTGGAATGGCAGCGTCCCTGGCCCAGGGGCCGCTGCGCTCGTTTTTCCCGATCCCCGGCATGGCGAACTCGGGTCGCGCGTGATTGCGCCGCGCGCCGAGCTCGAAGGTACCGTGTCCGACTCCGCCGACAATTACCAGGCCCGCCGGCTGGAGCTCGGAATTCCCGACAGCGCGGACTTGCCGCCGGATTCGGTATTCGCACTGGATGCCGGACTCGAAGAACTGCACGGCGTGAGCTTCAAGAAGGGTTGCTATATCGGTCAGGAGGTGACCTCGCGGATGAAGCATCGTGCTACCGCTCGGAGGCGTTTCATCATCGCCGATACGAGCTCGGAACGCTCGCGACCGGCAGAAACGGACGCGCGCTCGCGCTCCTGCGCCTTGACCGCCTCAATGAGGCGGAAGAAATGGGATATCCGATCATGGCGGCGGGGCAACAATTCCATCTTCGCCGGCCAAGCTGGTTGGAGCTTTGAAAATTGTCGGTCTGGGCTAAAGTCGCGAGCCCAACGAGAGGACCATTCAATGCTGCATCACGTCTCAGTCGGCGTTGCCAATGTAGAAACGGCCGCCCGCTTTTACGATTCCGTTCTCGGAGCGCTCGGCTATCGGCGGGTCATGGAATTTCTTCCCTATGCGATCGGCTACGGCGAGGCCGCGCCCGTATTCTGGGTGCAGCTCCCTCATGATCAGCGGCCGGCAAGCGCGGGCAATGGCGTCCATATCGGTTTTTCCGCGGCGAGCCAGGAGGCGGTGCGGAAATTCCACCAAGCGGCGCTTGCGGCTGGCGCCAAGGACGAAGGCGCTCCGGGAACGCGCCCGGACTACAGTCCGAATTATTTCGGAGCCTTTGTGCGCGACCCCGAAGGCAACAAGCTCGAAGCAGTGTTCTTCGCGATGAGCACTGCAAAGACCGCGACAAGGCGGAAAGTCAAGGCCAAGAGCAAGGCGAAACCAGCGCCCAAGCGCAAAGGGAAGAAGTCCGTTGCGCGCAGAGCGCCCGCTTCGCGCCGGGGCCGTGGACGGGTTCGCAAGCGCTGATGGAAAAGGCAGTTCGACGTTGTGACTGGACGGGCGAAGATCCGCTCTACATCAGCTATCACGACGAGGAGTGGGGCGTACCGGAATATGACGACCGCGCGCTCTACGAGAAACTCGTGCTCGACGGATTTCAGGCGGGGCTCTCGTGGATCACTATTCTACGCAAGCGCGAGAATTTTCGCCGCGCTTTCGAGGGCTTCGATCCGGAGAGGATTGCCCGCTATGGCAAGCGCGACATCGCGCGGCTGATGAAGAATGAAGGCATTATCCGCAGCGAGCCGAAGATCAAGGCCACGATCAAAGGCGCCCAGCTCTGGCTCGAGATCATGGAGAAGGAACCGGGCGGATTCTCGGAGCTCGTCTGGAAGCACGTCGAAGGCAAGCCTCGCGACAACCGGCTGAAGCGGATGGCCGATATCCCCGCGAAGACGGAAATGAGCGAGAAGCTCGCGAAGGAATTGAAGAAGCGCGGTTTCAATTTCTGCGGGCCGGTGATCGTCTACGCCTTCGCGCAAGCGATCGGCATGGTCAACGATCACATCGTGAGTTGTCACCGCCACGCTGCTTGCGTGGCTTTGGCGGCTCAGCCCCGTCCGCGATAGGGCTCGACCTCGATATCAGGCAGCCAGACGTCTTTGGGCAGGCGGCCCGTCTGCCAGAAGACGTCGATCGGGATTCCCCCGCGGGGATACCAGAAGCCCCCGATGCGGAAATATTTGGGCGCGATCGCCGCAACCACGCGCTTTCCGATCGAGAGCGTACAGTCTTCGTGGAACGCAGGCCAATTGCGGAAGCTCGCCAAGAACAACTTCAGCGATTTGGATTCGATCAGCTTCTTTGCCGGCACATAATCGATGACGAAATGCGCGAAGTCGGGCTGGCCCGTGATCGGGCACAGCGTGGTGAATTCCGGCGCCGTGAAGCGCACGACGTAATCGGAATCGGCATGCGGATTGGGAACAGTATCGAGCACGGCCTCATCGGGCTGCGCTGGAATCGGCACTTTTCGCCCGAGCTGCAATGCAGGCTTCCGTTTCGCCATGCTCAGTCTTCCTGATAGACGCAGGACTGCCCGACCGAGGGACGCGAGAGCCGCACGCGGCAGACTTCAGGCAATCGCGTCTTCGCCTGTCGGAAAATATGGCGCGCCAGATTTTCGAGCGTCGGGGCGCCAAGCCCCTCGATCTCATTCAGCAAATGGTGATCGAGATCCGAGCGAATGTCGCCCAAGACGGCGTTCACTTCGCCGAAATCGCGTACCCAGCCCTTGGCCTCGTCCGGCTCTCCCTTGAGCGTCACTTCGGCATAGAAGCTGTGGCCGTGCAGGCGCCGGTTGGAGCCGAGCGGCGCATCGGCGAGGTAATGCGCGGCGTCAAAGCCGAATTGCTGGGTGATCTCGATTTGCGGCCTGTTCATGGAGCGGGCCTTAGACGCCCCCTCCCCTCGCCGTCAAGGGATGCCGATGAGCTTGTGGGTCTGCAGCGACAGACGCCACTGCGGATGGTTAAGACAATAGCCGGCGGCGGCGGCGGTGTTCTGCTCGCGCGCGGGCCCATCCATAGGCTGCAGGAAGAAGTGGCTGAAATCGAGCCCGACAAAGCGCTCCGGTTCGGCACCAGCTTGGGGAAATACAAGCTTCAGCTCGTTGCCGCGTTTGAGCACGAAGTCGCTGCCGGCTTTCGGGCTGACGCAAATCCAATCGATGCCGGGCGGGGGCTGAAGCGTCCCGTTGGTCTCGATTGCAATCTCAAAACCGCGTTGATGGAGAGCGTCGATGAGTTGGCCGTCGATCTGCAGCAGCGGCTCGCCGCCGGTGCACACGACATAAAGCCTCGCGCTTGTGGCCACGCGCGGCCACTTCTCGGCAACCGCGGCCGCGAGCAGATCGGCGGTTGTGAATTTCCCGCCGCCGGGTCCGCCGGTGCCGACGAAATCCGTATCGCAGAAATTGCAAGTAGCGGTGGCGCGATCCTCTTCGCGTCCGCTCCATAGATTGCATCCGGCAAAGCGCAGGAACACTGCGGCGCGGCCCGCGCGCGCGCCCTCGCCCTGCAGCGTGTAATAGATCTCCTTGACCTGATAGGTCACTTTACCAGCGCTCCTAAGTAGCGCTCATAGCCAGCGGCGCGGAGCCGGCAGGCAGGACACTCGCCGCAGCCATAGCCCCAAGCATGCCGTTGCTCGCGATCGCCGAGATAGCAAGTCACGGCCTCCTCGCGCACAATCTCGATCAGACGCGCGCCGCCCAGCTTCTCCGCCAGGCGCCAGGTGTCCGCCTTGTCGAGCGACATCAACGGCGTGTGAATCGTGAAATTCTTGGCGAGCCCCAAACTGAGTGCGCCTTGCATCGCCTTGATCGTCTCATCGCGGCAGTCGGGGTAGCCGGAATAATCCGTCTCGCACATTCCGCCGACGAGATCGGCTATTCCGCGGCGATAAGCGAGCGCGGCGGCGGCAGCCAAAAACATCAGATTGCGCCCAGGCACGAACGTCGTCGGCAAGCCGTCGGCGCGCATGCCGATCGCCACGTCATCTGTCAGGGCCGAGCCGCCGATCTCGCGCAAAGCATCAAGAGTGAGGAGATGATCGCCGCCGAGCTTCTCACGCCATTGCGAAAACTGCCGCAGCAGCGCCAGAACCCTCGGCCGCGCTTCGAGCTCGGCTTCATGGCGCTGGCCATAGGCGAAGCCCACGGTCTCGACAGCTTCAAAATTCGTCAGCGCCCAGGCGAGGCAGGTGGTTGAATCCTGCCCGCCCGAGAACAACACCAAAGCAGTACGAGCGATCCCATGCATGCGTTCAGATGTAGAGCATGACCGGTCCGGTTTGAAGCCGAGGCGCGGCCTTATGCGGCGCGCGGCTCCATCAAGACCCGTTCGGGCGGGAAATGTACGCGGACCGTAGTGCCGCGTCCGCGCTCGCTCAAGATCGAGAGCTTGGCGCCGTGGAGCCCGCACAATGCGCTGGCGAGCGGCAGGCCCAGACCAACGCCCTCGAACCTGCGCTCGATGCGGTTGTCGAGCTGTTTGAACGGCTCGAGAGCCTGCTGGATCTGATCGGCCGCCATGCCAATTCCTGTGTCGGCCACCTCGATGAGCACACCGTTGTCCGCATGGCGCACCGCCGAGACTCTGATCTCGCCCGTCAAAGGCGTGAACTTCGCCGCATTGGAGAGGAGATGAAAGAGGATCTGCTGCAGACGCTTTGCATCGGCAGTAATTGGCGGCATGGCTACCGGGACTTCGATCGTGATCGGCGCGGCTTCTTTCCGCGCTTGGAGCACGGCATTGCGCGCTGCGTCGGCCGCATCGGCCACCGAGACGGCTTGCTCGTCGAGATCGATCAGACGGCCCTCAATGCGCGAAAGGTCGAGGATGTCGTTGATCAGCGCCAAGAGATGTTTGCCGTTGTCGTGGATGTCGCCGATATAGGTTTTGTACCGTTCCTCGCCGATCGGCCCGAAAAGCTCCTGCAGCATCAGCTCGGAGAAGCCGATGACCGCGTTCAAAGGCGTCTTCAACTCGTGGCTCATAGCTGCGAGAAACGCAGCCTTCGCGCGCGCGGCTTCCTGAGTCTCGGCGAGTGCCCGGCGCATCGCTTCCTCGGATTCCCGCTGCAGGGTGATGTCCTCGACCGTACCTTCGTAGAACAGAAATTGATCGTCCCCATCCGTGACCACGCGCGCATTTTCCACAATCCAGATGACCGACCCATCACGGCGGCGGATCTGCGAAACGAAATCCCGCACCACTCTATTGGCGGTCATCAGCGCCTTGAATTCGTCGCGGCGCTTCGGGTCCACGTAAAGCGCGCCGCCGATGTCTGTCACTTCGGTGCGGAGCTGGTCGGGGGTTTCATAGCCGTAGATGCGCGCAAGCGCGGGGTTGGCGATCAAGTAACGCCCCTCGCGCGTGGTGCGGAAGAAACCCTCGACCGCAGCATCGACGAAGGCGTGATAGCTCGCTTCATCGAGCAATCTCTGCTGCAACGTTTCGACTCGATTGCTCGCGTGCAGCGCCCGATACGTCGCGGCGGCCGCGATGCAGAGCGCGCCAAAGGAGATCGCCGCGCCAATGAACTGGTCGCCCGCATAGGGGAGCAGCAGCAATCCTGCGCCAAGCCCCATGGCCAACGAGACGACAAACGCCCAGCTGCCGAAGATTGCGGCAAGCGGCGAGCGCTCGGGCAAGACGGGTTGGGAGTCCGCCTCGCCTCCTTCGGACGCTTCGAGTTCGCGCGGGAGGGCCGTTTGAAGACTGGATGCGGACATGGAATCCGTTGAAGATAGCGCTGCCCGGAAAATATCAGCCCAGACCTAAACGTCGCGTTTGCAGGCCGTGGAATTTTAATGCCCGAATTTTGGGCATTAACGGCTAGTGCACCATGAAAACGGAAAGATTCGCATGGGCGATGACGTGGCGCGTGACCCCGCCGATCAGGCTCTCCCGAAGCCGCCCACGGCCATATCCGCCGATCACGAGGAGGTCGGCGCCTCCTTCCTTCGCGGCGGCAAGCAGTGCTTCGCCGATCCGCTTCGAGCCGGCATCGATGAGGCGCTCGGTGCTGCGCACGCCGTGGAGCGAGAGATACTCTCTCAATCCTTCCGTCGCGTCGGGCTTCAACGGCGGCCGCTGAACGCCCAAGGAGCGGGATTGCGGCGCTGACCGCTTGGGCGGCGGCGGTCTTGCCGTCCCAGCCGATCGCGATGCGCTTGGCGAATGTCGTCGGCGCTTCGTCGCTGACCCGCAACACCGGACGATCGGTCTCGACCAGCACCTGCACGAAAGCTTCCGCCAATCCGGCCTGATCGCTTTCGCGAAGCGGCCCGAAAACGACGAGATCCGAGATGCGCGACTCCGCCGTCAAGCGGTCGCCGAAATTGCCCTGCACTTCGCGCAGCGAGACCGTCACGTTGTCGGTACGCATGGGTTTGGCAAGCCGCGTGACGCCAGCCTTGGCGCAGACCTGCGCGAGCGACGCTTCCACGCGTTTTGCGGCTTCGTCGCCCGCGTCCTTTGTCGCCTTCACGACTTCCTCTACGACCACGCCCGAGACGCCATCGGTGAAGAATGCCAGAGCCTCTCCGAGGTCGGGACGGACGAAGAATGCAACGATGTGAGAGTTGAAAGGACGCGCGGCTTCGACCGCATGAAGGAGCACGGAGACGTCGCGACCGCCTCCCGTGACCGGTACCAGGATCTTTGCAAATTGCATGGCCTCGCTTGTCCTCCGTCACGAAACCAACTCGTCGAGGATAGCCCGAATCCGCGCCGGTTGCTGCGTCTAAGCTAACGTAGCGGCAGCCGATCAGTTGCCGATTTCGATGGTGCCCGTGCGGTTCGGCGACATAGATTTCCCACATTCAAGTTGATGTGATTGAGTCCCGGTGGTCGGATTTACAGCTTCCTCGCCATGGCCGGATTTCAACCTATGACCGCGCGCAAACGCGAAACCTCTCCTCGTGCCTGGCAGCGGATGCTGAGTGGGCGCCGCCTCGATCTCTTGAACCCCTCCCCTCTCGATATCGAGATCGAGGATATTGCCCATGGCCTTGCGCGTGTCGCCCGCTGGAACGGTCAGACCAAGGGAGACCATGCGTTCTCAGTGGCGCAACACTCGCTCCTGGTCGAGCGCTTCGTGGCGGAGTTGAAACCCAGGTCCGCGCGGTCTTTGCGGTTGTCGGCTTTGCTGCACGATGCCGCCGAATATGTGATCGGCGATCTCATCAGCCCCTTCAAGGCCGCTGTCGGGCTCGACTACAAATCGTTCGAGCTGACGCTCGCGCGCGCCATCCACATCCGCTTCGGCCTGCCGCCGGAGAACGAGCCCGAGGAGGTCGCGCTCATCAAGCGCGCCGACCACCTGTCGGCTTTTTTCGAGGCGACCCAGCTCGCGGGATTTTCCGTCGCCGAAGCCCGCAAATTCTTCGGGGCGCCGCGCGGCGTCTCGCCGCCACGTCTGGTGCCCTTGTCCACGACCGAGGCACAAAGCGCGTATCTCGAGCGCTTCCGGCGCTTGAGCACGTGAAATTGACCGGTTCGGAATCGGGTTCGCCTCCCTTTGCGGCGGTGCTATCTTGAGGCTCGCGTGGCTTGGGGCCGATCCGCGCGTTGCGAATCCCTGGAGATTTTGTCGTTCCCCATGTCCTGCCTGATCGTCAGTCCCTATCACGCCGTCGAGGAAGTCGTTCGGCGCCACCGTCCGTCGCATCTCTTGAGCCTGATGGATCTTGTCGTCGAAACACCGAAGCACGTCCGGCCCGACAGGCATTTGCGCATCAACGTGCATGACATAGCCGAGCCGATGGAGGGCGCAATTGCGCCCGAGCCGAGCCACATCGCAGAGATGCTCGCCTTCGCCAGAGGTTGGGATCAGACCGCGCCCTTTCTCGTGCATTGCTGGGCGGGGATCAGCCGCTCAACCGCCGCCGCCTACATCCTCTTGAACCAGATCCACGGGCCGGGGAGAGAGTACGACATCGCAGACGCGCTGCGTTTCTACGCTCCCCACGCACAGCCCAACCGTTTGCTGATCCGGCACGCCGACAATTTGATGAGGCGCGAGGGGCGTATGATCGGAGCGGTGGAATCGATGGGCGAGGCGCGCGGCTTGGAAGGCGAGATTGTGGAACTGCCGTTGACGCTCGAAGAGCTATAAATGGCGGAATTGCGCAAATTCCCCGACGCGATCAAATCAGCGGAAATTTCCGCCCGCGAAGAAGCGCGCACCGTCCTCCTCGGCCTGTCCGCAGCCATCGTCTCGGTCGCGGATGACCGCCCGCGAGTCCTCGTCGTCCATCGATCGGACTCCGGCGACGCGCTTCCCTTCGGCAATTTCGATCCGCTGGCGCATCGCACGCTGGAATCGGGGTTGCGCGGCTGGGTCGAGGAACAAACCGGATTGCAGCTCGGCTATGTCGAGCAGCTTTATACGTTCGGCGACCGCGGACGGCATTTGACCAGGTTGGGCGAAGGCCCGCGCGTGCTCTCCGTCGGCTACTTGGCACTGACGCGTTCGCAAGCTGCCGCCCAGGCGGGTGGTGGCGACGCACCGGACACGGTTTGGCGCGATTGGTACGGATACTTTCCCTGGGAGGACTGGCGCGAGAAGAAGCCTTCCGTCATCGACAAACAGATCCTCCCGCACCTCACCGCGTTCTGCGCCTTGGCCCCCGAACCGGAGCTGCGTGAACGCCGGCGCGACCGGGTGCGCTTGTGCTTCGGTGGCGATGGTACGAGCTGGGACGAGGAAAAAGTGCTCGAGCGTTATGAACTGCTCTACGAAGCGGGTCTTGTCGCGGAAGCCCAACGCGACCGGAGTGCCGTCCCGGCCGGGGGCGCAGTCCCGCCGCTTGGTGGCGACATGGTGTTCGACCATCGCCGCATCTTGGCGACCGCCATGGGCCGGCTGCGGGGCAAGATGAAATACCGCCCTGTCGTCTTCGAGGTGATGCCTCCCGAGTTCACGCTTCTCGAGCTGCAGCGCACCGTCGAAGCCCTCTCCGGCATTCGCTTGCACAAACAGAATTTCCGCCGCTTGGTCGAAGGTCAGGGGCTTGTGGAAGGGACCGGCCGAATGTCCCGGCGCACCGGAGGACGCCCGGCCGAGCAATTTCGCTTCCGCCGAGAGGTCTTACGCGAAAGGCCTGCGCCGGGCGTGAGGCTGACCACCCGTCGCGGCCGGTAGAAAAACCTTGACCAGCTAATACTCAGGAGTAGCATAAGGCTGTCCGCCGGGTCTGGTACCGGCGTTTTTTGACACCATATATATGCTCATACTGAGCATAATGAGGCCGGTCATGCAGGATAATCAAGCTTCCGCTCTCAACCCGGCAGTCGCCACTGCCACCGCGCCCCTCTATGCCAGGGTGAAGAGCGTCATCCCGGAAATCGAGTGGCCGGTCTTCGCGCCCGATATCGCCGCCATCAACGCGCTCAAGCGGGAGAGGCGCGCGGTGGTGCTGGCGCACAATTACATGACGCCGGAGATTTTCCATTGTGTCGCGGATTTCGTCGGCGATTCCTTGCAGCTCGCCCGCGAAGCGGCGAAGACTGACGCGAAAATCATCGTCCAGGCCGGCGTCCACTTCATGGCCGAGACGGCGAAGATCCTTTCGCCTGAAAAAATGGTGCTGATCCCCGACACACGCGCCGGCTGCTCGCTTGCAGCCTCGATCACGGGCGCCGATGTGCGTCTCCTGCGGCAGAAATATCCCGGCCTCCCGGTGATCACCTATGTGAACACCTCAGCTGAGGTGAAAGCCGAATCCGACATCTGCTGCACGTCCTCGAACGCGGTCGACGTCGTGGAAGCGATCGCGGACGATTGGGGCGTCGATCGCGTGATCATGATCCCCGATGAATATTTGGCGCTTAACGTCGCCAAGCAGACGCGGGTCAAGATCATCACTTGGAAGGGCCATTGCGAAGTGCATGAGCGCTTCTCGGCTCAGGACATTCGCAATTACCGCGCGGGCAATCCGGGTCTCATCGTCCTCGCCCACCCCGAATGCCCGCCGGAAGTGATCGCCGAAGCCGATTTCGCCGGCTCGACCTCGGGCATGATCGCCTATGTCGCGGACAAGCGGCCCAAGCGCGTGGTGCTGGTGACGGAATGCTCGATGAGCGACAATGTCGCCGCCGAATATCCCGACGTTTCGTTCGTCCGGCCCTGCAATCTCTGCCCCCACATGAAGCGGATCACCCTGCCGAATATTCTTTATTCGCTTCAGACGCTGACGACCGAAGTGACGGTCGAGCCGCTTATCGCCGCGCGGGCCAGAGCCGCCGTCGAGGCAATGCTCAAAGTGAAGCCCGGCGCGCGTCTCCGCCGCCACGCGGCGTGAGACTCTGAGGGGGCGAGACGATGTCCGATCCGCTCGCCCTTTCCTTCACCAATCCGCCCCACGCGATCATCATCGAGCCGATCGTCCGCCGAGCGCTGGCCGAAGATTTTGGCCGCGCCGGTGACATCACCACGGACGCGATCATCGCGCCCGAACAGCGCTCGAACGCGGTCATCGTGGCCCGCGAGCCGGGCGTGGTGGCGGGCCTCGTTGCCGCCGACCTCGCGTTCAAGCTGACCGATGCGGGCGTGCGTCTGATCGTCCGCGCTCCAGATGGCAGTCCGGTTGCCAAAGGCCGCGTCATCGCCGAATTGGAGGGTTTGACGCGCGCGCTCCTGACGGGAGAGCGCGTGGCGCTGAATTTTCTCGGCCATCTCTCCGGCGTAGCCACCGCGACGCATCATCTGGTCGAGCGCGTCTCGGGTACCGAGGCGCGCATCATCTGTACCCGCAAAACGACACCGGGCCTGCGCGTGCTGGAAAAATATGCCGTCCGATGCGGCGGCGGACTCAACCACCGCTTCGGGCTCGACGACGCGGTCCTGATCAAGGACAACCACATCGCGGCCGCGGGCGGCGTCGCCGCTTCGATCGCCGCGCTTCGGGGCCGGCTTGGTCCGCTTGTGAAAGTCGAGGTCGAAGTCGACAGCCTGGAACAGCTCGAAGAGGCCCTCGCGGGCGGCGCCGATGCGATCCTCTTGGACAACATGGCGCCCGAGACCATGAAGCGCGCGGTCGCGATCACGAAAGGCCGCGCGACGCTGGAGGCTTCAGGCGGCGTCACGCTCGAGCGCGTGCGTGCCATTGCCGAATCCGGCGTCGACTACATCTCGTCAGGCGCTCTCACCCATAGCGCCAAAGCGCTGGATGTGGGCTTGGATTTCTAGGGTCGAGGGTGAGGAGCTCTACGCGCCGTCGTCGGCGGCGCTCGCCGTCTTAACTTCAGATCCGGACTCCACCGAGATGCGCCGCTCGAGCGCAGGCGGCGATGCGCTTTGCGCCTGATCGTCTGAGCTCGTCTGCACCGGCACCGGGCGGGGCGCCCAGCGGTAGAACACGTGGTTTCCGATCTGGGCTGTCTTCTGCATCGCGTCGGCCCAGGTCGGCGAGACGCCCACACTGTGGAACGCAACCGCGTGGCCGGTCTCGTTGGCGAGCTTGACCGCGCCCGTGACGATTTTTTCGGCCAGTGCCTGCACACGATGCCAGGTGGTCGCCTCTTTGGGCCTCTCGGCCGAGCCGTCGCAGGCAAACGAGAATTGACAGTCGCGGCGGCCTTCCTGCACGCCGTCATGGACGACGCCGCAGATCGTGTGCGGAAAATTCCTGTCCTTGGTCCGCTGAAGGACGACTTCGGCCACGGCCTTCTCGCCGCCAACGCCTTCTCCGCGCGCCTCGTAATACATCACTTCGGCCAGGCAGCCGACGTCGGCCGCAAAGCGCGCCGCCGCCATCTGCATCGGGGAAGGGCTCGCAATGAGGTCCGGCTTCGCCAGCGGGATGGCGATAAAGGCGTTCTGCTCCGTATAAAGATTAAATGCAAAGGGGATCGAGCAGACAATTGCTATCGCCGCTCCGCCCAACAGCGCGCAATCGGCGCG
>WNFL01382684.1_pt1 | contig 15689 bp, 13 predicted proteins | sample 5400361 | NCBI WGS metagenome assembly WNFL01 (sample SAMN13153351, study PRJNA577476) | soil metagenome | isolation source: 40 cm soil on Douglas fir-dominated hillslope | place: USA:California | collected 2013-09-17
TGGACGAGAGCCGCCTTCACCGTGGTCACGTCTTCACCTCCGCGTCGCAGGGACAAGGATGGCGCGGACTCGGCGTCCGCGCCATCCACGATTCGCTAGGCGTGCGCCGAGGCCCGCCGCGGAGCGTCGCCGACGGACTCCCCGGTCTGTTCCTCGAGGTAGCGCTTACCGAACAGCGTCATGAGCACGTAATAGGACACGAGGGCGGTGCCGAAGCTCCAGAACCAGGATCCGGTCTGGAGCCAGTCGAGCCACGAGCCCTGGTAGCCGTCGATCTTGACGAACCAGCCGATGACGTTCAGCCAGCCGATGAACGGCGGAACGATCCCGATGAGCAGCGCGATGATGGCGTAGGGGTTGACGCCCCACGAGTTCCGGTAGCTGTAGACCCCATCCTCCCGATACAGCTCGAGGAGGTTCAGCTTCTGGCGCCGCAGCAGCCAGTAGTCCGCGATCATGATGCCGCCGATCGCGCCGAGGAAGCCACCGTAGCCCGACAGCCACGTGATCGCGTAAGACAGTGCGTTGAAGAACAGCACCCACGGCTGGAGGAGCGTCCCGATGACCGCGGTGATGATGACGCCCCAGGTCCAGTTCAGGCGTTTCGGTGCGAGGTTCTGGAAGTCGTTCGCCGGCGCGATGACGTTGGCGCCGATGTTCGTGGAGAGCTGCGCGAGCACGACGAAGATGAGCGCCAGGACGACGATGATCGGACCGAGGTCACCGCTGAGCTTGGCGAACAGGTTGATCGGGTTCCACAGGTCGTTGACGGTGCCGGCCTGGTTGGCGGTGTCCCTGATCGTCTCGGGGTACGCGCTCACGCCACCCGCGGTGACGAGGACGCCCATGGCGCTGAAGAACGCCATCGTGCCGACGAGGCCGATGGCTTGCCCGATCATCTGTCGCGTCTGCTCTTTCGCGAAACGCGTCACGTCGGAGATGTTCAGTGCCATCGTGGCCCAGAAGCCGACGTTGATGTTGAGCAGCAGGAACCAGAAGTAGAAACCACCACCCAGAGGCTTGTCCGGCGTCAGCTGGAAGTTGAACAGCTTGTCGAAGCCGACCCGCGTCCCGAGGTACAGGAACAGGAACAAGGTGAAGGCGAGCAGGAACGGTGCGGACCAGTCGAACATCACCTTGATCGCTCGCGACCCCTTCCAGGGTGGCGCCGCGATCGCGAGCCATACCTGGATCACGAGGAACAGCAGGAACATCGACATCTGGAACGGCCCGGGCAGGACGAACCAGTCGACCTTCACTGGCGGATCCTTGAAGCCGGGGAACAGGATGCCGACGAGGATGTACATCGCGTAGCCGCCGAGCCAGGACTCGATGCCGAACCAGCCGCACGCGACGATGCCACGGAGCACGGCCGCGACGTTGGCGCCCCACGTGCCGAAGGAGGCGCGCACGAAGACCGGGAACGGGATCCCGTACTTGGCTCCAACGTGCGAGTTCAGGAGCAGCGGGACCGTCACGATGGCGTTGCCGAGGACAACGAGGAAGATCGATGTCGCCGGATCGAATCCGAAGACGAGTCCGATGTTGGCCAGGCTCCACGACGGGATGACGACGCAGCAGCCGACCCAGAACGCGAGGAACGAGTACAGGCCCCAGTTGCGCAGCCCAGCGGGAGTCGGAGCGAGATCCTTGTTGTAGAGCTGGGACCTTGGCAGCTCACCCGAGAGCTCGTGCTTGCCGTCCGCGGTGACGACAACAGACGCAGTCATGGTTTCCCTCCCCTAATGACCCTGCGTAAGACCCACTCGCCTGGGCCGATCACCCCCTTCCGAAAGCCAGCTTCGGCGGGATGCTAGTTCTGGCCGCAACCGGCGGCACTGTGAACAGTCGCCGGGCGATCCGGGTAGCACAATGAGCCGGTCCGGCGCACGACTGCGGGGAGCCGGCGTGGAGGGTGTCACGTGAGACGTCTATCGATCGCCTTAGCGGCATTTGGGCTCGTTATCGCGGCATGCGCGGCGCCGCCACCGAGCACGACGACGTCGTCCGCGCCGACCGCATCGGCAGCTGCGACCCCGACGCGTGGCGGAACGGTCATCGTCGCCATCTGGCAGGAGCCGTCCACTCTGGCGGCGCATTACGCGAACCAGACCGTTACCGACGTCGTGAACTTCGGCGTGATCGAAGGACTCACCTCGACCACCACCGATGGCGAGTACATCCCGAACCTCGCGAAGAGCGTGCCGACCATCGCCAACGGCGGCGCCAAGGTGAGCGCCGACGGTAAGAAGCTCGACGTGACCTGGGAGCTGAAGCCGGGCATCAAATGGTCGGACGGAACGCCGCTCACGAGCGCAGACATCAAGTACACGTGGGAGATCTGGATGAAGGACCCCAAGACGAACAGTCGTACGGGGTTCAGCGAGATCGAGTCCATCGATCTTCCGAATGACGTGACCGCAGTTGTCCATTACAAGTCCGTGTACGCGCCGTATCCGAACAACTTCTTCTCGCTCATGCCGAAGGCCCTTCTCGAGAAGGAAGCGGACATCAGCAAGACTGACTACGTTCGCAGGCCGCTGGGCACCGGCCCGTTCAAGGTGACCGAGTTCAAGGCCGGTGACTCGATCACGCTCGAGAAGAACACCAACTACCGCGGGGCACCTGACAAGCCCTACCTCGACAAGATCATCTTCAAGAGCGTGCCCTCTAGTCAGGTCGCGCTCGCGCAGCTGCAGGCGGGCGAGGTCCACGCGATGTGGAACCTCACCGAAGCGCAGACGCCCGATGCCGAGAAGATGGCCGGCGTCGCGTTGCAGGTCGTGCCCGGGCCGACCGTGGAGCGCATCGAGCTCAACACAGCGCAGAACAAAGAGAACACCGACCCGAACAGCGTTCACCCCGTGCTCGGTGACATCGCGGTGCGCAAGGCACTCCTCTATGCCACACCGAAGCAGCAGATCATCGACAAGCTGCTCTTCGGCAAGGCCAAGGCGGGCTCTTCACCGGTGTCGCAGGGTTGGGCCGCGTACAAGGGAACGCAGGAGGGCTACGACCCGGCGAAGGCCAATGCGGCCCTCGACCAGGCCGGTTGGGTCAAGGGATCCGACGGCATCCGCAGCAAGGGCGGCGTTCGCGCCTCGCTCACCTACACGACCACGACCGGTGACCAGCTGCGCGAGCGCGTGCAGCAGGCGCTGCTCGACGAATGGAAAGCGGTCGGCATCGAGGTCAAGATCCAGAACCAGCCATCAGCCGTGCTGCTCTCCGGATCGTGCGCGAGCAAGGATCCGCGGAAGCTCGGAGCGTTCGACATGGTGATGTACGCGTCCACGCCCGCGATCGATCCGCATTCGACGATCGCGACGCGCTACAGCTCGAAGCAGATCCCGACCGCGGCCGACTGCTCCGGTCAGAACTACACGCGCTTCAAGAATCCCGACGCGGACAAGGCGATCGACGAGGCCGGGGCGACGCTGGATCTGGAAAAGAGAAAGGCCGCGTACTCGACGGCGATCAAGCTCCTCAACGACGCCTACGTGATCATCTGGATGTACGACCGCGCGAACATCGACGCACGCCGCACCGAGCTGCAGGGCTGGCAGCCCAACGTGTGGCAGCGCTTCACCTGGAACGTCGCGGACTGGTACCTCAAGAAGTAACGGAAAAGGCCTAGGGGAGCGGCGGCGCCATGGGACGCTACGTCGTGCGCCGGCTGTTGCAGGCGCTGCCGCTCCTCTTTGCGATCAGCGTCGTGTCCTTCGCGATCCTGAAGGCGACGCCCGGCGGACCGCTCGCGGCCTATGAAGGGAATCCCGACTTCACCGACGCGGACCGCGTGCGTCTCGAGCACGCCTTTGGGCTGGACCGTCCGCTGCCGGTGCAGTACCTCTCATGGCTGGGCAGCTTCCTCACTCTGGACTGGGGCTATTCGTTCTCCAGCCATCAGCCGGTGCTCACGCTGATCGGTGAGCGGCTGCCCAACACGCTCTACCTCATGGGCACGGTCTTCGTCGTGGTGCTGCTGCTCGCGATCCCGATCGGCGTTCTCACCGCCGTGCGCCAGTACTCTGTCTTCGACTACGTCGTGACCGGGACAACGTTCACGTTCCTCTCGACGCCGACGTTCTGGCTCGGCCTGCTCCTCATCATCCTGTTCGGTCTGCAGCTGCGCTGGCTGCCGCTCGGCGGAATGGCGACACTCGGCGCGGATTTCGAGATCGGCGACCGCCTGCGCCATCTGGTCCTGCCGGTCGCCACCATCGCGCTGGTGCAGCTCGGCTCGCACGTTCGCTACCTGCGCGCGTCGATGCTCGAGACGATCGGGCAGGACTACATGCGCACGGCACGCGCGAAGGGACTCGCCGAGCGCGTCGTCGTGCTGAGGCACGCGCTGAAGAACGCGGCCATCCCACTCGTCACCGTCGTCGCCCTCGACGTGCCGGACCTCTTCGTCGGCGCCCTCGTGACCGAGCAGATCTTCGGGTGGCCGGGCATGGGCCGTCTGTTCTGGGACGCCGCGACGCGCTCCGACTATCCGGTGCTGCAGGGGATCCTGGCGGTGTCGAGCACCCTCATCGTGCTCGCGAATCTCCTCGCGGACGTCACGTACGGCTACCTCGATCCGCGGATCAGGTTCTCCTGATGGCGACGAAATCCGTCGCCGCGGTGCTCGCGGCTCCGTTGGCCACGTCCGAGCGCAGCCAGTGGCAATTGGCCCTCGAGCGCTTTCGCGCGCACCGGCCCGCGGTCATCGGCATGTTCGTGCTGGTCGCCCTGGCGATCCTCTGCACCGCCGCGCCGATCGTCTCGCCGTACGACCAGGACAAGACGCGACTGCTCGAGCTCTACGAGCCGCCATCGCTGACGCATCCGTTCGGCACCGACGATCTCGGACGCGATCTCGCGACGCGGATCCTCTACGGCGGCCGCGTCTCGCTTTCGGTCGGGCTCCTCGCAGTCACGGTCGCCGTGTCGATCGGGACCCTCGTCGGCGTCCTCGCCGGCTACTACGGACGGTGGATCGACAGCCTGCTCATGCGCTTCGTCGACATGATGTATTCGTTCCCCCGTCTCTTCCTGCTGATCCTGTTCGGCGTGTTCTTCAAGGGCATGACGGTCGGCGTCATCGTCATCGTCCTCGGAGTCCTCTCATGGATGACGACGGCGCGACTCGTCCGCGCCACGTTCCTGTCGCTGAAGAACCGCGAGTTCGTCGAGGCCGCGCGCTGCATCGGCGCCAGTGACCGTCGGATCATCGTGCGGCACATCCTCCCGAACGCGCTCGCGCCGATCATCGTCGCCGCGACGCTCGGGGTCGCCGCCGCGATCATCGCGGAGAGCACGCTTTCGTTCCTCGGACTCGGCATCCAGCCACCGACACCCTCGTGGGGCAACATGCTCAATCACGCCACGACCGACATGGCGAAGGCACCGTGGATCGCGATCTTCCCTGGGTTCTTCATCTTCCTGGCCGTCGTGTCGATCAACTTCATCGGCGACGGCCTGCGCGATGCGCTCGATCCCCGTCACGTGGTCCGCACGGGCCGTTAGCCGGCGGCGGCCTCGGCCGGCGTCTCCAGGTAGCGCTCGGCGTGGCCGAGCGGACTGAACAGCCGGAAGTAGAGCGCGATGCCAAACACCAGCGCTCCGATCGCCGCGTACACGGTCTGCACATCGCCGGTGCGTTCGACGATGAAGCCGCCGATCGTCGCGCCGAGCGGACTCGCGGAGAACCCGAGGACCATCGCGATGGTGATGATCCGGCCGAGCAGGTGATTCGGCACGATCGCTTGGCGCAAGCTGCCGGTGTTGATGTTGAACAGGATCCCGAGGCCTGATGCCAGCGCGGATAGCACGACGGCGAGCGCATAGGTCGGTGCGTAGGCGAGCGCGATCGTCATCAGACCGCTCAGCATGAGCGCGCCGAGCGCGACGTTGCCGAACGAGAAGCGGCTACGCAGCGGCCCGGCCGCCAGCGAGAGGAGAACGACGCCGGCGCCGTCAGCGGCGAACAGGAGTCCCAGCTCGCTGTCCGACACGGCGAAGCGCTGCTTGGCGAAGAGGACGATCTGTGCGTAGACCGTGACGCTGACGAGGTTGATGAGCGCCATCATCGCCGAGATGTTCCGCAACACGGGGTGCCGGAGCACATAGCGGAGGCCCTCCACGACGTCGGCGCGGATCGAGGTGCGAACGGCCTGGCGCGGCGCGTTGAACGGACGTGCGATGAGCGCGAGCGCGACCGCGGACACCACGAACGAGAGCGCGTCGATGTAGAGCAGGTTCTCGATCGGGACGAACGCGAGCACCGCACCGGCCGCGAGCGGCCCGGCGATGGTGGCAGCGGAGAAGCTCGCCTGTATTCGTCCGTTCGCCGTCACGAGCTGATCGCGCTCGACGAGACTCGGGATCGCGGCGAACTGCGCCGCCTGGAAGAAGATCCCGAGCGTCGCAAGCACGAATCCGCAGGCGAAGATCCACCAGACAGAGAGCACGCCAGCCACAGCGGCGAGCGGTACGGAGACGAGCACGGCGGCACTGAGGAGATCGACAACGATCATCAACCGCTTCCGATCGAGACGGTCGGCCCAGGCTCCGATCAGCAGGCCGAAGAACAGGTGCGGTAGGCCGAACATCGCGAACGCGATCCCGAGCGACACGGCCGACCCGGTCAGCTTGAACACGAGCAGCGGCAGCGCGAACTGCGTGATCGAGCTGCCGAAGTTCGAGATCGTCTCGCCGGTCCAGAACTTCCAGAAGTCAAGGTGCATGAGAGCGCAGGGTACCGGGAGTGGAACGCATACTTCTGTCGTGCCCGACATGCTCGACCGGTATCTCGAGCAGCACGGCGACCGATTCGTCTCCGAGCTGCGCGAGCTCTGCGCGATCCCGTCGGAGGCGACCGATCCAAGCGCGCTCGATGCCGCGGCGCGCTGGTGCGGCGAGCGTCTGGTCTCGGCGGGTGCCGCAGCGCGCGAGCTCCGGGTGGAGGGCGCACCGGCGCTCGTCGTGGGCGAGACCGGCGCCGGCAAGCGAACGCTCATCTGCGTCCAGCACTACGACGTCCAGCCGGCCGTGCCACTGGACCTCTGGCGCACGCCGCCGTACGACCCCGCGGTGCGCGACGGCGCCGTGTTCGCGCGTGGCGTTGACGACAACAAGGGCCACCTGCTCCTGCGCATCCAGGCCGTGGAGGCCTACCGCGCGCTGAACGGGGAGCTCCCGCTCCGCGTGCGCTTCCTGATAGAAGGAGAGGAGGAGAGCGGCAGCTCGAACCTCGCCCGCCTGCTCGCCCTCGACGCGACCCTCACCGACGGAGATGGCGCCTTAAAGGAGGGCGGGGCGATCGACTCCGCGGGCCGGCCGCAGCTGCTCCTCGGTGGGAAGGGCATCTTCTACGTCGAGCTGCGCGTGCGTTCGATGGCGCGCGACGCACACTCGGGCGCCGCGACGCATCTCCCCAACGCGGCGTGGCGGCTGGTCACGGCGCTCGACACGCTGGTCGATCGCGGTGGGCGCATCCTCATCGATGGCTTCTACGACGACGTGCGTCCGCCGACCGAAGCCGAGCGCGCGCACCTCGCGTCGCTCCCGTTCGAGTCGGACGTGGTCAAGCGCCTGTACGACATCGATTCCTTCGCATGGGGCCGCACCGACGGCGAGGCGCGACTCGCATCGGTCTACGAGCCGACCTGCAACATCTGCGGCCTGGTCTCGGGTTTCACCGGCGAAGGAACGAAAACCGTCATCCCGTCCGAAGCGATGGTCAAGATCGACTTCCGCCTGGTGCCGGAGCAGGATCCCGCGCGCGTCCGGACGCTGCTGCGCGCGCATCTCGATCGCCGCGGCTTCACCGACGTCGAGCTCGTCGCGAAGGAGGGCACGCGGCCCTACCGCGGACGCATCGACGATCCGCTCGTGCGCGCGGCGCAGGCGGTCGCCGAAGAGGAGATCGGCACGCCGGCCATGCTCATCCCCTCCTCCGGCGGAACGTCGCCGATGTGGCAGGTCTGCGGGAAGCGATCGCTCGCGAACATCACGCTCGGCATGGGCCATCCCGGATCCGGCGCGCACGCGCCGAACGAGAACATCCTTCTCGCCAACTACTGGAAGGCACTACGCGCGACGGTCGCGCTGTTCCGGCGCTACGCCGATCAGGCCTGAGTCGTGGAAGGGACCATCGAGATCAAGGCCCTTCGCTGCCGTGGGCAGCAGGGCACGACAGCGGAGGAGCGGGCGCGCAAGCAGGTGTACCTCGTCGACGTCGTGGTGCGGACCGATCTCGCCGACGCGGCGCGCACCGACGATCTGGCGTCCGCGCTCGACATCAGTCTGCTCGCGAAGGTCGTGCGCGAGGCTGTCGCCGATCGACCCCGTGCGCTCGTGGAGCGGATCACCTTCGACGTGGCGCGCGCGGTCCTTGCCCGCTTCCCCGCGGTGAGCGAGACGCGCGTGCGCGTGCTCAAGCCAGAACCCGAAGGACTCGATGCGAGCGCCGAAGCCGTGGAGCTCGTGCTGCGCCGGTGATCCGCGCGCTCGTCTTCGACTTCGACGGGCTGATCCTCGAGACCGAGACGCCTTCGTATGACACCTGGGCCGAGATCTACAAGGAGCACGGCCAGGAGCTTCCGATGGATCTCTGGCACGGGTACATCGGAACCGATACTGGCTTCGATCCTGCCGGTCATCTCGCCGCCCTCGTCGGCGAGGGCTTCGACCGCGAAGCGACGCAGATGCGTCGGGATGCGCGCAAGACGGAGCTCATCGCCGCGCTGGACGTCATGGCCGGAGTGCGCGAATACGTGGCCGACGCGAAGCGTCTCGGCCTGCGTCTCGCTGTCGCGTCGAGCTCGTCGCGCTGGTGGGTGCTCGGGCATCTCGAGCGCCTTCGTCTGCACGCAGAGTGGGACGCGGTCCTCACGCGCGACGATGTGGCGCGAACGAAACCGGCACCGGACCTGTATCTCGCGGCGGTCGAAGCGCTCGGCGTCGCGCCTGGGGAGGCGGTCGCCTTCGAGGACTCGCGGAACGGGATCGCGGCGGCGAAGGACGCCGGCCTGCTCTGCGTGGCCGTCCCGAACGCACTGACAGCCGCCATGGACCTGTCGCGGGCGGACCTCCGGTTGGGATCGCTGGCTGAGACGCCACTCGAGCGGCTGCTCGCCGTACTCTCTGCTCGATGACGACGGCGGTCGCGGCCAAGTCTCAGGTCCGCGTCGCCATGGACCCGCGTCGTTACCTCGGCGACATGTGGCGGCGACCCGTTGCGCGGGCGGTCGTGAAGGCGCTCCTCACCATCTGGGTCACGACGAGCCTGACGTTCCTCCTCATCCGCCTCATGCCGGGGAGTCCCGTTGAGCTGAAGATCGACGAGCTGATCCAGTCTTCGAATGGAGCGATCAGCTACGAGGATGCGAAGGCGATCGCGTCGAGCCTCTTCGCGATAAATCTCAACGCGCCGATCCACGAGCAATACCTCTCGTTCATCTGGAACCTGTTGCACCTCGATCTCGGCAACTCGTTCCTCTCGTCGGGGACCGGCGTGACGTCGATCATCATCGCGGTGCTGCCCTGGACGCTTTTCTCCGTCGGCACCGGGCTCCTGCTCAGCTTCGTCGTCGGGATCGGTCTCGGTTTGCTCGCGGCATATCGCCGAGACTCGCTGCTCGACCGCGTCGTATCGACCGGGGGATCGCTCATCAGCTCGATCCCGAACTACCTGCTCGCGTTGCTGATGATCCTGTTCCTCGGCGTTCAGTGGAAGCTCATCAACTTCACGGGTATGCGCGGCGCGTATTCGTCCGGCATACAGCCGGGCTTCACGCCCGCCTTCATCGGCGACATCTTCTATCACGCGTCATTGCCGATCACGATCTACTTCCTGACCCAGATCGGGCACTGGATCCTCTCGATGCGCAGCGCGACGCTGTCGGCGATCGAGGAGGACTACGTCACCGCCGCGCGCGCCCGTGGCCTGACCGATGGCCGCATCCGTACCGCATACGTCGGACGCAACGCGGTGCTGCCACTCGTCACACAGCTCGCGATCAGCGTCGGCTTCGTCGTCGGGGGCGCCGCGGTCATCGAGCAGCTCTTCGCGTACCAGGGGGTCGGCCTTCGCCTACTCGCGGCGGTCCTGCAGCGGGACTATCCAGTGATCCAGGGGATCGTGATGCTGACGACCATCGCGGTCGTGGTCGCGAACCTGGCGGCGGACCTCCTGTACTCGAAGCTCGACCCACGGATCGGACGCGCGGGCGGATCGTCCGGATGAGCTCCGCCGTTCTCGCCCGTCCGACCATGGGGCAGCGCCTGGTCGGACCGTGGCGCGCGACCCTCGGGTTCCTGCGGCTGCTGTCGACACGACCGGTCGGCCTCGTCGGCTTCGTCGGGGTCGTGTTCTTCCTGCTACTGGCCTTCGTCGCTCCGATCTTCGTGCCATTCCAGAACGACCCGAGCCTGGTGGACATCTACCAGACCCCCTCGCCGGCACATCCCCTCGGCACTGACTTTCAAGGCAAGGACGTCCTCAACCAGATCGTCTTCGGTGGCCGCGACATCCTCACCGTCGCGATCCTCGCGGCGCTCGTTTCGACCGTCATCGCGATCACCTTCGGATCGATCGCGGCCGTCGTCGGCGGAAAGGTCGACTCGACGATCCTCGCCATCACCGATGTCGTCCTGACGCTGCCGAAGCTGATCCTGCTCATCGCCGTGGCGGCGATCCTGCGACCGACCAGCTTCGTCTTTCTGGCGGTGATCCTCGGGCTGATCCAGTGGTCGAGCCTGCTGCGACAGATCCGCGCACAGGTCCTCTCGCTGAAGGAGCGCGACTACGTCGAGGCTGCCCGCTCGCTCGACCTGGGACTCTTCCACATCGTGTTCCGCGAGATCCTGCCGACCATGCGCAGCTACATTGCCATCCACTTCATCCTCGCCATGACCGATGCGATGTATGCCCAGGTCTTCATCGTTTTTCTCGGCCTCGTGCCGGTCTCGGGCTCGAACTGGGGCATCATGCTGTACTTCGCGCAGGGCCAGGGAGCGCTCTTCTTCCGTGACAGCATGTGGTACATCCTCAGCCCGATCCTCGCGATCACGTTCTTGCAGCTGTCCCTGGTGTCATTCGCCTCGGGGCTCGAGGACATCTTCAACCCGCGGCTTCGCGGCTCCGCCTAACGGTCGTGCCGGTCCTCTCGGTCCGCGACCTCTCCATCGACTACATCACGCGCCGCGGTCCGGTCCACGCCGTGCGGGACGTGTCGTTCGAGCTCGAGAAGAGCGAGACGCTTGCGATCATCGGCGAGAGCGGCTCAGGCAAGACGACGCTGGCGGTCGGGCTCATCCGGCTATCGCCGCGCGGTACGAAGGTGACGGGCGGAGAGATCCTCTACACGAAGAACGGGCTGACAACGGATGTCAGAACGCTGGACGACGACGACCTCCGTGAGTACCGCTGGGCCGAGGCCGCGATGGTGTTCCAGGCGGCGCTCAACTCCTTCAATCCGGTGATCACGATCTGGGAGCAATTCAACGACACAGCGCGCGCCCATGGGATGAAAGACCGGCACAAGGTCCGCGACCGCGCGGACGAGCTCCTGGACCTCGTGCACCTCGACTCGAAGCGCGTGCTACCAGCATTCCCGCACGAGCTCTCGGGTGGGATGAAGCAGCGCGTTCTCATCGCACTCTCCCTGATGCTCGAGCCCCAGCTGATCATCCTCGATGAGCCGACGACCGCGCTCGACATCCTCACGCAGCGCTCGATCATCGATCTCTTGCGGCAGCTTCGCGAAAAGCTCGGCTTCTCGATGATCTTCATCTCACACGATCTCTCGATCGCTGCAGAGCTGGCAGATCGCATGATCACGATGTACGCGGGCCGCGTGGTCGAAGAGGCGAGTGTGGTCGACATGTTCTACCGCCCACGTCACCCGTACTCGGTCGGACTGCTGCGGGCCGTGCCGCGTGTCTCGGGCGCGCTCGGCAGCGTCGCATCGATCCCGGGATCTCCGCCGGACCTCATGCGTCTACCGGTGGGGTGCTCGTACGCACCGCGGTGCCCGTACGCCATCGACGCCTGTCGTGCGGCGGACCCGCCCCTCGTTCCCGTCGACACGCCGCGGCATGAAGCGGCCTGCATCCGCTGGAAGCACGTCGCCGAAGTGCTCGGCTCGAATGCCGAAGTCCCCGTCGCGGAGAAGCTCGCGTGACGCATCGACGAGGCGGGGAGAGCCCTCTCATCGAGCTCGACCACATCAGCAGGACCTTCGCCACGCCCGCGGGCGTCATCACGGCTGTCGACTCGGTGTCGCTTGCGCTCGGACAGGGCGAGGCGATGTGTCTGGTCGGGGAGAGTGGCGGCCGTCTCTTGACCGGACTGCTGCGGCCATCAGGTGGCCGCCTGCTCTATGAAGGCAAAGACGTGTGGCTGACGAAGGGCGCCGACCTCGCGCGTTTTCGCCGCGCCGTCCAGCTCGTGCACCAGGATCCCTATGCATCGCTGAACCCGACCCGCACCGTGTTCCAGACGCTGTCGGCCCCGCTCTTCCGGCACAAGAAGGCGAGCTCGGGGCGGCAGGCGCTGGCCGCGGTCACCGAGCTGCTCGCCCGGGTCGATCTCACGCCGACGGAGAACTTCATCGCGAAATATCCGCATCAGCTCTCGGGCGGTCAGCGCCAGCGCGTCGCGATCGCGCGCGCCCTGACCGTCGATCCAAAGGTCATCGTGGCCGACGAGGCTGTGTCGATGGTCGACGTTTCGATCCGCATCAGCCTGCTCAACCTGCTGCTGGCGCTCGCAAAAGAGTTCGGCGTCACGATCGTCCTCATCACACACGATCTGGCCGTGGCGCGTTACTTCGCCAGCCGCGGTCGGATCGGCGTGATGTATCTGGGTCGGATCGTCGAGCTCGCCGACACCGAGGCGCTGGTGACCGATCCCGCGCATCCCTACTCGGCGGCGCTCATCGCCGCGATCCCGGAGGCCGATCCCGACATCACGCGCTCCAAAACTCGTGTCGACCTGCGAAGCGCGGAGATCCCGAGCCTGCTCTCCCTTCCCTCCGGCTGCACGTTCCACCCGCGCTGCCCGATCGCAGAGGCGGGACGAGGTCCTCGTCCCCGAGCTGCTTCCGATCCCAGGCGCGCGCGAGGTCGCCTGCCACGTGGCGGTCCGCGAACGAACGAGCGAGCGGGCAGTGGTGACTGCGTAATGGACCCGATCCTTCTGCAGGGCGCGTTCAGGATCGGCTTCCTGATCCTTGCGCTCTCGCTGCTGGTACTTCCTTTCGAAGACCGCTCTTCGGCCGAGTTCGTCGCCACCGTGCTCGCCGCCATCATTGGCTTCGTGTTCATCGGGATCGTGACCGTGCTCGCGCGATCATCGCTGCCGCCACCGCCACGCTCGAACGCTCGCACCCCAGTCGACAAAGCCACCGGGAAGGGCTACAACGAACGAGATTCGCCATCGGGAGGGAATTGATGACCGAAACGAACATCAGATATTCACCAACACGGCGCCGCCTGCTCCGTGACGCAACGCTCACCAGCCTTGGACTGATCGCGGCCGCATGCGCACCGGGCACGAGTGGCACGACATCGACGAGCACGACCGGCGGCGGCACGTCGACGAAGGGTGGCGAGTTCCACGGCGCCTGGCCGTATGTGCTTGCGCCGCAGGGTCATTGGAACTTCTACGCGACCAACGCGATCCTCGGCGGCAGCATCTACACCGACCTGTTCATCTCGTCGCTCGCCGTCTACAACTGGGCGACGGCCAAGTACGAGTACTGGGCCGCTGAGTCGGCGAAGCAGAACGGCGACAACTACGAGGTCAAGCTCCGCTCCGGTCTGAAGTGGGACGACGGCAAAGCGTTCACCGCGAAGGACGTCGTCACCACCTACTGGGTCGGCCGCCTCGCGAGCTACGGCATCTGGAACTTCATCGACAAGGTCGAGGCGATCGATGACCTCAACGTTCGCTTCCACTACACGAAGCCGACGAGCCTCGGCGAGCGGCTGATCCTGCGCAACGGCATCAAGCCCGACTCCATCTTCGGCCCGCTCGCGAAGAAAGCTCAGGACTTCTACACCGGTGGTGGCACGAACACGACCGACGCCGGCAAGGCGCTCATCAAGGAAATGAACGACTTCCGTCCGACGGCCCCGTACTCGATCGGTCCGTACAAGATCGACAGCGCGAGCGTGACCGCAGCGCAGCTCACGATGGTCCGCAACACCGGCGGACTGTTCGCCGACAAGGCGAACTTCGACAAGATCGTGATCTATCAGGGCGAGACCGCCGAGGTCACTCCGCTCGTCCTGAACGGCGACGTCGACTACGCGACGCACGGCTTCCCCCTCGCCACCGACAAGGCGTTCCAGGACAAGGGCTACCGCATCGTCCGCGGTCCGATCTTCACCGGGCCGGCGCTGTACTTCAGCTGGGACAACGCTCCCGAGTTCCAGGACAAGCGCCTTCGACAAGCGGTCGCGATGGCCTTCAATCGTGAAGAGGCCGGCAAGATCTTCTATGGAACGTCCGCCCGCGCGCCGAAATACATGGCGGGCTTCCCGGACAGCCTGGTGCCCAACTGGGTCAACAGCGCCGACCAGTCCAAGCTGAACGCGTATGCGTTCGACGCGGCCAAGGCCGACGCGCTCATGAAGGACATGGGCTACGCCAAGGGCACGGACGGCATCTACGCCAAGGGCGGCAAGGCGCTCTCCTTCGAGCTGTACTTCCCGAGCGACTTCCAGGACTGGGCCGCGGCGGCCACGTACGCCTCGGACGCGCTCAACAAGTTCGGCATCAAGATCACGCCGCGTGGCGCGATCCGCTCGACGCAGCTGCCGGACATGAACAACGACAAGTTCCAGATCGGACTGAACCCCTGGGGCATCGGGAACCCGCATCCGCAGGCTTCACTCGTCCGGCCGTTCCGCGAGTTCAATAAGGACGCGACCGGCGGCGGCATGAAGTACCCGCTCACCCAGACGTACTCCGGCGGTTCGATCAACTTCGGCACGGTCCTCGACGATGCGATCACGGGTTACGACACGGCCAAGCAGAAGGACCCGATCACGAAGCTCGCGATCGCGTTCAACGAGCTGCTGCCGATCATCCCGATCTACGAACGGCTCAACAACAACCCGATCAACGACAAGGCCCGGGTCACTGGCTGGAAGCCCGAGGGCGACCCGATCTACACGCAGGGCGGCGGCGACAACTTCACCATCGTCATGCTCATGGACGGGACGCTGCACAAGATCTGATCCCGCGCCGAGCCGACTCGAAAAGGGCGCTCCGAAAGGAGCGCCCTCTTTCTTTCGCGCTAGCCTGCGCTGATGCCCCTCCGGGTCGGCGTCCTCGGCACCGGGTTCGCGGGTTCGATGCACGCACGCAGCGCGCTCGCGACCCGGGGCGCGCAGGTCGTCGCGGTCGCCGCCGTCCCGCTCGACGACGCGGCTGCGCTCGCAAAGGAGTGCGGCGCTCGTGTCGCGAGCGCGGAGGAGATCTGCTCCGCTGACGACATCGATCTCGTGGTCGTCGCGACGCCGACGTACCTGCACGCCGCGCACGTCATCGCGGCGGCGCGTGGGCGCAAGCACGTGTTCTGTGAGAAACCTCTGGCGCGCACGCTCGCCGACGCCGAGGCGATGGTTCGCGCATGCGACGAGGCTGGCGTGACCCTCGCCGTCGGACATGTCGTGCGTTTCTTCCC
>WNFL01041252.1_pt1 | contig 15687 bp, 17 predicted proteins | sample 5400361 | NCBI WGS metagenome assembly WNFL01 (sample SAMN13153351, study PRJNA577476) | soil metagenome | isolation source: 40 cm soil on Douglas fir-dominated hillslope | place: USA:California | collected 2013-09-17
CGCGAGCGCGTCTTGAAGGCCGCGGCCCGTCGTCCAGGCGCGCGTTTGGCGAAAACCGCGCGCGGGAGAATCTCGCCCGCGAGTGTCTTGGCGATGGTTTGCCGCAGGCGTTCGATGCGGCCGCCGTCGCCGAAAGGGCCGCCCGACGCATCCTGGACGCGGAAGACGTCGAGCGCGTAGCCGTCCGAGGTGGTGAAGATCTTGGCGCCGACGATGGAGCCGTTCGAAACGGAAATCGCGCCGGCGAGCCGCGAAAACAGACCGGGATGATCGGGCGTGTAGATGACGATCTCCGTCACGGTGTTCGAGGGATCGGCGAGCGCGCCCAAAGCGAGCTTCTCCCCTTTCTCGTCGGCGGTCTTCATGAGGCGCGCCTGAAACTCCAATTCGTCGGCGTCGAAGGCGAACCAGTAGGCGTCGTAATGACGCGTGACGGCACGGCGCCTCGCGCCTTCGGGAAAGTCCTTGAGCCGGGCCTCGAGATCGCGTTTGGCGTCTTCGATTCGCGCGCTGCGCGCCGGCGTTGAATCGCCGCCCGACATCAATGTTTCGGCTTCGAAATAGAGCTCGCGCAGGAGCTGGGCCTTCCAGCCGTTCCAGACGCCGGGTCCGACGGCGCGAATGTCGGCAACGGTCAGGATCAGCAGCAAGCGCAAGCGTTCGGGAGTCTGCACGATCTCGACGAAATTCTGCACCGTCCTGGGATCGGACACGTCGCGCTTCTGTGCCGCATCGCTCATGGTCAGATGGTGGCGCACGAGCCAAGAGACGGTCGCCGTGTCGCTGGGAGAAAGCCCGAGGCGCGGACAAACCGATTCGGCAAGCGCGGCGGCGATGTCGGAGTGATCGCCGGGCAAGCCCTTGGCCATGTCGTGCAGGAGAATCGAGACAAAGAGCACTTCGCGCGATTTCACGCGCTTGATCAGCTCGCTGACGAGCGGGAGCTCGGCGCGCAGATCGCCGCGTTCGATACGCGCGAGATTGCCCACCGCCATCAGGAGATGCTCGTCGACCGTGTAGTGATGGTACATGTTGAATTGCATCAAGGCGACGACGCGGCCGAATTCGGGCATCAAGCGGCCCATCACTCCCGCCTCGTTCATGCGCCTGAGCGCCTGATCGGGATTTCGCCGCGAACAGAGAATGTCGAGGAACAGCCGATTGGCTTGCGGATCGTTGCGCAGATTTTCGTCGATGAGATCGAGCTGGCGCGTCACATTGCGCAAGGTCGCCGGATGAATGTCGACGCCCTTGGCGTCCGCGACATGGAACAGCCTGATGAGATTGATGGGATTCTCGCGAAAGAGGCCGGAGCGGGCCGTCAGGCGGCCCTGCTCGATATAGAAATCATCGGCCGGTGTGCGCAGTTTGAGGAAGCCCGGGAGCAGACGCAAGAGCGAGGGGTGGGTCTTGCGGTGCTGTTCCTCGAGCGCGGCGCAGAATATGCGCGTCAGATCGCCGACGTCCTTGGCGACAAGGAAGTAGCTGCGCATGAAGCGTTCGACGGCGCGGTGCAGATTCTCGTCGCTGTAGCCGAATCGTTTGGCCAATTCCGGCTGCATGTCGAAGGACAGCCGTTCCTCGGCACGGCCGGCCAGATAATGCAGATGGCAGCGCACGGTCCAGAGAAAGGCCTCGGCCTTCTGGAGGGTCTTGTACTCCTCCTTGGTGAAGACGCCGTGATGGACGAGATCGTTGATGTCCTCGACGTGATAGAGGTACTTGCCGATCCAGTAGAAGGTCTGCAAATCGCGCAAGCCCCCCTTGCCGTCCTTGACGTTTGGCTCGACCAGATAACGGCTCTCGCCGTGACGCCGATGGCGCTCGTCCCGCTCGCCGAGCTTGGCGTCGACGAAATCCTGGCCCTTGCCGGTGGCGATATCGCTCCAGAATTTCTGGCGCAACTCGTCGAAAAGCTCGTGGTCGCCCCACAGATAACGGGCCTCGAGAAGCGAGGTGCGGATGGTGAAGTCCTGCTTGCCGAGACGCACGCATTCGGGAATCGAGCGCGTGGCGTGGCCGACCTTGAGACCCATGTCCCACAACATGTGAAGGATGAATTCGATCACGCTCTCGTCCCACGGCGTTTCCTTGAACGGCCGGATGAAGAGGAGATCGATGTCGGAAAACGGCGCGAGCAATCCGCGGCCATAGCCGCCTGTCGCCACAATCGCCAAGCGCTCGGATTTGGTCGGATTGGGTGCGGAATAAAAATGCCGGACGGCGAAATCGAATATCACCTGGATGGTGGTGTCCTGCAGCGCGGACAGCGCGCGAGCAACCGCGACGCCGGGGGTGGTGCCTGACTCCATCCGCTCCTTGACCTGGGCACGGGCTTCCGCGAACGCCGTGCGGATGGATTCGAGCGCCGCCTTGCGCAATGCCGTTCTGTCGCCGCCGGAGGAACGGGCCAGCGCATTCAGGTCGCGGCGCAGCGCATCGCCGTCGAGCGGCTGCGCGCCGTCCGCGATCTTGGCTTTGGCCTGTTGCAGCGCGTCGACCGCCATTCCCGATTCACCTCGCATACCGATCGAACATACAATGACGACGAAGGGTTAAACGCAAGCCGGCCATAGAGCCATGTCTACGCCCACGAATACGTTATGCGGCGTAGGGCTTGATCCGCGCCTCGATCTTGTCCCCTTCGCGATCTCGGGCAGTTTCGAGATCGTAAGTGGTCTGCATGCCAATCCAGAACTCGGCCGTGGTACGGAAAAATCGCGCCAAGCGCAGCGCAGTGTCCGGTGTGATCGACCGTTTTCCATTGACGATTGCGCTGATCCGGATTTGTGGAACGCCGATCGCCTTGGCAAGGGCATATTGGCTAAGGCCCAAAGGCTTCAGAAAATCCTCGCGCAGCACGTCTCCTGGATGGGTCGGCGGAAAGTCGGCCATGATGGACTCCTCAGTGATAGTCAACAATTTCGACATCGTAGGCGTCACCGCCGCGCCATCGGAAACAAACGCGCCAGCGCTGGTTGATCCGAATGCTGTATTGGCCCTTTCGATCACCCACTAGCGCTTCCAATCGATTTCCCGGCGGCGCCCGCAAATCGTCGATACGCCTCGCGTTGTGAACTTGGATCAGCTTGCGGTTTGCCACTTTGATGACGTCGTTCGGAATGCCCTTGATGAATTCACGGCGCCATGCAGCTTCAGCGAAAGCGTTCGCGAACGACTTGATCATGCGGTATAATAACGCATGTCGTTAGTATTGCAAGGCGTTAGTAGTTCTGCAAGGAGATGGTAAACCTTTCACAGCATGGACCCGCCGGTGTAGAGACAGAGCATGACAAAGCCGGTCAAATCCGTCCTGGTTACCGGCGCGGCGAAGCGCTTAGGCCGCGCCATCGCGCTCGATTTGGGCGCTCACGGCTGGTCGGTCGCGGTGCATTACAACAATTCCCAGGCCGAAGCCGAAGAGACCGTGGCGATGCTGCACGAGCGCCACGTCCACGCGGTAGCGATCAACGCCGATTTAACGTTGGAGGACGACACGGAACGGTTGATCGCTCGCGCTCGCGAGGCGGTCGGCCCGCTGACCGCGCTGGTCAACAACGCTTCGGTGTTCGAGAGCGATACCATCGCGACGATGACGCGCGCCTCCTGGGACAAGCATATCGAAACCAATTTGCGCGCGCCTTTGGTGCTGGCGCGGGACTTCGCCGAGCAGGTGCCCGAGGGTGCCGAAGGCGCGATCGTCAATCTGCTCGATCAGCGGCTGTTGAAACCGACGCCGCAATTTTTGTCCTATGGCGTCAGCAGGGCGGGTCTCTATTGGCTGACGGTGACGCTGGCGCAGGCGCTCGCGCCTCGCATCCGCGTCAATGCGGTGGCGCCCGGTCCGACGCTGAGGAACGAGCGGCAGAGCGAAGCGCATTTCAAGCGCCAGCAGGCTTCGACCATTCTGGGACGCGGCGCGACGCCCGACGATGTCGCCGCCGCGGCGCGTTATCTGCTTGAAGCTCGCGCTATCACGGGACAGATGATCGCGGTGGACGGCGGCCAGCATTTGATTTGGCGCACGGCCGACGTGAGCGGTGTGGAATGACCAACGAGCGGCCGACGCAAATTTTTATCCGCAATCTCGAATTGCTCGCCCGCATCGGCGTGCATGGCCATGAGCACGGAATGCCGCAGCCGGTACGGATCAATGTTTGGCTTACGGCCAAGGTGAATGCGTCGGGAGACAGACTCGAGAACGTCATCGATTACGAAGCCGTGGCCGACAAAATCCGCGCCATCGTCGCGGCCGGTCACATCAATCTCGCCGAGACCTTGGCCGAGCGCATCGCTTCGGCCTGCCTCGACGACAAGCGCGTGGCCAAAGCCTGCGTGCGGCGTTGAAATCGAACGCGAGGCTTAGAACGTCTAAGACCGTCCGCCTTCGACGGCGTGGCCTTCGCCGCGCCAGCGCAGCATGCCGCCGGGAAGATTGGCGACTTTGGTAAATCCCGCCTGCTGCAGAATCATGGTCGCCTGTGCCGAGCGTCCGCCGGCGCGGCAGACGGCAACGACGGGACGATCCTTGGCGAGCTCGGACGTGCGCTCCGCGAGATCGCCCAAGGGGATGAGGATCGCGCCCGGGATGCGGCCCAAGGGGCCGGAGGTCTCGTCCGGCTCGCGCACGTCGAGAACTTGCAATGAGCGCAGATTTTCCTCGACCCAGTGGGGCTGGATTTCCCAGATGCCGGCGAAATTGCAGGTCAGCGGAGCCCAATCGGGGTCGTGCATGGGTTGATCCTCCTCCGGTTTGCCGCATTTCAAATTTGCGGGCACGGCGATGTCGATTTTTTTGGGGTGCGGCAGGTTGAGATTTTTCATGTAGCCCACGAAATCATTCTCGGACAGCGCGCCGCCAAGCCGCGGATTGAAGCGCTTTTCCTCGGCGACGCTGGTCGAGGTCAGCCCGCGGTAATCGTGCGCAGGGTAGAGCGTGCAGAAATCCGGCAGCGTGAAGAGCTGCAAATGCACCGAGCGGTACATGTCGTGCGGCTCGCCTTCCTGGAAATCGGTGCGGCCGCAGCCGCGGATGAGGAGACAATCGCCGGTAAACGCCATGCTCTCGTCGTCGAGCACGAAACTAAGACAGCCATGGGTGTGACCAGGCGTCGCCCGCACTTCGATTTGGCGAGTGCCGAAGGCGATCTTATCGCCATGCTTAAGAGTGAGATTCGCCCCTTCGGCGCCGCTGGCCGCCGCCACGGCGATGCGGCTGCCGGTTCGCTGCTTCAACAGCCACGCGCCGGTGACATGATCGGCATGAACATGGGTTTCCAGCGTGTAAAGAAGCTTCAAGCCCAATTCGTCGATAAGTGCTGCGTCGCGCCGTACCTGCTCGAAAACCGGATCGATCAAGATGGCTTCCCGGTTTTTGCCGCAGCCGAGCAAATAGGTGTAGGTGGACGATTGCGGGTCGAACAATTGCCTGAAGATAAGAGCCATGTGTCCCCCGGAAAAAACAACCAACACGAAGTGTAATATACTGCAGCGATGGATGAAAACCTGCCTAGCACGTCCGACGGAGAAGAGCGCGAAATCTCGCTGAAAGGCGCCGATCGGATCGCGGCCTATGTGAAGACGCTTCCCGACGCGCCCGGCGTCTATCGCATGCTGAACGCGAAGAGCGAAGTGCTCTATGTCGGCAAGGCCGCGAGCCTGAAAAAACGCGTCGCGTCCTATGCCAAGCCGTCGAACCAGTCCTATCGCATCATGCGGATGATTTCCGAAACCGCGGAGATGATTTTCATTTCCACGGCGTCGGAAACCGAAGCGCTGCTGCTTGAAGCCAATCTGATCAAGCGGCTGAAGCCGCGCTACAACGTTTCGTACCGCGACGACAAGAGCTTCCCCAACATCCTGCTCAGGACCGACCACGATTTTCCGCAGATTCTGAAGCACCGCGGAGCAAAATCGCGCGAGGGCGTCTATTTCGGACCGTTCGCATCGGCTTCGTCGGTCGGCATGACGTTGAACACGCTGCAGCGGGCTTTCCTCTTGCGCTCGTGCTCGGACGCCGTGTTCCAAGGCCGCACACGACCGTGCCTGCTGCATCAGATCAAGCGCTGCAGCGCGCCCTGCGTAGGCCGGATCGACGCCGAGGGCTACGCGACCCTGGTCGCTCAAGCGAAGGACTTTCTCACCGGCAAAAGCCGTCAGGTGCAGGAGCGGCTGGCGAAAGAGATGCACCAGGCCTCGGAGGACATGGCGTTCGAGCGCGCGGCGCAATTGCGCGATCGCATTCGCGCCATGAGCAACATTCACGCCAGGCAGGGCATCAACCCCTCCGGATTTTCCGAAGCCGACGTGTTCGCGCTGCATCGCGAAGGAGGGGCATCTTGCGTGCAGGTGTTCTTCTTCCGCGCCGGACAGAACTGGGGCAACCGCCCCTATTTTCCGCGTCACGCCGGCGAAGTCCCGTCCGGCGAGGTGCTGGGCTCGTTCTTGAGCCAATTCTACGACACGCGACCGGCGTCGAAGCTGATCCTGCTGAGCGAGGAGATTCCGGAGCGGGCACTTCTGGCGGAGGCGCTTTGCATTCGGGCCGGGCACAAAGTGGAAATCACGGTGCCGGAACGCGGCGAGAAGCGCGAAATCGTGGTCGCGGCGCAGCAGAATGCGCGCGCCCAACTGGCGCGCCAGCAAGCCGAGAACGCGACCCAGCGCGCGCTTCTGGAGGGAGTCGCCGAAACATTCGCGCTGGAGGCGCCGCCCAAGCGCATCGAGGTCTATGACAATTCCCACGTCCAGGGGTCCAACGCGGTTGGAGCAATGGTCGTCGCCGGACCGGAAGGCTTGCAGAAATCGGAGTATCGCAAGTTCAACATCAAATCGACGGAACTCTCGCCCGGCGACGACACCGCGATGATGCGCGAAGTGCTGACGCGGCGCTTCGGCCGTCTGATGCGCGAGAGCGGTGCAAACGGCGAGGCCGACGAGAAATGGAATAAATGGCCGGATCTGGTCCTGATCGACGGCGGCGCCGCGCAGGTCGATGCCGCCCATGCCGCTTTGGCGGAAGTCGGCATCGACGATGTGCCGGTGGTCGGTGTCGCCAAGAGCATCGAGCGCGAATCGGGCCGCGAGCACTTTTACCGCCGGGGCCAAGCGCCGTTCCGGCTCGATGAGAAGAGCGCGGTGCTCTACTATCTGCAACGTCTGCGCGATGAAGCCCATCGCTTTGCGATCGGCGGCCACCGTAAGCGCCGCGCCAAAGCCATAGGCGCAAGCCCGCTGGAGGAGATCGCGGGTGTCGGCGCGAGAAGGAAAAAGGCGTTGCTCGCCCATTTCGGTTCGGCCCGGGCTGTGGCCCAGGCGAGCCTTGCCGATTTGGAAGCGGTCGATGGGATCAGCAGCGCGCTGGCCCGCAAAATCTATGATTTCTTTCACGGTGAAAGCTGAAATCGACGAAACCCGCCGCATTGGACGGGTAGGATTCGCGGGACTCTGTAATTAGACTGTACCCATGTCGTCGCTGCCCAACGCCCTGACCATGACACGCATCGCCCTGGTGCCGCTGTTCGTAGCGGCGTTTTTCCTGCCCGGCGACGGCGGCCGCTGGGTCGTGTTCGTGCTGTTCTGTCTCGCGGGCGCAACCGATGCATTTGACGGGATGATTGCGCGGAAGCTCGGCGCAGAGACCTCCTTCGGCCGCATGCTCGACCCCATCGCGGACAAGCTGATCGTGTCGGCAGCGCTGCTGATGCTGGCGTCTGACGGCACTATCCAGGGCATTCACCTGGTCCCGGCCCTGGTCATTCTCTGCCGCGAGATTCTCGTTTCGGGCCTGCGTGAGTTCCTGGCCGCAGCGGATGTCAGCCTGCCGGTGACACGTATCGCCAAGGCCAAGACGGCGGTGCAGGTGGTGGCCATTGCGGTGTTGATCGCCTCATCGGCGAGCGAACGCATGCTGCCTGGCGTGACGATCGGGGCGCTGATCGGCTTGTGGGTGGCAGCGGGGCTGACGTTTTACACCGGCTACGCGTATCTGCAGGCGGGGCTGGCCCACGCGCGCGGAGCGCAGCCGAAAAGCCAGGCATCGGGGACCGTTGCGCCATCGGCGCAACAGCCGGAACAGAGAACGGCATAGAGGCGAACGTGAAGCTGCTTTATTTCGCCTGGGTGCGCCAGAAGATCGGCCGCTCGGAAGAGGAGATCGCGGTGCCGGCCACCATTACGACCGTCGGCGGATTGATTGAACATTTGCGCGGCCGAGGTCCTGGCTACGAGGCCGCCTTCCGCGATCTCGCCATCATTCGCTGCGCGGTCAATCAGGAGCATGCGCGCTTCGACGCCAAGCTTGGCCCAAACGATGAAGTCGCGTTTTTTCCCCCGGTGACCGGCGGATGAGCGAGATCCGCATTCAGCGCGAGGATTTCGATCCCGGCGCGGAGATCGCCGCGCTCAACACGACGACCGGAGAGATCGGCGCCATCGCGAGCTTCATCGGTCTCGTGCGCGGCGACGACGGCATGGAGGCCATGACTCTCGATCATTATCCCGGCTTTGCCGAGCGCGAGATCGCCGCCCATGTCGGCGAAGCCGAGAAACGCTGGCCGCTTCTCGGCGTGCGGGTGGTGCACCGCGTGGGGCGGCTTACGCCGGGCGAACGCATTGTCTTCGTGGGCGTGGCCTCGAGCCATCGTCAGGCGGCCTTCGCGGCGGCCGAATTCCTGATGGATTATCTGAAGACGCGGGCGCCGTTCTGGAAGCTCGAAGAGCGCAAGAGCGGCGCCATTTGGGTCGAAGCGCGCGAAAGCGACGACGAGAGCGTCACGCGCTGGCGTTGACGCGCGAATTCGCCGATGCGGGCCCCCGGACTTCGTCGGCGTAGTCGTTCATCAGCGTCTCGCTGATCTTGCCCGGCTTGTAGCGGTAAGGTCCGATTTCGGAGACCGGGGTCACTTCCGCCGCAGTGCCGGTCAGGAAGCATTCCTCGAAGCTCGTCATTTCATCGCGCGCGATCGCCCGCTCGTGCACCGGAATCTGGCGCCCTTTCGCAAGCGCGATCACCGAGCGCCGCGTGATGCCGTCGAGGAAGCAATCGGGCGTCGGAGTATGCAGGCGGCCGTCCTTGACGAAGAAGATGTTCGCGCCGGTGGATTCGGCGACGAGACCGCGATAATCGAACATCAGCGCATCCGAATAGCCCTTGGCCTCCGCGGCATGCTTGGACATCGTGCAGATCATGTAGAGCCCGGCACATTTGGCGCTGGTGGGGGCGGTGTCAGGCGCGGGCCGGCGCCAATCCGAAATGTCGAGGCGAATGCCCTTGAGCTTTTCCTTCGGATCGAAGTAGGACGGCCACGGCCACACGGCGACGGCGACGTGCACGCCGGCGTGCTGGGCCGAGACCGTCGGCATGGTGGCGGCGCCGCGAAACGCGACGGGGCGGACATAGCCGTCGACGATGGACTGCACCTCGGCGGCCTTGTAGCAGGCGCGGTTGATCTCATCTCAGCCGTTTGGTGTGCTCCTCGAGCTTGAAGATGCGGCCCGAATAGATGCGTTCGCCCTCGAAGACGCAGGACGCAAAATGCAAGCCGTGCGTGAGCACGTGGATCTTCGCGTCCTGCCACGGCACGATCTTTCCATCGAGCCAGAGCGATCCGTCGCGTTGGTCAAAGGGGATCATTTCGGCCATGAAAAACCTCGAAAATCCGGCACTTTGCCGGCCAAAGACGCGCCCACCTCCCGCTTGCTACGCCTAAAGCGGCAGCCTAATGATGTCAACATGACGGACGAAAAGCCCGTTAAAGTCCGGTTGCTTGCAGCGATTCTTCGGCGATGAACGCAACCGACAACCCGCATCTCCTGGTCGTCGACGACGACGCGAGGCTACGCGGCCTGTTGCAGCGTTATCTCACCGCGGGCGGCTTCCGCGTCACCGCGGCGGCGGATGCGGCCGAAGCGCGTACGCTCATCAAGAGCATCGATTTCGATTGCCTGATCCTCGACGTGATGATGCCGGGCGAGAGCGGGCTCGATCTCGCTTCCGATCTTCGGGCGCAGTCCGAGCTGCCGATCCTGATGCTCACGGCGCGCGGCGATTCCGATGACCGCATTCTGGGATTCGAGCGCGGCGCGGACGATTATCTCGGCAAGCCCTTCGAACCGCGCGAATTGGCGCTGCGCGTCTCGGCATTGATCCGGCGCACGCGCGGCGCCCGCCCTCCACCGCTTCGCGAAGTGCGCATGGGCGAATGCGTGTTCGACTCCGAACGCAGCGAGCTCACGCGCGCGGGTAAGCGGGTGAAGCTTACCGGTTCCGAAGCCCAATTGCTCAAGCTGTTCGCCACCAACGCGGGCCGGCCGTTTTCGCGCGCCGCATTGTGCTCGCGGCTCAACATTACGCTGGAGCGCTCGGTCGACGTGCAGGTCACGCGCTTGCGCCGCAAGATCGAGGAGGATCCCAAGCTTCCGCTCTACATCCAAACCGTTCGTGGTATCGGCTATGTCCTGGTCCCAGACCGCGTTGGATAGCACGCGGCGCAGGCTGGAGCGCGCGCCTCTGCATCCGCTGCGCGCGCTGAAGCGGCTGATGCCGCGGCGCCTGTTCGGGCGCTCGCTGATGATCATCGTGATCCCGATGCTGCTGTTGCAGGCGGTGGTTACGATCGTCTTCTTCGATCGGCATTACCGCATCACGACGGCGACCATGACGCGCGGCGTTGTCAACGACATCGGCTACATGGTGATGCTGGAGAACAGCCTGCCCCCCGGACCCGAGCGCGACAAGCAACGCCAGACGGCGGCCAATCTGTTCGGCTACACGGCACAGTTCGTACCCAATGAGCGGCTGACGCGCACCGTATCGAGCCCATCGACGGTGCTCGATCGCCAACTCGCTTTCATATTGGAGAGCCAGTTCGCGCAAAGCGTCAACTTCGATACGCAGCGCTATCCCGATTACGTCGATTTGCGCGTGCAACTGAAGGACGGCGTGCTCCGCTTGCTGATTCCGCGCGCGCGCGTCACGGCGTCGAACGCCGATATCTTCATCCTGTGGATGATCGGCTCCTCGCTGGTGCTGATGGCGATCGCGGTGCTTTTCCTGCGCAATCAGGTGAAGCCGATCGAACGCTTGGCCTATGCGGCGGAAGCCTTCGGCAAGGGGCGCGCGGTTTCGGATTTCAAGCCGCACGGCGCCGCCGAAGTGCGCCGGGCCGCGACGGCCTTCATCCAAATGCGCGAACGCATCGACCGCTATGTTCAGCAGCGCACCGACATGCTGGCCGGCATCAGTCACGACCTGAAGACGCCGCTGACGCGCATGCGGCTTCAACTCGCGATGATGCCGAAGGACGCCGACAGCGAAGCGATGGCGGCCGATTTGGCCGAGATGGAGCACATGCTCAACGAATATCTCGATTTTGCGCGCGGCGAAGGAGCAGACAGCGCCGAACCCGCGGATCTCGCAGTGCTCGCCGAAGAAGCTGTCTCGGATGCAGCTCGCGCCCATAACGCGGCCGATCGGATTGTACTCGGCGTGGCCGAGCCTTTGACGGTCGCCATCAAGCGCAACGCGGTGAAACGCTGCCTGATCAATCTGATCGACAACGCGTTGAAATACGGGCGCCGGGTCGAAGTGAGCCTCCAACGCGCCGGCCGCAGCGTCGAATTGTCGGTGGAGGATGACGGACCCGGCATCGCCGAAGACCGCCGCGAGGAAGCCTTCCGTCCGTTTCATCGCTTGGACGAGGGACGCAATCTGCAGGCGGGCGGCGTCGGCTTGGGCCTTGCCATCGCGCGCGACATCGCACGCGCTCATGGCGGCGACGTCACGCTCGGGAAAAGCGCTCTCGGCGGCCTCCGCGCGATAATCCGTCTGCCGATTTAATTCAATAAATCAGTGCCGTTAGGACGGCGCCGGCGATGACGACGAGCCAGGGCGGCGTGCGCAACAGAAGGGCCGTGAAAGCAGCAAGTGCGACGATGAAGTCGGTCAGGCTAAAAATCGCGCTTGTCCACACCGGATTGTAGAGCGCGGCGAGAAGAAGTCCGACGACGGCTGCATTGATGCCCGCGAGCGCGGATTGCGCCCAGGCGGCGCCGCGCAGCCGGCTCCAGAGCGGCAGCGCGGCGACGACAAGCAAATACGACGGAAGAAAAACCGCCACCAGACAGAGCACCCCGCCCTGCCAACCGCTCGGCGGCAATTTCATCACGGTGCCAAGATAGGCGGAGAAGGTGAACAGCGGTCCCGGAACGGCTTGCGCCGCGCCGTAACCGGAAAGGAAATCGTCGTTGCCGACCCAGCCCGGCGGCACGACGGCGGCTTGCAGCAGTGGCAGCACGACATGGCCGCCGCCGAAGACGAGCGCCCCGGCGCGGTAGAATCTGTCGAGGAGAGCGACGACATGATTATCCGTCAAATAGGCCAGCACGGGCAGGGCGGCGAGAAGAGCGAAGAAGAGAACCAACGCGACGGATGACGACGGTCCGAGACGCATCTGGGTAACGGCGTCGTCTCGGCTCGCACTTGGAAGCAGCAGCCAGCCGATCAAACCGCCGAGAGCAATGACGCCAATTTGCGCGAGCGCCGTCGGGACAAACAGCATCAGCGCCGCGGCGGCGAGCGCAAGCGCGATGCGCGCAAGATCGGGACAGAGCACGCGCGCCATGGCAAGCACGGCTTTTGCCACCACGGCGACAGCGACGATCTGTAAGCCGTGCAGCCAGGCGCTGCCGGCGACATCGCGCAACGCCGCCACGCCGTAGCCGAAGAGGATCATCAGGATCGCTGACGGCGCGGTGAAGCCGAGCCACGCGGCGAAAGCGCCCCATAGTCCGGCACGCATCAGGCCGAGGGACATGCCGACCTGGCTGCTGGCGGGTCCAGGCAGAAATTGGCAGAGCGCGAGAATGTCGGAATAAGCGGCTTCGTCCAGCCAACGGCGTTTGTCGACGAACTCGCTGCGAAAATAGCCGAGATGCGCCACCGGGCCGCCGAAACTGGTCAAGCCCAGACGCAGAAAGACGGGGAACACGTCCCGCCAGGCGCCGCCCGCCCCCGTCGAGCTCATGAAATCAGGTCTTTCCCAATTCCTTGCCGCGCGCTGTGGCCGCAGCGATGGCGCGCCGGAGCAGTGATTCCAATCCGTCACCAGCCATCAGCACGCGCAATGCGGCCTCGGTAGTGCCACCCGGACTGGTGACCTCCTGGCGCAGGTCGTACGCGGGACGGGGGTCGGCGGCGAGCAGCGCACCTGACCCTGAGATGGTCACGCGAGCGAGCTTGTCGGCAGTGGCGGAATCGAGCCCCTGGGCGCGTCCGGCCGCAGCCAACGCTTCGGCCAAAAGAAAAACATAGGCCGGACCGGAACCGGACAGCGCCGTGACGGCGTCCATCAGCGCTTCGTCTTCCAGCCACAGCGTCTCGCCCAGGGACGCCATCAGGCTTTCGGTTAGCGCCCGGTCGACCGCAGAGAGCTTCGAGCCCGCATAGAGCACGGTGATGCCGCGTCCGATGGCGCCCGGCGTGTTCGGCATGGCGCGCACCAAAGGCGCCGCCAAGCCGATCTTTTCGCGTAGCAGGGGCGTGGCGATACCGGCGGCTATGGAAAGCACCAGCGCGTTGGCTTTGCCCAGCACGCGCAATAGCTCGGCTTCGCCCTTCAGGATTTGCGGCTTGATTGCGAGGACGACGGCAGTGAGAGGCGGAAGCTTCTTGGGCAAAGCGCGATGCAGAATGATCGCCTTTTTCGCCAGGGCCTTGATCGCGGGCGACGGCGCGGGTTCCACGACGTGGATGGCGGAAAAGCGCTTCGACGCGATCCAGCCCTTGATCAGGGCGCCGCCCATGCGTCCGGCGCCGATCAAAAGAACGGCGCGATCACCGTTTCCCTTTGCCATTGCGGACCCCCAACCGGCCCGCTTGGCGCGCGCCGACCTCCTCCTTGACGGGAGAGAAACTAGCACGCGATGCGCTAAGCGGTCAGGCTTGGCCGGCGCATTCGAGAACGGCCGCCGCCATGGCTTCTTGCGCCGACTTGCCGCCCCAGAGAACGAACTGGAAGGCCGGGTAATAGTGCTCGCAGGCTTCCACCGCGAGATGCAGGAGAGCCTCGCATTGGGCGGCACTGACCGTGGAATCCGGGAAGATCAGCACGTGGCGGAACACCACTGCGCCGTCCTCGGCCCAGAGGTCGAAATGGCCGATAAAGAGCTGGGCGTTGATGGACATCAGCAATTCGGCGATTTCGGAGCGGCGGTCGCGCGCCACCCGCATGTCGAAATTGACCGAGACGTGCAGCGATTGCAGCTCTTCCCGCCACGTGAAGCAAAAGTGGTAATCGCACCAGCGGCCGGCGACCGAGAGGTTGATCTCGTCTCGCCCGGAGCGCTCGAACGGCCAACCGTTGTCCTCGACGGCGCTTTCGAGCATGTCGAGCGGATGCTCCAAGGTGTGCGACGGCTCGGGAGTGGCAAGCTTCATAGGCGGGTCCCCAGGATGCGCCTCGGCAAAAACGAAGCGCGAAGCAGTTGCCGTCAACCTGACACAAGATTTTGAGCGGTGACAAGGGCGGGCCGCGTTCCCTTGTGACTCGATCCGCGGTTCGAACCGCCAATTCACAGCTTTCGCCGTTCGGCGGGGCGCGCTAGCTCTTCCGCGCCTGAGCAGATCGCTTGGGCTTCCCCTTGCGCGGCCCAAGGCGGGCTTCCAGCTCCGCGAGCCTTGCCGCCAGCTTCTCGTTCTCGGCGCGAGCCTTTGCCGCCATGGCTTTGACGGCATCGAATTCATCGCGGGGCACGAAATCGAGATCGGCGATCATGCGCTCGAGCCGAGCCTTCATCATGGTTTCCATTTCGTCCTTGAAGGCCTTTGCCGCGCCGGCTGCATTGGTGAAAAAGCGCGCCATGCCGTCGAGAAGGCGATTGTCGGTCTGCATAGTCTTTCCCCTTTCGGCCTATATGTAAGCACGCTAGCTCGATTATGGCTTCGGCGCGCCGATCCCGCTTGACAGCGCAAGGCGGCTTGCGCGAGCTAACGCCGCCTTTCTTCAGGGCTCGCCTATGGTCGAAGCCGTCCTGCCGTTCCCCAACATCGATCCGGTGCTGATCCACATTTACGGGCCGATCAGCATACGTTGGTACGCGCTTTCGTATATCGCCGGATTGCTGCTCGGCTGGCTCTACGTCCTGAGGCTGCTGAAAAACAAGAAGCTGTGGGTAGGGCTACCTTTCCAGGGCAAACCGCCGGCGACTGCCGACGATATCGGCGACCTCTTCGTCTGGATCACGCTCGGGGTCATCATTGGCGGACGGCTGGGCTTCGTGCTGCTTTACGGCGTGCTCTATTGCGGCTTTGCCGGCCAAAGCGTGCCCGCCTGTGTCGGCTTGCCTGCAGCCTATCTGCTGAACCCGCTTAAGATCTTCGCCGCTTGGGAAGGCGGCATGTCGTTCCACGGCGGGCTCGCCGGCGTCGTGATCGCGCTTTGGCTGTTTTGCCGAAAGCGCAAGCTCAATCTTCTGGCGGTCGCCGACCTGATTGCCGCGGCAACGCCCATCGGTCTCTTTTTCGGCCGCATCGCCAATTTCATCAACGGCGAATTGTGGGGAAAGTTCAGCACCGCGCCCTGGGCGATGGTGTTCCCAGGCGCCTTTCCGCCGGGTGTCCCGCGTCATCCGAGTCAACTTTACGAAGCGCTGATGGAAGGCTTGCTGCTGTTTCTGATCCTGCGCTTT
>WNFL01277844.1_pt1 | contig 15687 bp, 18 predicted proteins | sample 5400361 | NCBI WGS metagenome assembly WNFL01 (sample SAMN13153351, study PRJNA577476) | soil metagenome | isolation source: 40 cm soil on Douglas fir-dominated hillslope | place: USA:California | collected 2013-09-17
AGACCAAAACCGGCCTCTGCCGCGGCTGCGCCGATCTCGACGAGTTCCGGGACCGTGAACTGTTCGTGCCCCAGCATGTACCCGATGAGGCCTTTTTGCAGCCCGCCGTCGCCGGACCAGGTTGCGTTCGTCGCGGAAGCTTTCAGGTGTGCTGCTGTCATGGTTGGCCCGTCGCGAATACCGCGACCTCCCTTGCGGATTGCAAATAGAACTCCGCCGTATCGAGGCGGTTCCAGGTCAAATGCTTCGTTCACGCGAACAGGAAGCGGCGGCCGAAATCGAGAACAGCCGCCAGCGCGAGCAGAAGAAAGATCGCCGCAGCGATGCTCCGCATCAGACCTAGCGGAATCTTGGTCGCCACGATGTCGCCGAGATAGACCGCGGGGACATCGGCGAGCATCATGCCGAACGTGGTGCCCGCAGTCACGACAAGCACACTGTGAAAGCGCGCGGCCAGCGCCATGGTGGCCAGTTGCGTCTTGTCGCCGATCTCGATCAGGAAAAACGAGATGAGGGTGGCGGCGAAAGCTCCGAAGCGGTCGAAAAATTTCGGCTCGCTGGAAAGCTTGTCGGGCAACAGCGTCCAGATCCCCATCGCGAAGAATGAGGCGGCGAGAATCCAGCGCAAATTCTCGCCGAGCCAATCGCCGATATAGAGTCCCAACACTGCAGCCAGGGTATGGTTGAGGATCGTCGCGCCCAAGATTCCCAAGATGATCGGCACGGGCGCACGGAACCGCGTGGCCAACAGAATGGCGAGAAGCTGTGTCTTGTCGCCCAGCTCTGCGAAAGCGACCACGCCCGTGGAAATCAGAAACGCTTCCACGATCAGGGAGAGGCAACGGCAGCTGCGGGCCGCGCGAGACGACGATAGGCGAGGATGAAGGCGATCAGATTGAGGATCGCGCAGAGGAAGAAATTCACGCCCAGCCGGATATCGCCCGGGGACAAATCCGCCACCTGGGCAAGGAGCAAATTGCCGAGCAAGGGACCAACCACCGCAGCAAGGCTGCCGATGGACTGCATCGCGCCCATGGTAACGCCTTGCGTGCGGGGATCGGCCGATTTCGAGACCACGGCCTGGATGGAAGGACCGGCAGTGAAGGTGAGAAAACCGGCGAACAGAATGGGAAACATCATCCAGCCCTGGGGCGCGATGCCATAGAGCGTCTGGATGACAACGTTGCTGCCCACCGCCATCAAAACCAGCCGGTCTTCGCCGAAGCGTTTCACCAGACGCCCGATCAACCCGCCTTGGACGATGGTGGAGAGCAGCCCGACGCAAAACAGCAAGAAGCCGTTCTCACGCGGACCCCAGCCGAAACGAAAATGCGTCGACAGCACCCAGCTCTGGATCATCATCATGTGGGCGATGAAATAGAACGCGTACACCAGAACAAGGCTGCCGACCGCGTGATGGCGGACAAGCGCCGCCAATGCCCGGAACGGATTGGCCCTGGCGAGGGAAAATTGGGCGCGCCGTTCCGGGGGCAAGGATTCCGGAACGACGAAAAACCCGTATATCGCATTGAGCATGGAGATGCCGGCCGCGACGTAGAACGGCAGATGCAGATCGATGGCGCCGAGAAGGCCGCCCAGCATCGGCCCGAAAATAAAGCCGAGTCCAAACGCTGCGCCGATCAATCCGAAATTCTTCGCCCTTTGTTCGGGAGGCGTGATGTCGGCGAGATAGGCGTTGGCGACCGAGAAGCTTGCGCCGGTGATGCCGCCGATGAGTCTTGCGATCAACATGATGGCGAGCGAGGGTGCCGTCGCGATAAGAAAATAATGGATGCCCAATCCGATGATCGCCGCGATCAGAACGGGACGCCGCCCAAAGCGGTCGCTGATCGCGCCAAGCATCGGCGCGCAGAGAAACTGCATCAGGCCATAGGCCACCGACAGGTCCATGTTCCAATAGGCCTGCGCGGCGCGGCTGGAGGTGTAGGCGCCCACCAGCACCGGCAGAACCGGGATGGCAATGCCGATGCCGACCATGTCGATGAAGACGGCGATGAGCACAAACCAGACGCTGCCGCGCGCGGGCGAGACAGTACGCGCTGGATTTGGCGTGTCGTTCATGTCTGCCGGCCCGCTCGCCGGGAAAGTCGAGTTTGCGGGGGGCGTTAGAACATTCCTGTCAGTCTGTGTCTATTGCCGGGTTTTTAAGGTCAGGCACCGCCGTTGCGCCCACGGAGCGTGCTTTTGGGAGATGGGAAGCCTATGATCGCGTGGCGACGTTCAGGGGGAACGACGCAATGCTGAACCACATTCTTGGCGCGCTGTCGCCTGAAGACCAGGCCTTGTTGGTGCCCGAGCTTGAAAGCGTCGAGCTTGAAGCGCGTCAGGAACTGGAAACACCAAACCGGCCGATCAAATATGTCTACTTCCTCGAGACGGGAATCGCCGCCGTCCTTTCGATCAGCGGCAGGCTGCGCATCGCGCTGGGACTGATCGGCTGTGAAGGGGCTTCTGGCCTTGCGGTATTTCTCGGCGATCTTCGCTCGCCGCATTCGACGATCATGCTGACCCCCGGTACGGGTTACCGCATAGCTGAGGCAGCGCTCCGAATCCAGATGAACGGCCACCCTGAACTGACACGGCTGCTGTTGCGATATTCTTTGGCCTTTTTCAATCAAACGGCGCACACCGCGTTATCGAATGCGTCGAGCTCGATCGAACAGCGCGTCGCCCGCTGGGTGCTGATGACCAATGACCGTTTCACCGATGACGAGGTACCGCTGACGCATGAAGTGATTGCCTTCATGCTGGGGATCCGGCGCGCGGGCGTGACCGTGGCGATGGACGGACTGGCGCATCGAAAATTGATTCACATCGAGCGGGGTGCGATCAGAATTCTGGACCGCCAAGCCATTCAGGAAATCGTCGGCGCATTTTATGGCCTTCCCGAGAAGGAATATGTCCGCCTGGTCGGGACTTTCTGGCCGCCTGTGCCGAAGGACGAAACTTCACATTGAGACAGACCAGGCGAAGACGAAGGGCTATGCTTCGTCCTGCGGGTTGTCCGTCTGCCCGGCGATCAGATCAAGCTCTTCTTCTTCGCCTTCATAAGGATCTTCATCGGCGGCGAGCGCGTCCGAAGGATTGGGGACGGTGAAGCTCGATGGTGGGACCGCATCCAGGAACCCGGCCGCCTTCAACTCGTCCATTCCGGGCAGATCGGAGATGCTCTCCAACCCAAAATGGGTGAGGAAGGCTTCCGTCGCGCCATAGGTGACAGGACGACCCGGTGTGCGCCGGCGCCCGCGAATGCGCACCCAGCCCGCTTCCATCAGCGAGTCGATCGTTCCCTTGCTGACCATGACCCCGCGGATATCTTCGATCTCGGCGCGGGTCACGGGCTGATGATAGGCAATGATGGCAAGCGTTTCGATCGCGGCGCGAGAGAGCTTGCGCTCCTCCACCGCTTGCTTGCGCAACAGGAAAGCCAGATCATTCGCCGTGCGGAACTGCCACTTGCCCGCAACCCTCACCAGATGGACACCGCGGTTTTCGTATTGCCTCTGCAATTCGGCGAGCAATGCGGACACATCGGTATTGGCCGGCAGCACCTTGGCGAGCGCCAGTTGCTCCAGCGGCTCGGCAGCCGCGAAGAGCAGCGCCTCGATGATGCGCAAATGCATCGGATCGAGCACGGGTTCCGTTACCTCCTGCGGCACGTCGGCATCGTCGATGTCGACCCTTGCGGATTGGGTCATGTGAGCCTCACTGATGCGGATGACGCGATTCACGATACGCTCTCCCCGGCTGCACCCAAATTTTCAAGCTTGGAGCGGTCTTTCAGAAAAATTTCCCCGAACGGCGCCATTTGACGCATCTCGAGCCGCCCGTCGCGGGTGAGCTCGAGGGCGGCAGAGAAGGTGCTTGCCAGCGCGCTTCGGCGGCGCGGACCCGCACCCCATTCGGGCGGCAGAAAACGTGTGAGCGCGCTCCAATAGGGAACCTGTCCCAGCATGCGCTCGATCCGCGCGCGCGCCTCTTCGATGAGATAGACCGGAGCGCGCGTCATCTCATAAACGCGATGACCGAGCTTGCGCACGCGTTGCTGCGAATAGGCGGTGAGAAGGTCGTAGAGCGAATCGGAATGTTTGCGGGTGCGCACGACGATGATCGGCTCGGGCTCTCCCCGCGCAAAGACATCGCGCCCAAGACGGTCGCGCGCCAGCAAGCGCGCAGCGGCCTCGCGCATGGCTTGCAGACGCGCCAAGCGCCAGCGCAATTGTGCCGCCATCTCGTCGGCCCCGACGCTCTCCGCGCCGGTGGCTTGGGGCAGAACCAGACGGGATTTGAAAAATGTGAGCCAGGCCGCCATGACCAGATAATCGGCCGCAAGCTCCAGCCGGCGGTGGCGGGCAGATTCCATGAACGCCAGATATTGATCGGCGAGCTGCAGCACCGAGATCTTCGCGATGTCGACCTTCTGGTTGCGTGCCAGCGCAAGCAGCAGATCGAGCGGCCCTTCGAACCCATCGAGCTCCAGGATCAGCAAATCTTCCGTGGCAATCGGCGCGCGTTCGAAGGTGTCGACGTCGTTAAAATCCAGCTCGTTCATGCCGCCGCTCCGATCATTTCGGCAAGGCGCGCTTCGGCCTTCTCGATATCGAGCCCCGCCGGCGCCCGCATCTGAGCGAGCGCGTCTTCGGCGCGGCGCAATGCGGCACGCGATAGGACTTTTGCTTCGCGGGCAACTTCCCTCATCTCGTCGAGTTGCCCATTGCAGTGAAGAGCGATGTCGCACCCCGCCAGCATCGCCGCCTTTGTTCGCGTGCCCAGCGGGCCCTGGAGCGCGGCCATGGAGAGATCATCGCTGATCAGCAAACCGCGGAACCCAATCTCGCCGCGGATGACGCTGTGGATGACCCGCGCGCTGGTGGTTGCCGGACGGTCGGGGTCGATGGACTGGTAGACGACATGCGCGGTCATGGCGATGGGAGCATGATTGAGTCCGCGGAATGTGACGAAGTCATGGGCCGAGAGCGCCTTGGCGCTGGCGGTGACTTTTGGTAGCGCCTGATGGCTGTCGGCCAGCGCCCGCCCATGCCCGGGAATATGCTTGATGACGGGAAGCACGCCGCCATCGAGATGGCCGTCCAACACAATACGGCCGAGTTCGATCACCGTGGCGGGGTCCATGGAAAAGGCGCGGTCGCCGATGATGTCGTGGGCGCCGGCAACCGGCACGTCGAGGAGGGGCGCGCAGTTCACCGTCACGCCCACCCCTCTAAGATCATTGGCGACGAGCCGCGCGCAAAGATATGTCGCTTCGCGCCCCTCGACGGGACTTCTTTCGAACAATTCGCCGAACCAGCGCGCGGGAGGGCGCGCACGCCAATGCGGAGGTTTAAGCCGCGCGACGCGTCCGCCTTCCTGGTCGATGAGGATCGGGGCCTGACTGACACCGATGGAGTCGCGCAAAGCATCGCAAAGCGCGCGTATCTGATCGGGCGTCCCGCAATTGCGCGCGAACAGGATGAAACCGAAAGGCCGCGCCTCACGGAAAAATTCTCGTTCCTCGGGCGCCAGTTGCATCCCTTGGCAGCCGTAAATCGCTGCGCTCGACGGCATTGCGAGCTCACCCGCTTCCTGGGTTGTTTCAAGGCGCCGCCACGAAACACGTGGCACCTTCCGCCTTCAATTTCTCGCACGCTGCCGCAGCCGCGGCCTTGTCGGCGAAAGGTCCCATCCGCAGGCGATACCAGGTGCCCTTGGCGCCAAGATCCGCCTTCTGAACGTCTTCGGCCAGCGTCCGCGCCTTGAACGCTGCCCAGGCGCCGTCGGCAATCTCTTGGGTTTCATAGGCGCCGATCTGCAGCACCGCGCCGCCCGCGGCGGCAGACCGTGTGATTGCGGGCGCTGTGGGTTCCGCCGCCGGCAGGGCGGCGGGAACCTTGCGGGCGGGTGCCGGAGTCGCGGGCTTCGCAGCGGGCGTCAGGGCAGCGGCTGCCGGCTTCGCCGCGGGCGCAGCCGCGACGGCAGGCGTCTCGGGGCTTAGCCGAACGGGCGGGGCTTCGGTTGTCGGGGCCACCACTGCGTTGGCCGGCTGCGTATCGGGGCCGGAGGGCGCCGCCTGGGCGAGGACGGAGGATTGCGCTTCCTGGTCGGGGGGAACCGGCTGGCCATAGACTTTCAGACCCGTATAGGGGGTCGCTTCGCCGCCGGCATCGGAAGGAGCGGTGCGCACCGGCCCGTCGGGCGCTGCGATAACCACGGCGGCGCTGGCGCGGCCTCGCGCCACGCCCTGATTGTAGGCAAGCCACACCACGCCCGCAAAGGCGGCCAACACCACCAGCGCAACCACGATCAAGAGAGGCAGGCGCGAACGCTCTTCCTCTTCAATCTCCTCATCGGAGAGATCGTAAATGGGAATGTTGTCCATCAGCGGCTGATAGACTCCGCGTTGATGATTGTTCATGAACCGACTCCGACGAATCGCGCTATCCGCATTTTTAGCACCCGCCGCTCCCCGAAGCATCGCGCGCCAAGCCCTTTCGGCCCCTCAAAGCAGAAATTCCATGTGGAAAAGCAAGGGCATAAGGATTTCATGGGCTTAGCCAAAAATTTGGAGAAAAACAAATGCCATTGATCGCGCGGGCTTTTCACGACGTCCCAAACTGCATCGGCCAGGCGTTGCCTTGAGCACAAGCACAAGCGCAATTCACGCAGCCTCACAAACTACAGCCCTCTAGGACCTGGTCGAGCTTGTTGAAAAACGCGTTCGACCATCGTTTCACGCTGTCTGCCGTCATATGATTCCGATCGATCGTCGCCAGATTCGGAATTGAAACGTTCAACACTTTGGTCCCCAGAGCCTGCGCCAGGGCAGCGGCGACTTCGGCACTATTATATTCGGGCACGGGCACTCCGGTTAGCACGATGCAAGCAGGGGACACTGGAACTTGTGCAAGGAATTCCTTCCCCACCCCAATGGGCTGATCCAGGGAGCTCTGCGAAATCGGCGTCGTGTTAAGCACAAATGGGATGTTGTGGTTCGCCAAATGACCCGGCGGCAAAAGACCGGAGACATCCCATCTGCCATCGGAGCGGGAGCGATATAGCGAACTTGCCACACCTTCAGACTTGCACGCGGGTGACGCGATCTTGCAGGTGAGCTCGCGGGCCACAATCATAAGCTTCTTTAAAAGATACTTGCCGCGGATCAGCATTATTCTGTCGTCGAGTATGCTGTGCCCAATGCTCGTCCGCTCATGCGAAAAGAAAGGATCCGCGTTGACGATGAGTGCCTTGGGTTGCAGATGATGACGTCGAATGAGTGCCAGCGGAAAATCGCTCAATTCGCCGTAACCGAAACCAAGCAAGAAATAACGCATCCCGCGTCTGTTGAAGAAATCCGCTGCCGCATCGCTCGAAAAGGCAAACTGGGACCGGCTGTTTCCAAGAAACAGAACATCCGCTTTCTTGAGATTATCGACAGCTTCGGGCTCCAGACCGTAATAGAAGGCGCCTTGGTCGTAGTTGCCGAACGTGTTGATCTCGCAATATGAGAGATAGCGATCCGCGCCGGAACCTGACGGGTTGCAATTTCCCAGACCGTGCACGGCTAGGACCACGACGCAGATGATGCTAGCAAGCAACGCACTCACCCCGAACAATGCGATGTAGCTCACATACTTCATCGCTAGAATCGGAAGTAGAGAAACTCAGACGCGGTGCCGATGGAAGTAACCCCGACGGCCGCGCCGAATGCAGCCCCCATCGCGATTGCCCAGTTCCACTTGGGGCGCCATGCCAATTGCTTAAGAACTACGCCGCCGCCAACCGACTCATGCGCCAATATGGTTTGCGTGTTCGGAAGGAATAGGGCGATGGATGAAAGAGCTACGGCCCAATAGACGCATGAAGGGTCCAACGCCGTGAGCTTGAGAGAATCGATGTTCGGCACATGGACCATGGCGTGCCAGATCGTCAGAGTATGATCCAACGTCTTGGCTCTAAACGGCACCCAGGCCCACAGCACAACCAGCAGCGTAAGAATGCGCGATACCGCGGATGGAAGGCGCACCCCGCACCTGCCCATATTGTCGCTCCAAAAGTGGTTTACCGCCAATGCGATACCGTGAATGCCCCCCCACGCTACAAAATTCCACGATGCCCCGTGCCATAAGCCACCTAACAGCATCGTGACGATCAAGTTCGCGTAGCGCCTTGCAGGACCTTTCCGATTGCCTCCGAGAGAAAAGTACAGGTAGTCGCGCAAGAAGCGCGAGAGCGTCATGTGCCAGCGCCGCCAAAAATCCGCAATCGACACGGCTTGGTATGGCGAGTTGAAATTGAGCGGCAATCGTATCCCGAAAAGAAGCGACAGACCGATGGCCATATCGGAGTATCCGGAGAAGTCGAAGTATATTTGCAAGGCGTATGAGATGACTCCCATCCATGCATCGACGAATCCCAAGCTCAACGATTTGGAGTCAAAGACCGGCGCGACAAAACTACCTATCGTGTCAGCCAAGATGACTTTCTTGAAGAGGCCCGCGGCGAACCAACTTAGCCCCAAACTGAAAAGAGGCGGGTTCAGTTCATATGTCCGCCGGTCCTGAAACTGCGGCATCATTTCTTTGTGGTGAAGGATGGGTCCTGCGACCAGGTGGGGGAAAAAGGTGACAAACAGCACATAGTGGTGGAGCTTGTATTCCCGAGCTTCGCTACGAAATGCGTCAATAAGAAAGGCGATTTGCGTGAAGGTGAAGAACGAGATCCCTATCGGCAAAGCGACTTTTAACGCCGGAATGTTGAAGGGCGCGAAGGGAGCTACAGTCTCGATAAAGAAGTTTGCATATTTGAAGTAGCCTAACAGGAGCAAATTGGCGGCTACCGCCACGAACAGGAATCGCCGATCTGGCCAACGCGACAGCAAATTGCCTGCAACGAAATTGAAGGCGATGGAAACGATAATGATCGGAAGAAGATATGTTGGATTGGTGTAGCCATAGAACACCAGGGAAGCCGCGCCCAACCAAACGGCAGCTCCATTTCCCCACCCAAGCCAACCCAACAAAAAAAATCCGGCAACCACGAGCGGCAGATAACCGAACAGAAAAGGAAACGAATTGAATAACACCGCTCGGCCTCCCGATTTCTCCGTATGATAAATTATGAATGAACAAATCTTAACAATCGACATTGCGCGGCAAACAAAGCCGACCAAGCGATCCCAGATTCTCGGCCTCACGAATATGCCGATCCATCAGCCTACGGGGATTGAAGCGGTGGCCAAAAGGCCCGCCCCAGCCCTCATCGAAGCTCATCTGATGAATTCAAAGCCGCGACATTCCATGTGGAAGATCCGGCGATATTCCTGCAGCGCGAAGCTGTCGGTCATTCCCGCAATATAATCGCAGACCACGCGCGCGGTGATGGCATCGCCGGCGCCGCGGCACTGGTCCATCCAATCGCTCGGTAGCAAAGCCGGATCGGTCATGAAAGCACCAAACAAACTTGTGAGCGCAACCTGGGCGTTTTGCATCACCTGCATCACCCGTTTGTGCCGGTACATGCGCAAGGAAAGGAACTCCTTGAGTGACATCAAGTCCGCGCGCATGCCCGACGTGAAAGCTGCAAGGGGTTGGCTGTGTTTGCGGATATCAGCGGCGCTTGCCGGATGGAGTCCTTTAAGGCCACGCTCGGTTTCTCCCGCGACATCGCCAACCATGAGACTGATCAACCTTCGCACCGCCTCCCCGATGAACCTGCCACGCTCAAGATGGGGATGTGCGTTCGCGACGGCGCGGAAGATCGGCCCGGCAAGGGACACTTCGAACAGGTCTTCGGTCTCAAACAGCCCGGCGCGAAGACCGTCATCGATGTCGTGATTCACATAGGCGATGTCGTCGGACAAAGCGGCGATCTGCGCTTCCAGGCCAGGATAGGTGGAGAGCTCCAAATCCCAGGGGAAATCGGCGATCGCCTCCGGGAGGCTCTCCCTCGGGGCGCCATGCGCCAGCAAGGGCCCATTATGCTTGACCAGCCCCTCCAGACATTCCCAGGTGAGATTCAACCCGTCGAATGCCGCGTAGCGGTGTTCCAGCCGGGTAACGAGCGCCAACGCCTGCGCATTGTGGTCAAAGCCCCCATAGGCGGCCATGCAGGCATCGAGTGCCGCTTCCCCGGCATGGCCAAAGGGCGGGTGGCCGATATCATGGGAGAGCGCGAGAGCCTCGGCCAGATCCTCATCGAGGCCCAGAACCCGGGCAAGGGACCGGGCAATCTGGGCCACCTCCAACGAATGGGTCAGGCGGGTGCGGTAATAGTCCCCCTCGTGCTGCACAAAGACCTGGGTCTTATGTTTCAACCTCCGAAACGCTGTAGAATGGATGATACGGTCCCGATCACGCTGGTAGCAGGTGCGGGTGGGGCTTTCCTCCTCGGGCCAGTAGCGGCCCCGGCTCGCGGCAGGCTGGCTGGCGTAGGGCGCACGCCCGGGCGGGACAAAAAGCGGCCCCAACAGGCGTCCCGGCGGTGACTTGGACATTGGCAAATCAGCGATTACATACGGCAAGCATGATAGGCTGATCGGCATGAGCGTTGAAACAGACCTGGAACCAGCTTCCGTCACCCTGACCGAACGGGCGGCGCGGCGCATTGTCGAGATCCTGCGCGAAGACTCCTCGCGCGGGATGCTGCGCGTTGCCGTCACCGGAGGCGGATGCTCGGGATTCCAATATGATTTCTGCCTCGACGATTCGCGCGGCGAGGACGATCTGGTGATTGCGCGCGACGGCGCGACCGTGCTTATCGATCCGGTGTCGCTTGGTTTTCTCAAGGGGGCCGAGATCGATTTCGCCGACGAGATGATCGGCGCCGCGTTCCGAATCAGGAATCCGAACGCGACGTCCTCCTGCGGCTGCGGGACGAGTTTTTCGGTTTAGGTCATCCCCCCACCCAAGCCGCTTCGCGGCTTGGCCTCCCCACGAGGGGGAGGCTGCAAATGTGTTGCGCTGCCTTGAGAGAGGCGCTTAATCGGCAGCATGAAAATTGCGACATGGAACGTCAATTCGGTGAAGGCGCGTCTTGATACGGTCAAGACCTGGCTGGCCGAAGCTTCGCCCGACATCGTCTGCCTGCAGGAGATCAAAACCACCGACGAGGGCTTTCCCACGGAGCTGTTCGAGAGCCTCGGCTACAATTGCGCCGTCCACGGACAAAAAAGCTACAACGGGGTCGCAATCCTCTCGAAACGGCCGCCTGAAGACGTTGTCAGGGGGCTTCCTGCCGTGGAGGGAGACGATCATGCTCGCTACATCGAGGCAGTCGTGCCGGGTGAATCGGGCCGCATCGTGCGCGTGGCTTCGATCTATGCCCCCAACGGCAATCCGCCGGGCACCGAGCGATTCGCGTACAAGCTCGCCTGGCTGGAGCGGCTCAATCGCCATATCCGCCATCTGCTCACCTTCGAAGAACCGCTCATTTTGACCGGGGATTACAACGTCATTCCGATGCCGGAGGATTGTCACGACCCGAAAGCCTGGGCTGGAGACGCGCTTTTCCAGCCGGAAACCCGCGCGGCTTTCCGTCGCATCTCAAACCTCGGTCTCACGGATGCATTCCGCGCCTGCCACGCCGAGCCGCGCCGCTACACATTTTGGGATTATCAAGCGGGGGCATGGGTTAAGGACCATGGTATCCGAATCGATCATGTCTTGTTGTCGCCCCAAGCCGCCGACCGGCTTGTCAGTTGTTCCATAGAACGCAAGGTTAGAGGGTGGGAAAAGCCCTCCGACCATGTTCCTGTTCTGTGCGACTTGGCCATTTGAGCGTTGAGTTTGACCAGCGTCTCTATTACTCAATAGCCTCCAATCCGAATCCTGCATTCATTTTCGCCTGCATAGGAGTCACCAAAATGAAGTCACTAAAAATTCTTGCCGCGCTTGCAACGGCCACCATGCTGGTAGCGTGCAATCAGAATTCCGCTCCGGCACCAGCTCCGGTCGAAGCCCCGGCTGCCGCGCCGGCAGAGCCAGCTCCGGCTCCGGCAGAACCCGCGCCCGCACCCGCAGAGCCCGCGCCCGCACCCGCACCCGCGCCGTAATCAACGGAAATAGTCTCCGACGCCTGTCACCCCGGCCGATAACCGGCCGGGGTGTCTTGCGTCGTCTGTCTCTGCGGCATTAGAAAACTCTCCCGTTTCGGCAGAACCTTCGTCGACAGACGCCCAGCATCCCGCGAGGGTGGTTGATCCTTGCGCGCCGCCTTCGTAATTATGGCGTCATCGGGCTTGCCTTGGACGAGGTCCTGTTTCGCCATGAGAGTTTCGGTCGCCAAGATATTTGCCATTGGGGCGACCCTCATTGTGCTCGCGGGGTGCAACCGGAACCCGCCCCAGACTCCCGCATCACCGGAGGCACCGCCCGCCGCGACACAAGCGGCGCCGCAGCCACCTGCCCCGCCGCCCATTCCGCCCGCCACGGAACTTCCCGTGAATAGTGTCGACAGCGTGATGCTGAGCCGGCCGCAGGATGAACCCATGGCGATCATCATTCACGTCGCGGGAACTGCTCTTTCGCCGGGATGGACGGACGCCAAGCTCGCCGAAGAACCCGACGGCGGCGCGGACAACACGGTCAAGACCTACAAATTCGTCGCCACCTCGCCGCCGATGCCCGACGCGAACCGGAGCACGCAGCCGATCGAAGCGGAGATTCGCGTCGAGGCGCTTTCCCCCGACATCAAAACAATTCGCATCGTCTCGGGGACGAACGAAGTCTCCGCGCCCATCGCGCAGTAAATCCGTTGCGGATTTTTTGAAAATTACGCCGCTTCGGCGATGACGCGATTGCGTCCTTCGCGTTTGGCCCGATAGAGCGCCTGGTCGGCGCGGTGCAAGAGCTTGTCCGAATCATCGCCATTGCCGTTTGAAGACGCGATGCCGATGCTGGCGGTCACATTGATCTTGTGAGGCGCGCGGCTGATCGGAAAGGGCGTCAACTCGATGCTTTGGCGCAGCCGCTCGGCGACCGTATAGGCGAAGCCGGCGTCGGTGTCGGGCATGACCACGACGAACTCCTCGCCGCCGTAACGGCAGGCGAGATCGATGCCGCGCACATTGGCACCGATACGCGAGGCGAAGTCGCGCAGCACCTCGTCGCCGACGTCATGGCCGTAGGTGTCGTTGACGGCCTTGAAGTAGTCGATGTCCATGATGAGGAACGAGATCGGCTTGGCGTCGCTCGCGTTCTTCATCAGCGTATCAAGATGGCGCGCCATGTAGCGGCGATTGTGCAGCCCGGTGAGCTGATCGGTGATCGCCATCTCCAGGCTGAGCTGCATGTTGTGGCGGAGCTTATCGGCATAGCGTTTCTTGCGAAGCTGCGTTTTCACGCGCGCCATCAGCTCGTTGCGGTCAACGGGCCGCATCAAATAATCGTTCACGCCCATGTCGAGCGCCTGCGCGAGCTTGCGGTTCTCGCCCTCGCTGACGAGCACAAGAATGGGCGTGTTGCGAATTTCCGCCAAGGAACGCAAATGCGAACAAAGCCTGAGGCCGTCGAATGCGCGGATGCCGAGGCTGACCACGATCAAGTCGTAATCGCCGCCCCGCGCGCCCACCAGCGCTTCGTCGAAGGTGGCGATATCGCCGACCTTGTTCTTGGCTTCCAGCGCGGCACGAAACCAGGCGACGGATTCCGGACGGTCTTCGACGATGAGTATGCGCCCGGTCGGGTCGGGCTCGAACATGGTCTCGCTCGCATCGGTGAGACCCATGCTTTGACCGGTCTCTTCGCGCATGCGCAGCTCATCGGTCATCATCTTGAGGCGCACCAGCGAACGGACGCGCGCGAAGAGCGACATATCGTCCACCGGCTTGGTGAGGAAATCATCGGCGCCCGCATCCAGGCCCGTCACCCTGTCCGATGGTTGATCGAGGGCCGTCACCATCACGACCGGGATGTGCGTCGTCTTGGCGTTCGATTTGATCCGCCGGCAGACTTCGAATCCGTCCATGCCGGGCATCATCACATCGAGCAGGATGATGTCGGGAGCGTCCGACGCCACGCGCGCCAGAGCCTGTTCACCGTTAAAGGCGGTGATCACTTCGAAATATTCGGCGGCGAGCTTTGCTTCCAACAGCTTCACGTTGGAAAGAATGTCGTCGACAACAAGAACGCGAGCGGTCATCGGAACTCTTCGGCTCTGTTAGCCCAAAAAGCGGCGGACGGTCTCAAGAAAGCTGGTGACGGAGATCGGCTTGGAGATATAGGCCTCGCAACCGCCCTGCCGGATCACTTCCTCATCGCCCTTCATGGCAAAAGCCGTGACGGCGACCACCGGAATCGAGCGCAAGGATTCGTCTTCCTTGAGCCATTTGGTGACTTCGAGGCCGGATACTTCGGGAAGCTGGATGTCCATGAGAATGAGATCGGGCCGATGCTCGCGTGCGATGTCCAACGCCTCCATCCCGTCCTTGGTCTGGAGAATCCGATAGCCATGCGCGTCAAGGAGGTCGTGAAAGAGCTTCATGTTGAGCTCATTGTCCTCGACGATCAGAACCGTCTTCGGGGTTGCATCCATCCTTGACACTCCACTGCCGCTGCCGCCGAATGGGTCTCACGGCTCCCTTGCGAAGTTAACGAAAGGTTGACCGTAGCAACCTGGCCGTTCCCTCGCTCATGCTCTGTTCTAGGCTTTATGTCTTAATGCCCGATTGACGATGCAATCTTCCGCCGCCCAGACGCTTGCGTTAAATGCGCTGACCCATCTTGCCGGCGACAGTGAAATGTTGGGGCGTTTCCTGAGGATTTCGGGGCTGGAGCCGAGCGATCTGCGGCAACGGGCCGGCGATCCCGAGCTTTTGGCCGCCGTGATCGATTTTCTGCTTTCGGACGAAAACCTGTGCACAGGTTTTTTGGCGGCGGAGGGAATCGATGCAAAGATCCTTCATGCCGCGCGGCGCGCGCTCCCAGGCGCAGCCGAAAGCTAGACTTCGTCCCCACCGTCGGCGGTCAGGATGGCGCCGTAGAGGTCGGGCCTGCGGTCGCGAAACAGCCCCCATGAGGCGCGCGCCTTGGCAATGGCGGCGAAATCGAACGACGCGAGAATAACGCCTTCTTCGTCTCGCCCGAGTTCGGCGATGATCTCGCCCGTTGGGCCGGCGACAAAAGAGGAACCATAAAAGCGCAACTCGCCGGTCTCGCCCTGCTCTATGCCGATGCGATTGGCAGCCACGACAGGGAGATAATTCGCCGCCGCATGACCTTGCATCACGCGCCGCCAATGATCGCGCGAATCCAGCGGCGGCGCGGGCGGCGGCTCGCTGCCGATCGCCGTCGGGTAGAACAAAGCATCCGCGCCTTTGAGCGCCATGATGCGCGCGGTTTCCGGAAACCATTGATCCCAGCAGATCGCCGCACCGAGCCTGCCGTATCGGGTCTGCCAGGTTTTGAATCCGGAATCGCCCGGATGAAAATAGAACTTCTCCTGGTAGCCGGGACCGTCGGGAATATGGGATTTGCGGTAGCGGCCGAGCACCTGGCCATCGGCATCGATCATGGCGAGCGCGTTGTAATGGGCGTTGCGCGCCCGCTCGAAGAAACTCAAGGGAAGGACGACCGAAAGCTCCTTCGCAAGGCTCGCGAACTCGGCGATGAGGGTGTTGCCCTTGAAGGGCTGCGCCAGCGCGAAATGTTCCGCCGACTGGTCCTGGCAAAAATA
>WNFL01237874.1_pt1 | contig 15686 bp, 13 predicted proteins | sample 5400361 | NCBI WGS metagenome assembly WNFL01 (sample SAMN13153351, study PRJNA577476) | soil metagenome | isolation source: 40 cm soil on Douglas fir-dominated hillslope | place: USA:California | collected 2013-09-17
CTCAAGCGTCCACATCGGTGACCCCTCCCCGAATCAGGTCACCTCCTTTGAATCCAACCGATTCACGAGATTCAAGAAGTTTCGAAACGGACACTTAGAGGTCCACAAATGACTCCAGTTGCTCAGGCTCTGGCTCGCTAGCATCGCCGTCCCTAGCTGAGATGGATGCCAGCCGACCGTTTCATGTCCCCCCTCCCGATTAAATCAAAGACTTAGCCGAGGTTTCCGACCCGCCGCCTTGACAGGTGCGTCCGGACCGTGAGCTCTGGCGGCCGGCGACAATGCTCATTATCTTCAGCCGCTTTTCAGTACCAGCCCGAATGACTTCTCAATCGATGCAACACATCGTGGCAGGGTAATCGGGGAAATCGTTCGTGACAAACGGCTGAGTGGTAGGCACTCAGCCACCAGGATTCGCACAAGTCGCCGCGATCGGCATCACGCAGCAGTTATCCCCAGATTACGTTGCCGCAAAGCCGTGCAACGGACAGACGGCTACCGCAGGCTCGTATTCACTGCCCCTCGATCAATGGCTGCCTTCCCCACGCCCCTCCGGCAGATCATTGGTCGTCATTGGCCCTGGTATCGGCTTGCCGGGGCCAATTGCTTTTATGGGAGGCGAGGGCCGCCTTCGGTCACGAAAAGCGCGAACAACAGCCCCGGGAGCGACGCTCATGCAAATTGACCTCAAAGAAGTCAATGCCGAAATCGCGGGTCTGCGTTCCAGGCTAGCCGCCATCGACAGCGGCATCGATGAATGCCGACGGCGGCATTTTGAACATCCTTGGGCTTGGTCACAGATCCGACGGGCGCTCACCTTTGAGCGGCATCGCGCGCAGCGTCGCCTCGAGGATTTTACTTTCGCGCGCAGGTGCGCGGGCGGGCGACCACGAGGGCCCGTCGTTATGCTGTCGTTCCGCTCTCTCGCCAGCGAAGGCGAGCCGGACACCGAGGGCGTCGAACATGGCGAGCAGGCGCCCGATTGGTTTGCGGATGGACCGCCTAGCTTCGAGACGATCGATCGTCCGTATGTTGGCGTCTGACCCTTCGTAACCACGCGCGTGAGGACGGGCGGCCCCAGCGGCAGCCCCCGATGGAGGTCGCTGACACGAGCCCGGCGGGACGGTATGATTTGATACTGGTTTGAGAATGCGCCTCATGTCCCGCGGGAGAGCCCCATGCGTGAATTCCGGATCCCGATCGCCTTCTGCATCGCCACGCTCGCAACCACGACGCCGCTCGCGGCAAAGACATTGGTGTTCTGCTCGGAGGGCAGCCCGGAAAACTTCTATCCGGCCATCAACACCACCGGCACGTCGTTCGATGCCAACGGCCAGATTTACAGCCGCGTGGTCGAGTTCGAGCGCGGCGGCACGAGGGTCGTGCCCGGTCTCGCCGAACGGTGGGATATCTCGCCGGACGGCAAGACTTACACCTTCCATCTGCGCCATGGCGTGAAGTGGCACTCCAACCGCATTTTCAAGCCAACCCGCGACTTTGATGCCGACGACGTCGTGTTCTCGTTCGAACGCCAGTGGAAGGAGAACCATCCGTTTTTCACGGTTACGAGTTCCAACCATTCCTATTTCAACGACATGGGCCTGCCGGCCCTGCTGAAGTCGGTGGAGAAACTCGACGACCATACGGTCCGCGTCACACTGAACGAGCCGGAGGCCCCGTTCCTTTCGGATCTCGCCATGGAGTTCGCCGCGATCCAGTCGAAGGAATACGCCGACGCGATGCGTAAGGCCGGCACACCGGAGAAAATCGATCAGGAACCGATCGGGACCGGTCCGTATTTTCTCCTCCAGTACCAGAAGGACGCCGTCATCCGCTACCGGGCGTTTGCCGATTACTGGGACGGCAAGGCGAAGATCGATGATCTCGTCTTCTCGATAACGCCGGACGCGGCGGTGCGCTGGGCCAAGCTGCAGAAGGGCGAATGTCATGTCATGCCCTATCCGAATCCGGCCGATCTCGACGCTATGCGCCGGACCCCGGGCGTTGAGGTGCTGGAGCAGCCGGGGCTCAACATCGGCTATCTCGCCTACAACACCACCAGGAAGCCGTTCGATGATGTCCGTGTCCGCAAGGCGTTGAACATGGCCATCAACAAGAAAGCGATCATCGACGCCGTCTATCTGTCGACGGGCGTTGCGGCGAAGAATCCGATCCCGCCGTCGATGTGGTCCTACAACGACGACATCATGGACGATCCTTTCGATCCGGCGGCGGCGAAAAAGCTCCTGTCCGACGCCGGATATCCGAACGGCTTTACGACCGACCTGTGGGCCATGCCGGTGCAGCGGCCCTACAATCCCAATGCACGGCGCATCGCCGAGCTGATGCAGGCCGATCTCGCCAAGATCAGCGTTACGGCCGAGATCAGGAGCTTTGAGTGGGGCGAATATCGCAAGCGGGCCCAGAACGGCGAGCACATGATGGCGCAGCTCGGCTGGACCGGCGACAACTGCTTGGCTGCAATTCGGCGCGCACCGACGGCTCCAATATCGCAAAGTTCTGCTACCCGCCGTTCGAGGACCTGGTGGCGAAGGCGAAATCCGTCAGCGACCAGAGCGAGCGCACCGCGCTCTACCGCAAGGCGCAGGTCGTCTTCAAAGAACAGGCGCCCTGGTTCACGATCGCCCATGCGGTGCAATTGAAGCCGGTGCGCAAGGAAGTGGTGGACTTCAAACTCAGCCCGTTCGGCCGGCACACCTTCTACGGGGTGGACATCAAGCCGTGATGCCTCCGCCCTGCCCTCCCCCGCTGGGACCGCGGGCGTCTCGCCCGCTTTGTTCGAACAGCGGACCGATCCGGCGTTCCTCAGTCACAGAGCGGGCGGGACGCCCGCGCTCCCAGGTGCCATGTATCGTTTTGCGCTCACGCGATTAAGCTTGGCGATTCCGACCTTCGTCGGGCTCACCCTGCTGGCATTTTTCCTCATTCGCGTCATCCCGGGCGATCCCATCGAAACGATGGCAGGCGAACGCGGGATCGATCCGGTACGCCACGAACAGCTGCGCGCCGAATACGGTTTCGACAAGCCTGTTCTCGTCCAGTACGGCCGATATATCGGGCGCCTCCTCCACGGCGATCTCGGCCGCTCCATCGTGACGCGCGAGCCGGTGATCGCGGAGTTCGCGGTCCTGTTTCCGGCGACGGTCGAGCTCGCGCTCTGCGCCATGCTGTTTGCCGTGATCATCGGACTGCCGGCCGGAATGCTCGCCGCCGTCAAGCGGAATTCAGTCTTCGACCATGGCGTCATGGGTGCGTCCCTCGCCGGCTACTCGATGCCGATCTTCTGGTGGGGCCTGCTGCTCATTCTGCTGTTCTCGCTCAAGCTCGATCTCACCCCAGTCTCCGGCCGCATTGCGGTGCAGTACTTTGTCGAGCCGGTCACCGGATTCCTGGTCATCGACACCCTGTTGTCCGATGACAAGGGCGCGTTCGCGTCGGCGCTGTCGCACATCGTGCTGCCTGCGGTCGTACTCGGCACGGTGCCGCTCGCGGTCATCGCGCGGATGACCCGGTCGGCGATGCTTGAGGTGCTTGGCGAGGACTACATTCGCACCGCCCGCGCCAAGGGTCTTCCCGGCTACCGCGTCATCGGTCTTCACGCATTGCGCAATGCGCTCATTCCGATCGTGACCGTGATCGGGCTGCAGGTCGGCGTGCTGTTCACCGGCGCCATCCTGACCGAAACGATCTTTTCCTGGCCGGGCGTCGGCAAATGGCTGATCGAAGCGATCAATCGGCGCGACTATCCGGTCCTGCAGGGTGGCACCTTACTGATCGGCGCCATCGTGATGGCCGTCAACCTCATGGTCGAGCTGGCCTATGGCCTGATCAATCCGCGCATCAGGCACCTCCGATGACCGCCGAATATCTTGATCCGCCGCTATCCGCGCCGTCGCCCCCACCCTACCCTCCCCCGCTTGCGGGGGAGGGTAGGGTGGGGGCGGTGCAAGAGTTCTGGGCGTCGTTTCGCGCTAATCACGGCGCCGTCGCCGGCGTCGCGGTGATTGCCACCATCGTGCTGCTCGCCGCCCTCGCTGATCTCATCGCCCCCCACTCGCCGGTGCTCAACGACAACGCCGCGTTTCTCAAGCCGCCATTCTGGCAGGACGGCGGGTCTTTCACCTACCTCCTCGGCACCGATGCGATCGGACGCGACATGCTTTCGCGTCTGATCTATGGCGCGCGCCTGTCGCTCCTGATCGGGGTTGCGGTGGTGGCGCTCTCAGTGATTGTCGGCACCGTGCTTGGTCTCGTCGCCGGCTTCTTTCGCGGCGGCGTCGAGATCGCGATCATGCGGCTCATGGACATTCTGCTGACGTTGCCGAGCCTGTTGCTGGCGATCGTCATCGTCGCGATCCTCGGCCCCGGCGTCATGAACGCGCTCTTGGCGGTCGCCGTGGTGCTGCTGCCTCACTACGTGCGCGTCACCCATGCCGCCGTCATCACCGAAACCGCCAAGGACTACGTCACGGCGGCCCGGGTCTCAGGCGCCGGCACGCTGCGCCTGATGTTCAACGAGGTGCTGCCGAATTGCATGGCGCCCCTGATCGTCCAGGCGACGCTCGGGGTTTCCACCGCAATTCTCGATGCGGCGTCGCTCGGTTTCCTCGGGCTCGGCGCCCAACCGCCGCTGCCCGAATGGGGTACGATGCTGGCCGACGCCCGCGAATTCGTGTCACGCGCCTGGTGGGTGGTAACGTTCCCCGGCATCATGATCCTGGTCACGGTGCTGGCCTTCAACCTCGTCGGCGACGGCCTGCGCGATGCCCTCGATCCCAAGCTGAAGCGCTGAACTGAAACGCTGACATGGCCCTGCTCGAGATCGAAAATCTCTCCGTCGCGTTTCCTTCGCCGACCGCGGCCGGGCGTGCGGTCGATGGCGTCAGCATCACGGTCGCGGAAGGCGAGTCGCTCGGCGTCGTGGGCGAATCCGGCTCGGGCAAGAGCCTCACCATGCTGGCGGTGATGGGGCTCGTGCCCTATCCGGGGCAGCTCACGGTGGACCGGCTCGCCTTCAAGGATCGCGATCTTACGCGGTTGTCCGGCCGGGAGCGGCGCCGGCTCGCCGGCAAGAGCATGGCGATGATCTTCCAGGACCCGATGACGAGCCTCAATCCCTGCTTCACGGTGGGCTTTCAACTGGTCGAGACATTGCGCGTCCACGAGAAGATGGACCGCAAGGCGGCACGCCGGCGCGCCATCGCGTTGCTCGAACAGGTCGGCATCCCGGCGGCGGAGAGCCGCATGGGGGCGTTTCCGCATCAGCTTTCCGGCGGCATGAACCAGCGGGTGATGATCGCCACGGCGATCGCCTGCCAGCCAGACCTTCTCATCGCCGATGAGCCGACGACAGCGCTCGACGTCACGGTCCAAGCGCAGATCTTGGAGTTGCTCCGTACCCTCCAGCGCGATCGCGGCATGGCTCTCATCCTGGTCAGCCACAACATGGACGTGGTCGCCGAAACCGCACGCCGTGTCGCCGTGATGTATGCCGGCCAGATCGTGGAGGAGCGCGACGCGGCGGGCCTGTTCGGGGCGCCCCAGCATCCCTACACGGCAGCGCTTCTGGCGGCGCGGCCAGAGCGCCAGGAATCCGCGCGGCTGGCGACGATCCCCGGTGCGCCGCCAGGCCTTAACGATCGTCCGCGCGGCTGCCTGTTCGGCCCGCGCTGCGCCTACGCTACGGAGCGCGCGTGCGCAACGCAGCCCGAAATCCGGCCCTGGATGGATGGCCGGATCCGCTGCCACTATCCGCTCGGCGACCCTGATCGCAATGCGCGCATTGCGGCCGACGGGCTCCTTGGCGCGAAGGGAGTGCCGTGACGGTACTTGTGGCGGCCTACGGGCTCGAGCGCACCTACGAGGTGCGGCGGGGCCTGTTCAAGCAGACGTTCGCCGCGGTCCGGTTGTGCAAGCATAATTAATTGCGTCGTTATTCCGGTATCCCGGTGGCTCGGAGCGCCTCGCTCAGAGAGGCGGCAAGCGCCGGCGCGCAATCCATGCCGGCAAACAGCTTGGATAGGCGAAATGCAGGTTCTCGCTCCATAAGGTGCGCCACGGCGGCTTTCGCCTCGTCGTGACGCCCGAGCTTCGCCAACGGCGCCGCGAGCAGCATGTGCGAACTCGCGAACCCAGGATTGAAATGGACTGCCCTACGGGCTGCATCCGCTGCTGCCTGATAGCGGCCACGAAGAAAGTGCGCGACTGCGAGCGCGCGATAGGCGCCGAATTTATGGGGATCGAATGGGCTGAGACGCAAGCCGTATTCGACCCATTCAATCGTGCGCTCCGCCTCTCCCGCCCACGAAAGAATTGCGGCGCCGAGGATATACGTCAGGCCCGATGAAGGGCTGAGGGCGAGGGCAGCCTCGAATGCGGCAAATGCGGCAGCACGATCGTGCCCAGCCGTACCCATGCAAAATCCGCCGAGAGTCAGTGCAACCGAATCATCGTTGCCATGGGCGAATGCCGCTTGAGCATGTCCAATCGATGCCGCCCGGTTCTCTTCATTCCATCCACCTCGCAGGTAGAGGGTATAGTGGCACATAGCGGCGTATCCGTGCGCCGCTGCATAATCCGGCTCGATAGCAAGCGCACGGTCGAGTGATATAAGCGCTTTGCTTACCTTCGCCGGCATCACAGAATTAGCATCGGGAAGGGCCCGCAAGAAAAGATCATAAGCGTTGAGACTGTCCGGCCGCTTGCGCTTGACGCGTTCGACTTCGGCCCGACGCAGGCTCGGCTCGATCGCACCCAGGACCGATAGCGCAATCTCCTCCTGCAGCGCGAAAATATCGTCGAACTTGCGGTCATAGCGCTCGGCCCACACATGCGCTCCGGTTGCAGCATCGATGAGCTGCCCGGTGATGCGCACGCGATCCGCCGCCTTGCGAACGCTGCCTTCAAGCACGTAGCGTACGCCAAGATCGCGGCCGACCTGCCGCACGTCGACCGCGCGGCCCTTGTAGGTGAAGGTCGAATTGCGCGCGATGACGAAGAGCCACTTGATGCGCGAGAGGCCGGTGATGATGTCGTCGACCATGCCGTCGGCGAAATATTCCTGCTCCGCATCGCCGCTCAAATTTGAAAACGGAAGCACCGCGACGGACGGCTTGTCGGGCAATGCAAGCGCCGGTGACGTCGGCGGGGTTGCCTCCGCTGGCGGATTGCTCGTCGCGACCACCGGCCCAACATAACGGTAGCCACGGCGCGGCAGCGTCTCAATCCAACTCGCACCTCCGGCGACTTCCTTAAAAACCCGGCGCAATGCTGCAATCTGAACCGTCAGATTGCTGTCCTCGATCGCAAGTCCCGGCCACGCGGTCTCGATCAGTGCATCTTTGGAAACCGGCGCTCCCGCCCGCTCCAGAAGGAGCCGAAGCAGCACAACCGCGCGTTGGCCCAGCACGGTCGGTTCGGCGCCGCGAAACAGTATTTCAGCCTCCGCGTCGAGGCGGAACGGACCGAATAGATGGGTCGTCGCCATGGGCTGAGTGGATACCATTCGGAAACATTTCGCAACTTTTTCGGGACAAATTCACGACGCCCCGGGGCGGCGGGTGCTGTCCTATAGGTCAACGTTTCCTTGCATTGTCGTTACCGCGCGCAGCCGCAGCATGCTGCGCAGATCGCATCCAAACACCAGGGAGAAACACCATGAAAGCTCACTTCACAGTAGCCTTATCAATGATCACCGGCATCGCCGTGGCGCCATTTTTCGAGATGCTACCACCGAACGACGCGTGGGCGATTCAGATGCAAAAAGACGACCACGGAACGACGCCTATTCCTCTGCACGTTAACACCTTCATTTATTGGCCTCCCCTCGCAGTAGCGGCAGAATTGGGCTACTTTGCCGATGAAGGTTTGGATGTCAAAATCGATATCACGCCATCGTCAACGGTTCAGATGCACGGTCTAGCGGTGGGTACGTGGGACATTGCACTGACAACATTCGATGATGTGATCGCTTCTAGCGCAGAAGAGGGTGTGTCGTTCAAGGCGTTCGGCTATCTCTGTTGAGGCCCTGCGATTTCACCCACTCGCTGTTGACGCTCCCAATACGGGATGGGCAGTCGTTCTGCGCAAGATGCTCCTCAACTACGACCTAGACCTCAATCGGGGGGACTACACGTTTGTATCGGCGGGGGGGCCGGCGACGAGGATTGCGTCGATGACACAACGCCAAACCTTCGGGACGGTGTTTCCGCCCCCTATACCAGCAAACGTCGCCCCGCTCGGATTTCACACCGTCGCCTACCAAAGAGACATTGTCCCAAACTATCCTGGTAACGTTATGGCTGCTCGCGCCGATCAGCTTAAAGGACACAGTCGGCATGGGATGGAGCGATTCATGTCGGCGTGGCTGCGGGCTGCCGCGTACGCATCCGATCCAGCCAATCGTGATGCTACCGTGGCAATCCTGGGCCGCCACGGCAACACACCGTTGGGTGCGCCGTCGTCTATTGAAGGTGTAACGTTGAACGCGAGACCGGATCACGACCACTTGATCGTCCCCTGGAATCTCCGTCAAGAGTTTGGGCTGTCCATGCCCGCAGGGACTGTTGACAACTATTTCACGATCAAGTTGTACGACCACGTCGTTCACCACAGCGACGACGGCGACGACGGCGACGATCCGCAAGTCGGACAAAAGTGAAACGTCGCGCGGCCATCGCACCCGGATGCCAATGCCATTGCAGAATTGAGAAGCCGCTAGGACACCGAGCACCTATCGCCGCCAAAAGCCGCGCAAGCGAATATCAACGCTCTCTGACCGCCAGCACGACTCGCTAAAGGAGGATTCCATGCCACTTGCCCGCCGTGAGTTCCTACATCTCGGCAGCGCTGCCGCTGTCGCCACTGTCATTCCCTCGCTAGCATGCGCGCAAACTTATCCAACGCGGCCGGTACGTTTGCTCACCGGCTTTGGCGCCGGCGGCTTAGGCGACATCGTGGCTCGCCTGATGGGACAGTGGCTTTCGGAGCGGCTCGGCCAGCAATTCATCGTCGAGAACCGGACGGGCGCTGCCTCCAACATCGCAGCCGACGCGCTCGTGCGTTCTGCCCCGGACGGCTACACACTTTTGATGTCCTCCACCGTAAACGCGATCAACACAACGCTCTACGACAACCTAGTTCAGCGATTTCGAGATTCGAATCATATCAGGCGGCCTGATCGAGCTTATAGGACCAAGTGTGGACGACGGGATGGCGGTTGAATTCATCCATATCGATGAACTAGGTTTCAATTTCATCCGCGACACGACGCCGATCGCCAGCATCATCGGCACGCCTCTCGTGATGATGGTCCATCCGTCATTTCCGGCCAAGACGGTTCCGGATTTCATTACCCATGCCAAGGTCAATCCGGGCAAGCTCAATTACGGGTCGGCCGGCAGCGGAAGCGTGTCCCACGTCGTCACCGAACTGCTCAAAATGACGACCCGCATCAACCTCGTACACGTCTCCTATCGCGGCGGCGACGTCCAGGCGATCACCGACCTGCTCGGTGGACACCTGCAGGTTTACATCGGCACCCTCCCGGCATCGGTCGAGTACGTCAGGGCGGGCAATCTGCGCGGTCTGGCAGTGACGAGCGCGACGCGTTCGCACGCGCTGCCGGAAATCCCGACCATGGGAGAATTCCTTCCGGGCTTCGAGGCGAGCATATTATGGACGGGCCTCCACGCGCCCAGGAACACGCCTGCCGAGATTGTCGAGAAGCTCAACCGGGAGATCAACGCCGGCGTTGCCGATCCCGAGCTGAAGGCGCGCCTGGCCGAATTGGGTGCAACGCCGCTTCGCGGTTCGCCGGCCGACTACGCCAAGCTTGTTGTCGACGAGACCGAGAAATGGGGCAAGGTGGTGAAATTGTCAGGCGCAAGGCCGGACTGATCCGGCGAGTTCGAATGGGTCAAGCATGCTTCCGTCGGAAGCGCCTCGCATATTCTTCAATCGCGCAAGTGCTGCAAGTGCTGCCGCCCAATGATCCGCCTCGGCGACACCAAGCCTTGCACGACTACGATAGGTCGGGTCTACTCACGCAGGCGAGGGGCCAATGGCGGGTCGCAGCAACAAGGTGGCGGGCATGCCGGCTGGCACAAAGCGCGTGCCGTGACCGCACTTGTCGCCGCCCGCGGTCTGGAGCGCACCTACGAGGTGCGGCGGGGCCTGTTCAGGGAACCGGGACGCCTGCGGGCGGTCGGCGGCATCTCGTTTGCGCTTGCTGCCGGGGAGACGCTCGCGGTGGTCGGCGAATCCGGCTGCGGCAAGTCCACGCTCGCGCGCTTGATAACGTTGATCGAAAAGCCTAGCGGGGGAACCCTCGCGCTCGACGGCGTCGATGCGATCAACCCGCCGGCCGGCGCGATGCGCAGGCTGCGCCGCACCGTCCAGCTGGTTTCCCAGGACCCCTACGGCTCGCTCAATCCGCGCAAGAAAATCGGCGCCATTGTGGAAGATCCCCTCGCCATCAACACCAAGCTGCCGAAACCGGCCCGCGCCGGGCAAGCGATCGAAATGCTGGCGAAGGTCGGCCTCGGCCGCGAGCATTACGGGCGCTATCCGCACATGTTCTCCGGCGGCCAGCGTCAACGTATCGCGATCGCGAGGGCGCTGATATTGCGTCCGCAGCTGGTCGTCGCCGATGAGCCGGTGTCGGCGCTTGATGTCTCGGTGCAGGCGCAGGTGCTGAACCTGTTCATGGATCTCCAGCAGGAACTGGGCCTCGCCTATCTCTTCATCTCGCACGATCTCGCCGTGGTACGTCACATCGCCCATGACGTGCTCGTCATGTATCTCGGCCTCGCGATGGAGCAGGGGCCGAAGGAGAAAATCTTCGGCCGGCCGCTTCATCCCTATACCCAGGCGCTGCTCGCCTCGACGCCCGGACTGGGCCGGCGATCCTCGCACGGCATGCCGAAGGGCGAGTTGCCCTCGCCGCTCGACCCGCCGAAGGGCTGCGTGTTCTCGACCCGCTGCCCCCATGTGGCCGAGCGGTGCCGCGAAGAACGCCCTCCGGCGCGATTGATCGACGGACGCGAGGTGGCCTGCCACTTTGCGGAGCGGTTCCTCGCGAGCTGATTTTCCGCTGGATTCGCTTGAGGCTCAGGTCGTTGGAGGCGCTGCAGGTGTGTTGGAAATCGACGTAAGCGCTGTGATGCAAATGGCGCCGCTCAGAGCCCCTGGACGGCCGCCGCGCCGAGGCTGGGCAGCGACTACGGCGCAGCAAGAAGAGGATATCCGGCCGACATGCTAGCCGAGAACCGCGATCAAATCGCACCTTCTTAAATGATTGAACCGCAAGTGCGCCTACCCTTCAACGACCACATCGCATCCTACCCAAAATGGCGTATCGCGGTCAGGGGGTCCGTGACCTACTTCGCAGTGCACTGGAAGACCACGGAATGTCTCCTACTGGCCCGGGCTGTGTGAAAACTCCGACGTAGTTTTGGAAAGTAGGATTTCCATCTCAAATTCAGAGACACGAAAAACCGCAGCACTCGCAATATCCGTCAGGAGGCCACAGCGGAGAAAACAATTCTCAATAGATTTCGCGCAGGCACGTTTTCACGCACCCTGGGCCCGGAGCTGCCGCCGCGACACATTCCGCCTTATGGCGTCGAACACCCGCCCACCAACTCGATGACGATTGGATCAGACATTGACATCCCTCCATTCTCGGGAGGGTTCATTCACCGCGGCAAGGGCACGCGGCTATGTCGTCGATCCAGTAGCTCTGAACCGCTTCACCGGCCCAGAACTCGACAACCACTCGCCTTTGCCCTTGCCGCCAAATGAACGGTTCGGTGAAAGCACGATCTGGTGCATTTTCGTAAAGGCGGATGAAGCCGATCGAGTACAACCCGCTCGTTGTCGTGCATCGCGAGGCATCGACATCGATCGACGCGGTCCATAATCATTTCGGAAAAACCAACCTGTTTCACCGTCAGCGCTGGTTTGCAGACCGGCTGCGCGGCTGTCTGTCCTGCACCAATGCATGCGAGCATGACTGCGGGCAGGATCGATCTGAGTGCGACAATCATTTTTGCTTCTCCTGAGTGGTTCATGGTCAATATCCAAAGGCTGGCGTGCGAGCGCCGCACGCCAAACGGCGCGACTCATGCTGAGTTCACCGTTTCCAGAGAGGCTTTGCTGCCTCGTTGCAAAGCCCCTCCTTGGGTTAGGCAGATGTCGGCGAGGAGGTAGTGGAGTCCGCCCCGCCGTTCGGGAGCGTCTTTCGCTGTCGACCCCGTGCAAGCCAGAGTCGTCATTTCAGATGTCGCCGTGCGTAGGTTTGCCAGAATAGCTTTGCGCACTCTCGCCTTGCCTCGTCGCGCGACAGCCCAATGTCATTGAGCAGGCGATCATCGAGGTCCTGCAAGGCCCGGCGCTGCCGGCTCCGTTCGATCCAACCGTGGACCTTGCGGGCCATTTGCCGAACGGGCTGCAACAACGCATCCCCCGGGCTCCACCACCCCGTGGCGGGCGGGCATGTGCAGGTGTGGTTGGTTTCGTAGTGCAGGGAGTGTGACATTTCTTAAGTTCCTTACTGCAAGGGAGCGTGTGCCCCTTCTGGCAGATGAAATAGTCTCGCAGCGGCTTGCCCGCGAAGCATCGTTTCTCTAGCCTGCCCGAGTTTTCCTCATGATGTGGTGTGCCATGCCTCGCCGCCTGCCGCCGCTGAACGCGCTCAGGGCCTTCGAGGCCGCGGCCCGCCATGAAAGCTTCACCAGGGCTGCTGAGGACCTGTGCGTCACCCAAGGTGCCGTCAGCCATCAGGTAAAAGCGCTCGAGGCCGAGCTCGGGTTGAAGCTCTTCAACCGGGAGCGACAGCGGCTGGTCATCACAGAGGCGGGGCGCAGCTATCTCGAGGTCGTGCGTGATGCTTTCGACCGCATTGCGGCGGGCACAGAACGTTTGTTGCAGCGGCAGAGCACAGGCATGCTGACGGTCACCACGTCGCCTAACTTCGCCGCAAAATGGCTCGTGCATCGGCTCGCGCGATTTGGCGAGGCGCACCCCGGTATCGATCTGAGGATCAGCGCGTCATTGCAGCATGTAGACTTCGCCCGCGAGGATGTCGATCTTGCGATCCGCCATGGCGATGGCCAGGCCGGCGGGTTGCATGTGACGCGTCTGTGCGCCGAAGAGCTTGTCATCGTGTGCAGCCCCAAACTGATTTCCGGCAAGAACGCCCTTCGCAAGCCGGCCGATCTCGCCAAGCACGCGCTGTTGCACATCAATGATCGAAATGATTGGGTGAAGTGGCTCAAGGCGGCCGGTGTCAACAACGTCGACGTGTCGCGAGGACCCATTCTAAATCAGGCCAGCATGGCCATAGATGCCGCCATCGATGGCCAAGGTGTAGCACTTGCTCGAAGCGCTCTCGCGGCCTGGGATCTCATCGCTGGAAGATTGGTGCGTCCGTTCGGGCCGTCATTGTCTGTCCCATACGCCTATTGGATCGTGTGTCCCAAGGCGACAGCAAACCTGCCAAAGATCGTGACTTTTCGGGATTGGCTGCTATCCGAAGCGGGGGAAGACGAGCAGCGATTGAGCAGCCTGCCACCATCGAGACGCGTCAGTTGATCCGGCGTTTTGATTTCAGATTTTCCGCTTTCCGGCGAGTGCTACTTCGCCGCCAACATCGGATATGGCATGTCGGGAATTGGTCCATATCCTCCGTTACCAGCATTCGGCCCGCACGGCAGCTATCCGAGGATGAGCCGTCGAATCGCTCAGTCAAACCGCCGAAAAGAGGGCAGGTCTTTCCACTGCCGTGCTAGAGCTGCCGCCGGCGGCAAAAGCTGCATCACGATGAAGATGACCCTTAAGGCTGGGGAGCAGTCGCCGTTACCAGACAGCGTCTCGGCGGGTGCGGCTGTTTCGCCGCTTTGCAGCCCGTTGGTCCGGCCGCACCCGTCGCCTTCGATCACTTGCCACCCAATGCCCTGTAGGCGGCGTCGACGTTGGTCGGGAACCGTTCCTGGCTGCCCCAGTTGGCGTATTCGGGCATCTTCACGTCCTTCTTGATGTCATCCAGCGATTTGCCGTCCTTCATCAGCTTGCCGACCCGGTCCATGAGCAGGGCGTAGTATTGCTCACCGTCCTCAAAAATCTTCACCGTGCCGGGCGTGCCATGCCCGGGAACCACGTGTTCGGGGTTCAGCGCCTTCATCATTTTCCCGGCGGCGAGGATATCCGGAATGGTGACGAAGGGACGAAGAATATTGACCTGGTTGACGACGAATGCCGAGGCCGAGAACACGACGCGCTCCTTCGGCAGCCACACGGCTGAGTCCGCCTCGCTGTGAACTCCCTTCAAGTACATGATTTCAATGGTGCGTCCTCCGAGATCGATCGTCATCCTGTCGTGGTACGCGATGTGCGGCGCAATGAACCGATAGCCTTCGAGCGCCGCCTTCATCTCGGCAGACGTGGCGCCAAGTCGCTCGATCCGGTCCGGGGCGTTGCGGTCGGCGCTGCGCATCGATTCGCCGGCTCCTGCGGCCGCCACGACGACGGCGGGCGGCGCGAAGACATAGTGGCCCGTGGTGTGATCGGCATGCGGCTCGGTGTCGATGACAAGGCGCACCGGCATCGACGTGAGCTTCTTGACGGTATCCATGATCGCGCGCGACTCGATCGGGTTTTGCCCGGTGTCGATCACCACGACGCCTTCCTGGGTGAGAATAATTCCGCTGTTGGATTCAAAACCTTTCCCGGTGTGGACATAGACCCCGTCGGCGAGCTTCTTGACCCGCGGGCCCAGATCCTGAGTGAGCGCGGTGCCGGTCAACGCAAAAAAGGCGACAATCGTCAACGTCACTGCCTTAATTCTCATGCCTTCCCTCCTCGTGTTATTGCGGCGGCCTTCGCCGCGTTCGAATTGGAACGGTCTCCATTTAGCGCGTGCGACCGTCGGCGTCGATCGGCTGGCGTCCACATAGTACGCGTTGACCGAAATGCTGACGAATGAATGTAAGGCTGCCGTCGCCGGTCATCTCTGAGAAAAGATCTGCACGTTGATCCCGTCGGGGTCCTTGATGTGCAAGCCGGCATAGGGGTCATCTTCCGGATTCCCATTGCGCTGCTTCAAATAGCGTGCCGCGGATTCCTTGCTGAAACGGGGAACGCCGATGGCGAAGTGATCGACAATTCCGGCCGGGCTTTGATGGTTTAGAGAGACCAGAGTCCTGGTGGTGCCGAGGCGAATAATTCCGAGCGGCTGGTCCTGGCTGATCACCGAGAAGCCGAACATTTTTTGATAGAAATCGACCGAGCGCTCCAGATCGGCGACTTGAATGCTGACATGGTCGATGTTCGCGCTACCGAAATCGAGGTCTTCCTGGGCGGCGGCGGCCGTACTGCCGGCAGCCAGCATGGCAAGACCGTGAACCAGTTCTCGACGACTGAGTGAGCCCTTCTCGAAGCGGGCCAAAAGATTGGAAATGATCGATTCCATGTCGGCTTCCTTTTGCTCCAGGCGATGGAATTGGCCGCAAGATGATAGGGCAGAATCTGGCCCGTTCAAATCCGCGTCTGGATTGCGCTCGGCCGGATCTGGCGTACCATTGCGACCATGGACCGGCGGCGATTTCTCCTTGGCCTTGCGGGCGGCGGTGCGGCCCTCCTCGGACGTGCATCCGCACAGGACGGGC
>WNFL01404137.1_pt3 | contig 15686 bp, 18 predicted proteins | sample 5400361 | NCBI WGS metagenome assembly WNFL01 (sample SAMN13153351, study PRJNA577476) | soil metagenome | isolation source: 40 cm soil on Douglas fir-dominated hillslope | place: USA:California | collected 2013-09-17
ATCAGCACCAGGGTCAGCGTCGTCTGCTGGCGGCGGGCCCGCCGCCACTCCTGCTCGAGCGACTCCTCGAAGTGGCGTCGGCCCGGCAGGCCGGTGAGGGGATCGAGGTAGGCCAGCGACTGCAGCGTGCGGTTGGCCCGCTCGAGGTCCTCGCTCTTGCGCGCCACCTCGCGCTGGAGGCGGACCAGCTTGAGCTGGCTCTCCACCCGCGCCAGCACCTCGGCCGCCTGGAAGGGCTCGAGCATGCAGTCGGAGCCGCCGGCTTCGAAGGCCCTCTGCTTGTCCGCCCCATTCTCGAGCGAGCTCACGAAGATGACCGGGAGGTCGCGGGTCGCCTCGTCGAGGCGGAGGCGGCGGCAGACCTCGAAACCGTCGAGGCCGGCAAGACGGGCGTTGAGCAGCACCAGCTCGGGCGGCGATCTCTTGAGCGACTCGAGGGCGGACGGCCCGTCCGCGGCCACCCGGACGGCGTGGCCCGGATCGCGCAGGATGGCGGTCAGCGCGCCGACGTTGACCGGGTTGCCATCGACGATGAGGATTTCCCCCAGGCCCGCCCCCAATTCTCCGGCCGAACCATAGCACGGCGAGGATTGGATCAGGCGGCGGCGATCGCGGCCATGAGGCGTTCGAGCTTTTCCGCGTCGAGGCGGCCGTCCGTCCGCACGCCGGAGCAGACGTCGAGCGCGAAGGGCCCGACCTCCGCGATCGCCTCCTGGACGTTCTCGGGCCGGAGGCCCCCCGCGAGGAAGATCGGCACCGGGACCGACTCGCGGATCCGGCGCGAGAGCCGCCAGTCGTGGCGGCGGCCGGTGCCGCCCAGCTCCTTCACGGGCAAGGACTGGTTCCCCGAGTCGAGCAGGATCGCGTCCGCTTCGCCGGCCACCGCCACCGCCTCCTCGACGGACTCGGGGCCGGTGACGTGGACGACCTGCACCAGGGCAATCCCGGGCAGCGCCCCGCGCAGGTGGCGGTGGGCGCCCCGCTCGAGCCGGTCGCAGATCTGCAGGGCGCTGACCCGCGTGCGGCGCTGCTGCTCCACGATGCCGGCGGCCTCCGTCTGGCTCGTGAGCAGGAACGAGGCCACGGGCGGTGGCACGATGCGGGCAATCGCCGCGATCGTCTCCTCCGCGATCACCCCCGGCCCGCTCGGCATGGCCGAGACGAGTCCGAGGGCCGAAGCCCCGAGGCGCACGGCGAGACGGGCCTCCGCCACGTCCTGGATGCAGCAAACCTTGAGACGGGGACGGCGGGTAGGCTCCATGATCTTCGCGTCCTGGGCGGCGCGAACCTCATCATAGCCTGCCCGTGTGAGACAGCTCGCGGAGGCAGATTAAGCAACGGACTGCCCGGAGCGCCGGATTCACTCCGGCGCGGAGGGCGGGGGTTTCAGGGGGTGCGGCGCAGCACCCCCTGACTCAAGACGACGCCCGCCGGCACCGGGGCCGGCAGGGCCCCCCGACTGGAACGAGTGAAGGATCACGTCAGCCCGCCGCCGCACGTGGAACTTGGCGAGCAGGTTCGAGACGTGGAACTTCACGGTGCGCTCGGCGATGTCGAGGCGGGACGCGATCTCCTTGTTCGAGAGGTTCCGGAGCAGGGCATCGAGGACGTCCTGCTCCCGCCGCGAGAGGCTCGTTGGCCGCCACGGCAACGGGGCGGTGATCGGACCGAGAAACGCGTCGAGGAACCGGGTGAGGAGGACGCGGGGAACCCAGTATCCACCCTTGGAGACGGCGGCCAGGGCGGGCAGGAGCTGCTGACGGGCGCCCACGTACGTGAGCAAGCCCCTGACTCCAGCCTGCAGCAGCGGAAAAGCGAAGGGCTCGGCGAGCTCCTCGGCCACCACGATGACACGCGTCTCGGGCGACGCGTCGAGGAGCGCTTTGACCAGGGACCGGGTGGCGTCCCCCGGATAGCACCCGTCGACGATGCACGCGGAGCCCGGTCCCGCCTGGATGGCTCGCGCGTTCGGGGTGTACGACCACGGTAACCGAACCCTCTCGAACGGGATGCCCGACGGCACGAGCCACTCGCTCAGCTCCTCGATCATAAAAGAATGAGGAGACAGGAGATAGACGCGCTGGCTTGTTGTGGATATCATCTATGCGATATCCGTGCCTTTGGATAATAGACCACGGTTGGAAAAGGTCAAGTCCAATGTTCGGGATGGATTGCCGAAGCCTGGCTAGAGCGGATCGGTCGAAACCTCCCTAACAGCCCAACCACCTGTACTATAACCGTCCCCGGGGCCAGTAGACCGACGGCCCTATTTTGCGGTAGTGTAGGGCCTCCTCCCGGAGTGGGGATACAGAAATCGGATACCGAAGAGTCGATTGAAGGACAGAGGAGGTCGCGAAATGCCCCCCGACATCACCGCTGATCACGACGCCGCCCGTGAGACGCTGGACTCGCTCGCGGCCTTCGCCGGGCTTGATCGCTCGACGGTGGTGACCCGGCTGGCCCAGGAGACAGCCGCCATGCGCATGCATGGAGTGGAGACGCTCTTCCCCCGCTGGATCCGCCGGCCGCTGGACGCGATTCGGGTGTTCGAGGACGTGCACCGCAAGGTGGCGGTGACTCTCTTCGAGGTCCGCCGCGAGTTGAAGAGCCTCGAGGCGGAGCTGGCGAACCTGCGCGAGGAAGGATGGGAGGGGCAGGCCGACGCCCTCTCGAAGAAGGCCGCGCGGCTGCTCTGCCGCGAGGCCGATCTGCGCGAGCGCATGGAAGGCCGTGACGAGGACAAGCTCGCGGCCGCGCGCGACGGCATCGCGCGGGTCCTGGATGTGACCCTGCGCAGCCTGGCCAAGGCCACCGCCAAGTTCGCGCGCGAGGCAAAGGGGGGCAGCCCGCCCGAGATGAGGCGCGCCCTGGCCCATGTCGACGCCTACGAGCGCCTGGTGCGAGAGGCCGGCACGGTCACGGGCGGCGCCATCGACGTGCCCCACTTCCGCGACGCGTTCGTGGAAGCGCTCCGGCGCAGGGTGGGACGGAAGGGCTCCACCACCGTCGGGGCCACCCCGCGGCCGCTGACGGCGTGATCCGTTAGTCGAGCCGGACGTACTCGTATTCGAAGGGCAGGCCCTTGATGCCGCGGGCCGGACGGCCGATCCAGTTGGCGATCTGGCCGGGCTCGCGCACCGGCTTCTGGAGCGTGGCCACGTAGTCGCGATCCGGCGCGCTCGGCAGCCAGTCCCCCTGCTTCGATTCCCAGTCCCCTTCCGGGTCGAACGGCATGTCCGCGTAGACCCCGATGTGCCGATAGAAGCGCTTGCTGGGCAGGCGCAGCCGCTCGGAGAGGCCCGCTTCGGCCAGCCGCTTGTTCCAGCGGTCGACCCCGCGCTGGCAGTCGTCCACGTAGGCATCGCGGAGGACTTCGTTCATGGCGGTGCGGAGCGGCACGTCCTCCTCCGCCACCCGTCCGTCCTTCGGCACGCTCATGCGATAGTGCTGGTCGAGCGCCAGATGCTCCTCGTAGCTCTCCTCCTTGTAGCGACCCTTGAGGCCGGCCGCGAAGAAGGAGGCGGCGTTGCTCGAGATCTCGCCGCCAAAGAGGTCGAGGGAAAGGGCGAACCAGAGGTTCAGGTGTCTCTGGACGAGGTCGAGGGGGATCCCGCCCTGCGTCCGCACGTCCCCGTTCGGGTCCAGCTTCATCAGCTCGGCCGTGCGCTGCACGATGCGCTCCACCCCGGTCTCCCCCACGAACATGTGGTGGGCCTCTTCGGTGAGCATGAAGCGCGTGGTGCGCGCGAGCGGGTCGAAGCCGCTCTCCGCCAGGGCCAGGAGCTGGTATTTGCCGTCCCGGTCCGTGAACATCGTGAACATGAAGTAGTCCAGCCAGTTGTCGATGGGCTGGTTGAAGGCGCCGAGGATGCGCGGCTTGTCGGGGTTGCCGCTGCGGCGCTGCAGCAGCGCCTCCGCTTCCTCGCGCCCGTCGCGGCCGAAATGGCTGTGGAGCAGGTACACCATGGCCCAGAGGTGGCGGCCCTCCTCCACGTTCACCTGGAAGAGGTTGCGGAGGTCGTAGAGGCTGGGGGCGGTCTGGCCCAGGAGGCGCTGCTGCTCGACGCTCGCGGGCTCGGTATCCCCCTGGGTCACGATGAGGCGCCGCAGCGTGTTGCGGTGCTCGCCGGGGACGACGTTCCAGGCCGGCTGCCCGAGCACGTCGCCGAAGCCGATCGTGCGCTCGGGGGTCGGCTCCGCGAGGAAGATGCCCCATCGGTAGTCGGGCATCTTCACGTAGTCGAACTGGGCCCAGCCTTCGGCGTCCACGCTGACCGCGGTGCGGAGCCAGACGTCCTTTTCCTGGAAGCCCTCGGGGCCCATCTCCCGCCACCAGTCGAGGTAGTTGGGCTGCCACTGCTCGAGCGCGCGCAAGAGGCGCTTGTCGTCCCCGAGGCCGACGTTGTTGGGTATCTTCGCGGTCAGGTCGACTGGCATGACTTGCCCCTTCGTCAGGTCCGCGTCCAGGAAAACCGGGGACGTTCCGGCTTTCCGTAGACGGTCAGGGCCCCGCGCTCCCCCACCGCGTTCGGCCGTTGGAAGATCCAGTTCTGCCACGCCGAGAGGCGCCCGTAGATCTTGGTCTCCATGGTCTCCGGCCCCGCGAAGCGCAGGTTTGCCTCCATGCCGGTGAGGGCGTCGGGCGACAGGCTGGCCCTTTCTTCGATGGCGAGGCGCACCTCGTCGTCCCAGTCGATCTCGTCCGGGGCGAAGGTGACGAGGCCGGCCTCGAGGGCGGCCTCGGCGTCGAGCCCCTCCTCGAGGCCGATCTCGGGCGCACCCCCCGAGAGGAAACGGGTGGCCAGTCGCGAAATGCCGTTGGCCATGGGCAGCGGACCGAGGTTCAGGGCCGAGAGGGCAACCCTGGGGCCGTCGGCGCCGGCGAGCATGTACGAGCGGTCGGCGGCGAGGGCCAGCTCGAAGAGGGACCCCGCGAAGCAGGAGCCCTCGTCCACCAGCGCGAACAGGCTGCGCGCGGTCAGGTCGAGCCGCTTCAGGACGCGCTTCATGTGGTGAAGGACCTCGCTCGCGAACCAATCGGACCTGTTGTCGAGCAGCGCCTTGTCCGCCGCCAGGGTCCGAGCGCGGTCCCCCCGGGTCAGCAGGATCAGGGTGCCGATCTCGGGCCGGTTGAAGCGCAGGTCGAGGAGGGCATCGTCCAGCTCCCGAAAGGCCCGGAGAGCCCAGAGGTCGGACCCGCGCGCGCGCATCGCCTCGGCGGTCGCGGGCTCGCCGGCCTCGGGGCCCCTCACCGTGAGGTGGGCCACCCGCGACTCGGGGTTCACCTCCACCGTCAGGTGGCGATAGTCGGTCTTCTTCTCCTGGTACGAGGCCAAGAGCGGCCGCAGCTCGACACCGGGTCCGCTACGCGCCGGCGCCGATGCCGCCAATGCCTTGGCCCGCTCGGCCACCCGGGCCGCGAAGCGCGAGAGGGGGACGGTCTCGTCCACGAGCTTCCACTGCACGGCCCGCTTGCCCTTCACGCCTTCACCGAGGCTGGAGAACACGTCGGCCAGGTCGCGCCGGACCTTTCTCTTGTCCACCACCCGGGTGAGGCCGCCGGTCCCGGGCAGGACGCCGAGCAGCGAGACCTCGGGCAGGCTGACCGCCGAGGACGCGTCGTCCACGAGGAGGATCTCGTCGCAGGCGAGGGCCAGCTCGTAGCCGCCCCCCGCGCAGGGCCCGTTCACCGCGGCCAGCGACCGGAGCCCCGAGTGCTCCGAGGCGTCCTCGATCGAGATCCGGGTCTCGTTCGTGTACTTGCAGAAGTTGACCTTGAACGAGTGGGTGGAGGAGCCGAGCATGTAGATGTTGGCCCCCGAGCAGAAGATCCGGTCCTTGGCGCTGCCGATCACGAGCACCCGGACCTCGGGGTGCTCGAAGCGCAGCCGCTCCACTGCGTCGCACAGCTCGATATCGACCCCGAGGTCGTAGCTGTTCGTCTTCAGGGAATAGCCGGGCCGGAGAGGCTGGTCTTCCTGAACGTCCAGATCGAGGTGGGCGACGGGCGCTTCGATCGCCAGCCTCCAATGGACGTAGCGCGAGGGGTGGGTCTCGAAGCGGACCGGGGCGGCAAGGGTCTCTGGGCGCTCCGTGTGCTCCATAACCCTGCAAAGCTACCCAAGCCAGGGCCTGCTGTCAAGCACTATAGTGCCTTTCAATTCGAATATGACTGCACTATACTGCTCATGAGATGGATCCCCAGCGCCTCCTCGCGGACCTCGGCGCCCGCACCCGGGAGCTCCGGGGCGACCGCGGCTTCACCATGCGGGAGCTGGCTCTCCGTTCGGGGCTCTCCCCCCGGTTCCTGGCCCAGGTGGAGTCGGGCACGGGCAACATCTCGGTGCGCAACCTGGCCTCATTGGCCGCCGCCCTCGGCACCACTCCTGCCGCGTTGCTCGCGGGGTCCCGCCACGAGGCGAAGCACTTCATCGTCGCTCTTCTCGGCGTGCGCGGTGCAGGCAAGACGACGATCGGCCGCAAGCTCGCCAAACGCCTCCGCGTTCCTTTCGTGGAGCTGGACCAGCGGATCGAGCGGGCCGCGGGGCTTTCCCTCGGCGAGCTCTTCCGGCTCCACGACGAGGGCTACTACCGCCGGCTCGAGCGGGCAACCCTGGAGGCTCTCCTTGGCGACGACCGCTCCGCGGTGGTGGCCACCGGGGGCGGGCTCGTCACGTCCCCGGAGACGTGGTCCTTCCTGCGCCGGCGGGCGCTCACGGTCTGGCTGCGAGCCGAGGCCGAGGATCACTGGAACCGCGTCGTGCAGCAGGGAGACCGGCGGCCCATGGCCGAGCATCCAGCGGCCATGGCCGAGCTGCGGCGGCTGATCGCCGCCCGCGAGCCGCTGTACGGCCAGGCCGCCCACACCGTGGACACGTCCCGGTTGGGGGTCGAGGGCGCGGTGCGCGCCATCGAGGAGAAGGTGCTCCAGGACCGGGCAGGGGCTATTGCCCCGACTCGTGCCTCGCCTCGTACAGCCGGCCAAGACGGATCGTGAACTCCATCTCGGCGTCGACGGAACGGACGGCGAGCCGCGTCTCGCGGATGAGCAGGACGCACCCGTGGAAGAGCACGATCGTCCCCACGATCCCGAGGGCGGTCGGGAGCCAGGCCGCGTGGGGGAGAAACGCGGTGAGGCCGATCCCGATCACCGCCGCCACGAAAAAGCCGAGGGCCATGTAGAGGCTGGTCAGCGCCCCTTGCACGAGCCGGCTGCGCTGCGCGTAGAAGCCGATCTGCTCGTCGATAGCCCGGCGGCGCTCCTCGGCGAAGTCGCGAACCTGGCCGGTGAAGAGCTGCTCGAGCTGGAAGGCCAGGTTCCGCACCCGGTCCACGATCCGGGCGAGGCGAGTCGCGGTGGAGAAGATCAGCGTCCCGCAGGCCGAGATGAGCACGGCGGGGGTGATCATCGCGCTCAACAGGCTCAGGCCCGCCAGGTTCGATCCGAGGTCGGGCGCGGACATCCCCCGAGGATATACTGACCCGACCAAGGAGGAAGCAGGATCGATGCAGCGACCCCTGAGCGCTCTCGCCTGGACGACGGTGGGCCTGCTGGGGGCGGGGGCCCTGGGGGCGATCGCCCTCCAGCGCGGCGAGCCGGTGAACGGCATCTGGTTCGTCGTGGCCGCCGCCTCCAGCTACCTCCTCGCCTACCGCTTCTACTCGGCGTTCATCGCCGCCAAGGTGCTGGCCCTCGACGACACGCGCGCCACTCCCGCCGAGCGCCTGGACGACGGCCGCGACTTCTGCCCCACGAACAAGTGGGTGGCCATCGGCCACCACTTCGCCGCCATCGCCGGCCCCGGCCCCCTCGTCGGGCCGACCCTGGCCGCCCAGTTCGGCTACCTGCCGGGCACGCTCTGGCTGATCGTGGGAGCGGTGCTCGGGGGCTGCGTCCAGGACTTCGTGATCCTCTTCTGCTCGATCCGCCGCGACGGGAAGTCGCTCGGGCAGATGGCCCGCGAGGAGGTGAGCCGGCGCGCGGGGCTGATCGCCATGACCTCGGTCCTCGCGATCATGATCATCCTGCTGGCGGTGGTGGCCCTGGTGGTGGTGAACGCGCTCAAGGGATCCCCCTGGGGCACCTTCACCCTGGCCACGACCATCCCCATCGCGATGCTGATGGGGGTCTACATGCGCTTCTGGCGCCCGGGCCGCGTGATGGAAGCATCGGCGATCGGCTTCGTTCTCATCATGCTGGCGGTGGTGGGGGGCCGCTCCGGTGTTCACCCTCCCCGGCCCCGCCCTGGCCATCGCGATCATCGTCTATGGCTTTGCCGCCTCCGCCCTGCCGGTCTGGCTGCTCCTCGCCCCGCGCGACTACCTCTCGGCCTTCATCAAGGTGGGGGTCGTGCTCGCGCTGGCCGGCGGGATCCTGCTCGTTCGGCCGACCATCCACATGCCGCCCCTCACGCGCTTCATAGACGGCACCGGCCCCGTCTTCGCGGGCACGATCTTCCCGTTCTGCTTCATCACCATCGCCTGCGGCGCCGTGTCCGGCTTCCACGCGCTGGTGGCGAGCGGCACCACCCCCAAGCTGCTCATGCGCGAGGGGCACACGAGGCTCGTCGGCTACGGCTCGATGCTGATGGAGTCGTTCGTCGGCATCATGGCCATGGTGGCGGCCTGCGCCCTCACCCCCGGCGTCTATTTCGCGATCATGTTCGAGGCCCTCTTCATCCTGACGGTGCTCGACGCGGGTACGCGGGTGGGCCGTTTCATGGTGCAGGAGCTGCTCGGACACGTCTGGGCGCCCATGGGACGCACCGGCTGGTATCCGAGCATCCTGTCCACCAGCGCCTTGATCGTGGGGGCATGGGGCTACTTCCTGTATCAGGGCGTCCTCGATCCCCTGGGCGGGATCAACTCGCTCTGGCCGCTCTTCGGAATCGCCAACCAGCTCCTGGCGGCGGTGGCCCTGGTGGTGGCCACCACCATCCTCATCAAGATGGGGCGGACGCGCTGGCTGTGGATCACCCTCGTGCCGACCGCCTGGCTGATCGCCGTGACCATGACCGCGAGCTGGCAGAAGATCTACCATTCCGACCCTCGGCTCGGCTTCCTGGCCCAGGCCCGAACGCTCTCCGAGCAGATCGCGGCCGGCGCGATCCCCGCGGCGAAGGTCGCGGCCACCGAGCGGCTGATCTTCAACGCCCGCCTCGACGCGGGAGTGACCGCCGTTTTCGCCGGACTCATCCTGGTGCTCATCGCGGAGGCGCTCTTCGAGTGGTACCGCATCCTCAGCGGACGCCGGGCGGCGGTCCTCAAGGAATCGCCGTACGTGGGCACGCGCTGGGCGGAGGTGTCGTGAAGCGGGCGCTCCGAGAGTGGGCGCACCGGTTCTGGCGGGGACTGCGCCAGGCCTCCGGAGACTCCGCCTATGAGCTCTACCTCGAGCGGGCGCGTCCCGGGGCGCGACTCTCGCGGGAGGAGTTCTGGCTGGACAACCTGCGGCGACGCTACTCGGGCCCGAGTCGTTGCTGCTGAGCCGTCCCTACGGGCGATCGCGATGGCTCGGCCTCGCCCTGGGCATCGGGATGGCGCTCGCCACCACGCGCCTCGGAGCCGCCGGCGGGATGAGCTGCTTCGACTTCCGGGTCCCGGTGGTGGAGCCGTTGCGGCCGCCGATCCCGCTCCTGGCGGAGGGCGACAACCACGTCTTCGGGAGCTATCCGGACGGGATCGACTGGGCGTCCGGACGCGCGCTCGTCCAAAAGCCGATCGCGGCCGTCTACACGATGCTCCTCGACCACCGCAACGTGAAGGACATGACCCGGACCACCGTCGTCACCACGGTCCTGGAGCGGCCCGATTACCTGGCCTTCCACAACGTCGACGTCGTGGTCCGCATCCGCGCCCTCTTCTTCAAGCTCAAGCTCGAGTGGACCGAGGCCTGGGGCTACAGCCTGGTCGAGGGAACGCCGGACGCCCCCCTGAAGATCGTCGTCTCCTACCAGAAGATCGCGGGGACGCCTCACATCCAGCACCAGTGCGGCTCGTACGTCCTGCGCGCGCACGACTCGGCCACCACCGACCTGTCGCTCTACGAGGAGGTGAAGGCGGACCGCCGGAGCGCCGAGGACACGCGAAACATGCACCGGGGCATCCTGGCCACGCTGCGCGCGCCGGCACGGTAGGCCAAGGGGCTCGGCGTGGCCGCGCGATTTTGGGCCGATCCCTGGAGGGACTCGCACCCTCGCCTGAGTCAGTCCGGACTGAGTGTTACAGCGCGCGGACGGAGTGGCTCTTCATGGCGAGCCACACCTCGCGCCCGGTCGCGAGCCCGAGGGCCCGCACCGCGGCGGGGGTTACCCGGACCAGGAGGCTCGTCCCGTCGATCCGGCACCGCACAGTCACGTCCACGCCGGTCCGTTCGAGAGCCACGATCCGGGCCGGGTACACGTTGCGGGCGGACAGCCCCCTCACGGGCTCCGTGGAGAGGAGCACGTCCTCGGCCCGGACGGCCAGGGTGACGGCCGCTCCCGCCGCGCGGTCCACGCGAAGCCCGATCGACACCTCGGGGCCCGCGTCCAGACGGACCCGGGTCACCCCGCCCTCCTCGTCGTGGGACACCACCCGGCCGGCTAGGAGGTTCTCGATCCCCGCCTCGGCCTCGCGCGAGAGGGCGGGCGAGGAGAGGAGCTCCAGGGGCGCGCCCTCTCCTTCGATCCGGCCGTCGCGCAGGAGGAGCACCCGGCCGGCCAGGGCCAGGGCCTCCCCCACGTTATGGGTGACGTAGAGGCACGGCACCTTCCACTCATCCCGCACCCGCACGAGGTACGGCAGGATGCGCTCCCGCAGGCCCACGTCGAGGGCGGCCAGCGGCTCGTCGAGCAGGAGCAGGCGCGGATCGGTCGCGAGAGCGCGGGCCAGGGACACGCGCTGCTTCTCGCCCCCCGAGAGCGAGGCCGGGTAGCGCTCGAGCAGGTGGCGCAGCTCCAGCGTTTCGATCGCGCTGTCCACCCGAGCCCCCGCTCCGCGCGCCCCGAAGCGCACGTTGCCGAAGGCGGTCAGGTGCGGGAAGAGGCCGGCGTCCTGCGGCACGTAGCCGATACGCCGGGCTTCGGGCGGACGCGAGAACCCCTGGGAGGTATCGAGGAGCGCTTCGCCGTCCACTGTGATCCGGCCACGGGCGCGGCGCAGGCCGGCCAGCGCTTCGAGCAGGCTCGTCTTGCCCGCTCCCGAGGGACCCATGACGGCGGTGACTCCCCGGTCGAGCCGCGTGGAGACGCGGAGCGCGAAGCGGCTCAGCGGGAGCTCGAGGTCGATCTCGATCACGCTTCCATCCGCCGGGCGCGGCGCCGCGTTATCCACTCGGTGGTCCACAGGGCCGCGAAGGCGAACACCACCGTCACTCCCGCGAGCACCATCGCCCGGTCGTCCCGGCCGATCTGGTTGTCATGGAAGATCGCGAGGGCCAGGGTCTGCGTCTTGCCCGGGATATTACCCGCGACCATGACGGTGGCCCCGAACTCGCCGAGCGCCCGGGAGAACGCGAGCACCGTCCCCGCAAGAACACCCCGCCAGGCGAGGGGCAGGGTGACGCGGAAGAAGGCGCGGAGCGGCCCGCAGCCGAGAGTGCGGGCGAGGCCGATCAGCCGCGGGTCTACTTCCTCGAACGCCGTGCGCGCCGACCGGACCAGCAGGGGGAAAGACATGACGGCGGTGGCAAGGAGCACGGCCTTCCAGGTGAAGACGACCTCGATGCCGTGGGCGGCGAGCCAGGAGCCGACCGGCCCGCGGCGGCCCAGCAGCTCGAGGAGCACGAGGCCGATCGCCGTGGGGGGCAGCACGAGGGGAAGCGCGAGCAGGGTCTCGATGACGCCCTTGCCGGGCCCCTGGTAGCGCGCCAGTCCCAGCGCCGCCGCCAGCCCGAAGGGGAAGATGACGAGCGTGCCCAGGGCGGCCACCTTCAGGGTGAAGGCGATGACGGCGAGCTCCTCGGCGGTGGGCAGCTACGTCCCTCCAAGGACGACGAAGCCGTGCTTCAGATAGACCGCGCGGGCCGACGGCGACGTGAGGGCACGCACGAAAGCACTGGTCGCGGCCTTCCTCGAGGCGGCGAGGGGCGCGAGCGGGTAGACGATCGCGGGCCCCTGCTCCCGGGGGACCTCGAAAGCCACCCTCGCGCGCTTCGAGATCGCGGCGTCGGTTCGGTACACGATCCCGGCCTCGGCGTTTCCGGACTCGACGGCCGACAGAGCGGCCCGGACGTTGAGCGCGGGGACGACCCGGCCCTTCAGCTCGTCCCATTGCCCGACGGACTCGAGCCAGGCGCGGGCGTATACGCCTGCGGGGACGGCCTCGGGATCGGCGAGGACGAGCCGCGGGAACGGCAACAAGTCGGCAGGCGAGGCGACACGGGCCGGAGAGTCCGCGGGCACCACCACCACCAGTACGTTGGAGAGCACGTCCAGGCGGTCGCGGGCGCGCACGAGGCCCTCCTTTTCGAGCCCGTCCATCAGCCGCTTGTCCGCCGAGAAGAAGACGTCCGCGGGCGCTCCCGCCCTGATCTGGCGCGCGAGGTCGTTGGACGCGCCGAGGTTGTACACGATGGTGTGCCCGGTGGCAGCCTCGAAGGCGGCGCCGATCTCCTTGAGGGCGTCGGTCAGGCTGGCCGCGGCGAAGACGTTCAGCTCCTCGGCTGGCAGTGGCGCCACGAGGGTGAGGCCGGCGACGAGGCACAGGGCCGACTGTACGAGGGAGGGGAGGCGCAAGATGCGCCAGTCTAAGGGATCACGGTTCATTCGTCTCCCTGGTCCCCCAGGAGAGATCACGTCCGAGCGGAGCGCACCACCTCGATCAGGTCCGACAAGAGGGCATAGGCCGTCTGGTCGACGGTCGCGCCGCGCTCGAACACCCCGATCTCGCCCATCACGTCCGTTTCCAGCACGAGGGCGGCGTCCGGCCCCGATCCCGACAACGGATCGCCGAACCGGATGCGCTCCGGACCGACCGTCACCCGCACCCGCCGCCCGTCGCGCCGCCCGCGCACGACCAGGCGGAGCCGAGCCCCCTCCCCGAGCGCCCGGCGCACGTCGAGAGGAGTGATCCCACCGATGCCGCGCCGGCGCACCCGGTCCGGGGTGATCGCCGCTCCGAGGAGCGCGTTGGCCAGGGCGCAGCCCTTGACGGCCGAGTCCCAGCCGTCGAGGTCATGGCGAGCGTCGGCTTCGGCGATGCCAAGCCGCTGCGCCTCCCGGAGCGCGGCGGTCGCGCTGACGCCTTCCTCCATGCGGGACAGGATCAGGCTGGTCGTGCTGTTGAGCGTTCCTCGGAAGCCCAGGATGCGCGCCCCGGGAAGGCAGCGCGTGACCATGTTGAAGACCGGCGTTCCGTCCATCACGGCGCCCTCGTGAAGGAAGAGCCGGCGCTTGCGTGCGGCAAGGGCCCGGAGGGGCCGGAGGGCGAAGGCCACCGGCCCCTTGTTCGCGGTGATGACGTGCAGGCCGCGGGCAAGGGCGGCGCGGACGTGGGAGACCGCGGGCTCCCCCCGCTGGGGATCGAGGGTCGTGACCTCGATCAGCACGTCGGCAGGGGCGCGAGCGATGAAGCCCCGGGCCGTGGCGGGACGCGGACCCCGGTGCAGCGCGTCGAGGGAGCGCCCGGACCGGACGAGCCGGAGGCAGCGGGCGAGGTCGAGGCCGCCCGGGTCGATGGCGAGGCCGTGGCGGCCGGTGGCGATGCCGGTGACCCGCGGACGCACCCCGTGGGCCCGCAGCACGCGCCCAAATCGGCCGGCCAGGAGCTCGGCAAAGCGCTGCCCGACGTGACCGAAGCCGACGAGGGCGAGACGCAGGTCCCTGGCCATCCGTCGAGACGGGACCGCGGTCAGGAGATGCGGGTCGAGAGCGGCAGCGGGACCGCGTGCGGGCCCATCGAAACCGTGACCTCGCGCTCCGTGCGCAGGAGGCTCTGCAGGGTGAGACGGATCAGCACCTGGTCCACCGCCTCCTGCACGTGGCGAAGCACGGGGCGTATCGAGCAGTCGGAGTTGTTGAGGCAGAAGCGCTCGACCCCGGCATGGCGGTCGCAGAACGTCGCATCGTACAGCCGCCCCCCCAGGGCGCCCAGGACCTCGCCCACCGGGATCTCCACGGCGGGGCGGGAGAGCGTGTAACCCCCGGCTTTGCCCCGTGTGCTCTTGGCGAGTCCCGCCCGGCGCAGGATCCGCATGATCTTGGCCACGTTGGGAGCGGAGATGCCCTCGCGCTGGCTCAGCTCGGCGATGGTCAAGCTTCCGCCCTCACCCAGCCGTCCGATCTGCAGCAGGCACCGAAGGCCGTATTCTTCCTGGGAGCTGAGCTTCACATCAACCCAAGCTGTAGGCGAGCCGCGTCGGACATCATGCTTTGACTCCAGGGTGGGTCGAGGACCACCTGTACGTCGGCTGCCTTGACCCCGGGCAAGCCGAGCACCTTCTGCTCCACGTCCTGCTTCAGGTAGTCGCCCATGCCGCAGCCGGGGGCGGTGAGGGTGAACTGGACGGTGACCTTCTCGCCGCCTTCGGGCAGGGGCTCCGCCTGGCACTTGTACACGAGCCCGAGGTCCACGATGTTGACCGGGATCTCCGGGTCGAAGCAGGTCTTGAGCTGCTCCCAGGCGAGCTGCTCGACGGTTTTTCCCGCGATGTCAGCCTCCGTCGCCGCCTTGGTCGGCTCCTCGCCGATCGCGTCCGCGTCCTTCCCCTCGACCCGGACCATGTAGCCGTGGTCGGTCATCGCGGTGAAGGAGCCGCCGAGGGCCTGGGTGATGTAGACGGTGGCTCCCGCGGTGAGGGTGAGCTTGTCCCCGTAGGGGATCGCCGCCACCTCGATGTCGCGGGAGAGCGTGCGTGCTTCGCGCATGGAACTTGTTACTCCGTGGATGTCAGGCCGCCGCCCGCGAGGGCGGCCTTGAAGGTGTGCCAGGGCAGAGAAGCGCATTTGACGCGCACCGGGAACTCCGAGACGCCGGAGAAGGCCGCGAGCTTGCCCAGCTCGGGAGCGTTGTCGGGCTGGGCCCGCGAGGGATCGCTCGTGACCAGCCGATGAAAGCGCTCGAAGAGCGCCTCCGCATCCGCGCGCGTCTTGCCGCGGAGCGCCTCCGTCATCATCGAGGCCGAGGCGGTGGAGATCGAGCAGCCCGCGCCCAGGAAGCTCACGTCCTTGACGACGTCTCCGTCGAGCTCGAGGAATATGGTGGCCTTGTCCCCGCACAGCGGGTTGAAGCCGTCGGCCCTTCCGGTGGCCGCCTTGATCTCGCGGAAATTCCGCGGCCGCTTGGCATGGTCGAGGATGACCTCCTGGTAGAGCTCACGAAGCTCCGGCGTGCCCTGGCTCACAGGAACATCTCCTGGACTTTGTGGATCCCCCGGGCCAGGGCGTCCAGCTCCTGCCGCGTGTTGAAGCAGGCCAGGGAAGCCCTCGTGGTGGCGGTCAGGCCGTAGCGGTCCATCACCGGCTGCGCGCAGTGGTGTCCGGTGCGCACCGCGATTCCCTCGTAGTCGAGGACGGTCCCGATGTCGTGCGGGTGGATGCCCTCCAGCACGAAGGAGAGCACTCCCGCCTTGTGCTTCGCCGTCCCCACCAGCCGGAGGCCCGGGATGGCCTGGAGCGCCTCGGTACCGTGGCGCAGCAGGTCGTCCTCGTGGGCGGCGATGGCGCCGAGCCCCAGGCCCGTCACGTAGTCGATGGCCGCGCCCAGAC
>WNFL01415135.1_pt1 | contig 15683 bp, 17 predicted proteins | sample 5400361 | NCBI WGS metagenome assembly WNFL01 (sample SAMN13153351, study PRJNA577476) | soil metagenome | isolation source: 40 cm soil on Douglas fir-dominated hillslope | place: USA:California | collected 2013-09-17
CGATGAACTCCGCAAGCTTATGGCAGCAAAGACCTCAGAGGAGACCAAGCGTTCCGAGGTCGAGCGAAGCAAGGAGCACGAGCTTGCTGCTCTTAGATCTCAAGTTTCAAAAATGCAAGACGAGCTATCTGAGGTTAGGCGCCAAGGGCTGGAAACTCAGAATAAACTCAAAGTCGAGCTGGAGGCAGCTCAGCGGGAACGAGCAGAGCTCGGTGTTGCTCACGGGTCCCTGTTAGAGAAGGAGAAAACCGCTTCAGCTAAGCATCAACAGCTGGATGCCAGCCTTTCAGATGCCGTTCGATCGAAGCGGGTGCTCGAATCCGAGCTGCAGGCTGTCCGCACCAGACAAGTAGACATGGAAAATCAACTTGCAGAGGCGATTAGATCAAAAGAGGTCGGTCTGTTGATTTGACTCCATTGTCCGTCTCTAACTGAGCTTTTAGATACTCGAACGACAACTTGCTAGCGCTCAAGCCAAGCATCAAGACTATGAAGATGCTGTTTTGCACGTTGAACGCGAGAAGGCTGCTTGGGTCCGTCAAATGGAAGGTGTCAAGATTCAGCTCGAACAAGAGACAACCCGTCGTATCCATGCTGAGCAGTGCGCTTCACAAAACACCACTGAGTTCACGAGATTGAAAGACCGTGTCATCAAGTTTGAGCGAGATTTGGCCAAGGCGCAGTCCGATCTCCAAGCTCGGGACTGGGAAATCAAGCAGCTGAAAGCAAATCAAAACAAAACGATCGTCGAGCATGTTCATGTCCTCCAGGAAGCCAAGAAGCGTACAGATATACAACTAGCAGAGACGCAACAAGAACTTCTTAAGGAGCAAGCAAGAGTTAAGTCACTCGAGAAGACTAAGGCGCGTCTGATGGGCGAGGCAGAGGATGCAGCACGTCAAGCTGAGAAGGAACTAGTTGCCTTCAGGAGCAAGGGAAAGAATGTTAAAAGTTACGAAGAAAAAGCGACCAAGGCAATCGCAGATGCGGAACGAGAAAGGAAGTTGCGCGAGGCGACTGAGCTTCAGACTCGTCGCCTGCAGACAGAGCTCCGCGACACACAAAATCACCTGATGGAGATGGAGCAGCAGCTCAAAACCGCGCAACGAACAAAAGATACCCTGGCGGCCGAATTATCCAGCCTTGCCACCGAATCTGATGGTGCCAATGCTCTGGCAAAGATGCGCAGACAATATGAAGCACGGATCTCCCAGCTAGAATCCAAAGTAGAGGGTGCGGAGGTCGCTCAAATGACGGCAGAGCGTATCAAGCAAAAGATCGACCAGCAGCACGCCGAATTGCGTCGTTTGATCTCATCAAGCGGGCCACGAGACGATTTCCGCGAGCGTCTTCTCAAGGAACTTCAACAAGCCGACGACGCTATGGAACGTGAATACAGCCGCAAGGTCTCTAAAGTTCCCGAAATCCGCACATTCTCCAACGTCTCCCCAACCAAGCGCCAGTCTGTGGACCTCAACGGTCCTTCCCGAGTCAGAAGAGATTCGCAGCCAGCAGAGCCCTCACGCCCAGATGCTCAGGCCGCTCAACTTCAACATCAGGTACAAGCACTGGAACTTCGTATCGTTGCCTCGGATCGTGTTCGGCAACACCTGGAGGCGTCTCTACGTGAGCTTACAGTGGACCTTGAAAATAGTGATGGTTCCAAGCAGTCCTTGGAGAAACATCGAGCGAAAGTTGCACGTGAGAATAACCGGTTGGCCGAACTTCTCAATGAAGAGGCTGAAGCACGACGAGCATCCGAAGCTTCTCAAATGGATGGCATCAAAACAATGTGGCAGAAGTTCCAGACCACCATTGAGACGGAACGTGAGAGTTACGGCCGCTTGGAGGAGACTCGAAAAGCATTGGTAGGTGCTTGTTGGGCCTCACCAGCGTAAATATTCTAACTGTTTCTTAGCTTGTGCAACAACGCGCCTTGCAGGCGGAAGTCGAGAATCAGAAACGACAAACGCAAGAGCTGAACCAAATGAAGAGGCAGCTCCTTGCAGAGGTTGCTGATCTGAAGGACCATCTCGAGTTGGAGCAAAAGGGGAAGAGTGAAGAGGCAGGTATGTTGCGATTATTCAGGCTTTCAATGATTGTAGTAATCATGCCTTTATCCAGCTGCTCGTAGACGGTTACAAGCGCAACTTCAGGAGCTGGAGATATCGTCCACAGCATCAGGAACGATGCAAGGCGGCAAGTATCCGGTCTTTCTCACCTTTGCTGAATGTTGAAGTTCTCTACAGACTTGCAGCAAGCGCTCGATGCTTACAAAGCCAAGTCCGAAACATACCTCTCGAAGTTGGAAGCAGCAGAAATCACAAGAGCCAAGGCGGTACATCAAGAAGGCTTCGGTATGCAAGTTTCGGCCTTTCGGATGTTAGGCACTCATTTCCATTGTAGCACGCCGTGCCCTCGCAGACGCCAAGCGAGCACAAGAAGAAGCAGACTCAGGTCGTAAATTCGCCGAAGAAGAGGTGGCTCAGACACGACAACAGATTGCTGACCTTGAGAGCCGACTCGAAGATGACAATCGCGAGATAACCGACGTCGAGCTCCTGCGTCGTCGTCTGACAGAGGAATTAGAAGATGAACGTGACTCCCATCAAAAGGAGTTAGCCGAGCGAGATTTCAAGCTAGAGCAAACCCGCCAGAAATATCAGGGTCCGTACTTACCTCTTGATGCACTCCATTTTATTGACCCTAGCCTCCAGCCGAGTTGCTTCAGGTCACAGAAGGTGAGATCGGCCCTCGGTGTTCGTCTATCGCTAATCGAACGTATAGAGTCGAGATACTTGCGCGACAGCATTAGCAATCTGCGATCCGAAAGTCATAAAATGCGATCTGAACTTGATGAGCTGCAGCTACGCTACGACGACGAACTTTATGCAGGCGAATCATGGAAGAAGGAGAAAGGTCGTCTCACCAACAAGATCACCGACCTTCAGAGTGCATATGATGCTTCGAAAGCAGCCCAGTCGGAACAACAGAACCAAATTGTCTCACTACTTTCTCAAGTACGCGAATTGCGAGCTGTTCTCGACGAGGCAGAAGCCGAGAGGGCGGCCCTACGGCAAGCTCGCTCTCAGCTTGAGACTCGACTCAACGATATCGCGCAAGCCCATCTGGATGCCAATCGCATGTCTTCTGACCGTGTACTACAAGAGTTACACCTCGAGAAGCAGGACTTGCGCAGTCGTCTCGAGGAACAAGCCGACCGTGTGGTTTTGGCATATGACAAACTGAAGAAAACTGAGGCATTTGCAAACGAATGTCAGGTCGAGCTCAGTAAGGTTCGGAATGACAATTCTGATTTGGAACGGGAGAACGTATGTATCACGGCGCTCCGTTACATGAAAATCCATCGTCTAAACCTTTTGCAGGGAAGGCTGCAGAAGGACCTCAAAGATACACAAGTCCGCCTGGTTGAGCTGGAAGCCAAAGCAATGGGGGTCAATGCACCTCGTCCAAACACATCGCGAAGGGTAGAAAGTCGAATTGCAGAACTCACCAATCAACTGAACCAGACAAGTAATGAGAAGGCTGAGTCATCTCGAATGCATCGCGCTGCAGATAAGACCGCGCGCGATGTGAAACTCGACCTTCAAGAATCGGAACGATTCCGTCAAAGATTAGAGCAGCAAGTCGGTCAACTCGAAGGAAAGGTTACAGAGCTGAGAACACAATGCCATCAACTCGTGAGTCCTTGGATCATCCAACGCTCTTGCGTCTCACGTGGCATTTGCAGGGCCAATCCGAGGCTGAGCTCAAGGGAGCGAAGCGGAGAGCCGAATTAGAAGTACAAGAATATAAGTCAAAGTTGCTCAGGTGTGTTGGGGAGGAATGACCGCCTCCAATAACAACTGATGGTCATTTGTAGTACTCAACGGGAGCTCGAATCACTACGCAATCGATTCGAGCGACCAGCTTCAGTCATGTACTCGTCGCCGGCAAATTCGCCCCGCAAGTGATCATCTACTATATTGTCTACATTAATCGCGGTTTGTGTGTTTCGTCGTGTCCCGATCATCGAGCGCCTTCATTTGTTGTATCTTCACGACTTGTCACGATTTTGTTCATGATTGACGCTTTTTCCAATTCACTGGGCATTCCCGCCTTTTCTCAGAATGACGCTCCATTTTTAAGACCCCGTGGCGAACAAAGGATCTATTCTTACAAGCGGAAAGTGCCAAAGGTGTAGCAAAACCAATAAGGTCAATTAAATTCCTGCTACGTCCTAGCCTGAGTATTTTAATTAGTTTACGGGCAGCGCTCGCTGGTGGGGCCCCAAGGCCCCAACCACCTGCCAGCGACAAAGCAGACTGGGTAGAACTGGAGGTTTCGTACCATCTCCCTCCAAGCGATGCTTTGACTGCTACGCCAATGGAAGAGACGGTTGCCTCTATCATGAATCCTATTCTCCATAACCTCTATATCATGCGCAAACTGAATGCCGAAAATGCTCAGGTGGCATGATCGGAATAGAGCCTCTTGACTTGTTCTATACTTAAAATGCGTGTTATCACCGCGGTATCCATTGAATCAAGGACTACACGATCAATTTACTTAAGGGAGTAGTCGTAAAGTGCGCATCTTTCCCGAAAACAGTGGTGCGACAATTGCCCTCTTGTATTCACGCTCATTCAAAATAAGAACAAACGATCGGAACATATACAAGGAAACGTCTCTTCAATTACTATATCCCTTCCATTTTCCTACTCATCTTAAGGAGGTGGTGGCCCAAAAGATAGGAAAAGATCGACGGCGGCTTGCGGAGCGGCTTCCCCCATGAAAATCTTCATATTGCTGTCCGACTCTTGAGCCGCGTTTCTCCATACTGGTGCCATTTTCGTCTCATACGCTTCTGAACCAACATCCCACCACGTCCTCAGGTCGCCAGGGTTGGCCTTAGATTTTGCATCTGCTAGAGCTAGAGCCAACTCCAGGCCATCCAACATGGCGAGGTTTGCCCCCACTCCCGCGAAGGGTGACATGACGTGTGCGGCATCGCCGAGAAGAGTCGCATTAGGGCGGTGCTGCCAATGGTGGCCGATGGGAAGAACATAGAGGGTGCGTTGATAGATCGAATTCAAGTCGCAATACTTGATTAATTTTAGTAGCCAGGGTGCCCAGCCCTGATAACGTTCGAGTAGCACTCCCCGGGCAATGTCTGGCTCAGCGGGGAGGACGAAGGGCTCATCGGCGGGGAAAAACGCATAAGTACGAACGCGCCCGTCGCCATTGCGCTGGGGAATGAGAGCCTTGCATTCGCCTAGAATAAATGAGTGGCCTTGCCCAACTGCCTCTGCCAGATCGGTGTGGTCAGGAGCCGCAGCTACTTCGGGAGTAAGCGAGATTTCGGCACCACCGTAGCCAGTATAGGCTGGTTTCGCGGATGAGACGAGAGGGCGGATTCGCGAGTGAGTTCCATCAGCCCCAACAACGAAGTCTGCCGTGACGGTGACGCCGTTGGCAAAAGTGAGCTCGTAGGTGCCACTTGGGAGTTGTGCAGAAGACTTGAGGGCATGGCCCCACTTGACCGTAGAGTGAGGGACGGTATCATGCATAAGCTGGCGAAGAATATGGCGGTCGACTTCGGGACGATCATGAACATTGACTGGAGGGTTGCTACCTTGCGCATGAGTGACTTCATCAGAGTCCGTGTCAGTTTCATCCCCCTGGATAGGAGAACCATCATGCTCACGCTCATCGGGAGGCGGACCACCAAATCCATGGTCCTCGAAAAGGGTGTTCCCTTGAGAGTCGAGAATTTTTGTGTCTTCTCCCTCTGGAACGGCAAACTTTCTCCACTGTTCCTCTAAACCCGCTTCGCGGAGAGACCTTTGACCGCTCTCATAGTGGATATCTAACACACCTCCGAGGTGGGAACGTGCCTCTAGGGACTCATCTCGTTCGTAGAGTGTCGCGGGGATACCGAGTCGATGCAAGTGCATGAGAAGTGAGAAGCCTCCGAGACCACCACCGATAATGGCAATATGTGGGATGCGATCAGACGATGAAGACATGGCTTGAGGCTTTGGCTCGCGTTCGTGGGTTGTACGTGGGTTTGAGATCGAGGCGGCCTGTCCATTTATAATACCTGCGCTAGCGCTGGCGGCTGCGGCTAGCTACATATGTCAGAGTACACATTCTGACGCGCAGCACCCGAGTAGCAAGGACCTCAACCGCCAATCAGAACAGAGGGGTTGCTCAGCCCATCAAATTACTTCTCAGGGGACGTGAACCGGCTTATTATTCTTGTCAGGCTTCCGCAGCAACTCCGCGGTTTCCATACAAAGCCTGCGCCGTAGGAGAGCGCTATCCTCTATCGTATCCATAGCGCCATAGCCAAAGCATGACCAAGCATCAGAGTCTGACTCAGGATCGTTCACCCCTGAGAGAGATGACACCAATTCATATCAAATATGTGGCCCACTCCAGATTACTCTACAGGCCACAACAGGATAGGATTAACATGAGAATCCATCATGAGTCCGGTGGTATTATAAAGCGTGGAGAACGCTAATGCAAGAGATCAGATCGAGCAGGCACGATGCAAGACACAAAAATGAAAATAAGTCGAATAAAAATGAGAATGACCACAATCAGATTGCCTGTCCGGGAGAATAATACGAGGACCGGTTATCGGCAGGTGGTTGTCGTACAGTGGCACCATCGTCATCTTTCTCCCCGTCCCAACCACCGTGTCTGTGAATCTAGATGCTCTCGATGCAGCACTTCGCTCCTGTCCATGACTACTTAGAGCTGATCCTGATCGATTGGTCATCTCGTAGTCCGTAGGTGAACGAGATCGATTAGAGTGATGATAGCGCCCTTGTTGTTCCGCCATTGCAGGTGTCAGAGACCGCGCTGAGAGTGGGACTGGCTGGAAACCGAGAGAAGGAGGTGCTCGAGGTGCTCCGCTGGCAGAATTTGTTGCTGATAACGCAGCGTGATCCACATCGTGATGACGAGACGGCAAGTCCGAAGCGTATTGAGTCATACTTTCTTGGGTTTGTTGAGAAAGAGGAGTTGGCCCAACATGAGCCGGACTCCTTAATGCGGAGCGTAGTGCTATTGGCTCATATTCTTCTCGGTCGTCCGACGCATCAGAGCTCCCCCCTTGAACGTGAGGACGGAAGAGAGAAGCATCTTCAGGGTCAGCATTTCTATCGGCCCGGCGGTGTTTAACTCCCAGTCGTTCCTTCAAATCGCCAGCTACCCAGGCTTCCCTGATTATTTCCTTGTCGAGCGGGAAATATGCTTGGGAGACAAATTTCATCACGAATCGAGGGCCTGTGTAGAGGTGGTCGTCAGAACGGTTCTAAATTTACAAGCGAGATACTCACCGATAGCCAGGATGATCGTAATGACTACCGTGCTCCAGAAACCGACAGTGCCAAAAAGAATAATGACTTCGTCATTGAATGAGATGGTGGGGAAGAACGAATAAGCAGTGACCCAGAGGCACATAACCAGCATGGATCCTACGACAGCGATCCAAGTGATGATCGTCCAGCTGCAAAGGAACCATGTTAAAGGCGTATATCATTGAGAAATGGCAGACACACTATTTGGTGTTTAAGCCCACAAAGATGTTAGCAGAGAAGATGGCCGAGATGGCGACTGTCGTCCCGAGATCCGCGAGCGAGTTTAAGGCCTTACCAGACCAGGAGATGGAAGCGCCACCTTTGAAGGAGAGGTGCGGAATAAAGAAGACAATGGCTGATTGGTAGAGACCGTCGAGCATATATAGCCAGAACTTGCCACGGGTGTACTCCAACCCCATGATGCCGCGAGTATACAGTTGTGTCCTGATCGAATGCTAAGGACGACATTAGGATGGTGCGTATTGGGATAAAGCTAGTACTCACCGCCCATGACAATGACGGGAAGGGAGGTGAAGACGACATTGTACAGAAGGATGAATGTGTACTCGTAGAGGTATGTGGCATCGAAGCTGTTATAGAAAAGGTACCAAAACATGGCAAAGGTCCAAATAACATTCTATCGGATATCCATTAGTCTCTCTTCCTCCGTAATTAATCCTGCTCACCTTGTAGAAGAAATTGCTATGCATATCTGCAATACGGATGTACGACCACCGTCCATGAACCAGCAACAGCTTCGTCAAGAACCTGAACTGCCCAAATGCGTAGTCGGCAGACATGGCCGCCTGGGATCCCTCGAGTCCGAGCAACCCACACCCAATATTCGCTTCTTGAATCATGGCGACATCATTGGCACCATCGCCAATCGAAAGCGTCATCGCGTTCCGTCCGTCCTTGACGAGTTTAACGGTCAAAGCCTTTTGCGCGGGGGAAACACGGCAGCAGACGACGGTATCACACTGGGTGCCAAGGGCGAGGAAGAGGGGCTTGAGGTTCGGTTCCAAAGCATAGCGGAGGGTATCACCGTCGATGACCACTGCGAAGCCACCAGTCTTGACATCTGAGGGAGGCATGCCTTTCTTTCCAACGATGGGTGCTCTCAGAATCGAAGCAGCGGCAAGAATCATGATCTCCATGTCATTCTTGAGGAGGTTGCAGCTGAAGCCTATTCAAATATGAGCCTTCGTGTCGGAGTAAGGATGGAGAAGGGAACTCACCAATCTCAATAGCAGTCTGTAACTTGTCTCCTGTCAAAATCCATAGCTTGATCCCAGCTCGATGAAGCATCTCAATTGCCTCGGGTACACCCTCTTGCAACTTATCCTCAAGTGCAGTGGCACCAAGAATAAGCAGCGAATGCTCAATCATTTCGTTGGCCTTGTCAATCTCCTCGTCGCGATCCTTGATAGTCGTGGACGCCTGATCGTACACATGGCTCCAGTTGAGGTACTCCTCCTCACTGAGGTATCGATACGCGATGCACAGCGTCCTAAGCCCGCCATTCGCGAACGTCTCCATATCCTTGGCTGTATCGTCCTTAAGCTTGGCATCATGATCCGATGCAAGCCGGGCATAAATAACTGAATCGGCGCCTTTGGTATATAGTACAATCCTCCCCTCGGGATTGCGCACAATGACCGACATGCGCTTGCGTGTGCTGTTAAACTCAAGCACGCGTAGGGGGATGTACCGCTCCGCCTGACCCATAACTTCGATATCAATCGCCGCATTCGACTTGTTGATGAACGGGAACCCCGCGTCACGTGTGGCACCGACAAGCGCGGCCTCATCGGGCGACTCTGCCTTGTAATTGAGTAAGAAGGGCTGGTCCTTGGGTTCGGGCCTGTCCGCCAGCACAGTGTGGCATACCGCAAGCGCACGGAAGAACGAGATGATGTGTGCACGCTGAGGATTGGTGCGGTCTGCAAGGTGCTCAGCCAGGTTAGGCGCGATGAGCGTCACATTGTCTGGTTGGAGGTACCGGTTCTTGAAGGTCTTGTTCATGTTATCGATCATTTGTTGTTTCATCACTTTCAACTGCTCTGCTTGCTCTTGTGGGTCCATCAGTTCGTCACGCCCTTCTCGTTTGGCTGCACCGCGCATTGCTTCCGTGACACCTTCACCGTAGATGACGCCGTTGATTGAGCACTTCTGGAACTCCATAATATTCTGAGTGAGGGTGCCCGTTTTGTCGGAGAAGATGTACTCGATTTGTCCCAGGTCGTCGGAAATGTTCCATGTCTTGGGGATGCACGGGGCGTCGAACACTTGGTAGTACATGTCAACATCCTGGCTGATGAAATATGCCTGGATGGTCTTAACAATTTCGATCGATATGTAGAGTGAGATGGGAACAATGTTCTGGAAGGCTATGAGGCAAGACCTTTACGCACGTCAATAATCCCAGTAAGAACAGGAGAGAGGGTATCACATACGCGAACGTAATGAGCGAATTGAGTACTATTGAACTCGTGGGTTGCGACCCAATCTCGTACGAGTCCGTGCTAAGGTCGGAGAGCGACTCGAAGTACCCGCTAACGATGGCAGTAGTGATGCACATGGCCATCAAAATAAGGAAGTTCATAACGACGTTGAAGTTCGTCTCCTTCTCGATCTTGCTCCGTTTCGAAGGCGTATCACCTCCATTGAGCATGATCTTGGTGTCGGCACCAGTGAAGACAACGAGCCCAATGATCCAATTCGTGTTCCGGACTGTGCACCCCCGCAGGAGGAAGTTGTTGATTGTGATCGGTTCGAACCGATCTTCCTCTGGGCCAGCCTGAAAATCGTCCCCTGGTGTGGGAAGAGAGGATCGGTACTTGAGCACACCATTGTATAGGTAGAGATTCGCATGCGGGGGTTCGGAGTCGACTAGGAATCGTGCATGCTCAATATCTTCCTCCGACTGGATGCTACTGGTGGCCGTGAGCGATTTCCGCGGCTTGAGATTGGTCTCTCCATCCAGGTTCTTCGTCTCAACATAGCAGAGACCGTCGGCGTCGGAGGTGGAGAGTACGATAATGTCAGCGGGAATCTGATCATTATCCCGTAACAGGACAAAATCGCCAACTTCGAGTTTCTTCCATAGTGTTCGTTCCCAATGTGCGGTTCCCTGCGTGCGTCGGGCCCAGTCTATCACCCCCATAGAGGCACGGCTTCGTTGGGACAGAGACGCCATGCTATTGGCACGAAACATCTGGCCTGGCTCGCTCACGAATACAGAGCTCGGGGAATTGCCTGTGAAACTAGGCTGAGAGTCGACAAGTGTGGCTGGGATGGGTGGGTACTCGTGCGCTTCACTCGAATTGATCGACTGGATGTCCTCAAGCGAGCGGGCCCGCACGTACTTCTGCTGCTTATCTTCCAGGGTGGCCGTCTCCATGAAGGTGCTACCATTGGTGATGTTCTTTGTGAGAACAATCCGGCCCTCCATTGCCTCCTTCTGCCGCAACTTACGTACACCACGCGAGACGGCCCCAGGCTTGTTGAGTCCAAAGAGCTTCTCCCACCACTCTCTTGGATCCTCGGGCTGGTTGACGTTCCTCCAGGCACCGAGTTTGGTTGCTGCGGAGGTGTTGACTTCTTCGTCCAGTGTCGCGCGGCGATAGTCTTCGACGCCGTCCTTGATCGCAGTCACGGTAAGAATGAACAGAAGAGGCAGCATTGCGACCTGGGGTGCAGCAGCGCCGAACATAGGGAACACTGGCGAGATGCCATATTTAGCCAGAGGACAGGAGCAGAGAAGTGGGGCTGACCTTGGATTATGACGAGTAGGAGGAAATACAGGTTTGCAACACGTCTGAATTGTTCGTACAGATTCTTTGGAATGAAGGTGAGGATAGTATATTCTGCGGGGATATGGTCAAGAGCGCACAGGATATACGCGGAAATACGTACTAGATGTGCGGACCTTGTTACGGACATAGGCATTGATCGGCCGTCCCCGACGGTCGACGTCATTTGGACCGAGAGGCATGTTGATATAAATGTTCCTCCGCGAGCCTTTCGCTGTTGCAGGTGTTAAGGCCGAAGCAGCCTCACGGACGACGGACTCGTGGCCGGAATTCGAGGGGGGTTTCTTACTCAGAGACAGTTTTGAACCCCAGAGCTTGCGCCGCTTCGTCTTGCGTCGGTGCATCCGCTGTTCTGAGCGAATCGACTCGGCTATTGTCGACGCAGCCGTCCGCACCGTTCTGAGTCTAAGGTCTGGGTCAACGTCTGCACTGTCACCCTCCTCGTCTGTGTCTGCATCATTGGCGTTCTGCCGTCGGAACAGCGAGGACATGGTGGGGGTAGAGTCCAAGTAATAATGGGCGTGGGTGTCCTCGGTGCTGCTCGCGGCGAAGCCAAAGAGCTACTGCGTATCACTACTCGTCGTTCTATTTTTTGCCCGTGTCGTGTGTGGCCGGATACGTAGTTGGACTGCGGTGGTTTGTTCCAAGGCTGCCAAGCAGTGTCCAAGCAGAAGCAGTGTGCCGTGCAGCAGATGTGCAGTTGGCTGTGGACCTCGTCCATCCATCGAGAACATCGCAAGCTGGGCAGTAGGTAATTTCAGATATTCTATGTGAGTTGGTAGTCATTTCCATCGCATTTTGTCATCGTCCTAGCATCCCCCGTGTTCTGCCCGCATTGGCCGCGATCTCTCCGCGCGCGGCTGAGCGGCGTGTCCCGGCGTGTCCCCGAAATAGTCTTCGCATCAATTGTCCTGTCATCCAATGATCGCAGAAAGATCCTGGCCAGGGCCGAGACTGAGAACCTCGTAGGCAGTACGATGAAAATTTGAACTTGGGCTGTTAGGAAACCGAGGCACAGCCAACAGTCAGCTGGCGACTGTATGGGTATCCCTCTGGCTAGCCGCCAATGACTGACCTCTGCGCATTCTTTTCCATTGGCCCAAGGGTTCACATTCACCCAATAATAAAGATACATTTTCAAATTTGGTGCTACAACTCCAACTAGTACAACGGACACCGTATCAGGACCTGCAAACAAAGACCCTATCAGAAATGGAAGTGAGCTCCGTTTCATCCAGGAATATTCCAACAATTATGATATGCAATTCTCAATAGTACACACTCTCCGTCCTCATCCATTGCAGCGGCTAATTCGCCCCTCTTCGATTCATACTCCTCCACCATCTGTTTCTTCACGTCCGAATCTCGTATGATAAGCTCGCTTAGGGGAATAGGGATAAGGCGCATAGCCCCCACGAGCGATAAATCCAGCTTGAGTGCCTCAAGGCCTATGCGAACGGCTGACCCACGAAGTTCGAGGTCGTAGAGCCAAGTAAATGCACGAAGGAAGCTGTGTATCTCATTCTCATCGGGTCCTTCCTCATCCTCATTTTCACCAACTGTTGTATCTTCACTTGGATGAACGCCTGCTGCTCCACAGAGGGTCACGCGAGAGACTCGCTTAATATTTTCTTGATCTACAAGAAGACGATATGTGGCTTGGGAGAAATCAGAGGGTATGTGCGTGATGGAGAGTGAACATAGATTCGGAAAGCGCACTTGCTGGAGGCATCGGTTCATATAATCGAACGTCAAAGGTGACAGCTCAAGGGACGCCAGAGCATTATGAGAGTAAAGAATTCCGGGTTCCACTCCAGAAAGCTTGTATGCCTCCATCCGGAGTGCTATGTGATAAAGGTTGGGGAGGTTACGCAATAACGTGGGGAGATCGGGAACTTGCCCTGATGGAAGAATCAGGGATAAATAAGTTAGGCACATCTGGGGTTCCGAGAGAGTGGGTAAAAAATGTTGACACGTCAATTCCTGCGTGTTTGCTAATAAACGAGATGATAAGAAATGGGTGGCATTTTGCGACCTGCGCATGTGGGTCATGGTGAGTCGAAGAGGTGACGGGACGGAGAAGAACCCGTCGAAATACAAATGCAAATGATCGAGACGTTCAGCCGGTAAATCCCGCAAGAAAGTGAGGGAGGTTGGCCACGCAGTAATGTTAAGTGGAACCTGCTTAGACCTTTCTTTGCAACGGTTCCAATAATTCAATTCAGGCGGCGAGTTCCCCGTCGGCGCCGTGAAGGTGCGCCATAACGCTGCGCCTAAGCCTTCCACGGTATCCCGCCACAGCTGACAAACCGAAGAGAGCACAAAGGGTGTGCGTAATACCCAATGCTGGTCGCTCGCCAGCGCTTTCGCTTGTACGTCCCGCACTTCTGCATCGTACACCTCCAGAAATATGAAGTTGAGGACCTCCACTGGAACCCATCGAATGGGGTTCAATACGCCCAGCTTCCTATCTCGGATGCTTTTTTCCATGTCCCGCAAGCGAGTGGCGCACAGCTCGGCCTCGTCCCGCGCAATTTCTAGCTCAGTCTCTTTCTCGTGTAGCAGGCGTTCGAGCTCCCTCAGACATCCTTCCTCATACGTCAGATCTTCTTGCACGCTGGATAGGAAACCCAGCGCACAGTCCTCGATCGTTTCGTATTTATCAATGCCTACGCCGAGATCGGGGTAATGCGGGCGTAAGATGACTCCAGTGCCCCTATGAACGGGTATATGGTGTGATGCGCTTTCTTGGAGTTGCATAAAGCAGGTGAGGAGAGAGGAAGTACTCTCCGTCCGCTGCCGAAGGGCGCCCACGCAACGGAACAGGCGTTCTACCTCGGAGGCGAGAGATTTACATTCTCCCTCGTGAAGAATTTGTCGAACTCGTAGTACTTCTGCCTGTTGGACGTCTTCCTCCAGTGCCCTTCGAAGACGTTGTTCTTCTCTGTCGGTTGGACGTCTGTTGGCCAGCAAGCGGCGGGACAAAAGAGGGCTTGACATAAGCCAAGAGTGAGGTGTACGGTTTGTTACTGATGTTTGTAAAGCACGGTGGACCGCCGGTCGGGAGGAGGATGGAGGAAAGGTCCAAGATGTACCATGAGTGATGATCTCGCGGGAGCGCAGTGGAAGTAAACCAATCATCCGAATGCTACCCGTCTCACAAGAAAGGTTGGAGACGTCGAGAAATGCGCATAGGTCAATCGGAAAATGGCATATCTTGACGCTTTGAACGCCGTTCACCGTGTACAAGCTCCAAATAGCCTTAGCTATGCTATTATATTTCACACACTAGAACCTTCCTACCCTCATCCATCGCCCGACTTCCGCGGCCTTGAACCAGGCCAAGTATCTGTACAAATATGATAATAGACTTCAATATTCCACCCTTTCCTTCCAAGAATTTAGAAGTTCTCTTCATCTTTTATATCCCAAGTACGTGGTGCATGCGCTTGATAGCACCTTCGTCGTACAACACGTCAGGGTCATGCATGAGGGAATTCACGAGTTGCTGAGTACTTGGCTTTGCGCTCTCTCGGAGTTCTTCTATGGCAGTGGCGAACAAACGCAAATAAACTTGCGCATAAGCGTCCATTCGTTTTGAAAATCGCCCATCTCTCATCTCCAAGGGTAGTTTTCTCTTCTGATGCTCTATGTCACTATAGGTGACAAGAGATAGCACTCGCTTGCTCCGCCTTCCTTGAGGTTTGAATACAAGGGGTCCGTTTTTCTCTCCTCATCCATTCCGTTGCTCCCACAAGGAGTCCCTCAGTAGCAACCCCCATCTTGGGTACAGGTCCTCTGTGGGTTTACCCAAACGGTCTGTCATGTGGAGGTAGATGGACGAGGATCGAAGAAGCAGGAGATAGCTCGTCTCACTCGAACAGCGCGGAGGCAAACAGACGACGCGATGCAGGTTTCTGATCTTCTGACTTCTCGGTCGTAGGCGACTCTAGGAGGTTCAAACCCCGACCGAATGCGACCAGGGAAATTGCAAGCTTCCCAAATTGACTAGCAGAGTCAGGATATCCGGCATTGGTTGGGTGTAAACGTTCGTGGAAAGATACTTTCCTTGGATCCGAAGGCTTTGACACAAGGGATCAATGCCACTATTTTCCCCAATCTTGTCGCATTTGTGTAGATTTGTGTTATCGACGTGAAGGATGAACCATGTGTAATCCTATGTTTGTAGTTGTAAGTTCATCGCCTCTGCCTGGTCCCAGCTGCGATAGTATGCCTCAACATCACGGCAATGAATTGACCCCCACCTTTTCGGCCATCCGTTGATCTGTTGGAGACATTCTCGCAAGAGAAGGGCGGTCGTTGAGCTGAGGGCATTCTCAGAGGGCCCATCGCAAGCATAAAACAGTGCGAAAGAAGATTGAATGGACGAGAAAAGGTGCTGGAACAGACTTGGTATGGACCCTCGTTGAAGGCCTTGTGCATACTTTGGAGTGGTTTTGAAACGTGGTCATGGCCGTACAGCCAACGCTTTGAG
>WNFL01194879.1_pt2 | contig 15679 bp, 18 predicted proteins | sample 5400361 | NCBI WGS metagenome assembly WNFL01 (sample SAMN13153351, study PRJNA577476) | soil metagenome | isolation source: 40 cm soil on Douglas fir-dominated hillslope | place: USA:California | collected 2013-09-17
CCAATTGCCAACCCGACCAAGTCCACACTGAATCTCATCGAACATCAGCAAAATCTCATGTTCGTCACACAACCGTCGCAATCCGATCAAAAAGTCGCGCGATGCCGGATAAATGCCGCCTTCGCCCTGAAAAGCTTCCAGCAAAATGCCAACGGTCTGGTTGGAAATAGCGTTTTCTACTGCCGGGAGATCGTTGAAAGGTAAATGTCGGAATCCGGTAAGCAACGGAGCAAAACCGGTCTTCACCTTTTCCTGACCAGTCGCTGAAATTCCAGCCATCGTGCGGCCGTGAAACGAGCGTTCAAATGTTAGTATCTCAACTCTGGTTCCAGTTTCCGCTGGGGTCGATCGACAGTCGTTTCCGTATTTCCGAGCGACCTTGAATAATGCTTCATTCGCCTCCGCCCCGCTATTGGAGAAAAAAACTTTGCCGGGCGAGCCGACCAACTCCACCAAGCGCTTGGCTAATCTCCCCTGCGGCTCAGTGTAGTACAAATTAGAAGTATGAACGAGTGTGCTCGCCTGTCGACTCAGCGCTTGCACCATTTTTGGATGAGCATGACCCAAAATGGAAACCGCTATCCCGGCGCCAAAATCCAGGTAACTATTGCCGGCATCATCCCAAACCCGAACACCTTCGCCACGCGTTAAGACCACATCATAGCGGCCGTAGCATGGCACCACAAAATCGGCGAAGAGTTGTTTGGTGTTTGATTCATTCATCGCGTGAAAGGCGCTACCATAACGCGTTGCCGCGCTGGTACAACCGCGAATGGGCTGAATTTAACCGCAACCCGCGGTTCCAATCCTAGTTCGGCCGGCAAAGCCGACCACGAATGGACGCGAATTTAGTCGCGGCTTACTTCGCGTCCGTTCGCGTGCATTCGTGGTTTAAGCGGGCCTAGGCCACGATTTCGGTGCCGATGCCGTCAGCCGTGAAAATTTCTAAAAGAAGCGCGTGCGGAATCCTGCCGTCTATCAGGTGCACCTTCGACACGCCGTGATCGATGGCCACAAGCGCAGACTGCACCTTCGGGATCATGCCGCCCTCAATGATTCCATCCTCAGTCAATTGGCGGATTCCAGCCAGATTAAGTGTCGGTATCAGCGAAGAGGTATCTTTGACGTCGCGCATCACTCCCAAAACATCGCTCACGTAGATCATCTTCGACGCCTTCACCGCTCCCGCCAACGCCCCGGCGCCTAAATCCGCATTCACATTGAGGACTACTCCGTCTTGTGATTCGGCGATTGGCGAAATGACGGGCACCACTTCTCGTTCGATTGCTTCTTTAATTTCCTCGAGGCGAATTGAAACCACTTCCCCAACCAGCCCAACGTCGACGATATTCTTGCCGTCCGCTTGCGGGGATATTTTCTTCGCCACAAAGACATCACGGCCCGAAAATCCCTCTGCCTTCCCTCCAAATTCATTGATCGTGGCAACAATGCGCGGCCGGATCACCTGATCGAGCACTTCTTCTACGATCGCAATCGCGTGCTCATCCGTTACCCGAAGACCATTGACAAACCGTGGAGTCTGGCCGGCTTCCCGCATCCGTTGCGTGATAGCTTTACCGCCACCATGGATGAGAACTGGGTTAATCCCCACACTCTCCAGAAAGACAACATCACGGAGCAGGCGCTCAATGAGGTGGTCGTCCTCCATTGCGCTGCCGCCGTACTTGATAACAAAGGTCTGACCTCGGAACTTTTGAATGAAAGGTAGAGCGTCGAGCAAAGCTTCTACACGTCCAGAATCGAATTTCTTTACCATTACCAATTGGGTCCTTCATCACTTTACTCTCCCATATTCAATCTGACGTACTCGGGAGTTAGATCGGTAGTGAATACCTTGTATTCAGCCGACCCCAAATGAAGGTCAATGGTGACAGTAAACTTTTTATTCGCCAGTACTTCTTTGATCTTGTGCGGCGGCGTCGAGCTGGCCACTCCGTGCTCGACTGCTACGACGCCGTTGAAAAATATATCAATCATCTCTTCCTGTACCTTGGCGGAGGAATACCCGATGGCGTCCATGATACGCCCCCAATTAGGGTCCTCACCGTACCAACTGCACTTGACCAGATTGGAATTAGCCACCGCCTCGGCAACTTTGCGCGCGTCCTGATAGGTCGCTGCGCCTTTCACCTGCAATTCTACGAATTTAGTCACCCCTTCTCCGTCCTCAACGATCATCCGCGCTAGATTACGTGTAATGTAATCGAGCCCAGACCCAAAATAAGCAGACTCTTCTTGCTCCAGTCGGATCGGTGGATTGCCAGCCATTCCGTTTGCCAGACAGACCGCTGTATCGTTGGTACTCATGTCACCATCAATCGTAATGCAGTTAAAGGATTGCTCGACACTGGCCGAAAAGAGCTTCTGGAGTGCCCCCTTTTGAATGGCCGCATCGGTCGTAATGACGCAAAGCATCGTCGCCATGTTTGGATCGATCATGCCTGCCCCCTTGGCCGCTCCCCCAATCCGAACCTTCGCCCCGGCAATGCTCATCTCGATCGCGATCTCTTTGGCGAAAGTATCGGTTGTCATGATAGCGCGGGCAAAAGCGGCGCCCTGATTCGTCTCCAGACCGCCGACCAGCTTTGGAATCGCTCCCTCGATGCGTTCGATTGGCAACGGTATGCCGATTCGCCCGGTCGAACAGACCAACACCTGGCGTTCCTTCCATCGTCCCTCTCGGGCCACCGCGTGCGCCATTCGCTTTGCATGTTGGATACCAGTCGACCCCGTGCAAGCATTGGCATTGCCACTATTGATGATAATGGCGCGAGTCTCACTGGAACGGACATGACTGGCCGACACCCTGACTGGAGCCGCCTTAATCTTATTCGTCGTAAACGTAGCAGCAGCGACCGCGGGCACACCGGAAGCCAGGAGCGCCAGGTCCGCAGCAGCGTTGCTAGGTTCTTTAATGCCGCAGCAGGTCGCCGAGGCGGTGAAACCAAGTGGGGCAGTAACGCCTCCAATAATCTCAGAGAAACCCAAAGACATGTTTGGTCGCTTTGATTCGTTTACTGCAGCCGACGTTTTCTGCCGAGAGAATTGTAGCTAAAATTGCGATTCCATCTGGGGACGCATCCAGGGCGCCAGACGATTCGTATCTAATGCGCCGTATTGCGAGGCTCGGATCGTGGCGCCAAAAAGTCAGCTCAAACCGATTCCCTCCTCCCAACCCTGCATAATATTCAGGCATTGGATCGCCTGGCCAGCCGCCCCTTTCACCAGATTATCAAGCGCCGACATCAGAATTATCTTTCGGGTACGAGAATCGACCCGCCAAGCGATCTCGATCGCATTGGAATGGGCAACGTGCTTCACATCCGGAAACCGGTCGGTACCGAGAAGCCGCACAAACCGGTCATTCCCATACGCCCTGGTGTAGGCGTTGCTAATCTGCACTTCATTGGCATTGCCATCCGCGTGGATTGTCGTAACAATCCCGCGATTCAATGGGACCAAATGCGGCGCAAACTGGATCTTCGTTTCCCGGCCGGCCGCTAGCGAAATCTCTTGTTCAATTTCGGAAAGGTGACGATGGAGAGGCAGGCTGTATGGCCTGACGCTCTCGTTGCATTCCACAAAGAGCAATGAAATCTCGGCTTCGATCCGTTCGAAATCATCGAGCGAGATCCGATGGTCGATTTCCAGATCGTAATAAAACCCATTCTCCACCGGCGGTCCGGCAGCAAATCAGGCAACAAGTTCAGCTTGACGGATCTCATCGCGGTGGATTTCCGCCAGGCCATAGACCGATCGGCTCAAGAGCGTTTTGGCCGGATGTTCCTGATGATAAAACTCGCGATACACTTGCGGATCTCGAGTTCGAAAATCCGCACTCAAGTCCAATACTCGAATTCCAGCATCCAAGAGGGGAACTGCAAATTCCGATGCTACTCCGTGCGGCAGCGCTAGAAAAACCGCCGCTACATCCTCACGGGTTAAATTGGCGGCATCCGGAGAAATGAATTGCAAATCTGCCACCGGACTATGTGGATCCAACCAGGGAAATAGGTCGGATGCTTTTTTCCCCGCGTGCTGTCGTGAAGTGAGACCGACGATTCGCACCCGTGGGTGCTGGGCCAAGCGCCGGACGAGTTCTTCTCCGGAATACCCGCTTGCCCCAAAAATCGCTACGTTGATTAAATTCATTGCGATAGATCGACTGTTCGCCTGAATACCCACCATAGCCACTCACTCTTCATTGAAAAGGCCGTCGATGCAGGAAATTGCCGCGCAGGTTCTGCCTGCCCTGGCGGCGGAGGGAGCTGCTTCCGGTTTCGCCGGACAACCGCAACATTTTTCTGAATGAAAAATCCGCGCTAGTTTTCCGAGACAGCCTGTGTAGCTTCCGGATCTCGCAAAAGATGTCTGAGCAACGCAAAACTTTGGATGAGCGATATACGATGACCGAGCTCGAGCGGCTTCGGCATTCGTGCGCCCATGTCTTAGCTTCCGCTATTCTCCGCATCTGGCCACAAGCTCAATTTGCTGCCGGACCGCCGGTGGAGAATGGGTTTTATTACGATCTGGAAATCGACCATCGGATCTCGCTCGATGATTTCGAACGGATCGAAGCCGAGATGAAGAAGATCGTGAAAGAGAACCAGCCTTTCGAAAAGATCGAAGTGAGTCGAGAACAAGCTTTCGCAATGGCGCGGGAAGGCCGTCTGGGGGCCCTTGGTCCCCGCGAACAACCAAGTAAATTCAAACTCGATATTCTGGAACACATCCCCGAAGGCGAGGCGATATCGCTGTACCGCAACGGCGATTTTACCGATCTTTGCGCCGGCCCGCACGTAATGCGCACCGGAAACATCGGTGCATTCAAGTTAACGAGTGTCGCTAGCGCCTACTATAAAGGCGACGCTAACAATCCGCAGCTTCAACGGGTTTACGGGACCGCATTCAAAAACCGGACGGAGTTGGATGCATATTTCGCTCAGCTAGAGGAAGCCAAAAAACGTGATCACCGGAAACTCGGACGCGAATTGGGCCTTTTTCAGATCGATGAACAGGTTGGACAAGGACTGATCCTGTGGAAACCAAAAGGAGCGGTCATTCGCCAGCAGCTCCAAAATTTCATCGGCCAGGAATTGCGTAAGCATGGCTACTCCGAAGTGTTTACTCCGCACATCGCGAAGCTCGATCTCTTTCGGACGTCTGGTCACTATCCTTATTACCGCGAGTCACAATTCCCGCCTCTCATCGAGCCGGAGGCATTAAGGCATTTAGCTGACGAAGGTTGCAGCTGCGCCCAGCTCGCCAACTTGCTCGAAAAGGGAGAGCTCGATGGTTATTTGCTGAAGCCGATGAATTGCCCGATGCACATCAAAATCTACGCATCGGAACTTCGCTCTTACCGCGACTTACCAGTTAGGCTGTCTGAGTTTGGGACCGTCTACCGGTGGGAGCAATCAGGTGAGCTGGGAGGAATGACCAGAGTGCGCGGTTTTACCCAGGATGACGGGCACCTTTTCTGCACCGAAGAGCAGCTTTCGGCAGAGCTCCGACAATGCCTGGAACTTGGGCTCAACGTATTGCGGGTACTCGGTTTGAATCAATTTCGCGCTCGAATCGGATTGAGAGATCCTGATTCTTCGAAGTATGTCGGTACTCCCGCTCAGTGGGACAAAGCGGAAGTGGCGTTGAAACAGATAGCCGTGCAGTCCAAGATCTCTTTTACCGAAGAAGAAGGTGAAGCAGCTTTCTATGGCCCGAAGATCGACTTCATTGTGAAGGACGTGATCGGGCGGGAGTGGCAGCTCGGCACTATTCAGGTCGATTACAATCTGCCAGAACGATTCGATCTAACCTATATCGATTCCGACAACACCCCAAAACGGCCAGTAATGATTCATCGGGCTCCGTTTGGATCGCTGGAACGATTTTGTGGAGTTCTCATCGAACATTTTGCCGGCGCTTTCCCACTCTGGTTGGCTCCGGAGCAGGTGCGAATACTGCCGATTTCTGATAAACACCTGACTTATGGCAGACAGATTTTGTCCCTGCTAAAGGCCGCGAATATTCGGGCTTCTCTCGACGAAAGTTCCGATAAGATTGGAGCTAAGATTCGGCTTGCTCAGCTCGAAAAGGTCCCCTATATGTTGGTCCTCGGCGCACGAGAAGAACAAGCCGGCGAGGTGGCTGTGCGCAGTCGTCTCCGCGGCGATGAGGGGGCTGTGAGTGCACCGCACTTCTTGGAAAGAATCCAGCAGGAGATTACAGATCGAAAACTTGATTGAGCGAGCTGGTCAGCTCCCGGTCTCGCTCTTTAGGAGAATAGCTTTATTCAGCAACAGCAGATTCGAGTAAACGGCCGAATTCGCGCGCGCGAGGTCCGCGTCATCTTGGGAGCAACCAACGAGCAGTTGGGAGTAATGAAGATTCAAGACGCGCTACGCAGGGCGCAATCTCTCGGCTTGGATCTGGTGGAAGTAGCGCCGAGCGCAAATCCACCGGTATGTAAGATCGTGGATTTCGGCAAATATCGCTACGATCTCTCGAAACAGGATAAGGACCGGAAGTCGTCCGGATCGAAACTCAAAGAGATCAAGTTTCGGGTTAATATCGATCCGCATGATTACATGATCAAAGTGCGGCACGCCGAGGAATTCCTGGAAAAAGGAAACAAGGTAAAAGCCCAGTTGCAGTTTCGCGGGCGCGAGCTCAGCCACAAGGAGCTGGGTTACCAACTGATGACCCGACTCAAAGATGATTTGGCGACCATGGGACAAGCCGAAATGGAACCTAAGCTCATGGGAAAGAGCATCAGCATGACGCTCTCCCCTCTCCCGATCAGTAAACGCAAACGCCGGTTCGCCCCTCCCGATGAAGAACTTCCCCCCGAACCTCCGGACTCGGAGGAATGAAGCTCATCCTCTTCGACATTGACGGAACACTGTTGACGACCGACGGCGCCGGGCGCGCTGCGCTGCGAGCGGCGGGCGCAGATGTTTTCGCGATTGAAGAAGATCTCGAGGGCGTAGCTATTTCTGGAAATACCGACGTTGCGATTGTCCATGAAATCCTGAATAAACACGGGATTCCGGACTCGGAAATTAATGTGAACCGCTATCTCGGCGCCTATCTGGCCCACCTCAAGCAGCGGTTGATTCAGCGACCCGGCGACGTCCTGCCCGGCGTAGCGATGCTCTTGGATGCCTGTGTCCAAGACGGTTGCATAGTAGGGCTGCTCACCGGAAATCTCCGGCGGGGCGCCGAAATGAAGCTTGGTGCGCACCGTCTCTGGGATCGCTTCAGCGTTGGCGCATTTGCCGACGATAATCGGGATCGGAACATGCTCGGCCCTATCGCTAAAAAACGTGCAGAGACGGAGTTTCGGGCCCAGTTCGAGGAACTCTTCATTGTTGGAGACACGCCGCGCGACATCGCGTGCGGGAAGGTGGCCGATGCGACGGTGCTAGCTGTCGCCACTGGCCGTTACTCCAGGGAAAGCTTAGCGGCCCACAAACCCGACTATCTATTCGACGATTTACGCGAAACAAAGACGGTGCTCGCTGCTCTTAGAATGGGGTAGGTTTGCGGTTAGCGGTTGAGGGAGAGTGACGTGGACTTGTTCCTTGGTCGATCCTTACTTAGCACGCGGGGACGCGCCGCGCGATAAGCTCCTGATGGCGAACGGACGCGTGAATCGCTTGCGCCTTGGTCTGAAGGCCGACAGAACCTCAGCACCCTCACGCCAATATTGCAACGTCTTCGGAGAGTTTAATGGTCCGGCCGTCGGGATCAAGAAAGCTGGCATACGGGCCATCCATTCGCACGATGACTCCCGCTTCTTTCAGTCTTTCTAACAGCGCCTCTCGATCGCGCAAGGCCAGGTACAGATGAAAATGACTCTCGACTTCTCCGTCTTCACAGGCTCGAAACGAAATTGGCATTCCGCCGATCAATAGATCGAAGTACCGATGCTTGCGCTCACTGGTGATGCCACCTCCGAGCAGGCGCGTGTAAAAATCGCGAACTTCACGCCACTTGCTAGTAAAAACGGTGATGGAATAGAGGCGGGGATAACGCATCGTCTGTTTTCGCGGAGAACCGAGTTTGCGTTTCAGAGCCATACCGAAATCCCTCTCAAAATATGTTAATTAGTGAATTTATGACAAAAATAATGCTACTGTTCCCCCTTGGTCGGAGCAACTCTTATTTCTGAATGCGGCTTTGCCGTTGCTGCCCGAGTGAAACGATGCTATAAGCTCGGCCTCTCATGGAGGTCGAACTGTTGGAACTTCGGGGCGAGATAGATCTGAACGAAAAGCCCAACGTCACCGCGCGACTGGACCCGCTTATCGAGAAGCAGAGTCCCGCTATCGTAGTGGACTTGTCCGAGGTTTACTATGTCGATAGCTCAGGTCTTGCTATTTTCATCGACGCATTGCAAAGAATCCAGCGCTACGGGGGCAAATTGGCCCTCGCCGGGCTCAAAGGTAATGTCGCGGTAGTTTTTCAAATTGCGCGGCTGGATAAGATTTTTTTGATCTTCGACGATCGCGAAACCGCCGTTAATGCAGTCGCCCATCCTTAGCCACGAAAACTTTCGGGCAACCGTTCCGCCGTCATGATTGTAGCTGGCAGATTTTGGCTATCGCGACCCCCGCCAAAGCCGCCGTTTTGATCGAAAAGGATGCAAGATAGCGAAAATTTGCTATCTGCTATTTGTCATTTGTAATCGCCCGCCCGCCGGGTGCCGCTATGCTTCCTTGGTTCCGTTCAGGACAAATTCCTCTTTATCTGGCCCCAATGGCCGGAGTGACCGATTCTGTTTTTCGCCGGTTATGCAAAGAACAAGGCGCTGATGTGGTCGTTACTGAGTTCGTTTCCGCGGATGGTATTCTTCATCGAAACCAGCGGACCCGCGAGATGATCGCATTTCGACCGGAAGAACGACCGGTCGGAGTCCAGCTTTTTGGGGCCGATCCAGAGAAGATGGCAGAAGCAGCAAAAGCCGTGGTCGACTGGGCGGAACCCGATTTTATTGACTTAAACTTCGGCTGCCCGGTTAACAAAGTTGTTGCCCGCCACGGAGGCTCGGCGCTTCTCCGCGATTGTCCTCTTCTGGAGAAAGTGGCTTCGCGCGTCGTTCAAGCACTTAATCCGGTCCCGGTCACCGCCAAAATCCGGCTCGGTTGGGATGCCTCGTCCATCAACGCGGTCCAGACCGCACGCATTCTAGAAGGTACCGGAATCCAGGCGCTGGCCGTACACGGCCGGACCAAAGAACAGGGATACTCCGGTTCTGCCGATTGGGACGAGATCGCACGCGTCGCTGAAGCTGTGGCTATACCGGTTATCGGCAATGGCGATCTTCGCTCGGTCGAGGAAGTAAGTGCTCGACTGGCACAAACGAAAGTGCGAGGCGTGATGCTCGGCCGCGCGGTAATGACTAACCCTTGGCTGTTCCGCCAGATTAAATCATTTTTGAATAGCGCTGATTTAGTTCCAGGACCTTCTTTAGCGGAGCGCTGGGAGCATGTGCTCCGTCACTGCCGATTAGCGGTCCAGGAAAACGGTTCGGAGCACTTTGTGATCTCATCGCTGCGAAGCCGTCTGATGGCTTACTCGAAAGGCATGCCGGATGGCCGATCCGTGCGCGAGGCATTCCAGCGAGTCGCTGCGATCGACGAAATCGAGAGGATTGCTGCTCGACACATAGAAGAACAGAGCAACCGAGAAGCGGCGTTGATGACAAGCTAAATCGGTAGGGACTAGCTCCCGCGCGAGTACGAAAGCGTGCGAAAAAACGACGGCTGTGTCCGCTTTGCCATTGCCCATTTATCCGGCGTGCCTCAATATGGGCTCTGTGATCGAGCGAAAGCCCGGAGAGAAGTTCTCCTGCTCCCTTCGGTTTGAGCGAAGTCTTTACCGACAAGGAATTTATCGTATCGCGGGAATCGATGAGGCAGGACGCGGACCTTTGGCGGGACCGGTGGTCGCCGCCGCCGTCATGTTGCCACCAAATTTTCGGCTTGTTGGGCTCAACGACTCCAAACTGCTCTCCGCTTTGGCTCGCGAATGCTATTATGAAGCGCTGGTTTCGAACCCCGAAGTTATATTCGGAATCGGCATAGCCTCGGTCGCAGAAATCGATCAGATTAACATCCTCCGCGCAACCCACTTGGCCATGCAGAGAGCCGTGTCTGGTTTGGCATCTCTTCCGGAACACCTCTTTATTGACGGTTTACCGGTCTCGGCCTTTTCGCTTCCCCAGACAGCTATCGTCGATGGTGACGCCAAGTCGTTCAGCATTGCCGCCGCCAGTGTGATTGCGAAAGTTACCCGCGACCGTATGATGGTCTGCTGGCATGAGGAGTTTCCGGTTTACGAATTTGCTCGCAACAAAGGGTATGGCACGCCAGAACACCTTGAGAGATTGCGTTCTCACGGGCCTTGTCTCCTTCATCGTCGAACGTTTGCTCCGGTGGCTCAAACCTATCTTCCACTTTAAACGATATTTTCGCCTGGGCTCAACAACGGCCGCACACCTCCGGGTCGGCAAACGAGGAGAAGAGATCGCCGTCGGCTTCTTGCGAAAGTCAGGTTACAAAGTTCTTTTTCGTAATTTCCGCGCCAAGTGTGGAGGCGAGATCGATTTGGTCTGCCGAGACCGGCGCGCAAAGGTCCTTGTGTTTGTCGAGGTCAAGACCAGAACGACCGATCTTTTCGGTGATCCTCATGAAGCCGTTACGCTGCGGCAGCAAGAGAGCATCATTCGTGCAGCAAAGGAGTGGCTTCGCATGCTCGACGACCAAGACATTTCCTACCGGTTCGACATTGTCGAAGTGCTAATGGAACCTCAGCGACAAGTGCGGTTGATCCGCGGCGCGTTTCAGATCCCCGAAAATATCTATTTCTGAATGCGATGGAATTCATTGACTATCTAGTGGTCGGCCAAGGATTGGCGGGCAGTCTCTTAGCGCTCTTGCTACAGGAAAGGGACCGCTCCGTCATCGTCGTCGATAACGATCATTGTCACGCAGCATCGCGGACCGCCGGCGGAATTATCAACCCGATTACCGGCAGGCGCCTAAACCGGCCCGCCCTGATCGATGCGTTGCTGAAGCGGGTGTTCACAGTCTATCCAAGAATCGAAGCACAACTTGCCGTGCCACTCCTTCGAAGGCGAACAGTCCTTCGACTGCTGCAGAGCGACGAAGAGGCAGAACGTTGGAGGCGCCAATCCAGCTTGTCAGAATACCGCGAATACCTGTCAGATACTCCTCCACGCCCGTTTCCGCTGTTCCGAGACAAGTTTGGCGGATTTGAGGTAACCCAAGCTGCGCAGCTGGATATCCGGCGTCTGATTGTGCGTGCGAAAGAGTTCCTGCTCGCCCAAAAATCCCTCGTTAATCAGCCGTTTGGTTACGGGGATTTAAACATTCTCTCGGATCGCATTCGCTGGAAGCGATTTACCGCCCGATATGCGATCTTCTGTGAGGGATATCGAATGGCGCGCAATCCTTACTTTAGTGAGATCGAATTGAATCCAGCCAAGGGTGAGACATTGACCTTAGCAACTTCGGCTTTCGCAGAAGATAGAATCGTCCAACACGGCAAATGGATTTTTCGGAACCTGGCAGGAGAAATTCTGGCCGGAACGAATTACCAATGGGACTCGCTCGACGAAAAGCCAACCGAAGCCGCCAGAAAAGAAATCACGCGAGCAATCCGCGAATTCTTCATTTCAGATTTCGAAATCGCCGATCAACGAGCAGGGGTGCGTCCGGTCACTCGAGCGGACAATCGACCAGTAGTTGGAGTGCATCCACGATGGCCGCGGTTGGCCATACTCAACGGACTGGGATCGAAAGGCGCATTACAAGCGCCGTTCGCTGCGCAAGAGCTCGTCTCCGCCTTGGAAGAAGGAAAACCGATTCTGAAAGAAATCGACCTATGTCGTCCATCCCTTTGGAAATCAGCGAGACGAAATTGACCCGCCTAGCAGCGGAGTGGATCGCAGGCGCCATTGGCCAGGCTGCTATTGCCATCGACGCGACGGTCGGCAACGGATATGACACTCTCTTCCTTGCTCATGCGGTCGGTCCATCTGGTCAGGTCATCGGTTTCGATGTCCAGAAAGCCGCCCTAAAGAATGCATCCGAATTACTGCGGTTCACCGGCATGATCGATCGCGTGCGCCTTATCTTGGGTTGTCACTCAGGAATCGAAGATTATCTGCGGAATGGGCGACCGGTGCAGGTTGCAATGTTTAACCTCGGATATCTCCCGAGAGGTGATCGCTCCATCGTAACCAGAGCAGCTACGACTCTAGCGGCTATCGATGGCTTGCTTCGACACGTGAGTATCGGGGGCCGAGTAACGATTCTTTCTTATCGAGGCCATGTCACCGGCCCAGAAGAATACGACGAGATAAAACGGTACTTGGAATCGGCGAGAGACGTTTTCGTTCGCGAAATTGCGAGCCAGTTCGATTCTGAAATAGCCCCGCGACTCTTTCTTCTGGAGAAAAGAGCGGGTTTGGAACGGTAGGGGACTGGCTCCCGACTTCGGCCGGCCGCCGCCGGATCGCGGCTAATTCTATCCGCCGACTTCTGGATTCTAAATTCCAGCTTCTGAGATCTAACTACATGTCATCATGGCCGCTTTTTTACTACAGAGTTTGACATTTGCGCCGACCTGAAGGAATACTGTCGTCGAGTTGTTACTGATGAGGGTTTCACCCCGAGCGAAAGCTTCAGGGTGAGCACAAGTGAAAGGTGAAACCCTTATGGAACACGAAACAGTAAGAAAAGAAGTCTCAGGGACTAAGCGCACACTCACGGTACTGGCGGGCTCCAGTGCCCTAATCGGAGTGATTGCTGCTATCGTCCGATCTGTCGCTGGGTCACAAGTCCACGACTATACGCATCCACTGATCGGCCTTTTGGGCATCGGGATGATTCTTAGTCTGTTCGTCGCGTTACTTGCACTCAATACGAGGCTGCAAGTGGCGTTTGATGAGACAGCCTACGAGCCGGCGACAGACAATGAACAAAACTAAAAGCGGAACAACAACATGTTCCCCCCTCCCCTGGAACTAAACGAGAAATCAAACAAACGGAGGGAAAATGGATCTATACACATTATTTATCGCGCAAAGCTTGAGCGAACCGAAGATTCGGGCTTCAATCAACGAAAAACGTCCATATCAGGCGGAAGAATCTTTGCCGGCGATCGACTTCAGCTTGTTAGCCGACGTGCGTCGGGAACAAAGTGAACAGGCCCGTCGCGAGGGACAGTTCGTGCCCGGTGCGGCCATTCGAGCGACCGCGTAATCGTCAGCATATGAAAAATTGGTTCGCTGGAACTGCATGCCAGCCCTTGGCATGCAGCCTTCCGGCGGTGCCGGTAGCCACTTAGTTGCTGATTACGGAATGCGAATTGCGGACTCCAAAATCCGAAATGCGCGATCCCTAATTCGCAATTCGACAAAGCGGCGATAGCCAAAAGGAATTAGGAGACCTGCCCGCAGCGCTACGCGTAGTTTGGCCGGCGGATATTGGCGATTGGCTGTTGGCTATTTCTCGAAGCCGAGGTATTCGTAGCCACTCGATTGGGGACGCTGAAATCCGAAATGCGCGAAGCCTAATTCGAAGACTCGATTTGCCTCGGTATGATGTCTCTGAAGCACCCAATTGCGAATTGCGGATTGCGAATTGCCGACTCTGCAATCCGCAATTCGTCTTTGAGGTATTTCTGCCCCTTGCTTCTTCTCCTCGCGAACATCCTCACTAGTCGGGCTGAGCTAGTCGAAGAGGGATATGCAGTTCTGAGAGGAAAAGATTATGCTTTCCAGCTCAAAGCCCCCAGGAGCTGGGTCCTCGATAACGAGTCTGGACGCGATCAAGGGCTGAACGTGGTTTTCTATCCAAAGAACTCAAGCTGGGCGTCTAGCTCAGCGATTTGTTACGCGCGAGTCCGTACCTTGGATGACACGGTGAAGACCATTGAGGATCAGGTCAAAGACACCTTGAAAGTGTTTCGCGAGAACGGGAGCATTGGCGTTCAGGCCAAGTTCGTGAAGACCCTGACGACCCGGGATGCCAGCAAGGCCAAAATCTACTACTTCTCGGAAGACAAATACGGAAACTACGAGGCAACCGCTTACTACCAGTCGAAAGACTCGATTCATTTTGTGACTTTGTCTTGTCCCAGCCGGCAAAGCTTTGAATATTCATTGGCCGCTTTCGATGCATTGGTCACTTCCTATGAAGACTTGACCAAGCCTTCGACCAAGGACACTAATCCGCCGAAGTTCCAGAATTAGCCGCGCCTTGGGCGGAAACCTGCCGTTCGGATGCCGCCGAACGGAATACCAGATAGCAGTTCGCAAAAAGCAAAGGGATCCTATTTGCTATTTACGATTTGCGCCTGCTATTCATCGCCATGGACAGTGAATCTCTATCAGAAAGGATCCAACGGTATCTTCTGAAACAAATACCGATCAGCGAAGGCTTGGGAATCTCGGTAACGGAAGCGAGTCTGGATGAAATTTTAATAACCGCACCGTTGGCACCGAATCTAAACCATCATGGGACCGCATTTGGCGGAAGTGTCAGCGCTGTGGCGATTCTGTCCGGCTGGGCCCTTGTCTACGCCCGGTTAGAAGCCGAAGGCAAATTCCCTGGCGTTGTGATTCAGTACAATGCAATACGCTACTTGAAACCGGTCGACGGCGTTTTTGCCGCACGAGCTCGGCTCGCGCACCCAGGCAAGTGGACCCATTTTATGCAAGGTTTGTCGCGCCACGGCAAAGCTCGGACGATCATTACGGTTGACGTTGAGGGCCGCGCATGCGGAATAGCTGCTGTTTTTCAAGGTACCTATGTTGCACTGCGGGACGACGCCCTCATCGCCAGGAACCGAATCTGAGCGCTTGGCGTAGGCTGTTGGTCGCCGCTGTGGTTTAACATTAGGATTCCCCGTGAAAACGCACGTCGCCCAATCCTTCAAAAAGATCAAAAGTCTGAAGGGGTGCCGACCAGGTAATTATCTTTTCTGCTACACGGAAACTCCAAGAACCCACCACTTGCAGTCAATCGGGCTCGTTCGTTTTCTCATTTTTGATTATTTTCTGCCACCCGCGATTACACAACAACTCGCAGACGACGTTTCCGTCAACCTTTCTGAACCGGCTACCGCCATACGCCTCAGTAGGTTCGCCGTATCTCCACGGAAAAAGCGGAGGTATCGATTTGAATTTGGGCATCAAACTACGATCGACCATTGCTAAGTATGGCACCAGACAAGTACCGATCGTCGTCTGGCCCGCCGCTGATAATCCTGGCGGTAGTAGTCGTGACGGCGGCGGCGATCCTCAGGTGGCTGTTTGGGTGGTGAAGTCAGACCCCCTTGGTCTACTAATTCGTTACCTGTCTCGGGATGGATACCGAAATCCTCGCGAAGCCGGCCGTTAGTGCGTGACTAATTGATGTAGAAAGACATGGGCCTTCATATCTGATGACCGAAGATTGGAATGCATTATTGTATTTGCGTTTTGAGCGGGAGCGTACGCAACCCAGCCGTGACCTTCTCTCTCTCTCTTCTCAGGAACTTGAACGGTGAGCAGGGGAAATTAGGCCGGGACCAGGGCGGTTGGTAGTAACTGATAACCGAGAGCGGCAGCTTGTTTCTGAAGTTT
>WNFL01145356.1_pt4 | contig 15674 bp, 16 predicted proteins | sample 5400361 | NCBI WGS metagenome assembly WNFL01 (sample SAMN13153351, study PRJNA577476) | soil metagenome | isolation source: 40 cm soil on Douglas fir-dominated hillslope | place: USA:California | collected 2013-09-17
GAGACCCATCGCCACGACGTCGCGCCCGCCAAGCTGGACGGCTACCTCGGGCACCGCATCTTCACGCCCGAGACCGTGGGCAAGGCCGACGAGGTCGGCGTCGCCGCGGGGCTGGCGTGGACCGTCGCGGGCGGCGAGGTGCTGGTGGTCGAGGCCCTCAAGATGCCGGGCGGCGGCCGCGTGGTCACCACCGGGCAGCTCGGCGAGGTGATGAAGGAGAGCGTGCAGGCGGCCCACTCGTACGTGCGCTCGCGCGCCGACGTGCTGGAGATCGACCCCGAGTCGTTCGCGAACTACGACATCCACATCCACTTCCCGGCGGCGGGCGTGCCGAAGGACGGGCCGTCCGCGGGCATCACCGTCGGCCTGGTGATCGCGTCGGTGCTGAGCGACCGGCCGATTCGCCACGACGTGGCGATGACCGGCGAGGTGAGCCTGCGCGGCCGCGTGCTCATGGTGGGCGGCATGCGCGAGAAGGCGCTGGCGGCCTATCGCGCCGGGTTCCGGGCCATGCTCTATCCCCAGGTCAACGAGAAGGACCTCGACGAGGTTCCGCAGGACGTGCGCGACCACCTCGAGCTGATTCCGGTCGACACCATGGACGACGTGTTCGAGCACGCGCTCCACCGGGTGATCGTGCCCCAGAGCGTCGGCGGCAACTTCATCATCGAGATCGACGAGGACGACGACAGCTCCACGGTGGCGCAGGAGCCCGAAGCGCCGCCGCGCGTGGCGCGCGGGCGCAAGCGCTAGCTTCACCGCCGCGCCGTCCGCGCCCGACCCGCGATTGACACCCCCCGCCGGCGTTCCTAACGTCGGCGGTCCCATGTCCGCCCCGCTCGCGAGCGGCCGCCCGGCGGCCCCCGCATCCCAACTCCCCGCGTGACGCGCCCCGATCGCGCGTCGCGAGCCTGGTCGCGTGCGGCTTCATCCTCGCCGCGGTCAGCTACCAGATGAACGACCCCGACGTCTGGCAGCACCTGCGGGTCGGGCAGGCGATCTGGCAGTCGCACTCGATCCCGAGGACGCAGGTCTGGTGCTGGCCGACCTATGGGGTGCCCCAGGTGCTGCCGTCGTGGGGATTCCGCGCGCTGCTGTGGCCGTTCTGGCAGGCCGGCGGGATCCCCGGGCTGTTCGCGTGGCGCTGGCTCACCACGCTCGCCGCTTTCGCCTTGCTGTGGGCCGCGGCGCGGCGCATGGGCGCGCGCGGGCTCGCGGTGCTGGTGATCGCGGTGCTGGCCGCCCTCACCTGGCGCGATCGCTCGCAGGATCGTCCCGAGACGCTGGTGGCAGTGTTGCTGGCGCTCGAGGTGTGGATCCTGGGGACGCGCCGTCACGGCGGGCCGGACCGCTCCTGGGCGCTGGTCGCGATCGCCTGCGTGTGGGCCAACGTGCACCTCTCCTACTTCCTTGGCCTGGCGCTGATCGCGATCTACGCGCTCGACGGGGCGTGGCCGGGACGAGGCGCGCGGTCGTCCGACTCCACCCCCGCGGCGCCGCCCGCCCGGCTCGCCTGGGTGCTGCTCGCCGCGTGCGCGATCTCGTTCGCCAACCCGTTCGGGTGGCGCGCCCTGTGGCAGCCGTTCGACTACTTCCTCTCGGGACGCCACGAGCGGATCTACCGCGGCATCCCCGAACTCTCGCCGGTGGACTGGAGCCGCCACGGATTCGACGGCCTGCCGCTGCTGCTGGGCGGGTGGGCGCTGCTGCTGCTGGTGCGCGCGCTGCGCGGCCGCGCCGACCGGGTCGAGATCGCGGTGTTCGCTCTGTTCGTCGGCCTCGGGCTCTCGAGCCAGCGCTTCCTCGGGTTCGCGGCGCTGCTCGCGGTTCCGTTCCTGGGGCGCGACCTCGACGCCGTGCTCCACGCCTGGCGCCGCCCCGCATGGGCGCGGGCGCCCGCGGCACGCGCGGGGCTCGCGTCGGCAGCGTGCGCGCTGGTCGCCCTGCCGCAGCTGACGCGCCCGGGGCCGCCGATCCAGGTGGGCTACGACTGGAGCGAGATGCCGGTGGGCGCCTGCGGCTACATCGCGGCCCACGACGTGCGCGGCCAGGGCTTCAACTTTTTCCAGTTCGGCGGCTACCTGCTGTGGCGCTTCTGGCCCGAGCGCGACCGGCTGCCGTTCATGGACATCCACCAGACCGGAACCGCCGAGGATCGCGCCCTGCTGGCCGCGGCGACCACGGACCCCGCCGCGTACGCGCGGCTGATGGCGGCGCACCGCTTCGACTGGGCGCTGCTCGACCGGCAGCGCGAAGCGCAGAGCCGCCTGCTCGATGCGTTCGCCGCTGACAGCGCGTGGGCGCCGGTGTTCATGGACGACGCCGCGGTGGTGTTCGTGCGCCGCGAGGGTGCGATGGGCGCGCTCGCCGCGCGCGACGCGTACCGGGTGTGGCCGGCGAGCTGGGGCGGGCTGGCCGCGATCCAGGAACGCTGGGCCACGGATCCCGCGTTCCGCGCCGCGGCGCGGCTCGAGCTGGAGCGCCAGTCGCGTGCATCGCGGGCCCACGCCTTCGCCGAGAGCTTCCTCGGCAACCTCGAGCTGCTGGAGCGGAACGACGACGCGGCGGCGCGCCACTTCCGCGCGGCGCTCGAGGCCCGCGCGCGGATGCCGGGCGCGCACCAGCACCTGGGCGAGATCGCGGAGCGCCGCGGCCGGCGCGACGAGGCGGAGCGCGAGTACCGGGAGGAGCTGCACGGCAATCCGGCCAACGCCGGTGCCCGCGAGCGGCTCGACGCCCTAGTGCGATCCGGGGCCGGCACGCCGTGAAGCGGCGCGAGAAGGCCGGCGCGCGCGCGAAAGCCGGCGGAGCGCGCAAGGCGGTTCCAGCGCGCGCGGCCGCCGCCCCGGCGCCGGCGCTTCCGCTCTCCCATCCGGCCATGCTCGCGGCGGCGCTGGTCGCGGTCGCCTGCCTGGTGGTGAGCGTGACGTTCCTGATCGACGATCCCGATCTCTGGCAGCACCTGCGCGTCGGGCGGGCGATCTGGGAGACGCACTCGATCCCGATGACCCAGGTCTGGTGCTGGCCGACCTACGGCGAGCTCCAGGTGCTGCCGTCCTGGGCGTTCCGCGCGCTGCTGTGGCCGTTCTGGCAGCTCGCCGGGGTGCCCGGGATCTTCACCTGGCGCTGGCTCGCCACCCTGGGCGCCTTCGGGTTCGGCTTCGCGGCGGCACGGCGCATGGGGGCGCGCGGGCTGACGCCGTTCCTGGTGGCGGCCGTCGCCGGGCTCACCTGAGACCCGCCGCCACGGCGGACCGGACCGTTCGTGGGCGTTGATCGCGATCGCGTGCCTCTACGCGAACGCCCACCTCTCCTACTACTTCGGGCTCTCGATCACCGCGGCCTACGCGCTCGACGCGCTGGTCGCGGCGCGCATGCGGCGCGTGGAGCCGCGCCCGCCCGCGCCGTGGCGCCTGCTCGGGGTGCTGCTGGCCGCGTGCGCCGCATCGTTCGTGAACCCGTTCGGATGGCGGGCGCTGTGGCAGCCGTTCGACTACTTCCTCCACGGACGGCACGAGCTGATCTACCACACCATCGAGGAGCTGGCCCCGATCGAGTGGGGCCGCAACCTCACCAACGGGCTGCCGCTGGTGCTCGGCGCCTGGGCGGCGCTGGCGGTGTGGCGGTGGCGGCGGGCGGGGCTCGATCTGGCGGAGCTGCTGGTCGGCGGGCTGTTCGTCACCTTCGGGATCGGGAGCCAGACGCGCGCGACCTCGATGCCTGGATCGGCAGCCGCGCCTGGCCGGCGTGGAGCCGGCCGGCGGCGGCGCGCGCCGCGCTGGTCGCGGGGCTTTCGCTGCTGGCCTGCATTCCGGAGTGGCGGTCGCCGGCGACGCCGTTCGGCGTCGGGATCCAGATGCGGTACTACCCGGTCGGCGCCTGCACCTACATCGAGCGGCACGGCGTGCGCGGGCGCGCGTTCAACCAGTTCTACGAGGGCGGCTACCTGCTGTGGCGGTTCTGGCCGCAGCGCGACCGGCTCCCGTTCATGGACATCCATCAGACCGGGAGCGCCCACGCCCGCGACCAGATGGCGCGCGTCGCCTCGAGCCTGCCCACCTACCGCGAGATGCAGCAGGAATGGAGCTTCGACTGGGCGCTGGTGGACCGGCGCGCGCAGACCGGCCCGTGGCTGCTCAACTTCTTCGCCGACGACAGCACCTGGACCCCGGTGTTCATGGACGACGCGGGGGTGGTGTTCGTGAAGACCGAGGGCCCGCTCGCCGCGCTGGCGCAACGGGACGGTTACCGGCGCTGGCCGGCCGGGTGGTCGGGCGTGGACCGGCTGATGGCGCGCTGGAACAACGACCCCGAGTATCGGCGTTCGCTGAAGCCCGAGCTCGAGCGCCAGGTCGCGGCCTCCCCGTGGAACTCGCTCGCGCACGATTACCTCGCGCTGCTCGCGCTCGCCGACCACGATGATGCCGGCGCCCGGCCTCACCTCGAGGCGGCGTTGCGGGTGGAGCCGCACTTCCCGACCGCCCACGCGATGCTGGGGCGGATCGCGATGCGCGCCGGACATCGCGACCAGGCGGCGCGCGAGTTCGAGGCCGAGCTGCGGATCAACCCGACCGCCCCCGGCGTCCGCGAGGCGCTCGAGTCCCTGCGCGGCGGCGGGCGATGACCCGGCGCGACCGCAGCGCGCGCCGCGGGCGGGAGCGATCGGCGGCGCGCGGACCGGAGCGCGGCGCGCGCGCACACGACGCCCCGCCCGCCACCGCCACCCCGCTTCCCCTCCTCCACCCCGCGATGGTGGTCGCGCTGCTGGTCGCGGCGGCCTGCGTGGTGACCAGCGTGACCTTCCTGCTGGAGGAGCCCGACATGTGGCAGCACCTCGTGGTCGGGAAGGCGATCTGGAAGATGGGCTCGGTCCCGATGCGGCAGATCTGGTGCTGGCCCACCTACGGCGAGCCGCAGGTGCTGCCCTCGTGGGGCTTCCGCGCGCTGCTGTGGCCGTTCTGGCGGGCCGGCAGCGTCCCCGGGCTGTTCGCGTGGCGCTGGCTCACCACCCTCGCCGCTTTCGGCCTGATGTGGGCCGCGGCGCGGCGGATGGGCGCGCGCGGGCTCACGCCGCTGGTGGTGATGGCGCTGTGCGCGCTGCTCTACCGCCAGCGCTCGCAGGTGCGGCCCGAGACGCTGGTGGCGGTGCTGCTGGCGCTCGAGGTGTGGATCCTGGAGACCCGCCGCCACGGCGGGCCGGACCGCTCCTGGGCGCTGGTCGCGATCGCCTGCGTGTGGGCCAATGTCCACATCTCCTACTACCTCGGCCTGGCGCTGATCGGGATCCATGCGCTGGAGCGCGGGCGTGTCGTGGGCGACACCGGCCCCGCCGGCGACGACCCGGCGTCGCGAGGACAGACGAGCCGCCTGTGGTGGGTGCTGCTGGCGGCGTGCGCGGCCTCGTTCGTGAACCCCTTCGGTTGGCGTGCGCTGTGGCAGCCGTTCGAGTACGTCCTGTTCTGGCGCCACGAGCCGATCTTCCAGGGCATCGGCGAGCTGCGCCCTGTGCAGTGGAGCCACAACCTGCGCAACGGGCTGCCGCTGGTGCTCGCGGCATGGCCGCTGCTCGCGCTGTGGCGTGCGCGCCGCGCCGGGCTCGACCGCGTCGAAGCGCTGACCTGGGTCGTGTTCGTCGGGCTCGGGCTCGCGACCCAGCGCTTCCTCGGCTTCCTCGCGCTCGCCGCCGCGCCCTACCTGGCCCGGGACCTCGATGCCTGGGTGGCGTCGCGTCCGTGGCCGCGCTGGACGGCGGCGCCGGCGGCCCGTGCCGGGCTGGCGGCGTCGGCGTGCATCGCGCTCGGGATCCCGGAGTGGACCTCCAGTCCGCACCCGCGCGGCGTGGGGGTCGAGTGGAACCGCTCCCCGGTCGTGGCCTGCGACTTCATCGCCGCGCACGGCGTGTCGGGGCGGGCGTTCAACCCGTTCCACTTCGGTGGCTACCTGCTGTGGCGCTTCTGGCCGGATCGCGACCGGCTTCCGTTCATGGACGTCCACCAGACCGGCACCCGCGAGGACCGGCGGCTCGAGGCCGAGGTCTACTCGCGCGCCGCGGCCTACGATTCGCTGATGGAGCGCCATCGGTTCGACTGGGCGCTGCTCGACCGGCGCACCGGCTCGGGCGGGCGACTGCTCGACGCGTTCGACCGCGACACGAGCTGGGCGCTGGTGTTCGCGGACGATGCCGCGGCGCTGTACCTGCGGCGCGAGCCGCGCTTCGCGGGCCTGATCGCCTCCTTCGGCTATCGCACCTGGCCGGCCGGCTGGGGCGGGCTCACCGACGTGGGCCGGCGCCTGGGGCGGGACAGCGCGTACCGCGCGCTGGCCCGCGCCGAGCTCGAGCGGCAGGCGGCCGCATCGCCGATGAGCTCGACCGCGAACAACTTCCTCGCCAACCTCGACCTGATCGAGCGCCGCGACGCCGACGCGGCCCGTCATCTCGGGGCCGCCCTGGCGATCGATCCCGATCTGCCGGCCGGGCACGAGCGCCTGGCGCAGGTCGCGCTGCGCGCCGGATGCACGGAGGACGCGCGGCGGGAGTACAGTCTCGAGCTGCGCCGCCACCCGGAGAACCGCGGCGTTCGCGACGCGCTGCGACGGATGGAAGGGAGGGCGCCATGACCGAGATGAAGCCGCGCCCCTCGCCGTGGCGGGACCTGCTCCAGCTGCTGTGGCGGCAGCCGCTGATCTCGATCCCGTTCGCGATCTTCTTCGGCACCATGAACGGCACGACCCGCGAGGCGTACGTCGTGTCGTACCAGCTGTCGCTCTACTTCGCCTATGCGGTCGGGCTCTCGCTGTGGACGCTCGAGCACTTCATCCTGCCGCGCTTCCCCCAGCTCGACGACGACACCAGCCGCAACCGGATGTTCCTGCAGTACGGGGTCTACGCGCTGACCTGTCTGATCGGCGCGTTCGCCGCCTCGCTGGCGATCCGCTCGACGATCCTGCCGCAGTTCATGGGCAGCGCGCAGACCGTGCTCATGGTCGGCATGTTCACCCTGCTCTTCACCGCACTGTTCATGGGCGTCACCACCGCGGTGGTCTACTACCGCAAGGCGCTGCAGCGCGCCAAGGCCGAGGAGGAGCTGCACCTCGCGCGCCGCATCCAGCGCTCGTTCCTGATCTCCCAGTTCCCGGCGATGCCCAAGCTCGAGGTGCACGCGGTCAACGTGTCGTCCAAGGAGGTGAGCGGGGACTTCTACGACGTGGTGCCGGCCGGCGAGAACGCGTTCCTGCTCGCGATCGCCGACGTGGCCGGCAAGGGCGTGCCGGCGGCACTGCTGTCCTCGATGCTCCAGGCCTCGCTCCGCACCCAGGCCACCAGCATTCCGTCGGTGGGTGCCATCCTGCGCAACATCAACGCGCTGGTCTACCGCAGCACCGCGGTGAACCAGTTCGCCACCTTCTTCCTGGCGCGGGTGGACGAGGGCGCGCTCCGGCTCGCGTACTCGAACGCCGGGCACAACTACCCGGTGGTGTTCCGCGCCGGCGGCGAGCAGATCACGCTCGAGCGCGGCGGCACCGTGGTCGGGATCCTCGAATCGGCCCAGTTCGAGGAGGATCACCTGACGCTGCTCCCCGGCGACCGCGTCCTGTTCTACACCGACGGCATCAACGAGGCCGCCAACGCGCGCGGCGAGCTGTTCGGAGAGGAGCGCCTGTACCGGCTCGTCGCCGGCCTGCCGGCCGGGCTCCCGGCGAGCGAGGTGACCGAGGGGTGCTGGAGGGCGTGCGGCAGTTCCTCGACGGCACCGAGCCCGGAGACGACATGACGGTGATGGTGCTGCGCGTGCTGGCGCCGGCGACGACCTAGCTGTCACGAGGATGGGGCGCTGGCCCACCTGATCCGGATCCGGTGCCGCAGCGGGGCTAGCCCCCGAAGCGGATCGGGACGATGCCCGGGACCCGTCGTGCGTACGCCTCGTACTCGGCGCCGAACTGGGCGCGCAGCAGCTTCTCCTCGCTGCGCACGCGGATCGCGGTGCCGATCGAGAACAGCGCGACGCCCGCCAGCAGCCCGATCCAATGGCTGACGACGATCCCGGTCGCGATCAGCTTGCCGAGCATCGCGCTGTAGATCGGGTGGCGGACCAGACGGTAGGGGCCCTCGGTGACCAGCTGGTGGCCCTCGATCAGCCGCGCCTCCAGGCTCCATTCCTTCCCCAGCGAGCGGAGCGCGGTCATGGACATCCACACGCCGCCGATCGAGAGCGCGGCGGCGAGCGCGGGCGGCAGGTAGGCGAGCGCGCCGGGAAGCGGCACGATCGGCGAGAACCGCGGGCGCTCGAGTATCCAGATCGCGGTGTAGCCGAGCGCCTGGATCACGATCCCCACGTACGAGACGCGCTCCCGCCGCACCGCCTTGTCGCGCGGCGGCGTCTTGCGGAACAGGAACAAGCCGGCGAACACGAACCAGCCGACGATCACCACCGCGAATGCCGCGATGTAGGCTGCGCGCACAGTCATGCGTCTTCCCTCCCGAACGGCCGGGTCCACACCAGCGAGTATCGCCACAGCAGGTGGCGGCGGACCACGCTGCCGGGCAGGCACTCGGCCCCCAGGACACGCGCCTCCGCGATGGTGAGGTAGTGCTCGCGGCGGCCGTGCTCGCTCCACGCCGCCCGCACCTGGGCCGGCGCTCTCAGGCGCCCGGTCCTCAGGACGCGAAGCAGCCTGGAGAGGGCGTAGGCGATCAGCGTCTGGGCGCGATCCACCGGGCCGCGGGCCGACCGCACGTCGAGCACCGCCAGCACGCCGCCGGGCCGCAGCGCCCGGGCCCAGGCCGCGAGCGTCGGGGCCGCCGGCACGTGGTGCAGTGTCGCGATGCTGGCGATGAAGTCGTAGTGGCGCGGACGCAGCGGCCAGCCGAGCAGGTCCGCTTCGACGATCTCCAGGTTGCGGATGCCGGCGGAGCGTTCACGGGCGAGGCGGACCATCACGGGGGAGAAATCGATCGCGGTGACGTGGCCGGCGCGCGCCGCGAGGGCACGGGCGAACGCTCCGGTCCCGCATCCGACCTCGAGCGCATGACCGCACTCGCCGGGGACCTGTGCGAGCAGGAACGAATGGTAGCGGGCGGTGTGCTCGGCGTCCGGGTCCGCGAGGGTCGCGATGCGGTCGAAATCGGCCCGCACCTGTTCGGGTGCGGGGAGGGAGGCCGGAACCGCCGGCCCCGGGCTCACGGCTCCCGCGCCTCCGTGCCCCGTGTGGCCCGCGTCACTCCTCGACGTCCTCGTCGCGCACCACCCCGCCGCGCTCCAGCGCGGTGAGGTAGTCGGTGATCAGCGCACGCGCCTCCGCGGCCTCCATCTTGGGGGCCAGGATCTCGCCCCAGGCGGTGGTGGACCAGTCGCGGCGCACGCTGCCGTAGCCGGGCAGCGTCGCGCTCCGCAGCACGGCGCGGATGCCGTGGTGCTCGAGCATCCCGCACAGCAGCGCCCCGGCCGCGGCGTCAGGTACGCGGTGGACGATCTCGGGTGGATCGTCGGCGCGCGGCGGCGGCTCGGACACCAGCACCACGCGGCAGCGCGGGCAGGCGGCGACCCCGGTCGGGTACTCGGTTTCGCAGTCCGGACACCACGGCATCAGCGCGCGCCGGAGTGGGCGTTCGCGTGGTGCTCGCGCAGGATGCGGGCGCCGTCCACCACGTCGTCGCGTCGCGTGGCGAGCGAGATCCGCACGTGGTGGCGGTACTCGTCGCCGAACGCGGTTCCCGGCAGCACCGCGACCCCGAGGCCGATCCAGTCGCGCACCAGGGCCCAGATGTCGCGGCCGGCGAGCGCGCCTTCGACGTCGGCGAAGGCGTAGAACGCGCCCAGCGGCCGGGTGATGCGGATCGCGTTCTGGCCCTCGAGCCCCGCGAGCAGCAGGTCGCGTCGCTCCTGGTAGGCGCGGCGCATGGTCTCGACCGCGTCCTGCGGTCCGGTGATCGCGGCCAGCGCGGCGGTCTGGATCGCCGGGAATACGCCGTAGGTGGTGTAGCCGATCAGCAGCGGTCCGGTCACCGGGCGCAGCACGGGCGGGGTGACGATGTAGCCGACGCGCCAGCCGGTCATCGCATACGACTTGGAGAGCGTGTAGACGCTGATCGTCCGCTCGGCCATGCCGGGGAGCGCGCCGAGGCTCAGATGCTTCGCGCCGTCGAACAGCAGGTGCTCGTAGGCCCCGTCGCTCACCACCCACAGGTCGCGCTCGACCGCCACCGCGGCGATCGCCTCGAGCTGCTCGCGCGTGAACACCACGCCGGTGGGGTTGTTGGGCGAGTTGATGTAGATCCCGCGCGTCTCGGGGCGCAGCGCGGCGCGGATCCGGGCTCCGAGATCGGCGGCGGAGATCGTCCCGTCGGCGAGCCCGAGGTAGACCGGCAGCGTACGGCAGCGCGCGCCGTGGGCCATCGCCACCAGCTTGGGGATCGCCATCCAGTGCGGCGAGAACACCAGGATCTCGTCGCCGGGCGAGAGCAGGGCCTGGAACGCCATCCACAGCGCGTGCGTGCCGCCGCTGGTGAGCGTGACGTCGTCCGGGTGGCACTCGAGGCCGTTCTCGCGCCGCAGCTTCTCGATCAGCACCTGGCGCAGCGCCGGCGTGCCGCGCACCTCCGGGTAGTGGGTCTCGCCGGCGCGGGCCGCGGCGGCCAGCGCCTCGACGATGTGCGCCGGAGTGTCGAAGTCGGGCTCGCCGCGCTCGAGGTGGAGCACGCGCTCGCCGGCCTGCTCGCGGGCGCGCGCCGCCTGGATCACCTGCACCAGCTCGGAGGTGAGCGTGAACAGCGGGCGATCGGCGGGCAGTCGGGTCATGGCGGGGCTCCTCGGCGGTCGTCGGTGAGGCGGCAGGCCCACTCTAGCACGCGGCCCGCGCGCTCAGCGCAGGAACCACGTGCGGTCGTGGAGGCCGAGCAGCAGCAGCGCCGCGGCGGCCAGCACCGGCACCAGGTGCCATGGCGGGCGGCGCAGCGGTCGCGCCAGCAGCGCGCCGAGCGCGGCGCCGATCAGGCCGTGGATCAGGAACCCGTACCAGCGCAACGCCGGCTCGCCCGGGTCCACCGTCCAGCTCCAGGCGTCGAGCCGCGGCGCGTAGATCGGCAGCCACGGCACCACCCCCAGCGCCGACAGGGTGTACATCACGATCCCGCCCACCGAGGCGCCCCAGAACAGGCTCGGCCGCCTCACAGGCCGCGCACGTTGTTCACGATGTGGCCGATGAAGTAGTTCCACCAGGTCACCACCAGCAGCAGCGTGGTGACCGAGCGGCGCCCGGCGCGCTCGCCGGGGTCGCGCCACACCGCCCAGTAGGCCGGCAGCAGCGCGAGCCCGATCGCCCCCGCGTGCTCCTTGAGCTCGAACAGCCCGGTCGCCCATGGCGCGTGCGCGTCCAGGTAGTCGAGGCGCGCGTGGATCCGGAACGGGACGTAGATCAGCGCCCCGAGGCCGGCGGTGAACGCGAACAGCACGATCACCGCGACCACGTAGCGGCGCGCGTGCACCGCACGCAGCGAGCGCCACCACGCCGATTCGGCCGGCGGGGCCGGCCACCACAGCGCGATCGCCTGATGCGTGATCGCGCCGGCGAGCAGCACGCCGGAGAGTCCGTGCACCAGCAGCAGCAGCACCGTCACGCGCTTCTCCTCGTTCTGCAATGCCCGTTGCAACGTGCGTTCCGCACGCGGCACACCGATTGCGAGACGTCCTGTGTCCCCACGACACCCCCGCACCGAGGAGGCTTCCGCCGTGTCCAATTTCGATCTGCGCGACATCTCCGATCGGCTCACGCGGTCACGGGATACCGAGGCTGTGGTGTTCGAGTTCCTCGGCTATCTCCAGTCCATCCGCAGCGATTGCCGGGCCTCGTTGTCGTTCTACGAGGTCAGCCAGGATGCCCTGGTGAACCTCTACGAGCGACAGGGCAACCGCCTGGTGCGGCGTGACATCGTGCTGGCCGTCGACCAGCTCCCCGCACGGCTCGTGCGAAAGTTCTTTCATCCCAGTGCATTTTTCAATCAGACCGACCGCCGGGCGCTGTTCTCCCACCTGTACGGCGGCTCGCCCAGCTACGTTCCGGATCCGCTCGAGATGCGGGCGCTGGCCCCGCTCACCTCGGCACGCAGCTGGCAATCGTGTGTCTGCGTCCCGCTCGCCGACCACGAGGACGTGCTGGCGATGCTGCTGATGGTCAGCGATCGGCGCAACGCGTTCGGGAGCCGGGAGGTCGGCGAGATCATCCCGGTGAAGAGCATCGCGGCGCTGGCGTTGTCCCAGCACCTCTACCGCAGCGGCCGCGAGCGCCAGGCCGCCCCGCCGCCGGCCGCGCCGGTGAACCAGGTCCCGGCGGCGGCGTCCGAGTTCCAGCAGCGCCTGCAGCGGCTCACCCAGCACGCCCAGGAGCTGGAGGCGGACAACCGCAACAAGACCCTCCAGCTCGAGGCGCTGGCGATCGAGATCGGCCAGCTCGACCAGAGCTCCTCCGGCGCCCGCCAGGAGCTGGAGCGCGTGAAGGGCACGTTGCACGCGCTCGAGGAGCAGTCGGAGGCGGCCACCGCCCACCTCACCGAGGCCTACTCGCAGCTCAACTCGGCGCAGTCGCAGATGGCCGAGCTGCAGCGCACCATGGGCTTCCTGCGCGACGCCTGCCAGATGCTGGGCGAGGAGCACGATCCGACCCGGCTGCCGACCCTGATCACCAGCTGGTTCTCGGAGACCTTCGGCGTCGAGCGCTGCTCGCTGATGCTCTACGACCCCGACAAGGAGGCGCTCCAGATCGCCGCGCAGTGCGGCATCGAGCCCGAGCTCGCCGGGCGCGTGAAGGTGAGGATCGGGCAGGGGATCGCCGGATGGGTGGCGCACAACCGCCGGCCGCTGCTGGTGCGGGCGCGGGAGGACGCCGAGACCGTCCAGCCCACCGGGCGCGAGGCCTACAACTCGGACTCGTTCATCAGCGCGCCGCTGGTCTACAACAACCGGCTGGTGGGCGTGCTCAACCTGAGCAACAAGCCGGCGGGCGAGCCGTTCGACGACGCCGACCTGGACCGCGCGACGATCGCCTCGGCGATCATGGCGACGGTGCTCTCCGGACCCGAGGCGGCGCGGCGCCTGGAGGCATGGCGGTAGCGACGCTCGGGGAAGAGCGAGGGCCCGGGGGACACCCGGGCCTTCGTCGTTTCAGGAGCGAGGGTCGTGGTCGCGCGGTCGCCGGCGCGAGGTCCGCGTCGGGGCTACTGCGACCGCTTGCAGATCACGATCGCGTCGAGCCGCGTGAGCGTCACGTGGCCGGCCATCGGGCCCGGGCTGGTGGCGTGGGTCCCGGCCGTGACCGTGGCGCGCATCTGGCGGTGACCGAACAGGGCGCGGATGCGCGCGTCGCCGTCCACCGTCGCGTTCACCGTGTCGGCCACCCCGGGCGCGAGGGTCAGGGTCTGGTCGAGCACCGGCGGGGTGGTGAGCGGATCGGTGCCCTCCTCGGCCAGATAGACGCGGACCGTCACCGTGCCGCTGCCGGTCGAGTCGGTGGCGATCGCCCCCAGATCGAGGCTCACGGATTCGATGCCGGCGACGTCGGAGAGGCCTTCGAACATGCTGATCGGCTTGTTGTCCACCACCGCCACCGTGGCGTCCAGGCCGGGGACGGCCGCGACCGGGAAGGTGCGCTCGCCCGCGTCCAGGTAGCTGAGCACGTCCACGTTCAGGATCAGCCGGCGGTCGCCGCAGCCGCACAGCAGTGCGGCGGCGATCGCGGCGGCTGGAACCAGGGAGCGGATGCGCACGGGGTCCTCCTCGCCTAGCGGTAGAGCGCCAACCCGGCGCCGAGCTCGACGCTGCGCTCGTGGGTGACGTTGCGGCTGTTCGAGGCCAGCGCCAGGTCCACGCCCAGGAACCCGAAGCGCACGCCGGTGCCGCAGCCGAACTGGGGATGGCCCTCGCCGTCGATGCCGGCGCCGGCGCGCAGCGCGAGGTTGCGCAGCCAGATCTCCGCGCCCAGGTGCCCCTGGGTGCTGTTCACGCCGCGCACCACGTCGCCTGCGACCAGCCAGCCCCCGAGCTGGACCGCCGCGTTGGCGGTGAGCGTGAGCGGGACCTCGCTGGTGTAGGGCACGTCCGAGCGCAGTACCTGGCGCACGTACTGGCCGGTGGCGCTGTCGCGCTGGGCGACGCTCTCCTCGACCCGCCAGTCGATGCGGGTGGCGATGTCGTTGACCCCGAGCCCGACCTCGGTGGGGCCCAGCAGCCACACCGCGCCCAGGTCGAGGCCGCGGCCCATGCGCCCGCCGTCCGGCGTCGCGGTCCGATAGTAGGCGCTGTAGTGGAGGTCCACCGGGTTGTTGAACAGCACGCTGTCGGTGGTGAACGCGGCGACGTTGTCGGCCGCGCCGTAGGCCATGCCGCGCAGGACCTTCATGCGCACGCCGCCGTAGATGCCCATGCTGCCCGGCGCACGCGCCTTGCCGCGCTGGATCAGCGGCAGCGCCGCGCCCAGGTGCACGCCGAGCGCCGCCTGCCCGCGCGCGTTGTCGAACAGCGCGTACTCGGTGTTGGGCACGAACGCCTGGCCGTCGCGCAGGGCGCCGCGCAGCGCGTCGTTGAGCGAGAGGTCGTTCTGGTACTCGATCAGCGGCGCGACGCCGGCGAAGAATCCGTGCAGGCCGAAGCTCATGGCCGGACCGTTCGAGATCCCGCCGGAGCGGCTGTCGTCCTCGGGGAACACCTTCGCGACGTCGCCGAGGTCCACCGCCAGCCGGTCGCGCGCGATCGAGATCACGATGTCGCTGGCGGGAGTGTTCTCGCCGCCGATCCGCAGGTTCCAGGGCGGGTTGTAGAGCAGGTCGGCGAGGCGGAAGACGTTGAAGTCGGGGTTGCTGCTGTCGAAGGTGGGCGGATCGGCGATCACTGGGATCAGGCCCAGCGGCAGCGGGATGTTGACGTTCTTCGAGGCGGTCGGCACCGCGCGATAGGCAACGTTTGCCGCCTCGCCGGCGGGCCCGCCGCCCAGAACCACGCCACCCATGCCCATGCGTCTTGCGTCGAAGCTCTGGGCGCCGGCCATGCCGCCGGTGACGGCGAGCGCCAGGAAGGCTGCGGCGAAGATCTTGATGCGCATGGGCTTGGTGCTCTCCGGGTCGGTGAGCGGGCAGGACGCACGATGGCGCCACGTGACGGAACCGCGAGGATCTCCGCAAGGAGCGGGCCAGCTCCGCCCCCTCGGAGCTACGTCGCCTCGATGCGCTCCCGGAACTCGGACAGGGCCTGGCGGTGGGCGGCGAAGGCGATGCTCCGGGGCAGCGTCGTCAGCGGGAAGAAGCGGGCGGCGATGGCGTCGTCCCCGGGGACCAGGCGGCCGCCGGTGCGGCGGGCGGTGTAGAGGATGAGCACCGCGCGGGCCCGCGGATCGTCGAGGCCGGCGTAGACGCCGAACAGGCCGGTGAGCCGGGCGCGCAGGCCGGTCTCCTCTCGCAGCTCGCGCACCGCGCATCGTGTCGGGGTCTCGCCGTACTCCATGAAGCCGGCGGGCAGGCACCAGGCACCGGCGCGCGGCTCGTAGCGGCGCTTCACCATCAGCACCGCGCCCTCGTGCACCAGGATCACGCCCGCGGCCGGAACGGGATTGCGGTAGAAGATCCATCCGCAGACCGGACAGGTGGGCCGCGGAGATCCGTGATCGTCGCGGCGCTCCAGGCGGGCGCCGCA
>WNFL01074994.1_pt1 | contig 15669 bp, 10 predicted proteins | sample 5400361 | NCBI WGS metagenome assembly WNFL01 (sample SAMN13153351, study PRJNA577476) | soil metagenome | isolation source: 40 cm soil on Douglas fir-dominated hillslope | place: USA:California | collected 2013-09-17
AGGCCGCCTGCAGCGCCGCCTGGTAGTGCTTGGGCAGCTCGGCGAACTTCTTCTCGTTGACCAGCACGTGCAGCATCGGGCCGCCCTCCCAGAAGCCGGGGGTGTAGTAGTACGGCGCCACCTTGTTGAAGCCGAGCTTCTCGTCGTCATAGGGGCCAACCCACTCCGCGGCGTCGACCGTGCCTTTTTCGAGCGCGGGGTAGATGTCGGGCGCGGCCAGCTGCTGCGGCACGACGCCGAGCTTGGCCAGAATGACGCCGGCAAAACCGCCGATGCGCATCTTCAGGCCCTTCAAGTCGGCGACCGACTTGATTTCCTTCCGGTACCAGCCGCCCATCTGGCAGTTGGTGTTGCCGGCGAGAAGGGAAATACAGCCGTATTCCTTGTACAGCGGGGCCATCGCTTCCGCGCCGCCGCCGAACAGCCACCAGGCCGCCTGCTGGCGCGTGTTGCCGCCGAAGCAGATGGCGGTGCCGAACGCGAACGCCGGGTCCTTACCAAAGTAGTAATACGGCGCGGTGTGGCCGCCCTCCACGGTGCCCGCCTGCACGGCGTCGCGATCTCGCCCGCCGCAAATGCGCGGATGGTGAACTTCCCGTCGGTGATCTCGCCCACGCGCTTCGCCACCAGCTCCGCGCCGCCATAGAGGGTGTCCAGGCTCTTGGGCCAGCTCGTCGCCATGCGCCAGGTGATGGTCGGCTGCGATTGCGCGATCGCCGGCGCGGCGACGGCGCCGGCGGCGAGACCCGCGGCCGCCTTCTTCAGAAATGCTCTGCGTTTCATCCTGCCCCCTCTCGATTTTGGAGCGGCGATTGTACGACTAATGACGGGCTAGTTGAGCCTGGCGCAGAGCGCCGAGAGCTCCACCACGCGCACTCGCACCTCGTCCATGTCGGGCGCCTCGGGCTCGCGCTCGGCGTAGTCGGAGAGGTCCTTCAGCGCGGCGCGATAGCACTCGAGCCGCTGGTAGACGATGCCACGGTCGCGCAGCTCCGCGCTCGCCTCCGGCGCGAGCACCAGCATGCGGTTCAGCACGTCGAGCATGCGCTGCGGCTCGTCGGCTTCGCGATAGATGCCCTTCAGGTTCCTCAGCACGCGCGCCAGGATCTGCCGCTTGCTCGCCGGCTCGAGGAATTGCTCGAGCGGCAGCTCGCCCACCGGCACGCCGTCGGCGGCGCCCGACGGGATGACGCGCCGCAGGCGATCGCGCAGCTCGTCCTCGGATTGCGGCGCGCCGCCGCAGAACGGATCGAGGACCAGGGTGCCGCGCCGCAGCTTCAGGCGCACCATGAAATGTCCCGGGAACGACACGCCTTCGAGCGGCAGGTCGATGCGCCGGCCGAGCTCCATGTAGAGCACCGCGAGCGTGATCGGGATGCCGGTCTTGCGATCGATGACGTCGTTCAGGTAGCTGTTGCGGGGGTCGTAGTAATCCTCGACGTTGCCGCTGAATCCCATCTCGCCGAAAAGGAATTCGTTCAGCGCCACGACGCGCTCTTCCGCGCCGCCGGCGGCGGGCAGCCTCGGCCGCAGGCGCGCCGCCATGCGTTCGATCGCGCCGAGATAGTCCTCGACCTCCAGCGCGGGATAGGCATCCTGCGCGATCATCAGGCAGGCGCGCGCGAGATCGATTCGCGCGTCGGCCTGCCTGACCGCGAGCTCGAAGGCCTCGAGCGCCGTCACCATCAGCTCGCCGCGCGGCGCGAGAAGTCGCGCGGCCGGAAGCCGAACGCGAGCAGGCAGCCGCCGTAGGCGGCGCCGCCGAGCGCGACCAGGCCGAGCACCGCCGGGATCTTGAGCTGCCAGGACGCATGCAGCCACCAGGCGGCTTCGCCCATCGTCGAGAAGAGCACGACCGCCATGAAGCCGACCGAGGCCGCCACCTTGAGGAGGAAGATCGGCCATCCGGGTTGCGGTGTGTAGATCTTTTGCTTTTTCAGGAGGTGATACAAAAGCGCGGCATTGAGACAGGCCCCGAGGCCGATCGCCAGCGCGAGCCCGGCGTGCTTGAACGGAACGATAAAGGCGAAGTTCATGGCCTGGGTGGCGATGAGGGTCACGATGCCGATCTTTACCGGAGTGGTGACGTTCTGTCGCGCATAAAAGCCCGGTGCGAGGATCTTCACGAGAATCATGCCGATCAGGCCGATGCTGTAGGCGACCAGCGCCCGGCAGGTCATCCAGGCGTCGTCGGCGCCGAAGCGCCCGTACTGGAAGAGGCTCGCGACCAGCGGCAGCGAGATGACCGCCAGCGCCGCGGCGGCCGGCAGCGCGAGGAGGAAGGTGAGGCGCAGCCCCCAGTCGAGCAGGCGCGCGTACTCCTCGCGGTTGGAGTCGGCATGGTATTTCGACAGGCTGGGCAGGAGGATGGTGCCGAGCGCGACGCCCAGCATTCCCGCCGGCAGCTCCATCAGCCGGTCGGCGTAGTACAGCCACGAGACGCTGCCCGTCGGCAGGAAGGAGGCGAAGATGGTGTTGATCAGCAGCGAAACCTGCGCCACCGAGACGCCGAAGGTCGCCGGCGCCATGATCTTCAGCACGCGCCGCACGCCGGGATGCTTGAGGTCCAGGCGCCAGCGCGGCAACAGGCCCAGCCGGACGAGGAACGGCACCTGGAAGGCGAGCTGCGCAATGCCACCCGCGAACACGCCCCACGCAAGCGCCACCACCGGCGGATCGAAATGGTCGGCGAAGACCAGCGCGGCGACGATGAAGCAGACGTTGAGCAGCGCCGGCGTGATCGCCGGTACCGAGAAGCGGTTCCAGGTGTTGAAGATGCCCGCGGCAAGCGCCACCAGCGAGATGAAGGCGATGTACGGAAAGCAGATGCGCAGCATCAGCACCGTCAGCTCGAACTTGCGCGGATCGGCGGCGAAGCCGGGCGCGGAGAGGTAGACGATGAGCGGCGACACCGCCACGCCCGCGGCCGCGGTGACGGCGAGCGCGACGAAGAGCACCGTCGCGACGCCGTCGATCAGGACGCGCGTCTCCTCCGGGGTGCTGCGGTTCTTGTGCTCGGCGAGCACCGGCACGAAGGCCTGCGAGAACGCGCCCTCGGCGAACAGGCGCCGCAGCAGGTTGGGGATGCGGAAGGCGACGAAGAACGCGTCGGTATAGAGGCCGGCGCCGAAAGCGCGGGCGATGACGAAGTCGCGCGCGTAGCCGAGGATGCGGCTGACGAACGTCAGGCCGCTGACCGTGACCAGGGCACGCAGAAGGTTCATGCTAAAATTCGCGCCCTTTTCAAGTCCGGATATCCATGGCGAACATCAAGTCAGTCCGCAAGCGCGCCAAGCAAGCCGTCGTGCGCCGCGGCCACAACCTCGGACTGCGCACCACGGTGCGCAGCGCGATCAAGAACGTGAAGAAGGCGGTGGCCGCCGGCAACAAGGACGCCGCCGCCAAGGTGCTGCGCGAGTCGCAGGCCGCCATCGACCGCGTGGTCGCCAAGGGCGTCATGCACCGCAACGCCGCCGACCGGCACAAGAGCCGGCTCGCTCACGCCGTCAAGGCGATGCAGTAGAGCGGCATCGGGCCTCTCCCCTTACGCGGTATCGCCCAGCCGCTGGAGCTGCGCGAGCTTGGTGCGCTCGGGCACGCGCCCGTCGCGCACCTGCAGCTCGTTGTCCTTGGCGAACGAGAGCAGGAAGCGGTACGCCATGGGCTCGACCTCCTCGAGGCGCACGTCGACCACGACGCAGCGCACGCCGTTGGCGGTGATCGGGTGCACGAAGGGCGAGTACTGCATGCGGTGGTCGCCGCCGAACGCCGACATCACGCCGCACAGGCGCTCCGCCCAATCGCTCGGCCGAAACGGCTTGCCGTCGGCGGTCACACCCTGGATGACGAACTCGACGATGGCCGGGTCGGGCATGCGCGATTATAGGTAAAAGCGCCGATGGCCAAGCCCGCCTGCCGCATCCTGGTCATCAACGACGAGCACCTCGTGCTGCGCGAGTTCGTGAAGGGCCTGAACGCGGCGGCACGCGCGCTCGACAACCCGCTCGGCATCAGCTTCATCGGCGTCACCACCGCCAAGGAAGCGCTGGCGCTCATCGAGGCGGAAGGCAACCTCCAGGCGGTACTGGTCGACGACCGGCTCTATTCGCTTTCCAAGAACAATCATTCCTCGACCAAGAAGCACCTGCAGACCACGGCGCTCGAGCTGGTGCAGCGGATCACCCGGCTGCGGCCGGAGCTCGACGTCTACATCCTGATCGCGCAGGAGAAGGAGGACGACGTCGTCGACGCGCTGTTCGCCGAGGCGGTCGACGGCTATTTCTACCGCGAGGAGCGCGACTATCGCGGCATCTACCGCATCCTCAACGCGCAGATCCAGGAGCGGGCGAGGACGCCCTTCTACGACGCGCTGAAGAACTACGTCTGGATGGCGAAGGACCAGTGGCACACGCCCGGGCACTCCTCGGGCGAGTCGCTGCGCGGCAGCCCCTGGGTGAACGATTTCTACGACTTCATGGGCGAGCACGTCTTCGACGCCGACCTCTCGGTGTCGGTGCCGATGCTCGACTCGCTGATGGAGCCGAAGGGCGTGATCGCCGAGGCTCAGCAGATGGCGGCGAAAGCGTTCGGCGCGCGCCGTACTTTCTTCGCCACCAACGGCACCTCGACCGCCAACAAGGTCATCTTCCAGACCCTGCTCGCGCCGGGCGAGAAGCTGATCCTCGACCGCAACTGCCACAAGAGCGTGCACCACGGCGTGGTGCTCTCCGGCGCGCACCCGATCTATGTCGACTCGTCGCTGAACCGCAAGTACGGGCTGTACGGCCCGGTGCCGAAAAAGATCCTGCTGAAGGCGATCAGGAACCATCCCGACGCGCAGGCGCTGATCATCACCTCGTGCACCTACGACGGCCTGCGCTACGACCTGCCGCCGATCGTCGCGGCGGCGCATGCGCGCGGCATCAAGGTGATCATCGACGAGGCCTGGTACGGCTTCGCGCGCTTCCATCCCGAGTTCCGCCCCACCGCGCTCGAGGCGGGGGCGGACTACGCGACGCAATCGACGCACAAGGTGCTCTCCGCGTTCTCGCAGGCGTCGATGATTCACGTCAACGACCCCGACTTCAAGGAGCACCTGTTCCGCGAGAACTTCAACATGCACACCTCCACCAGCCCGCAGTACGGGCTGATCGCGAGCCTCGACGTCGGCCGCAAGCAGGCGGTGATGGAAGGCTACAAGCTGCTTTCCCGCACGCTCGAGCTCGCCAAGGAGATCCGGTCGCTGATCAACTCCACCAAGGTGTTCCGCGTCCTCGAGCTCGAGGACCTGCTGCCCGAGCAGGTGCGCCACGACGGCATCCGCCTCGACCCCACCAAGGTGACGATCGACATCTCGGGCTGCGGCTACACGGTCGACGATCTGCAGAAGGTGCTCTTCGAGCGCTTCAACATCCAGGTCGAGAAATCGACCTTCAACACGCTGACGCTGCTCCTCACCATCGGCACCACCCGCTCCAAGGCCTCGCGCCTGTACGACGCTCTCATGCGCATCGCACGCGAGGCGCGCGCGCCGCACCGGCTCGTGCAGACGCCGGAGATCCCTTCGTTCACGAAGCTGAAGTATCTGCCGCGCGACGCGTACTACTGCGGCGGGGAGCTCGTCCAGGTGCTCGACGAGCGCGAGCGCGTGAACCGCGCGCTCGCCGGACGCATCTGCGCCGACCAGATCGTGCCCTACCCGCCCGGCATCCCGGTGCTGGTGCCCGGGCAGCTCATCACCCGGCCGATCGCCGAGTACCTCGGCGGGCTGCTCCACTCACAGAAGCGCATGGAGATGCACGGCATCGTGCACGAGGGCTACCTGCCCTGCATCCGCGTGCTCAAGCCTGCGGAGGAGAAGGGTCTGACGGCGCTGAGGTGAGGATGGTCGACTCGCCGACGCGGCGCCGCTCGGGGCCGTGGCGCTCCATGTGGAAGGCGCATACGCCATCGGCGTTGCGCGCATGGAGCTTCGCGAACATCGCCGCTGAGCGCACGTAGTCGCCGCGGCGCATGGCCTCGTAGGCCTCGCGGTATTCCTGCAGCCAATCGGCGGCGAACCTGCCTTCGCGGAAGAGCTCGTAGAGCCGCACCGGCTGCTCGCGCCCGCGCACGCGCACGCTATCGACCTCGCGCAGCGTGGCGAGCTCGCCCTTGACGCGCTCGTAGGTGTACTCGCTGATGAGGATGCTGGTGCCGTAGGTCTTGTTCAGCGACTCGATGCGCGAGGCGAGGTTCACCGCGTCGCCGACCACGGTATAGTTGAAGCGCGTCGCCGAGCCCATGTTGCCGACGATCATGCTGCCGGTGTTGATGCCGACGCCGATGCCGATGGTCGGCAGCCCGGCCGGCTTCCATTTGACCTGCAGCTCGTCGAGCACGCGCTGCATGTCGAGCGCCGAGCGGCAGGCCTGCCCGGGGTGCTCGGTCTCCGCGACCGGCGCGCCGTACACCGCCATGATCGCGTCGCCGATGTACTTATCGAGCGAGCCCCGGTGCGCGAACACCCGCTCGGTCATGGCGGTGAAGTATTCGTTCATCAGCTTCACCAGCTCCTCGGGCTGCATCTTCTCCGACATCGCCGTGAAGCCGCGGATGTCCGAGAAGAGCACCGTCAGCTCCCGCTTCTCGCCGCCGAGGCGCAGCTTGCCGGCGTCGGCGACGAGGTCCTCGACCACCGCCGGCGGCACGTAGTGCTGGAAGGCGAGCTTGAGGTAGCGCTTCTCTGAGAAGGCGAAGAAGTAGCTCACCAGCGTCGCGCAGGCGAAGAGCAGGACAATCAGCAGCGACGGATAGACGACGTTCAGCCACAGCCCGGCGCTATTGAAGATATAGGTGGCGAATGCGACATAGCCGGCGAGGAGGACGGCCGCCAGCACGCCGCCGCCGAAGACGCCGAAGCGCGGCAAGAGCCACACGAGCAGCAGGCCGATGGCGAGCATCGTCGTCGCATCGACGAGAGCCATATAGTCCGGCCGCGCGATCACTTTGCCGTCGAGCAGGTTTTCGATCACATTGGCGCGCAATTCGATGCCGGGGGGCGCCCGATCCAGCGGGGTGGCGCGGATATCGCCTAGCGACGTCGCGGTGCCGCCGATGAGTACCACGCGGTCTCGCAACAGCGCGGGATCGGCCTTGCGATCGAGGATGTCGGCGACCGAAACACGCGGGAACGTCTCTCCTGCGCGGCCGCGGTAGCGCACGAGCAGCTGCCCCTGCATGTCGACCGGAAACTCGTTCCCCGCGATGGTGATGCTGACCACGCCCCAGTTGTCGAGCTTGAGGCCGAACTCCTTGTCGGCCTGAAACGCGCGCGCGACCTGCACGTCGAAGCTGGGGAAATAGCGATCGCCGTGCAGCATGACGAGTGGTACGCGCCGGTAGATGCCGTCGCTGTCCGCCAGCACGTTGATGTGGCCGGCGTAAGCCGCGCTCGCCTGGATCTCCGGAATGTTGGCCAGCACGCCGAACGCCTTGTACTTCGTCTCGCGGCCGCCCGCTTCCGCGATCGCCTGCGGTGAGATCGCCTTGAGCGCGGCCTGGACGCCGGCTTCGCCGAGGTAGCGCACTTCGCGCTGGTCGAGGAGGAACACGGTGCTGAGCACGGCGCGCTTGGTCGCGCCGAGCGATCGCGCGAGCTGGGCATCGGCCTTCGGCGATTCGCGTTCCGAGAAGAAGATATCGAAGGCGATCACCTTCGCACCCGCCTCGTCGAGGCGCTTTACGAGCTCGGAATGAACCGAGCGGTGCCAGGGCCAGCGGCCGACGCGCGCGAGGCTCTGCTCGTCGATCGCTGCAATAGTTACAAACTGCGGCCGCGAGAGCTCCAGCGCCCGCATGCGCATGTCGTAAGTCTTGAGCTCGAGCTGGTCGAGGAGAGGCACCTCGAAATCCATGAGAGCGGCGGCGAGAAATAACGCACAAACCGCGAGCGTGATGACGATTCCTAGCGATCGAGTGATGCGAGCCGGTGCTACAATGAACCACGCTCTTGCTCCGCGTTTTTTTTCGGTATTTGCGGTCATCGGAGTGGGTGCGATAAGGGGAGGAGGCGCCCTGTTGTCAGGCTATTCTAGGGAGAAATCCGCGGCCTCGCGCTGCACGCTCACCGCGTGCATGCTTTTCTTCCTCACCGGCATCGCCGCGGCGCAGCAGCCGGAAGTCCAGTTCCTGCGCAGCTGGCAGGCCGACAAGAGCGTTCCCTTCGCCGAACTCAGCGGCCTCGCGGTCAGGTCCGACGGCACAGTCTTGTTCGTCGAGCGCGAGCGCGGCGCGCTGTGGCGCATCGCCGGCGATGCCATCACGTCGATCGAGCTCGCGGGCAAGGACCGCCCGTTCGAGGCGAAGAAGCTCGGCGGGGTCGCCTGGCTCGGCGAAGACCGATACGCGATCGTCAATACGCGCAACGACCTGCTCGCCATCGTCGACGGTCAAGGCAAGCTCGAGCAGGTCTTCGCCTCCAGCGGCAAAGGCGACGGCGAGCTCGACGACCCGCAAGGCATTACCTTCTCGCCGCAGAAGCGTCTCTACGTCGCCGACCAGGGCAATAACCGCGTCGTCGTCCTCTCGGAACACGGCGTGTTCCTGCATTCGATCGGCCTGGGCAAGGACCCGGCGATCGCGCTCGCCAAGCCCGCGCAGGTCGCGGTCGACGGCTGGGAGCGCGTCTACGTGCTCGAGCCGAGCGGCTCGGGCCGCGTCTCCATCTACGACCGGACCGGCCGCCCGATCAAGCGGCTGACGCCGGAAACCACCGCCATGCAGGACGCGCGCTGGCGCGCCCTCACCGTCGATCTCGCCGGGCGGGTGTTCGTCGCCGACGAACGCAACAAGAACATCGCCGAGATCGACTGGGAGAAAGGCCGCGTCGTGCGCCGCTTCGGCAGCCCCGGCCAGGGCCGAGGGCAGTTCGCGGAGATCGCGGCGCTCGCGATCTCCGGGCGGGACCTGGTCGTCGCCGACATCGGCAACCGCAAGATCGAATTCTTCCGCGTGCCCGAGGGCGCGCCGGCCACGGCGGCCGTGGAGGTGGAGCGCCTGCCGAGCGCGCGGCGTACCTCCGCAGCGACGGTGGATTGCGAGCGCGTCTACGCGTTCCTGGGCGGCGATCTGCTCTGCCTCGACCGCGAGAAGAACCGGGTCGCGCTGCTCGACGCCTCGGGCGCGCTCAAGTCGGCGTTCCCCGGCAAGCTCGAGCGGCCGCGCCGCGCCGCGTTCGACGCGAAGGACATCGCCATCGCCGACGGCGACACGGTGAAGATCTTCGCCCACGACGGGACACAGAAGTTCGCCGTCGGCCGCGGCGGCTCGCGCGATGGCGAGTTCTCCGACATCGGCGGCCTGTATCTCGCCGACTACCTCTATGTCGCCGACACCGGCAACCACCGCGTGCAGATCTTCACTCGCGACGGCATCCTCGTGAACAAGATCGTCGATGCGGCGGACGCGAAGCAGCGGCGCATCGCCCGGCCGGTCGCGGTGGTGACCGACGCCGCGCACAATATCTACGTCGCCGACGGCGAGACCAACACCATCCAGGTGTACGCGCCGAGCCGCGAATGGCGCGAGACCCTGGGCGCCACGCGCGGCTACGAAGCGATCCACGGCATGGCGGTGGACAGCGACAACCGCGTCTACGTGCTCGCCTCCACAGACCGCGCGAAGCAGCTGGTCGACGTCTACCGCGGCAACGAGCTCGACTTCTCCTTCGCCGCCTACCGCGCACCCAAGATCGAGGCAACGCGCGAAGCGACGCTCTCCATTCCGCTCGCCGGACTCGACATTGCGCTGCACGACGCCGGCCGCAAGCAGCTGGCGATCTATCACTACCTGCAGTCGCCGCAGCGCTTGGGCGGGGTCGAAGTGCGGGGCGGGCCGGCCAAAGTGCGCGTCGCGTGGCGCAAGTCGCCCGAGCGCTTCGTCGGCGCCTACCGCGTCTACGCCGCGGCCGACAAGGACGGCCCGTACGCGCGCCTGGTCGAGACCAAGGAGAGCGAGGCGAGCTTCGATGTCGATCCGGCGAAGCCGCTCACGCACTACCGCGTCGCCGCGCAGAGCAGGCTCGATGTCGAGGGAGATCCCTCGGCAGCGGTCGAGGACCTCTTCCGCGCCGCCTACCGGCTGTACGAAGGCGGCAAGCTCGACGCCGCACTGGAGGGATTCGAGCGCGCCACGAAGGGCGCACCGGACCATCCGCCGCATATCGAATACCTCGGCCGCACCCTGCTCGCGCTCGGCCGCAACGAGGCGGCACTGGCGCAGTTCCAGGATCTCGCGCGCCGTCCCGGGCTCGAGACGCTCGGGCGCCGGCTCGAAGCGCGTGCGCTCGCGGCGAGCGGCGACGTCCTGGGCGCACGTGCCGTCGTGGAGCGCGCGGTCGCAGCCGGCCATACCGACGGCGCGACCTACGAGTTGTGCGCCGACCTGAGCCTCAGGCTCTCGGATGCCGCGGGCGCGGTGAGATGCGCCGATACCGCGCTCGAGCGGGAGCCGAAAAATGCGCAGGCGCGCGCCATGCGCGGCGAGGCGCTGGTGCGCCTGGGAACGGTGGACAAGGGAATCGCGGAGCTCGACGCCGCGACCGCGGCCAGTCCGGGCGACGCGGAGCTGTGGCGCCGCAGCGCGCGAGTGCAGCAAGGCCTCGGCCGCAATGCGGACGCGCTCGCCCGCTATGCGCGCGTGCTCGAGATCGCGCCGCGCGACCCGGAGGCGCTGCTTGCCAGCGCCAACATCCACCTCGCGCTCGGCGAGCTCGACCAGGCGCGCACCATCGCGCTTTCGCTGGTCGGCAACCCGACACAGGAAGCGCGCGGCCAGTACATCCTCGGCCGCATCGCGCTCAAGCAGGAGAAGGCCGACGAGGCGGTGATCGCCTTCGCCCGCGCCACCAAGCTCGACGCCAAGCAGGGCACGGGCTGGGCGGGACTGGCCGAGGCCTACCTTGCGCTGAAGGACGAAACGAAGGCGCGCGACGCGCTGACCCACGCAGCCGCGCTGCCCGACGCCCCGCTCGCGGTGTATCGCCAGCTCGCCGATCTCGAGACGCGCGCCGGCCGCCACGCCGCGGCGTTTTCCTCTCTCGAGCGCGCGGTGGCGCTCGCGCCGGCGGACTTCGAGCTGCGGCTCCTGCAGGCGCGCTCGGCCGCGGCGCTGGAGCGCTGGCACGACAGCGGCAACGCCGCGCGCGAGGCGCAGCGCCTGGAGCCGAAGAGCATCGACGCGCTGCTCCTCGGCGCCGACGCGGCGTACCGGCAAGGCAAGAACGGCGAGGCGATCGAGGCGCTGAAGCGCGCGCTCGCGGTGCAGCCCGATTCCTACGACATCCACCTCAAGCTCGGCCGCAGCTTCGCCGACAACGGACTCTACGCCGACGCCCAGTCGCACCTCGAACGCGCCGCGCAGCTGAACGACCGCGCCGATGCGCCCATCCTGATGCTGGCGCAGATGCAGCTCACGCAGCGCTCCTATGACGCTGCCATCGCCTCGCTGACGCGCGCCGTGGCGCTGAACGGCAACGAGGCCAACAAGCGCGAGCTTAACGGCGCCTACGCCGCCAAGAAGCGCGCGCAAACCGGCAGCGGCGGCCGCATCGCCCTCGAGGACCTGCGCCTCGAGCGCGTCTTCGCCTCGGCGCACAAGCAGTACGCCACCGAGCCGCTCGGGCGGGTCAGGGTGAAGAACGACAGCGCCGAGGACTACAAGAACCTCAAGCTCTCCTTCTTCATCAAGGAGTACATGGACTTCCCGGTGACCAAGGAGATCGCGGAGCTCAAGGCCAAGAGCTCGGTCGAGCTGACGCTCAACGCCACCTTCAACAACAAGGTGCTGGGCATCGACGAGGACACTCGTGTGCTGGTGGTCGCGACGCTCGCCATGGCGGACGCACGCGACGGCTCGCAGGAGGTGACGCAGGCGATGACGTTCTACGGCAAGAACGCCATCGTCTGGACGAACTCTGAGATGATCGGCTCCTTCGTCACGCCGCGCGACGACGCGTTGCGCGACTTCGTGCGCGAGGCGGCGAACAAGTACGGCGCCCCGGCGCAAAGCGTGCTCAACCGCCCGCTCACCCAGGCGGCGACGGTGTACAACACCCTGAGCGCGCTCGGCCTGCGCTACCAGCCCGACCCCAACACGCCGTATTCGCGGCTCGCGGCCGACCAGGTCGACTACGTGCAGTTCCCGCGCGAGACGCTGCGCCTGAAGAGCGGCGACTGCGACGACCTCTCGGTGCTGCTCGCCGCCGCCTACGAGAACCTCGGCATCGAGTCGGCGCTGATCGAGGTGCCGGGGCATCTCTTCCTCATGTTCCGCACGGGCGTGAAGGAAGCCGATCGCGGCCTGATCAGCCTGCAGGACGAGCTCCTCGTGCTGCGCGACGGCGAAGTCTGGATCCCGGTCGAGGCGACGCTCATCTCCACCTCCTTCACCGAGGCCTGGGCGGAGGGCGCGCGCAAGTACCAGGAGGCGGCGAAGGCGAAGCAGGTGAAAGTCGTGTCGCTGCACCAGGCCTGGGAGCGCTACCCGCCGGCGACGCTCGCGCCGGGCAGCGTCGCGGTCAAGGTGCCGACCGGCGAGCGCGTCACGCGCCTCATCGAGCGCGAGCACAACCTGCTGCTGGCGCGGCGCCTCGAGCGCGAGGTGATGCCCTACCGCAAGGCGCTCGCCGCCAATCCCAAGGACAGCGAGGCGCGGCTGCAGATCGGCACGATCTACGCCCGCAACGGCATCGACGACGTCGCGCAGCGCGAGTTCGAAGCCATTCTCGAGCAGGACCCGCGCCACGTCTCGGCGCTGAACAACCGCGGCAACCTCTATTTCAGCCGCGGCGATTTCGAGCGCGCTCTGGATGCCTACCGCAGCGCGGAGGAGATCGACCCGAAGGACGCCGGCATCCGGCTCAACGCGGCGCTCGCCTACTACCGCTTGGGCAAGCTCGCCGAGGCGCGCGGCAAGTTCCGCGAGGCGACGCAGCTCAACACCGTCTATACGACGCAGTACGGCGGCTTCGCGAAGCTCTTGGGCAACTAGGAGGTCCACCATGAAAACAGCCACTCTTCTCTCCCCCGTCCTCGCGCTGCTGCTCTTCGCCGGGATGGCGCCCGAAGTCCCGGCGCAGAGCTCGGCCGGCGTAGTGAAAGACCTGCTCGGCAGCCTGTGGGGCCGCCTGCGCGCGGCCACGCCGCGCTCGAGCGCGTCTGCGCCGACGACCACCGTCACCGCCGGCCTGCGCGGCTCGGAAGCGACCGAATCGGAGCTGCGACCCTACTGGCGCGGCGATGCGGAAACCGCCTCGATGGGCGAGCGCAAGGAGCTCGAAGCGGCCCAGGCGCTCGCCGACGCCGGCAAATTCGCCGAGGCGGCGCGGTCGTTCGAGGCCTTCCAGACGCAGAACCCGAAGAGCGTGCTCTCCATCAACGCGGTCTTCGGCGCCGCGCTCGCGTACGCCGCCATGGGCGACAAGGCCAAGGCGAGCGCCGGCTTCGAGGACTTCATCAAGCGCGATCCGCAGCACCCCCTCGCCAAGGACGCCGAGCAGGCCTTGGCCGCTTTGCGCTAGCCCTGTAAGATTCCCAAGAACGGCGGCCGGTGCCGCCGTTTTTTATTTGGGAGGGGCTTTCATGTCCCACGTGATGAACACCTACGCCCGGCAGCCGGTCGCCTTCGTGCGCGGCGAAGGCGTCTGGCTGTGGGACGAGGCGGGCAAGAAGTACCTCGACGCCCTCGCCGGCATCGCCGTGAACACCCTCGGCTATGCGCATCCCCGGCTGGTGTCGGCGCTTACAAAAAGAATTCAAAGCGGCGTGATCCATACCTCGAACCTGTGGCGCATCCCCGACCAGGAAGCCGCCGCCGACCGCATCGCCGAGATCACCGGCCTCGACGAGGTGTTCTTCTGCAACTCCGGGCTCGAGGCGAACGAGGCGGCGATCAAGGTGGCGCGCAAGTACGGCCACGAGCGCGGCGTCGCCGAGCCGGCGATCGTGGTGATGGAGAAGGCCTTCCACGGCCGCTCGCTCGCGACCCTCTCCGCCACCGGCAGCCGCAAGGTGCAGGCGGGCTTCGAGCCGCTCGTCTCCACAACCGCAACGTCGTCGCCGTCATGGTCGAGCCGATCCAGGGCGAAGGCGGCATCAACGTCTCGCGCCTCGACTACCTGCGCGGCCTGCGGGAGATCTGCGAGCGCAAGCAGTGGCTCTTCATCTCGGACGAGGTGCAGTGCGGCCTCGGCCGCACCGGCAAGTGGTTCGTCTACCAGCACGCGGGCTTCATGCCCGACGTGGTGCCGCTCGCCAAGGGCCTGGGCTCGGGCGTGCCGGTGGGCGCCTGCGTGGTCGGCGGCCGCGCCAAGGGCATCTTCAAGCCCGGCAACCACGGCTCCACTTTCGGCGGCAATCCGCTCGCCATGACGGCGGTAGTGACCACCATCGACACCATGCGCGACGAGAAGCTGCTCGACAACGCCACGCGCGTCGGCGATCTACTCTTGTCTTCATTGAAAAATGAATTGAAGAATCAGGCGCACGAAGTGCGCGGCATGGGCATGATGATCGGCGTCGAGTTCGACCAGCCCTGCGGCGAGCTGGTGAAGCAGGCGCTCGACGCGGGCCTGGTCATCAACGTCACCGTCGACAAGGTGGTGCGCATCATGCCGCCGCTCGTCATGCGCGAGGCCGAGGCGCGCGAAGTGGTCAACCGGTTCGTCCCGATCGCCAAGGCCTTCCTGCACAAGCGCGCCGCGGCTTGAAGGCGGCCATGCGCCTGCGGCATTACCTGCAGTTCAAGGATTTCGCGCACGAGGAGTACGAGCACCTCTTCGCCCGCACCCGGTGGATAAAAGCGAAGTTCAAGCGCTACGAGCGCTACTGGCCGCTCGAGGACCGCACCCTCGCCATGATCTTCGAGAAGCCCTCGACGCGCACCCGCATGTCGTTCGAGGCCGGCATGCACCAGCTCGGCGGCGCGGCGATCTACCTCTTCACCCGCGACTCGCAGCTCGGCCGCGGCGAGCCCGTCGAGGACGCGGCGCAGGTCATCTCGCGCATGTGCGACGTGATCATGGTGCGCACCTTCGAGCAGGAGATCATCGCAAGGTTTGCAGGCAGCTCGCGCGTGCCGGTCATCAACGGCCTCACCAACGAGTACCATCCCTGCCAGATCCTCGCCGACGTGTACACCTACCTCGAGCACCGCGGCCCGATCCGCGGCAAGACCGTCGCCTGGATCGGCGACTCGAACAACGTCTGCAACACCTGGGTGCAGGCGGCGGAGATTTTCGATTTCAAGCTCCACGTCTCCACCCCGCCCGGATATGAGCTGGAAGAAAAAACAAAATATGTCGAGTCGTTCGCCGATCCGATGAAGGCCGCGCGCGCTGCCAGCCTGGTCACCACCGACGTCTGGACCTCGATGGGCTTCGAATCGGAGAACGAGGCGCGCAAGCGCGACTTCCAGGACTGGCAGGTCGACGCCGAGATGATGAGGGCGGCGGCGAAGGATGCGCTCTTCATGCACTGTCTGCCGGCCCACCGCGGCGAGGAAGTGGCGGCGGAAGTGATCGACGGCCCGCAATCGGTGGTCTGGGACGAGGCCGAGAACCGGCTGCACACGCAGAAGGCGCTGCTCGAGTTCCTGCTGCTGGGGAAGATCACGTGAAGGACTCCATCGGCA
>WNFL01010799.1_pt1 | contig 15668 bp, 17 predicted proteins | sample 5400361 | NCBI WGS metagenome assembly WNFL01 (sample SAMN13153351, study PRJNA577476) | soil metagenome | isolation source: 40 cm soil on Douglas fir-dominated hillslope | place: USA:California | collected 2013-09-17
TAATGCCAATAATATTATTAACATCTTTTGAAAGAACTTTAACTACATCTGATATAAAAGGGCGGGAAAATCTCATTCCAGCAACAACATTAAAAGTTGGACCATCTGCAAATTTTTTATTTAATTCTTTTTCTAATTCCATAGCCTGGTTTTGAGTAATCTGAATTAGCGGGGACATGCCAATTAACTTATATCTCCTTTTAAATTCTGCAATATTTTCTTTAGATGCATCTTTTCCTCCATATACATTTTTTAAATATTGAGGAACTTCTAAAAGAGTCCTAGGTGAACCATATGTCATAAGAATAACGCCTATTTTTTTATTATTTTTTTTTGTCTTTTTCACAGCTTTAAAAGTATAACACAAAAGCTTATAATGATTACGTATTAAATGAAAAAAATTGTTATTGGAACTCGCGGAAGTATTCTTTCATTAGTACAAACAAATATCGTAAAGGATCTTCTTCAAACGACCCTACCTAATACTGCAATTGAAATAGTTACTATTAAAACTTCCGGTGATAAGAATATGAAGCCTATTCCTTTGGATACTATTGGTAAAGGTTGGTTTACTAAAGAGATAGACAGAAAACTGATTGATGGTGAAATTGATATTGCAGTGCATAGTTTGAAAGATTTACTTGACACTTTGACTCCAGGGCTTAGAATTAGCGCAATTCCTGAAAAAGAAGATCCAAGAGAAGCTTTAGTTTCACGAAATGATATACCACTCCTAAAGCTTAAAAAAAAAGGAGTAATTGGGACAGATAGTATAAGACGAAAAATTCAAATATTAGATAAGAGAGATGATCTTATTGTTACTAGTGTCCGAGGAAATGTAAATCGTAGACTGGAGAGACTTGACTCGGGTGAATATGACGGACTAATTTTGGCAGTTGCTGGACTAAAACGCCTCAATCTTGAAAATAGAATTACTGAGTATTTTGAAGGAGAAGACTTTATCCCAGCTCCCGGACAAGGGGCATTAGCTGTAGTTAGTAGAGAAAGTAACAGGGCATTGAATAAAATACTATCTAAACTAAATCATCCTGAAAGTATTACTTTAATTACTGCTGAGCGTGAATTTTCAAAAGCAACGGGAGGGGGCTGCTCAATGCCGGTTGGAGCATATGCTAAATCTGATGGTAATACTCTAACTCTTTTCGGCATGATTGGTTCTGAGAATGCAAATTATATTGTTAAGGGTTCTATGTCGGGAAAACTTTCAGAACCTAAAGCAACAGCTCAAAAACTTGCAAAAAAACTCTTAAAACAAGCTTCTTGGTACAAAATATAAAAATATATGTTAGTTAGTAATTATATTGTCATTACACGTCCAAAAGCAGAAAGTGAAGAACTATCCAGACAAATTAAATCAGTTGGTCTACAGGTACTGTATTGCCCGAGCATAACAATATCAAATAATCTATCAGCCAAAGATTTAGAAAAGTATTTATCTAACATTTCACACTTTGACTGGATTATTTTTACAAGCAGCAATGGTGTTAAATTTTTTATTCAAGGCATTCAAAGGATAGGAAAAGGATTGCCTGATTTAAGAAATATTCAAATAGCTGCAATTGGAGAAAAAACAGCAGATACCGCAAAGAGATATGGATTATATGTTAATTTTATCCCATCAAAATCTACATCAAGTGACTTAGCTAATGAATTAAATATTACTAAAGGAAATAACATTCTTCTTCCTAGATCTGGTATTGGAAATCCGAATTTAAAAACTATATTTGAATCTAAAGGAGCAATTGTTACTGAAATGCCAGTTTATAAAACAAGATATTTGAAGACAGATATGATTAGATTTAAAAAAAAAATTGAAGCAAACAAAATACTTGGCATCACTTTTACAAGCCCCTCAACAGTGGAAGGATTTCTAAAAAATATCAAAGAATTCTCTGAATATAAAAGACTTTTTTCTATCCCTGCGATTTCTATTGGTCATACCACAACCGAAACACTCAAAAACTACCATTTTGAAAATATTTATACAGCAGATACACACACAACAGAAGGAATTGTAACTAAATTAAAAGAAATTGATCTATAATATACATATGCTTTGCCATAATTATATATTTTTATCCTGTAATCCTTCATTTCATCATTTGTCAAAACAAATACATGATGAATATACCGCAAAATTTCTTCATACCCTTCTAAATGAAAAAGAAGTTACTAGCTATACCTACGCTACGCTAGGATTAAAGCCAAATACAAATATTCTACTTTGGCTCCAAGGAGAATCTATAGATAGCATCCAAAGCCTTCTGAATAAATTAATGCATACGCGGTTAGGTGATTACTTAACAATAACCTATACTCTTTTTGGTATGACTCGCCAGACACAATATTCTCCACATGCAACAAAACATCTTGATACAGGTAGAAAAGGCGGGAAATACCTTATAATTTATCCATTCACTAAAAATAAAGATTGGTATATGTTAGATTTTGAGACAAGGAGGCAACTTATGGGTGGACATGTCTCTATAGGTAAAAGGCATGATAAGATAACGCAACAGTTATTATATTCTTACGGTATTGACGATAATGAGTTTATTGTTTCTTACGAGACAGATGACTTATCCGCTTTCCAGACATTAGTAATGGAGCTTAGGTCTGATAAAGTAAGGGAGTATACGCTCAAAGACACTCCAATTTTTACCTGTATATATAAGACTCCTCAAGAGTCAATAACTTTTCTATGAATTCAGCTTTTTTAGACGCATGTTTTAGTAAAAAAACCTCTCATACCCCCGTGTGGTATATGCGCCAAGCGGGAAGATACCTGCCTGAATACCGTAAGATAAAAGAAACACATAAAATCTTAGAAATAATCCGTGCGCCAGAACTCGCAGCAAAGGTTTCACTCCAACCCGTTGATGTATTAGGAGTTGATGCAGCAATCCTATTTGCTGATATTATGGTGCCACTTCTTGGAATTGGAGTGGATTTGGAAATAGTTGAAAACATAGGGCCTGTTATTAAAAACCCGTTTACATCTATCACAGATATAAAAAAATTGCGTAATCTAGAACCTACTAATGATATTCCATATCTTCTTGAAACCATCTCCATCCTAAAAGAAGAATTGAGGAATAAAGTTCCACTTATTGGATTCTCAGCCGCTCCTTTTACGCTTGCGAGTTATCTTATTGAGGGAAAACCAACAAGAGATTTTATTAAAACAAAATCTTTGATGTATTCAAATAAAGAAGCATGGGATTTACTTATGGGAAAATTGAGTGACCTAATAATTATTTACCTTAAATCCCAGATTGAATCTGGGGTCCAAGCAATTCAACTCTTTGATAGTTGGGTAGGAGCTCTGAGTGAAACAGATTATATACAGTACGTTTTGCCTTTTACAAAACGTATCTTTGAAAATCTCAACAACAGTTCTGTTCCCTTAATCCATTTTGGGACAAATACCGCAGGGTTATTAACCTCATTTGCATCCGTACCATGTAATGTCATTAGTATTGATTGGAGAATATCTATTCAGAAGGCATGGAAAGAGATTGGTTATAAAAAAGCCATACAGGGCAACTTAGACCCGGTTTTATTATTAAGTGATTTTTCTACTATTAAAAGACATGTTGATGAAATATTTGAATCATTACCTACAAGAGATGGGTATATATTTAATTTAGGCCACGGCGTCCTACCTACTACACCTGTTAAAAACTTAATCAAATTAACTGAATACGTACATAGTAAATATTAAAATATGCTTACGACAGCAATTATTACTTTTAGGGAATTTCTTGAAGCTTTTTTATTAATTGGAATATTTATTGGAATAGATAAAAAATTAAATCTTGAAAAGAAGAAAGAAATAATATCTGCGGCATGTATTGGTATATTTATTTCACTTATTTTACCTATGATAGTTTTCTTTTTATCAAATAATTTGAAGAATTCATTTACTGAAAAAAATGCTGATATTTTTGAGGGTTATTTTTTAACATTTTCCGGATTCTTTTTAGCATACGTTGTGTTTTCTCTTCATAAATCAATGAAAAATTTTAGAGATAAAACAATTACAAATGTGAGATCCAAAATGGAGCAACAAATTTTTGACATATCATTATTTTTTACTATTATATTTTTTATTGCTCGTGAAGGTTTTGAAGTGGCTCTTTTAACAGCCACAACATCTTTATTTTCATCATTTTGGCTAAACATGGTAGGACTTGCGCTTGGATTTGTATTATCTTCAATTGTAGGATTATCAACTGTTATTGCATTTATTAAATTCCCTATTAAAAAAGTCTTTCAGTTTACAGAGTACATAATTGTGATTATGGGCGCTGCTATGGCAATGAATGGGATAAGTATTTTGTCAAGAATATATATGAATATTTATTTGTATAAATATTTTCCACTACCACTTCAGTTTTTACCTAATGATTCTTCAATCCCAGGTCACCTTTTAAAAAACGTTTTGGGATTACAAAAAGATATGGGCTTTATACAAGTACTACTAATGGCTGCCTACATAATTATTGTATACATGATATTTTTAAAAAGAAACAAAATATTAACTTCATATAATTCATGAGAGATATAAAAATAGATACATCTTGGAAACATGCATTAGAAAATGAATTTACAAAACCCTATTGGGATTCCCTCACCGAAAGTATACGAAGTCAGTATGCCACAAAGACTGTATACCCACCCGCACGAAATATTTTTCGTGCTTTTGACTTATGTCCAATAGATAAAGTAAAAGTAGTAATAATTGGGCAGGATCCTTACCATGGTAAAGGCCAAGCCAATGGACTATCTTTTTCTGTAAATGAAGGCATAGATCTTCCCCCATCTTTAAAAAATATATATAAAGAAATTCATGATGACTTAGGAATTAATCCATATCCATCAGGAGATTTGTCCAGATGGGCGTCCCAAGGTGTACTCATGCTAAATAGCGTACTCACTGTCCTTGCGAATTCTCCGGCATCCCACAGTGGTGCTGGGTGGGAAAAATTTACTGATGCTGTGATTCAGGCATTGAATGCAAAAAGAAAACATATTGTCTATTTACTTTGGGGAAAATATGCAAAAGAAAAAGGAGCAGTTATAGATAGAAATCAAAATTTAGTGCTTACTTCCGGACATCCATCCCCTTATTCAGTCTCCCTGTTTTATGGTAATCATCATTTCAGTCGTTGTAATGAATATCTTACAGAACATGGTCTTACCCCCATCGACTGGCATTAGTATGAATTATTTTATTTTTAAGCGAGATTCCATGTACCTATTATATTTCTTTTCGTAAGCGCTGCTGTAGATGTAAGTAAAGTTACAGAATCAACAATGTAAGGTTCAAAGTTAATGGAGTTTGATAATTCCTTAACTTTTTGCAAAAAACTTTCTGTTGGTGGATTATTAAACCTTGCAAGAGTCATATTGCTAAAGAAATATTGTGAGTTAATATATTTTTTATCATCTGTTACTCCTACTTCTTTTAACTTTTGATCCAAATCAAGAACCATATTATCTAATTCAGGATCTGTTGTGCCAATAAGAGCGATATTGTTTGGAAATAGTAATAGACGATAGAAGTACACTTGAAATTTTTTATGTTGAGGTATTGCGAAAGCAAATACCTTTTTTGATTTTTTTATATCTTCCTGAGTAAAATGAGGTGGATCATTTATTACTCTGATATTTTTAATAGTCATATGCAGTGAGTCTGGAGGGTAATAAAAATAATCTGATGATAATTTTCGAAGTGGTTCAATCAAAGCGTTTTGCACATTTGTTATTAGATCATTATATGGAATATGAACGCTAGTTAAACATATACGACTATCTTCCGAATAGTTATCAATAGGCGATACTGTACTAAACCCAAGTGAATTACTTTTAATCTGATTTTCTAATTGATTTATTACATCTACTTGTCTTTTCTGGTGAGATTTCATATTAAGATTTTTCTAGCAAAGGATAATTTGCTTAATTTATACTTTCATCAATCCAGCTTAAAAACTCTTTATTGCCTTCAAACTGAATAAACCATACCATTGGAACTTCTTCAATTGAAGTTTTTTTTACATACTTGATAATTTCTCTCTTATGTTTCTCTGTTGTGAAAACTGAAATATTATAATAATTAATCTCTGTTACTTCACCTTTCCACCAAAAACGTGATGGGCCATTCTGAATTAGGCCACCTGCAACAAGTTTCTTTATGAGTAAAGAATCCAATATTTTATCAGCTTGTTCTTTGGTTTCAGCACTAATGTAAACTTGAAAGTATTTTGTCATACTCATAGAGTTATGGTACTATACTCGTTGACAAGATTCAATTACTCTTCTATACTTAACTTCTAAGTTAAGTATTATGAGAAAAATTCATATTCCAGTCCAACTAGATAATCTTTTTGACGCTCTCGCGAATGATCACAGACGGGATATTGTTTATGTTTTGGGCTTGCAACCTTATTCTATTAGTCAGTTAGCTTCTATGAGACACCTTTCTTTACCTGCAATTCATAAGCATATAAAAATACTTGAAAAAGCAGGACTAGTAATTCGCAAGAAAATAGGTAGAATAAATTTTCTTACTCTTAATAGAAAATCAATACTAGTTCTTCAGGAATGGTTAATGCAGTATCACCCTTATTGGGGTAGCAATGATGAGACTTTAGAAAACTATCTTAGACATTTACAAAATGAGAAAACTACCCTCCTTCGTCCGCTCAAGCGGACTTCGGCGGGCAAAGAAGGAGGTGAGAAATAATGAAGAAATTTGTTTTTGTTTTATACGGCAAAGTAAGAGCTGAGGACATGAGTAAAGAAGAAATGAAAGCCTCAATGGATAAATGGATGGCGTGGTTTGGTACTTTTAAAGAAAATATTGTTGACGGAGGTAATCCATTTGCTCCTGATGCAAAATCTGTTACTGCAAAAGGAATTGAAGCAATTCCTGCAGATAGGTGGCCTGCTAAAGGCTACACCATCATTAATGCAAAAGACATGGATGAAGCAACAAAAATTGCTAAAGCATGCCCTGCACTTGAAGATGATAGTGAAGGAGCTGTACGTGTCTACGAAGCAATGCCAATGTAAAGATATTGTTTACAAAGAGGTATCTCCATCTTGGGGCTGCCTCTTTTTCGTGGATAAGGCTCACTTATGTCAAGCCGTTATATATTTGAATCTGTGTTTGGTTTTTAAAGCAATATCTAGTAAAATGAATGTGCATTGCGGAGTCGTATAATGGTAGTACGCATCCCTCTGGAGGATGTTATCTTGGTCCGAATCCAAGCTCCGCAGCAAATAAATTTTGTAAAAATTTATTATGAAGAAAAAAAAGAAGCTCATTATTTTTCTTGGGATATCATTAGTTACATGGATTTTTATCATTTCTCCGATTACACAAATAAGCTATTGGTATAGACCAATACTTTTTGGAACTGTTCAGCCTGGTTTAATGCAGATCCTTTTTCCTTATTTTGTTTTGATTGCATTAGGAACGATTATTGATATCTTATTATTTAAAATATAAGAAAGGTATTTTACTTACTAGAGTCTACTAATAGCTAATAAAAATTCTAAAATAGCCTCAAAAACCAGTTCCAATCCAAGCTCGGGCAGATACATAATTAGCAGTCTTCTGGTTTCGTTGACAACGAAGCCTGCAAATAGTATTCTAGGTATATTGAAAGGCGAAGGCAGCGCCTAGACAGACAGAAATGCCGGTCCATACGAACCTTCGAATAGGTTCGTTTTTTGTTTTATTATGTTGATAAGTAAATCTGGTTTTAGAGCATTTAATGAATTTGACCTGAGACAAACTCTGGAAAATCAGCTTAAAAGAATAAAATCAGAGATAGAAAATTATTTGAAAGAAAATCCTTCGGGTGCCACTGCGGAGTACATTTCTGTAAAAAGTACTTATGGACAAATCAAACCTGTTGAGGTGAAAATAGATGAAATATACGCAACAACTAGTCAGCAAATGATTCCAACAGAATACTTTCCTTCAGGTTTTTTCTTTTTGGATGAGCATGGTGAATATGAAAAAGAAGTATTTACATTTCATTTGCCATTTTCTGGTGACCCTGCGCTTTTACGTTCTGTTGCTTCAACAAGAATTCTTTGGACAGAAGAAATTGCTATATCAGGTAATGAAATATTGTTTGATGTTATCAATTTTAATAATGATGCAGACATTATCCAGAAAGACAGAGATAAAGTAATTAATTTTCTTAAAAGTCAATTAACGCATGTAAATGGTGAAGTAAATCAATATAATTCGTCTTTAGAGGAAGAGATTAAAAAAGCAGTCGATCAAACAAAAGGAAAACTTTCTGAGCATGAAGCTTTTCTTGCCAAACTAGGAACACCAATAAGACCTTCAATGGATAAATCTATTCCTGAAGAAAATTCAACAATTCCTGTTGTCTCCCATGTTGTCAAAGAAAATCCCAAAAAATTTGATGTATTTATCTGTCACGCTAGTGAGGACAAACCTTTTGTTGCTTCACTTGCTGGAGCAATCAAAGCAGCAGGCATTGAAGTTTGGTATGACGATTTTCAACTTGGATGGGGAGATGACCTCAGATCTGCAATCGATAACGGTCTGAAAAACTCACGTTATGGCGTCGTAGTTTTTTCAAAAGCTTTTTTCGCTAGGAAAAAATGGACTGAGTATGAATTGAATGGTTTATTTGCTCGTGAAAAAGTAGATCAAAAAGTAATATTGCCTATTTGGCATAAGGTTACAAGGGATGAAATTGCAGAATATAGTCCTTCATTGGTAGATAGATTTGCAAAACAATCTAGTTCTATTGGTGAAATTATCGATGAGTTAAATTCTTTGCTTAAAAAATAATAATTACAAAAATTTTCAACAAATTCTTGAAATCTTTGAGTTACTAAAAACAGAAAACCTTACAAAATTAATAAAATATTTATAAAACTAATATGAAAAAGAAATGGGAGAAGTTTGAAGAAAGCTCCTACCAAATAGTACAGTCTCTTAACTCGAACGCAGGTGTTTATAAGAATGTCCATATTGAAGGTCAACTATCCAAAGTTAAGCGTCAGATAGATATACAACTTGTTAAAGCAGACGAATATGATTTTATTGCATTTGAATGCAAGGATTATGGTCGCCCATTGGATGTTCCTATTATAGAAGCATTTAATACTAAGCTACGAGATATTAAAGCTAAAAAAGGGGCAATACTTTCTAATTCTCCTTTCTCGCAAGCAGCTGAGAATATGGCTTCTGCATTAGAGATTGATTTACTGAATTTAGTAGATACAAGTAATAAGAACATAAGAGCAAAAATATTTGCAAGCTTACTTTTATCTGATGCGTCCGTAAAAGGTTTTAGGTTAAGATTAAAAACTTCTTCTCCTCAAGTGACTTTTCCTTTAGAAATTACAAAAATTATATTTATGGATGAGCAAGGACATAAAGGAACAGGTTATGAAATTTTTGCTGCTCTGTGGAATGATACAGACTCTAGCTTAAGTAAGTTTCCAGGAATTTATGAATACAGACCTCCCGAACCTGAGAACATAAGGATAATTGGACTTAATGGAAAGGTAATGATTCCAGAAGAAATAGTTTTTATTTATGAGGTTATAGAGAAACATTATGTGGGACAGATAGAAATGATAGAAACGCAAGGTCTTTATAACGTAAAAGATCATAGCTTCCAAACAAGAAGTATACAAACTGTTCCTATTGTTGCTTACGAAATAGAACAGAATTGGCCTGAAATATCTAAAGAAGAGGTAAATAAACGACGAGAAGAAGGTCAATTCACTATGGCGTTGGGTTGTTCTTCAATTCTACCAAGCAATCCCCAATAAAAATAATGTCATTTTAAAACTAATTTCGTAAAAGAATCCTCTATTACCAGCATAAAATTGCGATCTAAACTGTTTCCATCTCGTCCTTATCAATAATGTATATATTACCTTCTGTGTAGGTATATCCAAGTATTTTTAATTTTTCATACGTTCTTAGAAGATTTGGCCAGATTTGGTTCCATCTGAGGGAAAGCTCGCCAGCTTTAGTCTTATAGTTTGATTTATATATTTTCTCTGCTATAATTCATTATTATGGCAAATCAATCTCAAGGTATTTGGTGTGTTCAGAGAAATATTAAATTTTCTACACCAAATAGTGAAGTTCAAGTTAATCCCAGTAGCGTTTTACGAGATTTCTTGTGGGGTCATATTTTTCTAACAAAAACACCCAATGCACCAGCAAAAAGAAATTTTTATGGAGGTAGCAATAGCGGCTTCCAAACAGGAATACATAGCTACAATCTCATTATTGCTTTGCCCGATGACTTAAAAAGTCAAATGTCAGGCATTACCATATATAAACGAGGTGCGCTTGGAGAGAAACCAATTAAATTACCTGAAGTTAATGAGGAAGGCGAGTTTACTCATGCGTTTGTCCCTCCAGATGCAGTTGAAATATTGCTTCCCTACACGATAATTTATGGAGGACTAGCAGATGGCAATGAAGACTTACAAGAATTGTACATAGGATATAAGGCAAAAGAATCACTACCAAATATAACATTTAGTGAAGATACAGAGGGTACCAATCCTTTTTATAGAAAGTAGTAATTGTTGGAAGTTTTATTTTCCAAGTTTCTTTAATTTTTCGTAACTATTGAGGAGACTTGGATAAATTAGGTTCCAATTGCGGGTAAACTCGCCAGCAAACACACCCATCTCGGATTCCAACCTCAGATTAAACTTATAATTTGCTACAATTGTTATATGAAAGTAAAAAACTCATTGCAGCAATTATTACATGTTTTAACAAACTTGAGAAAGATGCTTATCCTTGCCTGGGAAATGGATAAGAGAGTTACCTTTGGTTATTACTTTACCGCAATGGTTGGCGCTCTTACTCCATTGATTGCTGCTTTAACCCTGAAATATTTAATTGATAGCTTAGTTAGTGTGCATTCTGGAGTTACCACAATACCGATTATTGTTATTGCAATTCTTGCTACTAGATATATTCTCAATCTTGCAGAAAATATTATTCAGTGGGGACTTAATGTTGTCTATTTCGATTACCTTTTCCGCTATACCATACAAAATGAGTTAAACAGAAGGTTTTATGACAAGTTATCAAATCTTGATATTGCTCACCTTGAAGATGCAAACACTCAAAACCTTATTTCTAAAACACGAGATACCATGACGTGGAGACCTCCTGACTTTTTACGATCTTTCTCTTATTTCTTCAGCTCTTTTGTTGGGTATGCAGCTGCTTTTATTGTCCTTCTACCTTTTGGATTGTGGATACCTGTTGTTATTACTTTAGTTACGTTACCAAGGCTTTATCTACGAGCAAAATATGGGACAATTCAATGGTCAATTTATCGATCTGGGGCACCAGGGGTAAGAAAAATTTGGTACATAACCTGGCTTTTAGCAATGCCAGAGGCAATACGAGAAATGCGTATATTTCAAACTCAAAAGACACTTCTTGCGAAATTAAGAGAAACACAAAAGTATTTGTTTGATTTGAACAAGAAGCCATTGGATAATTACCTCAAGCAACTTGTCTATCCACCAATTTTAGAAACAATTGTTCTTTTTGTCATTGCCTATTTGCAATTACCCCATGTTTTAGTTGGAATTATATCCATTGGCAGCTTTACCTTGCTTATTAACATGATTGACCAGCTGAATGGTGGCGCTGCCAACGCAGTTGCTAATTTTGGAGAAATGTACGAACACAGCTTGTATATTGATCATTACTTTGAAGTGCTTGATTTACCTAAGCTCATTGTTGAATCTGACCACCCAGTAATCTTTGAAAAGATTACTCCACCAAAAATAGAGTTTCGAAATGTTTCTTTCCACTATGCAGGAGGAGCAGATGTATTAAAGAACGTGTCCTTTGTTATTGAACCTGGAGAAAGTGTTGCATTAGTGGGAGTCAATGGTGCAGGTAAATCAACACTTATTAAGCTCATTTGTCGTTTTTATGACGTGACTGAGGGAGAAATCCTCATCAATGACGTTAACATAAAAGAATTGAAACTTTCCAACTGGTATAAGCACATGGGTACTCTCTTTCAAGATTTTGTTCATTACTACTTTACCGTAAAAGACAACATTGTGTTAGGTGACCCAACCAAACAAGATGAGAAATTGATTATTGAAGCAGCTAAAAAAGCTGGTGCATACGAGTTTATTGAAAAATTACCAAATAAATTTGACCAAGTATTAGGTCGGGAGTATGAAGGCGGGGAAGAACCATCTGTGGGACAATGGCAAAAACTGGCAATTGCAAGAGCATTTTATCAATCATCACCTTTACTTATTCTTGACGAACCAACAAGTGCTATTGATGCTGAAGCTGAATATGAGATATTCAATAATTTAGAGAAGGAATACAAAAATAAGACACTTATTCTTGTATCACATAGATTCTCAACAGTGAGAAATGCAAACAAGATTTTTGTCATTGAACATGGACAGATAATAGAAAGAGGTACTCACGAACATCTTATGAAGGAAAAAGGGAAATACTCTCATATGTTTAATACCCAAGCGGAAGGGTACAAATAAAAAACTAGTTATAGTTCGGAAGAACCTTTTCAGTTATTTACTAAACTTCAATTGGAAAATTTCTTTAACTTTTTCAACAAACGCTGGAATATCTGCAGGACTTCTGTCAATTGCCCAACGTAGTTTATCAATGGCTCGTAAAAGCATTAAGCTATAAACATCTTCCCCAATTTGTTTATATTCAGCATCAGATAATCCATATCCATTTAAGAATGACTTAAATTCTGGGGAGTTACTTTTAAGACTAGATTTTAGTATTTCTCCAAAATCGTGATACGGAACGATTTCTGCTTCTGCAGAACCCCAATCAAAAAGACTTACCTTATTTTCAGGAGAGACAATAATGTTTTTTAGCGAGAGATCTCCATGATTTAATCCAAATGTAAATTGTCTTTGAAGTAATTCTTCAAATAAAGATTTAACTTTTTTTGACTGCTCTCCAGTGAGAACTCGCAATTCTAGTAATTTATCTTGTGAATTTAAGCCTGCAATATTGTAGGTTAAGTATCTTTTAAGTTTTTGATTTGAGGTATTTGTTGCTGACTCCATAATTTCAGCAGAGTCTAACCCAAATCCGGGGACAGGTATACTATGAATAAGCTTGGCATATTTACCTATTTCTTCCCAAACCATTAATTTGTCAATTTCAGAATTAGTGCCTATGACACCTTCAAGAAATGTCTGGATCATATATGAATACCCATCCAACTCTGCTATTTTTATTACTTTAGGACCAGGAACGTCTTTTGCAGATGCATGGTTGATGCACCATTGTTCTTTAATAAATTCATCGAAACCCCTATTGTGATTTAATCTAATTACTAATTTTTCTTTATCAGTCGTAATAATAAAAATCTGATTTACAGACCCATTTCCTACAACTGGAAGAATATTAATAACTTGTTCATTAAGGCCTTGAATAATGTCAGTAATTACTTTATTAATATGGGGATCCATACACTCAATTATACAAGGAAGAAAGAAGAACAACTAGTCTTAAGTCTACCAGCGAGTTATGACTATTACACTCTTTTCTTATTATTTGCGTTTCAATAATTTATAAGTTACACTTTTGCTAATTATGATAAGAAAAAGTGGCCTAGGTAATGAAGTGAAATTAAAGATTAAAAAAGGAGAAATAAAAATTGTTTCGGCAAAATTAAAAAAGAAAATAGTAAATGATACATTATTACTATCTGAGAAGTCGCTGGGGATTGACTGGAATAGGCCGGAAGAGGATGAAGCATGGAAAAATTTACAGTAGGAAGTGTTTATGTCAAATTACCTCGAAGTCCTACTCAAGTAGATCTGCAATTAGCATATTACAATCTGATTTTGAAGAAGGATCGCTTCCTTTAAAAAGCTTCGTACGGCCAGATAAACTGTTTACGGCTGATAAGACAATTCTCAACGGCAATCTTTTTATTTGACTTTTGAGACCCGGTTTGAAATAGTTATAGTATGAATGAACCCAACTCTGCAGAAACTACTGTAAGCCAAATTGATAATAAAAACACAAATTATCATGAAGAAATTCCCAAAAATAAGAAGCCACTATTCCATAAAGGCTATCTAATACTTTCAGTAGTCATTATTATATTCCTCTCTTCAGTTGGAGTTTTTTTAGCATTGAATATGCAGAAATTTTTCCATAGTGGTAAGTCTGTTAGAGTTGCAAAGCCAGTTAAAGCAGTTAATTATTTTTCTGTTGTCTCAATTTCTCCACAAAGTGATTCTGTAGACAATGTAGATTCTACTCCTATAAAAATTACCTTTAGTGAAGCGGTAAGACCAAGCAGTTTAAAATCCTTTTTCACTGAATCCCCTATGATTCCAGGAGATTTTACTCAGGGTGAATCACCTAATGAAGTTATTTTTAAGGCAAAATATTCTTATGGAGAAGGTAAATCAGTTAGAGTAATACTTAATAAAGGCTTTGAATCAATTGCTGGTCATAAATTTACTACTGATTATACATATAATTTTTTTACCAAGGTCGCGGACAATAGTGTTGTTTTTGGGAGTAATGATGTTAACTCCCGATGGCTGAATTTACCTATTGGCAAAGGAACCACATTTAAATTGCAGGTTGGTGATAGTGTTTCTTCAAATGCAACAATTACAGTATATAAAGGAACATTCGACCGAATAGTTTCTTCGCTTTTGTATAAAAACCAAACATATTCTGATACTAATTATGTGTCCCAAACATACATTAACTATCCTGTTGATACCGCAAGTATGGAAAAAGTAACTGAAATAAAAAATATCCATAACGGGACGAGATTTGATTTTAGCGAAGGAGAAGGACTTTATTACGTAGAGGCAAAAAGTGATAATCAAATTCTTGGATCAACTTGGATAAGCGTAAATGATGAAGGATTAATAGTAAGGCAGGATGATCAAAAGGTAACAATTGCTACACAAAATATTAAGACAGGTGATATAAACTCAAAAGTAAAAGTGTATTTATATAACCTGGAAGACAAGCCAACACTTTTAAACGTGAGTGATGTACAGGGATATGGAGAAGTTCCCATCATATATCCGCAAAAGGTTGATTTAGTGGTCGGCGAAACACCTAGTGGCGTAGTACTTGCCCCCCTGACTGTACCTGAAACACAAGCAGATATCAGAGTAACTAGCAATTTAACTAATCTTGACAGAATATACGTACAGACAGACAAGCCAACATATGGAAAAAATGAAACAGTAAAATTTAGGGGAATCATACGTCAGGATAATGATGCAAAATATACAGTGCCTAGTAGTGGAGGTAAAGTTCATATCTGGATTCCTGATCCAAATGATAGTACAAAAAAACTCGTTGAGCAGTCAGTTGAAGTTACTGATGGAGGTATATTTTCTGGGGAATTTGCTATCCCATCTTCTTTTACTCCCAGTGATAGTACAATTTTTTCCGCTACACTATATGCAAAAGAGGAAGCAAATAATGCTTTATATAATACCTCCCGAGCTTATACTACTTTTGACGTGGTGTCGCAAAATTCAAATGCCATCATAAAAGTAAATTTTGATAAGCAAAACTTCGTACGTGATGAAGATGTTAC
>WNFL01099386.1_pt1 | contig 15666 bp, 13 predicted proteins | sample 5400361 | NCBI WGS metagenome assembly WNFL01 (sample SAMN13153351, study PRJNA577476) | soil metagenome | isolation source: 40 cm soil on Douglas fir-dominated hillslope | place: USA:California | collected 2013-09-17
GCGGCGACGTCGTTCTACGGCTCGATCTTCCCGTCGGTGCAGAACCTGTTGCTCGGGGCGCGCGCCGTCGGGCTGGGCGCGGCGCTGATCACTCTGCCGCTGTGGAGCACGTTCGCGGCGCGGCGCATTCTCGGCCTGCCGTGGAGTGTGACTCCCTGCGCGGTCGTGCCGCTCGGTTGGCCCGCGGGCCGCTACGGACCGACGACGCGCCGCCCGGTCGGCGAGGTCGTCTCGCTCGATCGCTTCGGGAACCGCCCCTGGCGCGAAGTGACTCACGCGGAGTAGAGTGGGCGGACCATGTCCGACAGACTCCCCCACGAGCTTCCGGCGGCGCATCCGCGGGCGACCTCCGGCGTCAAATCCGCCTTCGACGCGCTGTACAACTGGAACTACGAGAGCGAGATCGACCAGCTGCGCACGCTCTACGCGAACGCGCTCGAGCGGCAGTGGATCGCCCTGCGCGACCTCGACTGGGACAGCGAGATCGACCGCGAGGCCTTCTCGCGCACCTTCTCGCTCGCCGGCATTCCGATCCAGGAGACCGAGTTCTGGAAGGACCTCCCCGCGGACTTGCGCTGGGAGGTGGCGCGGCGCAGCAGCGCGTTCATGCTCTCGAACTTCCTGCACGGCGAGCAGGGCGCGCTGATGGTCGCCGCGCAGCTGGTGAACGTGGTGCCGCACATGGACGGCAAGTTCTACGCCGCCACGCAGACACTCGACGAGGCGCGACACGTCGAGGTCTTCGCCGCGTACATCCGCAAGCTCGACGAAGTGCATCCGATCGCCCCCGGCCTGAAGCAGCTGCTCGACAACGTGCTCGCCACCGACGACTGGAAGAAGAAGGCGGTCGGCATGCAGGTCGTGGCGGAAGGGCTCGCGCTGTATTCGTTCCGCGACATGCGGAACCAGACCCAGGAGCCGCTGCTGAAGAAGCTCCTCACCTACGTGTCGCGCGACGAAGCGCGCCACACGGGCTACGGCGTGAAGTATCTCTCCGCTGTGGTGCCGAGCCTCGCGCCGAACGAGCGCGCCGAGCTCGAGGACTTCGCGTTCGAGAGCGCGCGGCTTTTGATCGACTCACGCGTCGGAAATTCCATCCGCCAGACGGTGTTCAAGCTCTGGGAGACGGCCGGGATCGACATGGCCCAGGCGCTCGGCTCGATCATGAAGGACCGCGAGCGCATCATGCAGAACCTGCAGCGCAACGGCGGCCGCAGCATGGGGCCGATCCGCGGCTTCGTGATTCCCACCCTGAATTCGATCGGCCTGTTCAGCGCGCGGATTCGCGCGAGCTTCGACGAGATGTTCGAGGCGAACGTCGGCCGCGACGACGGGCGCCGCACGGGCGCGATCCCGGATCTGCCCGAAGACCTCGAAGCCTGGGTGAACGAAGGTTACGAGGGCGTCTAAGCCCGCGGAGACACGTCTCAGGCAAGCGGAGCGCGCAGCGAGGGGGAGCCGAGCGTAGGCCGTAGCGCGCGGCCGCCCGCGGAGACACGTCTCAGGCAAGCGCAGCGCGCAGCGAGGGGGAGCCGAGCGTAGGCCGTAGCGCGCGGCCGCCCGCGCGCGTACACGTCTCAGGCAAGCGGAGCGCGCAGCGAGGGGGGAGCCGAGCGTAGGCCGTAGCGCGCGGCCGCCCGCGGAGACACGTCTCAGGCAAGCGGAGCGCGCAGCGCGGCGGAGCCGAGCGTAGGCCGTAGCGCGCGGCCGCCCGCGCGCGTACACGGCTCAGGCAAGCGGAGCGCGCAGCGAGGCGGAGCCGAGCGTAGGCCGTAGTGCGCGGCCGCCCGCGCGCGTACACGGCTCAGGCTAAGGCTCCGGCCAGTCGGGCGAGTAGCGTGCGGCGACGCGCCAGCCGGGGGTCTCGAAGCTCGCGCCGCTCTCGTCGAGCAGCATGCCCTCGGCGCCGAGTGACTCGACGAGGGCGAGGCCTTCCTTCTCGCCCAGGACCAGCAGCGCCTTCGACAGCGCTTCGGCACTCGCGCCGTCGGCGGCGAGCACGACGGCGACGCGCGCGCTCTCGAGCGGCTCGCCACTGCGCGGGTCGATCACGTGGCCGTAGCGCCGGCCGTCGATCTCGACGTACTGCCCGAGACTGCCCGACACCGAGAGCGAGCGATCGCGGAGCTCGACGGTGCCCGCGAAGTGGCCGGACGCGTCGGTGAGCGCGATGCCCCAGCCGTCCCAGCCCGGCGAGGCGCCGAGCGCGGCGAGGCTGCTCTCGCCGAACGAGAGGAACGCGCGCGTGACTCCCGCGGCGCGCAGCCGCTCGCTGGCGCGGTCCAGCGCCCAGCCCTTCGCGATGCCGCCGAAGTCCAGCGCCGTGCCCGGCGAGCGCAGCTCGACCGTGCCGCGAAGGCGGTCCGCGCGGACGGAGCCCGCCCCGACACGCGCGCGTGTCGCCGCGAGCTCCGCCGCGTCGGGCCGGCGGCCGGCCTTGCCCGCGGCTTGCCAGAGCGAGACCAGGGGGCCGACGGTCGGGTCGAAGCTGCCGCGGGTCTGCGCCGAGAACGCGAGTGAGTCGGCGGTGAGTCGCAGGAGCGCCGGCGACACGGCCTGCGGCCCGCGGCCGGCGCTGCGGTTCAGGAGGGAGATCTCGCTGGCCGGATCGAAGCTCGAGCAGCTCCGCTCGAGCTCCGCCACGGCCGCGAACAGCTCGCGCAGCAGCGCCTCGCCCGAGGCGCGATCCGGCGCGCAGACGCTCGCCTCGAGCACCGTGCCCATCCGGTACTGCCCATCCGACACCAGAACGGGGCACTGGGCGCGCGCCTCCGGCGAGTCACTCGCGGCCTCGGGCCGGGCACACGCGAGCGCGGCGGCGAGCGCGAGCCCGGCCCCGCTGCGCCTCAATCCTCGCCGCTCTGGTAGTTCGTCGACGTGCCGCTGAACACCGACCACAGCGCCAGGCCGACGAGCAGCGCCAGGCTCGTCTGCAGCGCGAGGAAGCCCGCGATCTTCGCGAGGGCGAACAGCGGGGAGACGAAGCGCACGAGCCAACCCGACCCCTCGTCGAGCAGCGCCGACGCGAAGGGCGCAACGATTAGCCCGATCTTCACGCGGTTCGAGAGCGGCACGAACAGCACCAAGTGCGTCAGCACGAGCAAGAGCATCCCCATCGCGAAGAAGTGGAAGTGCGAGACCTCCAGCATCCCGAGGTAGCTGCGGGGCTCGGTGAACTGCTGCTCCGAGCCGAGGTAGTAGCTCACGACCGAGCCGTACGTGAGGCTCATCTTCGAGAAGTAGAGCAGGGCGTTCGTGACCCAGAGCAGCGCGACGTAGAGTGAGTACGCCGCGACGATCGTCTGCAGCAGGCGGTTCCGGTTCATCTCGCCGGTGATCACGAAGCGCACGAGTCACTCCGCCTTGCTCGGGTCGCGGATCACGACCTGATACAGCGCCAGCGCCGTGCGCACCGCGCGCAGCACCGATTGCGAAGACAGGGTCGCCCCCGCGATCCCCTGAATGTCGCGCTTCAGGCGCAGATCCGGCCCGAGGCGCTTCCCCTCCAGCCGCGCGAGCCAGCGCTCCGGCGGCTGATACTCGGTCGGCTCGTGGAAGGCCAGCACGCGCACCGAGCGCAGCGCGCCGTCCGGGGTCAGCACGATCAACAAGGCCTCTGGAAACGTGCGCACGGTGCGCACGTCGAGCAGAGCGTAGCCCTGCACGGCTTGCGCGCGGCGGGCGGTGTGGACCGTCCAGATCTTGCGCTCGAGGTCGACCGCGGCGAGCTCGCGCACGTGACTCGCCTGTGCGTCGTCGAGCACGAATACCTGCGCGTCGATACGGTCCGCGTCGGGGAAGACGTCGTGAAGCGCCTCCTCCTGCGTCCGATACACCGCTGCGTGCGCGGGCGTCGCCGCGAACGCGAGACACACCGCGAGCGTGCTAGAACACCAACCCGAAGCCAAAGTCGACCTGATCCCCCGCCTTCCCCGCGAAATCGTCGACGTTGCGATAGTCGAGTTTCAGCACGACGTTCGGGATTGGCTTGAACTGAATTCCGGGCACGTAGATGCGCTGCTTGAACCTCCGGTCCGCTGCGAATCCCGCGGTCACGGCGTTCTGGGTGTCGCAGTACTCCCAGCGGAAGAACGGCTCGAGCGACATCGACCTCGACGTAGCCGCCGAGCAGGCGCCGCGAGATCACCGGCTGCTCGTGGCCGGCGTCGCTGAACAGCGTCGACAGCTCCCCCGCGTTCCCGATGTGCGACTCCGCGTAGAGCGCGTGTGCGGTGAGACCCTGCCAGCGATAGATCGAGTGCAGCTCGAAGATCGAGATCGGCACCTTGGGCATGCTCGACTCGGTTCCGGCGACGTCGATCCGCTGGCCCTGACCGGAATTTCCGTTGTAGTACGAGCCGCCGACGACCAGGCCCGCGAGCGGCTCCCACTCCAGTCGGCCGACGAAGGCCAGATCGTTGGCGAGTGCCTCGCTGGCGCCCTGTCGCCCCTCGCGAATCCCGCTGCTGTCGAATCCCTGCGCGTCGAGTCCGCCGACCACGTACACGCGATAGCTCAGTGTCTCGCCGATCCGGCCGAAGAACCCCGCGCCGTAGTCGGACCAGGTGGTGGGAATGATCGAGGTCTCGACCTGCGGCTTGAAGGTGCTGTAGTAGAACGGCGGCTCGTGCAGCTCGTTCAGGATGCCCATCGGCAGCAGCAGAACACCGACGCGCGCGTTGAATTCCGGTCGGATCAGGAAGTCGAGCGCCGAGAATTCCACCGTGACCGCGCCGTTCGCCTCCGTCGACGCGTTCTCGAACTCGATCTCGGAGTTCCACGCGATCCAGTCGTTGAACTTGTAGCCGAGGTAGAGCACCTCGCGATCGAGATTCACTTCGTTGTCGCTCGAGTTGTCGCCCAGGTTCCGGAACGCGTAGTGACCCTCGACGTAGCCGCCGATCGAGATGCCGCGCGCGATCGAGTAGACCTTCGCGGCGGCGGGCCCGAAGCCGTTCTGGCTCTTCAGCTCGCGGGGCTCTTCGGGCGCGGCGACCTGCGCGCGCACCGCCGCCTGCGGATCCGCGCTCGCGAGCCGGGCGAGTGACGAGAGGGCGAAGGCGGCAAGCGACGCGCGGACGAAGCGGCGCAGCGGCATCGAGAGCTCTCCCTGAAACGATATTGATAATCGATTTCAGTGGGAGGCTAGCTGGAGCGCGAAGCGGCTGTCAATTCGGAGCGCGGCCGGCGGCCCGTCACGCGCCGCAGCCACTCGACCGCGTCGTCGAGCTTCAGATAGAACACCGGGACGATGAGCAGGGTGAGCACGAGCGAGGAGAACATCCCGGCCGCGGTCGCGATCGCCATCGGCGCGCGCGTCTCGGCGCCCGGCCCGACGCCGAACGCGGCGGGCAGCACGCCGAAGATCATCGCGATCGCGGTCATCAGGACCGGCCGCATGCGGATCGGCGCGGCGCGCCGCATCGCGGTTCGCTTGTCGAGCCCCTCGGCGCGGAGCTGGTTGGCGTAGTCGACGACCAGGATCGAGTTCTTGGTGACCAATCCGCACAAGAGCAGGATTCCGATGATGCTGAACAGGTTCAACGTGTTGCCGGTCACCCGGAGGCCGAGCAGGGCACCGACCATCGCGAACGGAACCGCGAGCATGACCGAGAGCGGGTGGATGAAGCTCTCGAACTGCGCGGCCAGCACCATGTAGATCACGAGCAGCCCGAGGCCGAGCGCGAAGCCGAACTGCCGCACGCTCTCCTGCATCGACTGCGCGGAGCCGGAGAGCGCGAGCGTGATGTCCTCGGGCAGCGTCTCGTCCGCGACGGCGAACGCGTCCTGGATCGCGGTGCCCATCGGCTTGTCGTGGAGATTCGCGGTGACCGTGACGCTGCGCTGGCGGTTGCTGCGCGTGATCTCGGACGGCGCGGCGCCCGTCTCGAGCGTCACCAGATTGCGGAGCGAGGTCAGCTTGCCGTCGTTGCCGCGCACGTAGAGCTGCTCGATCGCGTCGGGAGTGTCTCGGTTCTGACGCTCGAGCCGCATGCGGATGTCGAAGCGGTGGCCGCCGTCCTTGAAGGTGCCGACGTCCAGGCCGCCGATCAGCAGTTGAACCACCTGCGACAGCGTGGTCGCGTCGATGCCGAGCTCCGCGGCCTTCTCGCGGTCGGGCAGGATGCGCACCTCGGGCAATCCGAGCTTGAGACTCTTGTCGACGTCGACGAAGCCGGTCTTCGTGCGCAGCTTCGCCATGAACTTGTCGGCCGCGGCGTCCAGGTCGGCGAGCGCGAGATTCCCGCGCAGCATCACCTCGAACTGCGCGCCGCCGCCGGTCTGCATCGACGACGGGTCGAAGATCTTGATGGTCTGGCCGGGGATCGATCCGAGCGCCGCGCGCGCGTCCGAGATCACCTGGTACACCCTGCGCTCGCGCGCCTTCAGCGGCGTCAAGGTCGCGAACATGATGCCCTGATTCGCGCGCGCGACGCCGTCGGGCCCGCCCATGCCCACGGCCTCGAAGAGACCGACCATCTCCGGCTGCGCGAGCATGTACTTCTCGTTCAGGTCGAGGATCTCGGTCGTGGCCGCGAGCGCCGTCCCGGGGGGTGTCTCGAATCTCGTGAAGAACATGCTTTGGTCGGAGATCGGGAACATCTCCTTGCCCAGATGGGTGCACGTCTGGAACGCGATCGGCACGGACAGGAGCGCGATGAGCAGCATGATCCACTGATGTTCGAGCGCGCGCTCGTAGGTCTTCTCGACCTTCTCGAAGGCGACTTCGAGATAGTGGTAAACGCCGCCGTGCGTGTACTCCTTGGGAGCGGGCATGCGCGACGCGAGCATCGGCGTGAGCGTCAAGGCGACGAAGAGCGAGATCATCACCGAGCCCGCGACGGTGAGTCCGAACTCGCCGAGCATGTTGCCCACGATCCCCTGCACGAAGATCACCGGCAGGAACACGGCAGTCACCGAGAGCGTCGCGGCGGTCGCGGCGAACGTGATCTGGCGCGTGCCGTCGGCCGCGGCCTCGCGCCCGGTCTTGCCCATCTCGCGGTGCCGCTCGATGTTCTCGAGCACGATGATCGCGTCGTCGATCACGACCCCGATCGCGAGCGCCATGGCGAGCAACGTCATGGTGTTCAGCGTGTAACCCGCGATCCACACCAGCGCGAAGGTCGTGATCAGCGACACGGGAATGGCGGCGGCGACGATCAAGGTCGGCCGCGTCCGGCGCAGGAACACGAACACGGTCAGCACCGCCAGCAGCCCGCCGAAGACCAGCGCGAACTCCGTCTCCGCGACCGACTCGCGGATCGACTGCGAGAAGTCGATGAAGCCGTGGCCGTCGCCGATCGTGATGCCTTCGGGAAGCAGCGGCTTCAGCAGCTCCAGGCGGCGATTCACTTCGTCACAGATCGCGACGGTGTTCCCGCCGGTCTGCTTGCGCACGCCGATGCCCACGGTCGGCACGCCGCGAAACCGCGCCATCGCGCGCACGTCGGCCTCGCCGTCCTCGACCCGCGCCACGTCCTTCAGGAAGACCGGCGCATCCGCGCGCTGCGCGATCACCATGTTCCCGAGCGCTTCGGTCGAGCGGTACTCGGCGTCGGTCTTCACGGTCCACTCGACGCGCTCGCCCTCGACCAGGCCGCCGGGAATGTCGACGTGCTCGCGGTGCAGCGCGTTCATCACGTCGGTCGCGGCCAGGCCGCGCGAGCGCAGCGCCTCGCCGTCGACCCAGATGCGGATCGCGCGGTCGCGCCGGCCGAACACCACCACGCCGCCCACGCCGGGGATCGTCTCCAGGATCGGCTTCACCTGGCGGCGCACGTACTCGGAGGTCTCGACCTCGGGGCGGTTCGAGCTGAACGGGATCCACAAGATCGGCTGATCGCCATAATTCATCTTGCTGACCGTGGGAGGCTCGGTCTCCTTCGGCAGGGTGCGCCGCGCCTTCGCGACCTCGTCGCGCACGTCCTGGATCGCTTTGTCCAGGTTCGTGCCGAGCTGGAACTCGACCACGATCTGCGCGACACCGGTCAGCGTCGTCGAGCGCAGCTCGCGCACGCCCGCGATCGTATTCAGGTTCTCTTCGAGGACGTCGGTGACGTCCTCCTCCATGCCCTCCGGGTTGGCGCCCGGAAGGGTGGCGACCACCATCACGACCGGGAACTCCATCGGCGGGAACCGGTCGACGCCGACGACGAGCGCAAGCATCATCATCCAGGTCAGCACCGGGCGCTGGATCGAGACGTCGGACAGCGTCATGTCGGGTCACTCCGCCTTTTTCGGTGTTCCGCTCTGGGTCGCGCCGCTGGCGACGTCGGGCTCCGTCGTCGCCGTCCCGTCGACCTTGCGCACCGCCACTGCCGAGCCGTCGATCAACGCGACGTGACCACGGGTCACGACCCGATCGCCGAGCGCGAGCCCTTCGAGGATCTCGACGCGTCCGCTCTTGTACACACCCGTGTGTACGACGCGCCGCTCGACCCGATCGTCGCCCGAGAGCCGGAACACGACCTGGCCGTCGGAGCGCTGCAGGATCGCTTCCTCGGGGATCATCAGCACGCCCTCGCGGTGCGACACGCCCAGGTCGGCGCGCGCGAACAGGCCGGGCTTCAGGCGCCCCTCGGGATTGGCGAGCGTGCCCTTCACGCGCAGGGTGCGCGACGCCGTGTCGATCATCGGCGAGACCAGAGTGACCGTCGCCCTGAACACCTCGTCCGGGCAGGGCGCCACGCGCACGTCGACCAGCTGTCCAGGCTGCACGCGGCTCGAGTCGACTTCGGAGATGCGGAACTCCACTTCGATCGGATCGAGCGCGACCAGCTCGAACAGGCGCGTGCCGGGCTGCACGAATTCACCGACGCTGACGAAGCGCTGCGCGATCAGACCGTCGAAGGGCGCTTTCACCTCCGCGTCGCGGCGCGCGCGCTCCGCTTCGCCCAGCCGGGCGGCGGCGCCGTCGGCGCGCGAGCGCGCGAGCTCGAGCTGGGTCTCGGCCGTGTCGAGCTGCGCCTTCGACGCCACGTTGCTCTTGAACAGCGAGGCGACGCGCTCGGCCGCGCGCTTCTGGTCCACCAGCCCGGCCTGGGACTCGGCGTTGCTCGCGCGGGCGCCGCGCAGCTCGAGCTCGCGCCGCTCCGGGTCGACCTCCAGCACGCGCTCGCCGGCCCTCGCGGGCTTGCCCTCGTCGATGAACAGCGCCGTGACTCGTCCGCCGATCTCCGCCGCGATCATCGCGTGATTGGGCGAGATCAGCTCGCCTGTGGCCTCGATGCGATCGTCCAGGTCGACCGCCGTGGCCTCACCGAGTGACACGTTCGGCGCCGCGACCACCGCCTCCTTCTTGCCGCCGGAGCAGCCGAGGGCGAGCGCGAAGAGCAGGGTCAGAGCGATCACCTTGTGAGTCTTCATGACGGCGAGCCTCTTCCATTGCGCGCGGGCGCGACGCGGACCAGTCCGCGCAGCACCGTCTCGAGCGCAACCTCGGTGAAGTTCTTCGACCACGGGTATTTCGGATTCCCGAGCCGCAGCGCGACGACCCCGTGCAGGACGGCCCAGAGTGACTGCTGCGCGGCTTCGACGTCGGGGGTCCACAGGCGTCCCGTCTTCGCGAGCGCCTGCAGCGGCGCGGTCATGATCTCGCGCGTCTCCTCGGCGGCGCGGACCTTGCGCTCGCCGCCGTCGCTAGAGCCGCGGATCATGACCCGGTAGAACGTCGGGCTGCTGGCGGCGAAGCGCAGGAAGGCGCGGGCGTACTCGCGCAGGTTGGCGACCGGATCGCGCCCGACCTCGACCCGGCGCACGCGCTGCAAGAGACGCGAGAAGCGCTCCTCGAGCAGCGCGTCGATCAGGTCGTCCTTGTCGCGGAAATAGTGGTATATCGTCGGCGCCGTGTAGCCGCAGCGCAGGGCGAGCTTGCGGATCGAGAGCAGCTCCGGGCCGTCCTCGAGCAAGATCGCTTCCGTCGCGTCGAGTATCGCGCGGCGCGCCTCTTCGCGTTGGCGCGAGCGGCGGAGCGCGGCGGGCTGGATCTGGGGTTCCATGGAACGGCGTGCAAGTCCTATAACGGTGTTAGATCAGGAACGGCGCAGGTATATCACGGCCGCGCGTCCCGGCCAAACGCGATGACGCGGGAGCCGAGCTCGCGCGCGCGCGCGGCGCGCACCTCGCCGATTCGCAGCATGACCAGCGAGTGCGCGCGCGTCGGGGGGATCAACCTCGCCCAGGGGGTTTGTGACACGCCGGTGCCCGAGGCAGTGCGGCGCGCCGCGCAGGCGGCGATCGAAGCCGGCGCCAACACCTACACCCGGTCGGACGGCGTGCCGGAGCTGCGCGCCGCGCTGGCCGCGAAGATGCAGCGCGACGACGGGCTCGACTACGCGGCCGACGGCGAGATCGTGGTCACCAGCGGCGCGACCGGCGCGTTCTACGTCGCCGCGCAGGCGCTGCTCGAGCCCGGTGACGAAGTCGTGTTGTTCGAGCCGTACTACGGCTATCACCGCAATACGCTCGAGGCGCTGGGCGTGCGCCCGGCGTACGTGGCGCTCGCCGCCCCGGACTTCCCGCTCGACCCGGCCGACCTCGAGGCCGCGCTCGGGCCGCGCACCCGCGCGCTCGTGGTCAACACGCCCGGCAATCCGTCCGGAAAGGTGTGGACGCCCGCGGAGTTGCAGGCGGTCGGAGAGATCGCGCGCGCGCGCGACCTGTGGATCTTCACCGACGAGGTCTACGAGCACTTCGTCTTCGACGGCCGGAGTCACACGAGCCCGGCCGCGCTGCCCGGGCTGCGCGAGCGCACGATCACCATGAACGCGCTGTCCAAGACCTTCGCGATCACCGGCTGGCGCATCGGTTGGATCGCCGCGCCGCGCCCGCTGGCGGAGGCGTTCGCGCACCTACACGACCTGGTGTACGTCTGCGCGCCGGCGCCGCTGCAGCTCGCGTGCGCGCGCGGCCTCGAGAAGCTCGACCCCGAGTACTACGCAGCGATCGCGGTCGAGTACCAGCGCAAGCGCGACCAGCTGTGCGCGGCGCTGGCAGAGGCCGGGCTCGCGCCGAGCGTGCCCGCGGGCTCCTACTTCGCGCTCGCCGACCTCTCGCGCCTGCCCGGCGAGAGCGGCGATGAGCGCGCGCTGGAGCTGCTGGCGCGCGCCGGAGTCGCGTGCGTGCCCGGGACCGCCTTCTGGCGCGGCTCCGAGGGCGATCGGCTCGGGCGCTTCTGCTTCGGCAAGACCGACGCCGATCTCGACGAAGCCTGCCGCCGATTGAGAAACATGCAGGTTTGACTGTTAGTTTCGGACCGCATACAGTGCGGCCGCGTGTCACCCCCCGCCGCCCAGCCCCGCTCCGCGCCCAAGCCGCGCGCCGCGGGCCGCCGCACCCAGGAAGAGCGCAGCGCCTCGACCCGGGAGCGCTTGCTCGACGCGACGATCGAGTCACTCGTCGAGGTCGGCTACGCCGGCACGTCGACCACGGCGATCTGCGCGCGCGCCGGGCTCTCGCGCGGCGCGCAGCTCCACCACTACCCGACGAAGGCCGACCTGGTCATCGGCGCGGTCGGTCACCTCGCGAAGCGCCGCGCGGCCGAGCTCGTCGCGGAGCTGCCGCGCTCGGGCAGCGCCGACGAGCGGCTCTCGCGGGCACTCGACGCGATCTGGGCCAGCTTCTCGGGCGCGCTGTTCTCGGCCGCTCTCGAGCTCTGGGTCGCGGCGCGCTCCGATCGCGGCCTGCGCGCGAACCTCGTGCGCTTCGAGCGCGAGGTCGGGCGCAAGATGGCCCGACTGTTTGGCGAGCTCGCGGGTCCCGACTCCGCGGGTGTGCGCGACTTCGGCGCGCTGCTCGAGCTGACCTTTCACGTGATGCGCGGGATGGCGCTGCAGCGCATCCTGCGCGACGACGACACCGAACGGCGCAGGCTCTTCGAGCTCTGGAAGCACCTCGTTTCCGAGTCGCTCGGCCGCGCCAAGCGTTGGGAGAAGTGACCATGTCAGAGATCCGATTCGACGGCCGCGTGGCCGTCATCACCGGAGCGGGCGGAGGTCTGGGCAAGACCTACGCGCTCGAGCTGGCCCGGCGCGGCGCGCACGTCGTGGTCAACGACCTCGGCGGCGCGAGCGACGGCACCGGCAAGAGTCACTCGATGGCCGACCAGACCGTCGACGAGATCAAGGCCGCGGGCGGAGAAGCCGCCGCGAACTACGACTCCGTCGCGACCCCACAGGGCGGCGAGGCCATCGTCAAGACGGCGCTCGACAGGTTCGGGCGCGTCGACATCGTGATCAACAATGCGGGCATCCTGCGCGACAAGAGCTTCGCGAAGCTCGAGCCCGCGGATCTCGAGATCGTCCTCGACGTGCATCTGAAGGGCGCGTTCTACGTGTCGCAGCCCGCGTTCCGCGCGATGAAGGAGCAGAACTACGGGCGCTTCCTGTTCACCGCGTCGGCGGCCGGCATCTTCGGCAACTTCGGCCAGGCGAACTACGGCGCGGCGAAGATGGGTCTCGTCGGGCTGTCGAACGTGCTCGCGGTCGAGGGCGCGAAGAACAACATCAAGTCGAACGTGATCGCGCCGATCGCGAAGACGCGACTCACCGAGAATCTGCTCGGCCCGCTCGCCGCGGCGCTCGAGCCGAACACGGTGACTCCGCTGTCCTGCTATCTCGTCTCGGAGGCCTGCGAGCTCTCGCACGAGATCTTCTCCGTCGGCGGCGGGCGTTTCGCGCGCGTGTTCGTCGGGCTGGCCCCAGGCTGGTTCGCGGGCAAGGGCAAGGCGGTCTCGGTCGAGGACGTGCGCGACCACCTCGGCGAGATCATGGAAGAGAAGGGCTACATCGTACCCAAGAGCATCGGCGACGAGATGCGGGTGCTCGCCAAGTCACTCAGCTGAGAACAGGAGAAGTCACATGCCGATCGATCTGGAAAAGGCGCGCGGCGCCAAGCTGGCGCCGTCGCAGGGTGAGTGGAACGCGGATCAGGTGATCCTGTATCACCTGGGCATCGGCGCGGGCGCGGGCAAGGCGACCGACGCCAAGGAGCTCGAGTACACCTACGAGAAAAATCTCAAGGTGCTGCCGAGCTTCGGAGTGATTCCCGTCTTCGGCGCGGTGGGCGGAATGGCCGGCGTTCCCGGGATCCAGATCAACTTCGCGCTCGTGCTGCACGGCGAGCAGGACATCGAGATCCACCGGCCGATCCCGACGCACGCCAAGATCGAGTCGAACGGGCGCATCGCCGGCATCTACGACAAGGGCAAGGCGGCGCTGATCGTGGTCGAGGTCGAGACCAGGGAAGAGGGCGGCGCGCCGCTCTTCACCAACCGCTTCTCGATCTTCGCGCGCGGCGAGGGCGGCTTCGGCGGTGAGTCGGGCCCCAAGGCGGGCAACGAGTCACCGACGCGCAAGCCGGACGCGGTGCTCGAGTCGGCGACCGTCTCGCACCAGGCGCTGCTCTATCGCCTGTCGGGCGACAAGAATCCCCTGCACGCCGATCCGGCGTTCGCGAAGCTCGGTGGCTTCGACAAGCCGATCCTGCACGGCCTGTGCTCGTTCGGGATCGTGTGCAAGGCGGCCGTAGACGGCTTGCTCGGCGGCGACACCGCGAAGGTCGCGCGCTATCAGGCGCGCTTCGCCGGCGTGCTGTTCCCCGGAGAGACGATCGAGACCTCGGCCTGGCGCGAGGGCAACCAGATCCTCGTCAGCGCGAAGTGCAAAGAGCGCAACGCGCCGGTCATTTCCAACGCAGCCATCACGCTGCGAGCGTAGGAGCAACACAGAAATGTCTCGGAAGGTATTCGTGATCGGCGTCGGCATGACCAAGTTCGAGAAGCCGGGGAGCAAGGAATGGGACTACCCGGACATGGGGCGCGAAGCGGGCCAGAAGGCGCTCGCCGACGCGGGCATCCCCTTCGAGTCGGTCGAGCAGGCGGCGGTCGGCTACTGCTACGGTGACTCGACCTGCGGCGAGCGGGCGCTCTACGAGCTCGGACTCAACGGCATCCCCATCTACAACGTGAACAACAACTGCTCGACCGGGTCGACGGCGCTGTTCATGGCGAAGCAGTTCGTCGAGGGCGGGCTCGCCGAGTGCACGATGGCGCTGGGCTTCGAGAAGATGGAGAAGGGGTCACTCGGCGTCAAATACACCGATCGCACCATGCCGATGGACAAGCACTTCAAGCTGATGGTCGCGGAGCGCGGCTTCGCGAAGGCGCCCGGCGCGCCCCAGATGTTCGGCAACGCGGGCCTCGAGCACATGGAGCGCTACGGCACGACCGCGGAGCAGTTCGCGAAGATCGGCTGGAAGAATCACAAGCACTCGGTGAACAACCCGTACTCGCAGTTCCAGGACGAGTACACGCTCGAGCAGATCCTCGCGGCGCCGACCGTCTACGGGCCACTCACCAAGCTGCAGTGCTGCCCGACCTCGGACGGCGGCGCGGCCGCGGTGCTGGCGAGCGAGGACTTCGTGAAGCGGCACAAGCTCGAGGCGAAGGCCGTCGAGATCATCGGCATGGCGATGGCGACCGATCTGCCGAGCACGTTCGACGAGAAGAGCATGATCAAGCTCGTCGGCTTCGACCTCACCGTGAAGGCCGCGAACAAGGTGTACCAGCAGTCCGGCCTCGGCCCCGAGAACGTCGACGTGGTCGAGCTGCACGACTGCTTCTCGTGCAACGAGCTGATCACTTACGAAGGGCTCGGTCTGTGTCCGGTCGGGAAGGGCGGCGAGTTCGTCGACTCCGGGGCGAACACGTACGGCGGCAAGCTGGTCGTGAATCCCTCGGGCGGCTTGATCTCGAAGGGCCACCCGCTGGGCGCGACCGGTCTCGCGCAGTGCTCGGAGCTCACCTGGCAGCTGCGCGGCGAGGCACAGAAGCGCCAGGTCGCGGGCGCGAAGGTCGCTCTGCAACACAATCTCGGCCTCGGCGGCGCGGCCGTGGTCGCGATGTACCGCAAGGCGCAGTTCTCCTAGCGCGTGAGTGACGGACAGCCGGACTCGGAGCTCGAGGCCTCTTACGAGCCCGAGCTCGAGGTGGCAACGCCTGCCGCCGGCCTCGCCTACGAGGCCGGCGCGCCGACGCGGCAAGAGCTGCGCCGCCGCACCGATCGCGACATCGTCTCGCTCGCCTGGCCGGCGGTCGTCTCGCAGTTTCTCGCGACCAGTGTCTCGGTAATCGACCTGTGGATGCTCGGCCGCCTGGGCACCGAGGCGCAGGCCGCCGCGGGCTACACGTCGCAGTACTATCAGCTCGCGCAGGCGGCGCTGCTCGGGCTCTCGGTGGCGTGCGTCGCGCTGATGTCGCGCGCGCTCGGCGCGGGCGACCCGGCGCGCGCCCGCCACGCGTTCGCCGCGTCGCTGTTGCTCGCGTTTGCCGCCGCAGTCGCGATCGCCGGCGCGTCGCTCGCGTTCCCGCGCCAGTTTCTCGAGATCCTCGGCGCGTCGCCGCACATCGTCGCCGTGGCGGTCCCGTATTTTCGCTACACGCTGGGCTCGAGCGTCTTTTTCGCGCTTGCGCTCACCATCGAGAGCGGCTTCCGCGCGTCGCGCAACACCGGCATGCCGCTCTTGATCGCGACCGGGGTCACCGGCGTGAAGTTGGCGCTGAATGCGCTGCTGATCTTCGGCAGCCTCGGCTTCCCGCGCCTCGAGCTGGCAGGCGCCGGCCTCGCCACGTTGGTCGCGCAGGTCGCCGGGTTCACGCTGTTCTTCACG
>WNFL01312264.1_pt2 | contig 15666 bp, 16 predicted proteins | sample 5400361 | NCBI WGS metagenome assembly WNFL01 (sample SAMN13153351, study PRJNA577476) | soil metagenome | isolation source: 40 cm soil on Douglas fir-dominated hillslope | place: USA:California | collected 2013-09-17
GGTTGGCAGAATGGCTATTGCACCAGTCTTGAAAACTGGCGCCCGCAAGGGCTTGGGGGTTCGAATCCCTCACCCTCCGTCACGTAGTGTGCTATGCGTGGCCTGCAGCTGACCATGCGCAGGAGCAGAACCGATGCGGCCCCTTGCAGCGGAGATCGGCGAATACAATTACAAGAGGCCCGCGCTTGAGCGCGGGCCTCTTGCTTTCCGAAACGATAAAGCGAAGGAGCTAGTGGAGCGTTATTGCGAGCCCTACTTGTCCAACGTTCGCGTCTGTATTCGCATTCCGCATTGCGAAGCCAGTCCAGTACGGCGTGAGGCTCGTATTGCGTCCCACCCGAACATCGTAACCAACCCCGAAAAGCATTCCGAGGCCCGTCTCTGAGGCGATATATCCTGACCCACCAGCGCTGACAGTGCCGACTCCGAGGCCGCCGGTCAGAAAAAAGCCGCCTGTGGTGGAGGGATAGAATCGAACGCGCGCGTCAAGGGTGCCGACAGTCAACGTTGCGCCCTGCTGTGATTTCGCCCACGCATCACTTCCGACGCCGAGCAGCAATCTCGGGGTGATCGTGCCCCCCAGCGATAGCCCGCCGCTTATTCCACCTTCGCGCGAGCCGCCACAATTGTCGCAACCGAGCGAGCCGTAACCGAGCCCGCCGCTAATCCAGAATCCGTCGCGTGTCTGCGCGTTCTGGCCGTAGGCGAAAGCCGCGCTGATGGCAAGCGATCCGACCACAGTTAAACTTTGAACCAGCCTCTTTACACTCATAGAGCTCCTCGAGAATTGCCGCGCGAAGCGACCTGACGGCGTCGCCAGTAGCGCCGGATGACGGGTTTGCACCAAGTGCAGATCAGACCCGCGGCCTGGTGAACGTCCCGCGGGTCAGTACCAGTGATTCTATGACTGGTTCGTCAGGCAACAGCAACAGCGACTGGGATGCCGTTCGGCGTCCATGGGACAACAAAAAGCGCCACCCGGTGCACACCGGGTGGCGCTTTGTGTAAGCGGGAGATCGGCTACTGCCCCTGAACCCTCGGCGCCGGTCCGAGCCGAGCGAGTCTCGCCTTCATCGAGGCGAATCCTGCATCGTTGACCTGGAGGCTGTTCAGTTGGGACGCCGGCACTTGGTTTAACATGCGCTGGATGTCGGCGATGCGATCGGTCGTACCCGGGTGGTCCGCGAACCATGCCGCTGTGCTGCCCCCGCCCCCCGACGCCTGCTCCTCAGCTAGCAGCTTCTGGAAGAATGTCAGCATTCCCCGGGGGCTGATTCCAGCCCGCATCACGTTGTTGAAGCCGCCCTCGTCAGCTTGTACCTCGTCTGTGCGGCTGAATTTCGCAAAGACTGCCGTGCCACCGACGTTGATGGCCGCCTGAGCGAGCCCGCTCTGACACACTCCCGTCAGCGCGCAAAGAATCCCCACGCCGACGTTTGCGCCTTGGGCTTGTTCCATCTGCTTTACCGAGTGGCGCCTGACGACGTGCTCTGTCTCGTGCCCCAGAACTCCAGCGAGCTCCGACATGTTGCTCGCGCGCTCGAGCACGCCACGATTCACATAAATGAATCCGCCGGGAAGAGCGAACGCATTCACGACGTCGGAGTTTACGACTTGATACTGCCAGTTGAGATCGGAGCGTGCCGTCAGATGCGCAATTCGATTTCCGACCGAATTGACGTAGTTCTGAATCTGTGCATCCTGAACCATCGGAAGCTGTGCGTTGACTTGCTGCGCTTCCTGCTGGCCCATTTGGACTTCCTGCTGGGTGGAGACGCCACACCCCGCGAGCAGCGCGATTGCGCCGATGGTGACCGTGATATTTCGCATCGAGTGAGCCCTCGAAAAATGTGTTCGCCGCAGCTCATTTCCCCCGGCGCCAACCTCATGAAATGGCAGAAAGCAGACCACCGGGGGCGCGATGTCCCGAGTGAACAGGGCCCCGCGCATGGCCGCCGCGAGAGTGTTTCTCGCGCCGGCCGGAGCTCAAGCGGTCTATCTGGGAACTACGACTGTCCGCTTCGCGTTCGTGAAGACCGTAAACTCTGTCCCCGCGGGGATTACGGCAGAAAGCCCCTTCTTCGTTGCGCCGATTCCAAACGTGAGGATGCCAAGGGCAGCGGCCTGACCCTGACGCTTCTTTCCGACCGCTTTGGTAGTGCCGCGTAGCGGGATATACGTCCCGTCGACAGCACGTACGGAGGTTACCTGCAGGGTCACAGATCCAGGGTTCCCGCCCGCACTGCGACGAGCGACGTGCGCTACCGTACCCTTCACGGGCGTTCCCGAGGCGATCAACGCGTGACCGAACTCCGAATAATCCGCCGGCAGGTGAAACGCCACCTCCTGGCCCTGGTTGACTGACGCGCTCGAGAGATCCTCATCGATAGCGACGGTAAGAGGGGTGCCGGCGGGTATGATTACGGGCATTTCCGTAGTCGAGTTGGCGGCGGCTCTGGCGCGCTCGCCACCTCGGTCGGATTGAGCACTCAGCGGAGCGGCCGCGAGCGCGGCGGCCATCAGGGTGATCAAGCGATGTGAATACTGCATAACAAATCTCCTCACAAAGTTGCGACCGCTGAATCGCGGCCCGCACCACTTGATAGTCAAGGAAAGTGCCACAATTGCCTCTATAACGGGGTTGCGTCTGGTAACGTCCTGACGCAACGAACTGCCAGCTGAGCGTTACGCTACTGGCACCTCGCACCCGTTCAGTTGCAGTGCCCGAGTTGCATCTCGCCTCGTAGACAGCGTCCCCCGCTGGCGCGCGCGCGCTCACCCCATCACTTTGTAGTTCTCGTAACCGGAGCCCCGCCCGATGGCCGACTTCACGAAAGAATGGATCGAGCATCTCAAGACCCAGATCTCGGGACGCATGAGCATCGTCGCGGACAACATGGATCCGCAGGCGTACGACGAGCTCGTGACAGACCTCGCGTGGTTTACCTTCCGGTTCGCGCGCGACCCGGACACCAAGATGAGGAAAGTCTTTCGCTGAAAACCCCGTTCCAGCGGCATTAGATTCGCCGTAGAGTGCACCTCGGCAACCGGCTCGGAGGCGCCAATGGCGAAGTGTGAAGTCTGCGGCAACGATTACGACAAGTCGTTCACCGTGACGATGAAAGGGAAAGCCCACATCTTCGACTCGTTCGAGTGCGCCATCCACGCCCTGGCGCCGAAGTGCTCGCACTGCGGCTGCAAGATCATCGGCCACGGCGTCGAGAATAACGGGACTTTCTATTGTTGCGCGAGCTGCGCCGAGATGTCGGGCGTCAAGGGACTCGAAGACCGCATCTAGATGCACAAGCGAGGGGAATTAGCGTGAAGTGGAAGAATAGGAGTGATCCGCACGGCAAGATCGGCGACGAGCGCATCCGCACGAAATTCGCCTGGGTTCCGGTCGAAGCGGACGATGGATTCACTTACTGGCTCGCTCAAGTGGTAGTGCGTGAAAAGCTGCTGCCCAAGGTCACGCGCGGCGGCTTCGAGGACGACGGGCAGTCATGGCAGATCGTCGAGGCCAAGCCGGTTAACGGCAAGAAGAAAGTCCGCAAGAAATAGCGGCTCTACGGCTTGCCACTTAGCATCGATCTCAACGCCGACCTGGGAGAGGGCTTCGGTCGCTCCCGCGCCGCGGAAGACGAGGCCCTGCTCGATCTCGTATCCTCCGCCAACATCGCCTGTGGGTTTCACGCCGGTGATGCGATCACGATGCGGGACACAGTGAGGGCGGCAACGCTTCGGGGTGTCACCATCGGTGCGCATCCTTCTTATCCCGACATTCCGGGTTTCGGCAGACGCGAGCTTGGCCTTCCTCCGAAGGAAATATCACGCCACGTGGCGTATCAGATCCGCGCGCTGCGCGACGTGTGCGGATCTGAAGAGGCCAAGCTCTCCTATGTAAAACCACATGGAGCGCTGTACAGCCGGGCCGCTCGAGATCCTGAAGCCGCGACTGCGGTCGTCTCAGCGCTACGCGCCGTTGAGTCATCTCTCACCCTGCTGGGACCAGCTGGGAGCGAGCTGGCTCGCGCCGCCGAACGGGCCGGAATCGCTTTCGCGACCGAGGCATTCGTCGACAGAGCATATAAACCGGATGGGACGCTGGTGCCCCGCGCCGAGCCGGGAGCAGTGATTCATGATGTCAACGGCGCCGTGCAGCGCGCAGTGATGCTCGTCAAAGGGCGTACAATCACTGCCGACGATGGTTCCGAGCTGCACATCAAGGCGCAATCACTCTGCGTTCACGGTGACAATGCCGATGCAGTCTCGATCCTGCGCGCGCTGAACGCACGACTGAAGGAATCCGGCGTCACCATCGCGCCTTTCGCCGCTTGACCCACACACAGCTCCGCGCCCATCCGCTCGGCGATACCGCCGTCACCATCACGTTTGGAACGGATCGCAGCGCCGAGCTCCTCCAGCGTGTTCACTCCGCGGCTCGCTCCCTCAAGGCCGCGAACATTCCGCAGGTCGAAGATATCGTTCCCGCGTATCTCGCACTGACGGTGTTCTACGATCCGCTGAGCATATCGTACGAGGAGATTTCAAGGAAACTTCTCGATGCGTGCGATCGCGCAAAGCACTCGACGCTCAAGCCAACTCCATCGCGCGAGCACAGAATTCATTCCCGTGAAGTACGATGGTGTCGACCTCGAGACGGTCGCTGCTTCCACGGGGCTCTCGGTAGAAGAGGTTGTCACACGCCACTCGCGCGGGACCTACACAGTAGACCTGCTCGGATTCGTCCCCGGCTTTGCCTACCTGAGCGAGCTCGATACCGCGTTGCACTTGCCCCGGCGTGCCCAGCCACGGCCCCGCGTGCCCGCGGGCAGCGTCGCTATCGCGGCCGCGCAGACCGGGGTCTATCCGCTCGATACACCGGGCGGGTGGCACATCATCGGAAGAACGCAAACACTGATGTTCGACCCGACACGAGACGCCCCGGCGCTCCTCGCGGCAGGCGACACGGTCCGCTTCGAGCGCGTCATATGATCACGATAACGCGGGCGCCGCCGTACCTCACCGTGCAGGACAGGGGGCGTCACCAATCGCGTTCCTTCGGGGTGCCACGAGGCGGCGCTATGGATTTGTTCGCGCTCCGCACTGTCAATGCCGTCGTTGGAAATTCCCTCGACGCCGCGGCACTCGAGTGGGCGCTCGGAGGTGGCGCGGTCCGTTTTGATCGCGATTGTCTTTTTGCGATCGGCGGCGGAACCGCACGCGCGACGGTCTCAGGAAGGGACATCGCTCCGTGGACGACCAGCTTCGCTCGGGCCGGCGACGAGATCATCGTCGAACAAATCATCAGTGGCCGGTTTCTCTACCTGGCCTGCGACGGGGGAATCGACGTCCCCGCCCTCCTCGGAAGCCGATCCACTTATCTCCCGGGGCATTTTGGAGGATATGAAGGACGCATGCTGAAAAGCGGAGATTCCGTTCGGCTTGCTGCGAGGCCGAGCACGCACCCGGCGCCAGGATTTCACGCTGCTGCCGATCTCATGCCACGCTACGATAGCGGGATCGTTCACGTCACATCGGGAACACAGGAAGGCCTGTTCGATCAATCAGCGATGCGCACTCTGACAGAAAGCGAATACAGAATCTCGACCGCGTCGGACCGTACCGGCTACAAACTCGAGGGGGCGCCCCTCGCGAACTCCCTCGGCACGCTCCCCTCCGAAGCTGGCTGCCCCGGCGCAATCCAGGTACCGGGCGACGGACTTCCGATTGCGTTGATGGCGGATGCACCCACGATTGGCGGCTATCCCAAGATCGCTGTCGTTAGCGAAGCAGATCTTCCCATCCTGGCGCAGCGTCGACCCGGTGAGACCATCAGATTCCAGCTCGCCACGATCGACCAGAGCCAACGCGCGCTCAAGCGTCGCCTATCGGACATACAGACGATCAGCCAGCACGCAAGCCGATCGTAGTCTGGCCAGCACGACTCGCGGCCTGGAGCCCGCGGTAATTCGCGCGTAAGCACAAGAAAGGCTCGCTCCACCGGCGCGGCTCATGCATGTAAATCTCTCGGCCGCCGCTTGGAGCGGCTCAACGACTGTTGGGGGAATACGCCATGGAACGAAGCGATAACGAAGGCATCAGCGCGAATGCGGAAATCGACCAGACTGCCCGCGACGACGGAGGAGTGTCGGGTCGCGTGAAGAGCATCGCGTCTTCGGTCAAGCAGCGGGCCTCGACCATTCCCGCGTTGCTCGCCGACGGACTCGAGGCCGGAGCCGAGAAGCTTCGGCAGCAACGACTCTCTGCGAGTGCGGAGAGCGCCGCAACGCCCGGATCGTCGGTGACGGTTGCCAATGATTCCAGCATCACCGCGGTTACTGATACTCTCGCCAGCGGAATGCAGTCGAGCGCTGAGTGGCTCCGCGACGCCGACCTCGACAAGCTCAAGTCAGGTGTCGAGAAGCAGGTAAAGGAGCATCCAGCCAGGTCGCTTCTCGTCGCCCTCGGCGCCGGGTATCTGATCGGAAAAGCTCTCCGGCGCTAGCCATGAAGATGGCGAGCGCGTCACAAGCAAATCGCGGAGTCGGGCAGCTTCTCCGCGCGGTGGCGGAAGACGGAGCGCATCTGGCGCGGGAAGAAGTCCACCTCGCGCGCATCGAGTTTGCCAAGATTGCGCGCGATATCGGAAAGGGCACCGGCTTGACAGTCGCCGCAGCAATGGTGGGATTGCTGGCCGTGCAGATGCTTGTGTTCGGCTTCGCCCTTCTGCTCGGAGATGCGCTCTTTCACGGGCATTACTGGATCGCCGCCTTCGTGCTGACTGTAATTCTGGGCGGAGTCGGGTTCTATCTGCTGAAGCGAGGCGCTGCGCTGCTCTCGCCGAAGAACATCAAACCCGAGCAGACACTGTCAACGTTTCGGAGGCACAAAGATGGGTGAGACGACGACCGAAGTCCGCGCTGACATCGAACTCACTCGGGCGCGTATGTCCGGCGCGATCGCCGAGCTGGAGCGCAAGGTAGATATGACACAGAAAGTGAAGGACCGCCCCTGGACGGCGGTGGGCGTCGCGTTTGGCGCAGGGATCGTCTTGAGCGCGTCGCGCGCCGACGTGAGAGCGGCAAAGGTCACGGCCGATGCTACCAGGGAGACGGGCACCAAGCTCGGTGGTGCGCTCGACGGAGTTGTTGCCGCTCTGATCGCCGGAGTCGCCGAGGCTTTCAACTCCCGAATCGAGGATGCGGTCAAGGCGGTCGCCGCATCCATTCGGGGAACCACGAAACCGAGAGCGGTCGGCACGACCGACGGAACTGTCGAGGTCCCCAACAGGGCGGATTAATGGCACAAGTGGCAACACACGCCGCCACCCGATTCGACTTGCGCTGATCGCAACAAGCTTCTAAATCCGTGGTGCCGCGACCGGAGGCGATCCCGCCTCTTGCTCGCCCAAGCGGAGACAACGCTGCTTCCTCGGATCAATGTCGTAGTACCGGCTGTTGGCGCACTCTTGTTCGCCGCAGTCGAGCGACCGATTGCTCGACTGCAATTGTTCGCGTCCCCCCAGCAACAGACCGCCAGGCGTCTCGTTCCCTTTCGCGTTCCATCGGAGGACGAGATGAAGGACAGTGTCTACCGGGCATCTGCGCTCCGCGGACGCGCCATCCTGCTGGCCACTCGCGACAGTCTTCCACACAATGTCGGCAATTCGCTGCGCTGCGCGAGTTGTCACCTCGATGGCGGGCTCCGACGGGACGCGATGCCGTGGGTCGGCAGCTACGTGAGATTCCCGCAGTATCGCGCGAGAAGCGGCAAGGTGGATCTGATCGAGGACAGAATCAACGACTGCTTCCGCCGAAGCATGAACGGCCGAGCCCTGAATCCAGCAGGCAGCGACATGCGTGACATCGTCACCTATTTCGCATTTCTGTCGAGCGGAATACCGGTTGGCGCGGAGATGGAGGGACAGGGTTTCCCGCGCCTTCAGCCACTCAAGGGAGATCCAGCGCGCGGAGCCGGTGTTTTCGCCAGTACTTGCGTGCGGTGTCACGGAGCGAAAGGTCAGGGCACGGCGCTCGCACCGCCGCTGTGGGGACCGCATTCGTACAACGTTGGAGCAGGAATGGCCAGAATCAACACGGCTGCATCGTTCATTTACGCGCTCATGCCGATCGATCGCGCTCAACACCTTAGCGCACAGCAGGCGTTCGACGTCGCCACATACATCAACACAAGGGCCCGCCCCGATTTTCCGGCGAAGGTGCGCGACTGGCCGCGCGGACAAAAGCCTGTGGACGCCGATTATCACGTTCTACCGGGCCACGAGTGAATTCTTGCTCCAGGGTGTGACCTTTCTACAACCCGAATGGATACCGCAAGCTTCGTAATCGATCTCAGCTGTTAACGTCCGGCCGGGTGACGCGTCTCTCAAGCTGAACGGTGCGCGAATGCGCCCACCCGAAAACGGATCCTCGAGAGAGGAAGGAGACAACAGATGTCGAATGCGAAGCTTGCGGCGTTCACGGCCGCTCTGGTTCTGGCAGTCAGCTCACAAGCGTCTGCGCAGTCCGCTCAGGCGGCGCTGAAGGCGCCCTCGCACGCGACGAGGGCACAGCTCGTCACATGGTGCAAGAACCACCCGAAGGCAACTGCGGATTGCAAGGAAGTTCGTGCCGACAATCGTCAAATCCGCTCGGATCGCAAGGAAGTCCTCGCGGACCGCAAAGAAGTAAAGGCGGACATCAAGGCGGGCGACAAGAAGGAAGCCAAGCAGGATGCCAAGGAGCTGAAGTCCGATCGCAAGGATCTCCGTCAGGACCGCAAGGACAGACGCGGAGACGTGCGCGACATTCGGAAGGACGCGCGGAAGTAGTTTCGCTTCGAGATCGCAAGTCGGCCCACCACCGGGTTTTTCGGTAGTGGGCCGTTTTGTTGCTAGCGGGCCGGACTCAAAGTCGGGGGGTTTTCAGTCTTGAGGTAGCGCGCAAGGTAAGAGTCCGTCACCTGCCGAATGAGTCTCGCGCTCATTCCGTTGTACGCGGCTCCATGCCGGCCCGGCGGATAGATGCGCAGATCGGCATCGCGGCCGGCGTTTGTGAGCGCCGTCAGCAGCTGCATTGTGTTCTGCGGATGAACATTGTCATCCATCATCGAATGAATCAGGAGCAGGTTGCCGCGCATCTTCGGCGCCTGCTCGATCGGCGCGCTCTCCACGTAGCCGCTCAGGTTGTCGCCGAGCAGGTTCATGTAGCGTTCGGTGTAAATCGTGTCGTAAAGTCTCCAGTCACCGACCGCCGAGTTCGCCACTCCAACCGGGAACAGCTCGGGATACATTTCCATCGTGTAGACGGTGCTATACCCGCCGTAGCTGGTGCCTACGATCGCGACGCGCTTTGGATCGACGTACGTCTGCTTCGCGAGGTACTTGGCCGCTTCGCCGAAGTCGAGCGCCTCGTATTTGCCGAGATGCTTGTACACGACTTTCATGAACGCGCTGCCGTAGTTATTTGTCCCGCGGTTGTTGACGCCGACGATGATGTAGCCCTCCTGCGCCAGCCACTGCGTCCAGCCACTGGTTGAGAAGGCATCGTAGACCTGCTGCGACCCAGGTCCGCCGTAAATGTCGAAGATGACGGGGTAGCGCTTATGGGCGTCGAACGGAATCGGCTTGACGATGCTCCCGTCGATGTGAGCGCCATCGGATGTTGTGAACGAGAAAATCTCGGCGGGCGAGTAAGCGTGGGTTTCCAACCACTTCGTCACTGCGGCATTGTCCTCCAGCGTACGGAGCTTTTGCCCCGTCGCGACCCACAGCTCTACCTGTGTGGGTTGGTGTAGCGACGAATAACGGTCGAGGAAGAACGTCGCGGTCGGCGACATGTTGATTCGGTGATTCCCTTCCGCGGTGGTGATTCGGCGCTTGTCGGTACCGTCGAATCGAATGGAGTACAGCTGGCGCTGGAGTGGCGACGCTTCGGTCGATGTGTAGTAGACGGTCTGCTTCTTCGCGTCGCTTCCCTCGACGCGCGTCACGCTCCAGTTTCCCCGCGTTACCTGGTTGATCAGCTTGCCGGAATAGTCGTACCGATAGAGATGCTGGAAACCGTCGCGATCGGAGAGCCAGAAGAACTCATGCGAATCCGACGGGAACGTCATCATGTCATCGACGCCGGCGTAGAAGTCGTACACGTCGAGCCAGGTCTTCGATGTCTCCGTCATCACTTGCCGCCGGCCGCCGGTTTTCACATCGAAGAAGAAAAGGTTCATCGTGTTCTGCGGGCGGTTGAGCGTGATCACCGCGAGCGTGTCCGGCCTGCTCGTCCAGTAAATCCGCGGAATGTAGAATTCGCCCTTCTCTCCCGTGTCGAGCCAGGTGTTCTGGCCCGTGGACACGTTCACGACACCGATCCGCACCGTCGCGTTCGAGTCGCCGACCTGCGGAATGCGCAGCTTTTCCCAGTCCTGATGTAAACCGGAGTAGTCGGAGATCTGGATCTGCGGTTCCGCTGAGTCGTTTAGCTGCCAGTATGCGATGTAGGCGCTCTCGGGCGACCACTTCCATGCCTGCGCCTGGCCAAATTCCTCTTCGTAGACCCAGTCGAAGTGGCCGTTGTAGATGTGCTCCGACGCATCGCGCGTCAGCCTCTTCTCCTGATGCGTCGAGAGATTGGTGACGTATATGTCGCCGTCCCGCTCGAAGCCGAGTGTTACGCCATTCGGTGAGAGCTCCCCGGTTCTCGCTCCCTTGGTGGCGAGCTGCATGCTGCGGTCGGCTAGCGAGTAAATGTAGAAATCGGAAATCCCTGACCGGCGGTAGATCGGCTGGAAGTTGGACTGAAAGACGAGGTGCCTGGAGTCCTGCGCCCATTCAAACGCGTCGTAGCTGAACGGCTGAGTCGTCCCCGGAAACGTCAGGCCCGACGTGGTGAAAAGATCCGTGTCCTTGCCGGTGGCGGGATCATATGCGCGAATGACCGGAGTTCCGGTTCGCGCGTCGCGATCCGTATACGAGAATCGCATTCCCCCTTCGATCCAGTTCACGTTTCGCGGGCCCTGCCGTCCACTCAGAATCGCACCCGCCTGCATCGCTTCGTCCATGTTCGCGAACCGCTGTTTTTCCTGGGCGCTGGCGACGAGAGGAAGGCAAATGACGAACGCGACAAAATAGAGCCTGGAAAGTCTTTTCATTCTCGCTTCGGATGAGGAGGGGGAAGAACGATCAATCGCGAGCGGGCGCTCAGGCACTTCGCTGGTTGCGAGAGTCAGCCCGTCGCTCTTCGCATTTCTTGCAGAGGACAACGCCCCGGAACGTGCAAATGATGCAGATGAATGTCCCGCAGTCGTCACAGGGATACCCTTCGGAGGCACGCTCCTCGTTGCTGCAGGACCGGCAAATCATCGCGTCACGTTCGCGGAGGACCTGGCGCATGTAGCGGTTTGTGCTCGTTGTCGGGTAGCAGGGATCGGAGCGCGCTCCGAAGCGCTGAATCTATATCAGGGAGCACATTTCACAACGCGCTTCGCCGCCTGGAGCCAGGTGGCAAGCCGTTCGGGACCAGCTTCGTCCCACCCTTCCGGTACCGGTGCAAGGCGCCGTTTGTCACCGTCGCTCTCGAAGCACAGCCAGCCTTCACTGTATTCGCTCGCCACTTCCATCTTTCGGTGGAACGGGTTCTTCCGCCGCTCTGGAGTATGCCGTCGGTCGGAAAAGCCCGTTGAATCAGCAGCACCTCCCGCTCTGCGTCGATCGGCCCTCCGTCTTTCCGCGGACGCCGGCGTCACCAGCCAGACCTCCCACCGCTTCCCACTCGAGTCGACAAAGGTCCGATAACTCACGCCGTTTCCTCCCGCGCCGGTTCTGGCGCAAAGGTCCGAGCTCGCGAGTTATGGTTTGCAGGGCCGGTGCCAAAACGTGCCTAATTCGCACGTGAATTGTTCATCGTGCCGGGAAACGTACGTATTCCCGAACGGCCACTATCACCGTGGATCGAGCTTTCTGCCGGCGTCCAGGCGATCGAAGTTGAGCAGAGCGTTGAACACAAGGAAATAACTACCGATCGTTTCGCCACGGTACACAGGGTTATTCGCGAAGAGAATGACGTGCCCCTTGGCAAGCGGGACGTCTACGACCACAGGCCGCTGTGCCACGTCACTGCCATCGAGAAGACCCGATGCTAACAGCTCCCGCTGGTCTGCGAAGCGCAGGATGACGCGCGGCCGGAGAGCCGGCGGAATGACAGCGAGCGGATTGCGAAGTTGCTCGTCTGTTACCGGCGCCGCCTGCCAGGGCTGCACCGGTCTCCGCTGCGCCACGTCGTTTCGGGGGTCAAGAGGGAACCGCCCCTGAGGCGCATCCACATCGTCCGCTGTCCCTCGCCCCGTCGGACGCGACGTCGCGGAGTCGGGAAATCTTCCCCCCCGAGCGCCCAGCACGTTGGTGACGCTAAAGCTCGCGCCATCATCGCTGTACACGGCGAGGCTGTCGCGGATGCCGTATGCGAGCGGACTTGCATCGTCCATGACCTTGATGCGCAAGAGGCTCCCGACCACGTGCAGACGCGCGGCCGTGTTGAGTGACACTCCGCTGGCGAGACCGAACGTGACCGCCATGTCGGCGGTGTTCTCGACCGTCACCAGCACGCCGCCGTTTTTCACGAACGTGCTGAGATTGTCGACTCCCCGCAGGCCGAGACCCGGACGAATGTCATCCGTCTGATCAACAACCATGTTGGGCGTGAGCTCGGTTTTCTTCCACGGCATCGGATTTCGCCACATTGGCAGTCCCGCTACGATCGACTGCGGGCTGCCTCCTCCGGGCGGGAAGATGATCACATCGTATTTCGCGTTGAGGTTCGGATCGACGGACGCATCCTGCGTGCTGATGTACGTGTAAGGAATGTGAAGAAAATCGAACGCCTGCCTCCACCATCCCTCCGTCTGCGTACTGATCCAGGTGTGCATGATCGCGACGCGGGGAGCCCTCGCGGGGTGCGCAGCAACCGAAGGCGCCGCGTCCAGAGCATAGACTTTTAGACCCAGCTCGCGCGCCGCCTTGTCCAGATCGCCCCGGGAAATCCGTCGGACAAGGAACGAGCCGCGACCAAACTTTTGCCCCGCGGCTTCGAACGGCTGTTCGGCGATCTGAAAATCCGCGTCCTTGATCCTGTAGCGGAGAGTCGCGAGAGCGTTGTCGGCGTTGTGATTGATGACGAAAACGGTCCCGTTCCCGATGACGCCACCGGAAGCCTTGATCTCACCGGTGACTGACTCCATCGGCACTGCCAGAACCCTCGGGTCCGTCACACGAACTGAGCGGACAGCGAAACTTTCCGGAAACGTCCAGCCTGTGTCGTCGTACGGAGTGCGCTGCGGATCGCTCGGGCTCCAGTATTGGTAATCGAGCAGCGCATCCGCGATTCGTGAGTACGGCTGGTCCATGCGAATGATGTAGCTCCCCGCCGGAAACTGACGCAGCTCGGTGCGCTGCACTGAGAGCGGGAGAGTATCGAACGGGGTCGTCGCCGACTTGAGGGTGTCCGCGACCCGGGAGCTGTCGGCGTGTCGCACGCTGTCCGCGACCGGCGGCTTGTCGGCGGGCCTCGCACCCTCAGCGACGTGCGAGCTATCCGTGCGCCTCAGGCTGTCGACCAGACGAGCGCCCGACGGGGCGGGCGGACTCGGCGGCGTTCGTGGTCTCGGTATGGGAACCAGAACGCTGAACGGCGATGTCGCGCGAGAGATTTCTACGTGCTGCTTCTGGAGAATCCGGAGCAGCTCCGCCTGCGCACCCTGCCGCCTGTCGTCGGCGGGCAATATGTACGCGGCTGGACCTTCCGTGCGCGCCTTGAGAACGGATCTCTTGCTCTTCTCGTAGAAGTTTTCGAGGAACTGCTGCCGGTTGTTTGCGAAATAACTGAGCGATACGAGCAATCCGGTTTCTTCGTAATTGTTGTTGTTGCGAAGAGACCATTTCACTTTGGGGAGCGGCGGACTTTGTCGGTACCACGTCCGCGAGGTCTCAGTCGGCGACAGAGTGCGCTCGACGGTTTCGGCGGTCCCTCCGTTTCCAAAGGTCTCGTACAGACGGCTGATTCCGTTGTGCGTGGCCGCCATGAACATGAGATAGCCGGGCGACCAGGTATCGAAATTTCCGTGCGTGAAGACGCCTGGCATGCCGAGTCGCGTCATCTCCTGGACGTTGTTCCAGCCGATCATCTGCCACTCATTCGTGAGTAGCGGATCCAGCCAGGCGTTGTACGGCCCGTCTCCGACGGTATTGTCGTAGAGATACGGGACCGACTCGTGCAGATCGTGGAGGACCTGCGCCTTCCATTCGAGATACGTGTCCAGAATGTTTTGGGACAGCTTGAGCGTCAGCGCCATCGCGTCGCGATTGTTGTCGTGAGCGACGTAATGCCCCCAATAAAGAAGCGGCGGCGCGGTCTCACCCGGATGCGCCATTTTCCAGCGGAACAGGTCCACCTGCCGGTCGCGTCCGTCGACCTCGACGATGGGCGTAATCAGCGTAATGAGATGATCCCGAATGTTCCTGACGTATGGGCTCTCATCTACCGCCAGCCGGTACGCGAGCTCCATCAGCGCCGTCGGTGCTCCGGACTCCGGTGAGTGGATCGTGCCAGTGATGTAATAGACCGGCGTCGTCTGCTCGACGATTCGCGCCGCTTCCGCATCGTCCATATTGATCGAGCGCGGGTCGGCGAGTTTCGCAAGATTCGCCCTGTTCCGATCGAGATTGGCGAACAGCGATTCGGATGCGACGGCCACGGCGATCATCTCGCGTCCCTCTTCCGTCGTCCCGATCGAATACACTCTCACGCGCGGACTCGCCTTGGCGAGCATGCGCATGTACGTGTAGACCTCTTTGGAGTAAGGCAGGTTGTTGCGCGCACCTGCGATGTCGCCCAGCACCGCCTTCGGAGTCGGCACCGTGGCCGACGCGGGCAGGTAGTCCACGAGTGACGAGAGGAAGAACGGCTCGGTCGTGTACTCGCGAATCTTCCGCGTGTATTCCTCGTCGATCGGTTGATTCGGATCGCGGCCCGGTCGGGTGGTGGAGGGCGGAAGACCCACGGGGCTAGGCAGCGCCGGATCAGCGGCCTGACCGTACAGCTGCCCGCCGCCGGCCGTAATCAAGAAAGAAAAAATGAATGCGAACGGGCGCGCTGACGGTCTCATTTCACCTTCTCATTTGAGTTCGATTTTGCCCAGCCGACTGGTGCCGCTCAATGCAAGCCAGACGCGGCTTCGCGTGCTGTCGACGGAAATGTTTCCCACGATCGACCCGGGAGTCGGGATTTTGATCGTCTCCACCTGCCCCGATTTTCGATCAAACGCGACGATCGCTCCGGAACGCGCCTCGTCGTAGAAGATTCGTCCGTCAGGTGCGATCGCGATTCCATAGGGCGCGGAGCTGGCGCCGCCGGGCGAGAGCCATTCCTTGAACGCGCCGGTCTTTGGATTGTACGAGCCAAGATATCCGCGCGCAAAATCGCTGTACCATACTATGCCGGATTCGTCGACGACGAGGCGCCGCGGACGCGCGCCACTTTGGGGCAGGTTGATTTCCCGAAGCGCTCCGCTCTCGGCGTCGATCCGTCCGAGCTTGTTGGTCCCGAACAACGCAACCCAGATCGTGCCATCGGGAGCATTAACCATCCCGTATGGAAGCGCCCGGTTCGTCGGCAC
>WNFL01027317.1_pt1 | contig 15665 bp, 18 predicted proteins | sample 5400361 | NCBI WGS metagenome assembly WNFL01 (sample SAMN13153351, study PRJNA577476) | soil metagenome | isolation source: 40 cm soil on Douglas fir-dominated hillslope | place: USA:California | collected 2013-09-17
TTCGCTTCGGCCGTGCGGCTCCTCGACGACGGCGAACAGACCATGCAGGCGCTCGAAGAGAAGATCCTCGAGTCGAAGCACCACATTCATCTCGAGTATTACATCTGGGAGCCGGACGACATCGGAACGCACTTCCGCGATCTCCTCGCGGATGCCGCGCGGCGCGGCGTCGAGGTTCGGGTGCTCTACGATGCGATGGGGTCCTCGCACGTGAACAACGCCTTCTGGCGGCCGTTGCGCGAGGCGGGCGGCGAGGTGATCGCCTTCAACCCGGTGCGCTTCCTGCGCATCACTTTCGGTAATTTCCGTACCCATCGCAAGATCGCGATCTGCGACGGGACCGCGGGCTTCCTCGGCGGCATCAATCTTCACAACCCCGCGACCGCCACTCGCTCGGGCAAGGACGCCTGGCGCGACCAGCACGTGCGCATCGACGGCGAGCCGGTGTACCGGCTGCAGCGCCTCTTCCTCGAGAACTGGAACTATTCGCGCGGGGCCTTCAAGCTCACCGCCAACAATGCCGAAAAGTATTTCCCCGCGGCGCGGATCGGCAAGGGCGTGCCGGTCCAGATCATTTCCAGCGGCCCCGACGACGACAACGCGCCGATGCACGCCTTCTTCCTCGCCGCGCTCTCGACCGCGCGCAAGCGCGTGCTGATCGAAACGCCCTACCTCGTTCCCGACGAGCCGCTCGAAAGCGCGCTTCGCATCGCCGAGCTGCGCGGGGTCAACGTGCAGGTGATCGTGCCCAGGCAGGGCGACTCGAAGATCGTCACCGCCGCTTCGCACACCTACTGCGAGTCGCTCGGCAAGGCGGGCATCAGCGTCTACGAGTACGGGCCGCCGATGCTGCACGCCAAGACGATGGTGATCGACGAGTCGGTGGCGATCGTCGGCACCGCAAACCTCGACAACCGCAGCTTCCGGCTCAACTTCGAAGTCGCCGCCGCGTTCTACGACGAGACGACCATCCGCAGGCTCGCCAAGCGTTTCGAGGAGGATCGCGCGGTCTCCAGGCCCTTCTCCCACCGGCGGCGCAGCGAGAAGCTCACGGCGCTGCTGGAGTCGATCGCGCGGCTGACCTCACCGGTTCTCTGAGAGCGAGAGCTCCCAGTTCTGGCCGACGAGGTCGTGGCCGAAGGAGTGGTGCTTCTCCCGCTTGACCAACTTGAAGCCGGCTTCTTCGTAGAGGTGGCGTGCGGCGTGCAGGACGCTGTTGGTCCAGAGCATGACGCGCCGATAGCCGGCCGCGCCCGCGAAGCGGATGCATTCGTTCACGAGGGCGCGGCCGATGCCCTTGCCGCGCGCCGTGGGCTCGACCAGCAGCAGGCGCAGCTGCGCGACGTGCGCCGAGCGCTCGATGAGGAAGGCGCAGCCCACGCGTTCGCCAAGGTACTCCGCGATCCACGCCTGCTCGCGCCGCGGCTTGTGGTTGCGCAAGTACCTGGCCACGATCTCGGCCACCAGGGCTTCGAAGGTCGAGTCCCATCCGTACTCCTGCGCGTACAACGCGCCGTGGCGCCCGATGACCCAGCCGAAATCGCCGGGCACGGGTGCGCGCATCACGAACGACCATCGCTCGTCGGGACTTGCCAGTACGTCCTCGATGGTGCCCATGGCATGCGTGAGACGATCGCGCTGCGGCTCCGATAGCTTCTCGACGTTGCCGCGCACCTCGCGCTCCGAGAGGATATCGACCAGCCGGAACGCCTTCCGGCCGCGCTCGGTCAGGCGAAGCTCGCGAATGCGGCCGTCGTGGGCCGCGGGCCGGCTGGCGATGAGGCCCTTGTCCTTGAAATCGCGCAGGATGCGGCTTACATAGCCGGCATCCATCCCCAGCTCGTGCTCGAGGCGTGAGGCCGAGATGCCTTCGTTGTGCGCGAGCTCCCAGAGGATGCGCATCTCGGCGAGCGAATAGGCCCCGAAGAGCGCCTCGTTGAGGACGCCGATGCGCCGGGTATAGAAGCGGTTGAAGCGGCGCACCGCCGCCACCCTCTCGGCGACGGGCCGCTCGGTTCGGCTGCGGATGACCCCCTGCTGCTGCGCGAGAGCCCGGGCGACTTCGACACGGGACATGGTGGCGCCTCCCCCAAAGCACATTAGTTGACAGCGTCAACTAAGTGATTGACAAAGTCAACTAATTGGCTGAGATCCCTTTCCTGCCCCTGATTTAGGCGCTCGAGGGCAGGCTCCGTCGGGAATCCAGCCTGGGTCCCGCCTACGCGGGGACGCCAATCACTTGGGCGGCGCGGACGGCGCGGGAACCGGCGGAAGCGGCCGGTAGGGCTTCGGATACGCCGCCACCGACAGGTTGCCGTCGCGGTCGTACGCCTGCACGCCGAAAAGATAGTTGTCCTTGGAGATGCCGGTGAGCGTCTCGCGCGTCACGTTGCCGACGTCACGCACGTGCTGCCAGGAGGCGGAGGTGGTTTCGCGCCAGACGATGCGGTAGCCGGCGATATCGGGCTCGGGGTTCGGCTTCCAGCGCAGCGTGGTGTCGTTCTCGAGGCGGATGTTCTCCATCTCGACTTCCTTCGGCGTCGAGGGGCCGAGGGCGAGCGAGGCGAGCGCGGCGGCGTTCACGCGCGCCACCTCGGCCACGAACGCGAAGTCGACGAACTCCGGCAGGTCGCCGTACTGGACGCCGTCGACCATGCGCACGTCCTGGTGCTGGTGGCGCCAGTCTTCGATGGGCTCGGTGAAGCGCAGCGCCGCGTAGCCCGCGTCGAGGAACGCAAAGTGATCTCCGCCGCGCAAATACCGGTCGCGCCGCCAGATGATGTCCACCTTCATCCCCGGCACTTGGCGCTCCGCCGCCTCCTTCACGTAGCGCGCGAGCTGGCGCGTGGGCAGGTCGTTCTCGCCGCCGGTGCGCAGGATGGCCACGACCTCCGGCGTCAACGCCGTCGACGGCGGCACGCCCTCGGCGAAGAGCCGCACGCGACCGCGAATCACGGTGCCGTCCGCGCCGCGCGTGTTGCCGACGATGTCGTTGGTGAACATGCCCGCGATGTCGAGCCCCTTCTCCTTCGCGTTCTTCGCCCAGCCGGTGGCGCCGAGCAGCCCCTGCTCTTCGCCCGCCACGGTCATGAACACGAGTGTCGCGTCGAAGCGGTGCTTCGACATCACGCACGCAAGCTCCATCGACACCGCCGTGCCGGACGCGTCGTCGGTGGAGCCGGGCGCGTCCTTCTCCGGGTCGACGGGGCTCGACGGCATCGAGTCGTAATGGCCGCTCACCACGTAGATGCGCTCGCGGCTCTCGGCCTGCTCGCCGGCCAGCGTGGCGACGACGTTCACGATGTTGGTGGGCTTCGGTATGCGCGGGCCCGAGTTGACCATGTGCTCGTCGAATGCGACCTTCAAGCGGCCGCCCGAATCGCGGGCACAGGCGTCGAGCTCGGCCTTGATCCAGCGCCGCGCCGCGCCGATGCCGCGCGTCTCCGAGGCGGGATCGGAGAGCGAATTGCGCGTGCCGAAGGAAGCGAGCTTGCGAATCCGCGCCTCGATTCTGACCGGGGAGATCTCGGCGACGATGGCTGCGATGCGCGGGTTCGGATCTCCAGGAGCTGCGTACGACTGCCCGCACGTGAAAAGTACGAGGGTTACCGCAATGCCGGTTTTCATGAATCGTAGTATGGTGACTCGCGCAATGTTCGTCCACATAGGGAGAATCTCGTGATGAAGGCTTCTCGCACCGCGGCGGTGCTCCTCGCCGCGTTCGCCGTTCCCGCCGCGCTCGCGCAGGCGGTCGTCAACACCAGCAAGTATCCCGGCAAGGTCCACCTGCTTCCCGCCACGCTCGAGACCACGCAGTGGGGCTGGTTCGACAACGCGCAGGCGCCGGTCCTCAAGGTGGATTCCGGCGACACCGTGGTGCTCGAGACGATGATGCACTCGCACAACCAGGTCGTCCCGGGCAAGACGATCGAAGAGATCAAGAAGCTGCGCACCGATCATCCGGGGCGCGGGCCGCACACGATGACCGGCCCCGTCTACGTCAATGGCGCCGAGCCCGGAGACGTCCTCAAGGTCACGATCCAGAAGATCGTTCCGCGCGCCTACGCGACGAACTTCAACGTACCCGGCATGTTCGGCCAGTTCCCCGGCCAGTATCCCGACGGCCAGGTGCGCTACATGTACCTCGACCTGGACAAGATGGAGACCGAATTCCTGCCCGGGATCTTCATTGCGTTGAAGCCCTTTCCGGGAACCACCGGCGTCGCGCGCGCGGAGCCGGGGCGCTACAGCACCGTTCCGCCCGGCGAGTACGCGGGCAACATGGACATCCGCGATTTCGTCGAGGGTACCTCTCTGTACGTGCCGGTGTGGGTGAAGGGCGCGCTCTTCTGGACCGGCGACTCGCACGCCGCGCAGGGCAACGGAGAAGTGAACCTCACCGCGGTCGAGACGGCGTACAAGGAAATGGCGGTCACGCTCACGGTGCTGAAGGGCACGAAGCTCGACATGCCGCGCATCGAGACGCCGACGCACTGGATCACCATGGGATTCGACCGCGACTTGAACCTCGCGTGGAACCAGGCGCTGCAGCAGACGGTGAAGTTCATCGGCGAGCAGCGCAAGCTCGCCCCCGATGCCGCCGCGGCCACGATGGGCGGCGTTTCGGACTGCCGCGTGTCGCAGGTGGTCAACATCAAGAAGGGCATCCACTGCATGACGCCGAAGAACCTGGCCGCGACCGGAATTCCCGAGCGTCCCACCGCGGAGACCGCGACGTACTACGTGACCAGCGTGCGTGACGCGGATCTCAACAAGGCGATGGACGGCGCCTCGATGGCGATGATCAAGCTCCTCGAAGGCAAGGGTGTGGCGCGCCTCGACGCCTACGGCCTGGCGAGTGTCGCGATGGATTGCCGCGTCGGCGACATGACGGGGCGCGAGGGCAACATCCACTGCGTGGTCCCGAAATCCATCTGGCGCAAATAGCTCTCCTCGTCTGGGCCCTGGCCGCATCGGCGGCCTTTGCCCAGATCAGGGTCGTCGCCACGACGGCCGAGCTCGAATCCCTCGCGCTCGCCGTCGGCGGTGACGCCGTCTCCGCCTCACACCTGATCCCCGCAGGACAAGACGCCGAAAGTTTCCAGCCGCGCCCGCAGGATCTGGCGCGCGTGCGCGAGGCGCAGGCGATCGTGCGCGTGGGCGTCGATTACGACCTGTGGCTCGACCGGCTTCTCGCCCAATCCGGCAATGCCGCCGTGCAGCGCGGCGGCGCAGGATACATCGACGCCTCGACCGACGTGGCGCTCCTCGACGTGAGAAGCGGCGGCATCGGTCCCGGCGACGGACACGCACACGGCCGCGGCAACCCGCACTACTGGCTCGATCCCGCCAACGCGGAGATGGTGACCGGCACGATCCTCGAGGCGCTGATTCGGCTCAACCGCCTCGCCTTCCTCGCGCGCCTCGAAGCCAGGATTACGCAGTGGTCAAAGGCACTCACGAAAACTCCACCGCTTATCGCCTATCACGACACCTGGCCTTACTTCGCCCGCCGCTTCCGGCTGCGGTTCGTCGGCGTGATCGAGACGCGCCCGGGCATCGCGCCCAGCCCGGCGCACCTGGCTTCGCTGACCCAGCTGGGAACAAAGGAACGCGTCGGCGCGATCGTGCGCGAGCCCCACGAGCCCAAGCGCGACGCCGACTTCATCGCCGCGCGCACCGGCGCGAAAGTCGTCATCCTCGCCTCCAGCGTCGGCGCAGTCCCCGAAGCCCGCGACTACATTTCCCTCATCGACTACAACGTCCGCGCCCTTGCTCGATGAGTGAGGCAATTTCCTTTCTCTTCCTTCCCGCCCTCGCCTGCACGGCGCTCGTCGGCATCCACTCCTACTTCGGCCTGCACGTCCTGAAGCGCAATGTCATCTTCGTCGACCTGGCACTTGCGCAAGTCGCCGCCCTCGGCGCCACCACGGCCTTCTTGCTAGGCCACTCTCCGCAGAGCCTCGCCGCGCACAGCTACGCGCTCGGCTTCACGCTCGCCGCCGCCGCCCTGCTCGCCTCGACGCGCGCGTGGTCGAACCGCGTGCCGCAGGAAGCGCAGATCGGCGTGATCTATGTGGTCGCCGCGGCGGCAGCCCTCCTCCTCGTCGATCGCGCGCCGCAGGGCGCGGAGCACATTCGCCAGATCCTCACCGGCAACATCCTCACCGTCGGCTGGGACGAGCTGCGCTGGGCGATTCCGCTCTACCTCGCGGTCGGCATCGGCTATCCGTTGCTGGTGCGCACCTTCAAGCCGAGCGGCTGGCTGGCGGAGTTCCTCTTCTACGCCGCCTTCGGGCTCGTGGTGACGAGCTCGGTGGCACTCGCCGGCGTGCTTCTCGTCTTCGCATTCCTCATCATTCCCGCGGCCATCGGCGTGTTGCATGCGCACGTGTTCCGCCGCCAGCTGGCGATCGCGTGGGCTGCCGGAACGCTCACCGCCATCGCCGGGCTCGCCCTCTCGTACGCGGGCGATTTCTCGACCGGCGCCACGCTCGTGTGCACGTACGGGTTCGCGCTGGCGGTCGCGGGGGTGGCCGAGGGCCTGCGCGCGCCGCAGCCCTACGGCGCCAAGTTCGAGATCGCCATGCGCGTCGGCCGATGGGTGGCCGCCGCCATCCTCGTCGCCTCAGCGGCTTGGATCGTGGTCACGCCGCGCGCCGACCAACCCGTGCTCGACGCCCTGGAAAGAGTCTTCCCCGCGATCCGCGACGCCTACATGGATGCCGGGGCGATCGCGGCCGCGGCCGAGGCCGAAAGCTATGTCGCGCGCTACCGCGCCGAGACGCAGGCGGTGCGCGACCGCGAGGCGGAGCGGCGCTGGAAGGGCGAGCCCCTCGAGGAGCAGGAGGTGCGGCGCATCGCCTCGTACCTGAAATCGAAGAACGAGATGATGAGGGGTGAGGAATTCGTCGCCCGTGAGATGCGCAACCGCGCGCGGGAGCTACGGCGCTTCTGGATCGCCGCGGTATTCCTGGTCTTTGCCCTCGCCATCCTCCAAAAGGCGCATGGCATGGAATTTTGGGGGTCCCGGAAGGTCAATCGAATACTATGACCACCAAACTCCACCAGCCTTTCAAGCGCGAGCTCGACCTGAACGGCGAGAAGTACACGCTCACCGTCTCCCCCGTGGGCTTCAAGCTGGTCCAGAAGGGCAAGCGCAAGGGCATCGAGCTCACCTGGGCCGCGATCACCGGCGGGGACGCGGCGCTCGCAACGGCGTTGAACGCCTCGCTGGCGCCCAACCCGCGCCCGTCGCTCGAGATGATGCCGCGCTCGCTTGGCAACTTCACCAAGCACTAGATAAAGCCGCGGCATTTCACCGCGCCACACCGGCACGGCAGTCGGCCATTGTGGTGTGACTCGCCATAGTCCGTCGTGACCTCCTCGCCCGGGCGAATCGTCCTGCGCGCATAGAACTCGGCGCGGGACTGCGTGCAGCGGATGAAAGTGTTCGGATTGCACGAGTGGTTGATCCAGCGGAACGCGTTGTCCGTGCCCTTGGCGTCGTAGGCGAAGCGCTCGAGCTCGACGATGGCGACGATCCGCCGGCCGCGCGCGCGCCGGCGCGCCTCGCGCAGCCCGATCCGCTCGCCGCCGAACTCTCCCAGCTTGGCACCTCGGGGGATGCGCGCGCCGCTGAAGAGCCCGCGGCCGACGATGCCGCTCGTGCGCACCTCGAGTGCCGCGTAAAATCGCCGCCAATCGCGCTTCATGCCGCATAATATCGCGATGAAAAAAGCCGACCTCGAAAAACTCAAGGGCAGCCGGGTCACCGGCGCGCCGTCCCGCGTCCCCGACCGCTTCGGCAGGGACTCCGCCGCTCCCATGGACAAGCGCGAGCAGCGCGAGCGCGACCGCGAGATGGGCCTCGTGCCCTTCGCGGTTAAGCTCCACGAGGACCTGGTGCGCGAGATCCATGCCCTCGCCCAACAGCGCGGTGTGGGGTTGAACGAGATCACCACCGAGCTCATCAAGAAGGGCATGGCCAAGAAGTAGCGCCATGGGACTTGCAGCCATCCTGCTCGCTGCAGTCCTCATCCCCGCGCCGGACGACTGGCGCAAGGAAACCTTCCAGTTCCCCTTGCAGTTCGCGCCCACCATTCCCTACGAGGGCTCGGAGCACGTGCGCTTCTCGCCGGGTTGGGCGCGCTTCGAAGAGGCTGCGGGTTTCAGCTACGTGTTCCTGTGGGACCTCAAGGCGAAGCCGGCCACGACCGAGGATCTCGAGGACCACCTCGAAACGTATTTCAACGGCCTCATGGGAGGGGTCGGCGCCGGGCGCAAGGTCGAGGCCGCGCCGATTCCCGCGGCGGTCGCCCTGCATCCCATGACCCCGGTAAGCGGGTGGACGCGCGCCTGGGGCGCGGAGGTGCGCACCTGGAACGCCTTCGCCAAGGGCGAGCGGCTGCTGCTCTACGGCGAGGTCGCGCACCGCGAGTGCGGTGGCGACCGCATGCAGGTTTTCTTCGCCTTCTCGATGGCGAAGCGCGACCGGCCCATCTGGGACCAGCTGCGCCGCATTCGGCAGGCAACGGAGTGTGACAAGCCGGTGTCATAGGTCCATGTGGACCCGATGCGCGGCGACCCTTGTCCTCGCCTTAGCCCTCCTGCCGGCGGCCGCCGAGCCGCGCATCCCGGGGATGGACGCGAAGCTCGAGGCCGACATGGCGCGCGCCGACTATCTCTTCGTGTGGGATCTCGACGCCGCCACGCTCGGCCGGGGAGACGCGTATCGCACGCTGCGCACCTACTACGACGGCCTCATGTTCGCGTTGACCGAGGCGCGGCGCCTGATCGAGCCCGGCACGCCGGCGACACTGAACCTCGATCCGCTTCCGGCCGTTCGCGGGTGGGATGAAGCGTACGCGGGGCGGCTCGCTTCCCGCGAGACCTATCTCGAAGGCGATCCGGTCGTGCTGCACGCGGAGATCACGCGGCGCGATTGCGACCGCAAGCGCGTCCAGGTCTTCTTCGCGCTCTCGCGCCAGCCGCGCGACGATCCGGCCTGGAACGAGATGCGCAGGATGCGCGACACGGTAGGCTGCGACAAGGCGGCCACGCGCTAGCCCGCTACAATCCCGTGGATGCCTTCCATCCACGAGCCGGCGCGCGACACTCCCGTACGGGGTGAATTCGACGTGGTGGTCCTTGGCGGCGGCCCCGCCGGGATCGCCGCCGCCGCCTCGGCCGCACGCGGCGGAAGCAGCACGCTTCTCATCGAGCGCTACGGTTTCCTCGGCGGCATGGGCACGGCGGCGGGTGTGACGAATTTCTGCGGCCTGCACGCGAACGTCCACGGCGAAGTCCTTCAGGTCGTCCACGGGATCGCCGACGAGCTTCTCGCGCGGCTCGCGCGGCTCGGCGGATTGAGCGAGCCCCACGCGCTCTTCAACGGCAAGATCAAGGCGCAGGCCTACGACAATGCCGCGCTCAAGGTGGCCGCGGACGAAATCGTGATCGCGAGCGGCGCGCGGCTTCTCTTCCACACGCAAGCCGTCGGCGTGGCGATGCGCGGCGCCGGCGAGATCGAAGCCCTCCTCATCGAGAATCGCTCCGGCCGCGGCGCCGTGCGCGCGAAGATCTTCATCGACTGCTCGGGCGACGGCGACCTCGCCGCGCACGCCGGCGCGCCGTTCGAGAAGGGCACCGGCCCCGGGGGCATGCTCTATCCATCGACGATGTTCCGGGTGAACGGCGTGGACCCGGTGCGCGCGGGAGATGCGTGGAACCATTTCGGCCGCTGGATGGAGGAAGCCGCGAAGAAAGGCCGCAAGTTCGCGCGCAAGACGCCGATCGTGCGTCCGCAGAAGAATCCCATGGAGTGGCGCGTGAACGTGACCCAGCTCGCCAACGCCGACGGCACGCCGGTCGACGCCACCGACGCAGAGCAGCTGAGCCGCGCCGAAGTCGAGGGAAGGCGCCAGATCGTCGACTTCTTCGAGTTCCTGCGCGAGTCGGCGCCGGGTTTCGAGAAAGCGTACCTGCTCGAGATCGCCCCGCAAGTCGGCGTGCGCGAGACGCGGCGCATCGTCGGCGCCTACCAGCTCACCGAGAAGGACGTGCTCGAGTGCGCGAGCTTCCCCGACACCGTCGGCGTGAACGGCTGGCCGGTCGAGAACCACATCGCCGGCGATGTCGTCTTCACCTGGCCCGACATTCCGCGCACGCGGGGCTTCAACCACCTTCCCTATCGCATGGTCGTGCCGGGCAAGATCGAGAATCTCCTGGTCGCCGGGCGCTGCGCGTCGATGACGCACATGGGACAGTCGGCGGCGCGCGTCTCCGGGGCCTGCTTCGTCATGGGACAGGCGGCGGGAACGGCGGCCACACAGGCGCTGAAGGACGACGTGCGCGCGCGCGATATCGACGTCGCTGCCCTGCAACGCACGCTGGAAAAGGACGGCGCCTATCTCGGGCGCGACATTTCTTGAGGAGCTTCTGCATGAAACGCTGGATCGTCCTGGCATTCGCACTTCTCGCATCGACCGGATTCGCGCAGGACTGGCCGCAGCGGCCGGTGAAAATCATCGCCCCCTTCGCGGCCGCCTCCACGCCCGACACCTTCGCGCGCGTGCTCGCCGAATACCTGCGGAAGCGCGTCGGCCAGCCCGTCGTGGTCGAGAATCGGCCCGGCGCGGGCGGCATGATCGGCACCGACGCGGTGGCGAAGGCCGCGCCCGACGGATACACGCTCGGCGTGAGCATCGTGGGCCCGCTCGTCAACAACAAGCTGCTCTACAAGCAGATGCCCTACGATCCCGACCGCGACTTGGCACCGATCACGATCGCGGTCACGCAGCCGAGCATCCTGGTGGTTCCCGCCGATCGCGGGATCAACAATCTCGCCGAGCTCGTCAAGGAGCTCAAGCGCCGCCCCGGAAAAATGAACTACGCCTCGATCGGAGTCGGGTCGCTCTCGCACCTCACGATGGAGCTGGTGGCGCTGCGCAGCGGCACCGAGATCGTTCACGTTCCGTACCCGGGATCGAGCCAGGCGGTGACGGCACTCCTCGCGGGAGATGTCGACATGGGATGCCTGCCCGCGCTTTCGGTGGTGACGCAGATCCGCGCGGGGAAGCTCAAGGCGATCGGGGTCAGCACCGCGAAGCGATCGCCGCAGCTGCCCGATATCCCGACGCTCAAGGAGCAGGGCCTGGCCGACCTCGATGCGGGAGCGTGGATCGGAATCGTCGCCCCCGCGGGTACGCCCGCGCCGTTGCTCGACCGCATCCGCCGCGACATCCTCGCCGTGCTGAGGGAGCCCGAAGTCGCCACCGCGCTCAACAACCAGCTGATGGAAGTGGTCGGCAGCACGCCCGAGGAATTCGCCGCTCACCTGCGCGTAGAGCGCGACCGCTGGACGCCGGTGATCCTCAAAAGCAAGATCACGCTGGACTGACGTGGCGCTTAAATCCACCATCTTCAAAGCCGAGCTCACCGTCTCCGACCTCGACCGCCACCATTTCGCCACGCACTCGCTCACCATCGCACGCCATCCTTCCGAGACCGACGCGCGCATGATGGTGCGGCTCCTCGCCTTCGCCTTGAACGCCGACGAGGCGCTCGAATTCGGCCGCGGGCTCTCGAACGAGGACGAGCCGGACCTGGTGAAGAAGGACCTCACTGGCGCAATCGACCTCTGGATCGATGTGGGGCTTCCCGACGAGCGCGAGATCCGCAAGGCCGCGGGGCGCGCGGCGCAGGTGAAGGTGTACATCTACGGCGGCCGCAGCGCGGCGCTCTGGTGGGACCAGAACGAGGCCGCCCTCAAACGCCTCGACAACCTCTCGGTCATCGAGATTCCCGAGTCGGCGCTCGAGACGGTGAGCGCGCGATCCGAGCGCAACATGCGCATCGACTGCACCATCCAGGAAGGCGCGCTGTGGCTTTCGCAAGGCGGCGAGACGCTGCACTTCGAGCCCGCGATCCTGCAGGCGCCCGGGTGAGCGCGGCGATCCGCGAGCGCGTCTTGCGCGGCATCGCGTTGAACCGCGAGCCCGGATTCTTCTTCTCGGGAAATTTCCTCGGGCTCTCCTTCGACACCATCGCGACGCGGGACATGCGCGTGTCGGTCGAAACCGGACCGCACTGCGCCGATCGCGACGGTCAGGCGAACTTCGCCGTCCTGGCGATGCTCGCCGACATGGCGCTCGCCGGATGCATCCGCGCCGGCCTCACCCTCACGACGCGGCTTGCGACCGTGAACATGAACCTCCAGATGACCGGCGCGCGCATCGAAGGCCGTCTCGAGGCGACGAGCGATTTCCAGGGCTTCTTCGGGGGTCATTCGAAGCAGGGGCTCGCGCGCGTCTCGGTGGCCGGCGCGAAGGGGCAGGCCTGCTACGGCACCGGGACTTTCATGGCGCTCGCCCCACCGCCGGGTGTGACGTTGCATCCGTTGCCCGACACGCGACGCCGCGAGGCGCCGCGGCTCGCCGAGGCCGACCTCACGCGCGAGGAGATGAAGCTCCTGCGCCACGCCGAGAAGACGCTGGCCGGCGGCGACGTCGATTTCATCCGCCGCTTCTGGGGACTGGAGCCGCACCACACAAAGGACGGAGCCTCGTGCGCGATGAAGAACGGCGAGCAGGTCGCCAACCGCGTCGGCCACGCGCAGGGCGGCATCCTTCTCGCCGAGGCCGCGGCCACCGCGAGCGCCTCGCTGCCGGAAAGCTGGGGGCTCACCGGGATCAGCGCCGCCTTCGTGAGCCCGGGCGAAGGCTCCGTGCTGCGCGCGCGCTCCCGCGTCGTGCACCACGGGCGGATGACGGCCGCGGTGCGCACCGAGATCACCGGCGTGGGACGCCGGCGCGTGCTCGAAGCCCTGTCGACCCATTCGCGCATCCCGGCGTAGACTGCGCCTTCCACTCGCGAGGGAGGACCGCCATGGCGACCTACATCATTCTCTCCAGCTTCACCGACCAGGGAGTCCGCAACATCAAGGACACCACCAAGCGCGCCGACGCCGTGCGCAGCCTGGCGAAGAAGTTCGGCGTGAAGGCGAGCGAGATCTACTGGACGCTCGGAGCCTACGACGTCGTCGCGATCTTCGAGGCTCCCGACGACCACTCGATTACCGCGCTGGCCCTGGCACTCGGCTCGGCGGGCAACGTGCGCACGCAGGTGCTGCGCGCCTTCGACCGCGACGAGATGAAGGACATTCTCGACAAGCTGAAATGATGCGGCTTGCCATAGCGCTCTTCGCGTTCGCCACGACCGTGGCGTTCGCACAGGGTTACCCGACGAAGGCGGTGAAGATCATCGTTCCCTTCGCACCCGGCGGAAACGTCGACATCACCGCGCGCCTCGTCGCCCCCGGACTCTCCGAGGCGTTGGGACATCCGGTGGTCGTGGAGAACAAGCCCGGCGCGGGCGGCACCATCGGCGCGGATCTCGTCGCCAAGTCGCAACCCGACGGCTACACGCTGCTGATGGGCTCCAACAGCACCTTCAGCGTGGCGCCGAGCCTGTACCCGAAGAATCCCTACGATCCGCTCAAGGACTTCGCGCCGGTCATCATGATCGCCTCCGCACCCTTCGTGCTGGTCACGAACCCCGCGTCGAGCGCGAAGACCGCCGCTGAGCTGGTGGCGCAAGGCAAGGCCAATCCCGGCAAGCTCACCATGTCGTCGGCGGGAACGGGAAGCTCCAACCACCTGGTGGGCGAGCTCTTCCAGGAAATCTCGGGAGCGAAGTTCACGCACATTCCCTACAAGGGCAGCGGCCAGGCGCTCACCGATCTCATGGGCGGGCAAGTGGACCTGCACTTCGACCAGATCACCTCGGCGGCGAGCCACATCCAGGCGGGCAAGTTGAAGGCGTTGCTCGTCACCTCGCGCGAGCGCGCGCCGATGCTGCCCGGCGTTCCCACCGCGGCCCAGGCCGGCTACGCGCGCTTCCAGGCCACCAATGTCACCGGGCTCATCGCGCCCGCCGGAACGCCGCGCGAGATCATCGACAAGCTCAACGTCGCCACGCGCAAGGTGATTGCCCAGCCCGCCGTCAGGGAAAAGTTCGAGGGCCTGGGCGCCGAAGCCGTCGGCGGCACGCCGGAAGAATTCGGCGCCTACATCAGGGACGACTTCTCGAAATGGACGCGGATCGTGAAGGAAGCGAACGTCAAAGTCGACTAGGGCTTACTTCTGGTGCGCGCAGGCGGCGTCGTATTGCGAAACGCTCGCGGTATTGCGGGAATTCTGCGGCTGCTCTCCCGCATACTTGGTGCCCGCCTTGCCGCTCGGATTGAACGCGGAGCCCGGCGCGGAGGCCGAATTGCCCGGTGTGTTGGGCGTGGTCTCGCAGCTCTGATTGGGTTGCCCGGTCCGCGAGGGACCTTTCGTCGTCGTCGTGCCGGACTGGGCCGTCTGGGTCTTCGTCGCGGGTGCTTCCGACTTCGTCGTCTGGCTCGGCGCAGTCGTGGGAGCGGCGGTCATCGCCCCGGTCGAGAGGGTGAGCAGTGCGAATCCGGTCGCAAGGCCGGTGATGATGGGTTTCATGGTCTGGACTCCTTTCTCACACGTCTGAGTTCGACGCCGGCCCGCCGACCGCGTTTCCCACCGCAGTAGTCCCATTGGAGGATGAAGCCTCTGGAATAAATTCGGCGGTCGACCTCTGCGCTCAAAACACGAGCATGCCCAACATCACGCCGAAGATCAGGACGATCAGGAAGATCGCAAGGAAAATGAAGAAGAGGACCTTGGCTATGGCCCGGGCGCCCGCGGCTACGTTGGTGAATCCCAGGACACCGGCGACGAGGGAAATGAGCAAGAAGATGAGTGCCCAGGTGAGCATGTGCCAGCTCCGCGCGTGATTCGCTGTTTGAGCTTCAGCCTCGAGGGAAGTTCGGGTATCGTGGCGCCCATGGCGAGGAGAATCATCACGTTGGTACTGGGCTGCGCGCTTGCCCTGCTCTCCTCCTGCTCGACGCAACCCACATCCGGCCCCATTACCCTCTCGCTTGGCACGGCGACCCCGGGCGGAGGCTTTCCCGTTTACGGCGCGGCATTCGCCGCGACCATCCACGAAGCCGACCCGGGTATCACCGTGGAGCCGCGCAACACGAAGGGCAGTGCGGAGAACGTGCCGCTCCTCGAGGAGAGCAAGCTCGACCTCGCGCTCGTGCAGGGCGAGGCCGCCTACCAGGCGCTCGCCGGCATCGGGCGCGACAAGCCCTCCAACATCAAGATCGTGTGGGCGATGTACTCGGCACCCGGAATGTTCGTGGTGCGCGCCGACAGTCCCTACCGCAAGATCCAGGACCTCAAGGGAAAGCCGGTCGCATGGGGCGCGAAAGGATCGGGCTTCGTCCTGCAAGCGGGCTATGTGCTCGACGCCCTCGGCCTCGATCGCGACCGCGACTTCCAGTCGATCTACCTCGAGCGCGCCGGCGACGGCCCGGCGATGCTGCGCGACGGCCGTGTGGCGGCGCTTTGGGGCGCGGGCATCGGCTGGCCGGGATTCATCGAGGCCGCGCAGATGCCGGGTGGCGCGCGCTTCATCGCGCCCAACGAGCGCGAGATCGACCTCATCCTCGCCAGGCACAAGTTCCTCAAGTTCGCGACCATTCCCGCCGGCAGCTTCCAGGGCCAGATGCTCGACATTGCGTCGGTGGGCTCGTGGAGCTTCGTCTTCGCGCGCGCGAGCCTGCCCGATGACGTGGCGTA
>WNFL01137474.1_pt1 | contig 15661 bp, 14 predicted proteins | sample 5400361 | NCBI WGS metagenome assembly WNFL01 (sample SAMN13153351, study PRJNA577476) | soil metagenome | isolation source: 40 cm soil on Douglas fir-dominated hillslope | place: USA:California | collected 2013-09-17
AAGGCCGCGCCGAAGGCTCCCGTAGTGACCAATCTCGGTATGTCCTTGGCCCCCCTCACGGCCGAATCGCGCCGCCGCTATCGGCTCGACGATAAGGTCAGCGGCGTTCTCGTCACCGACGTCGATGCCGACAGCCCCGCGGGGCAGAAGAACATCCGCACCGGTGACGTCATCACCGAAGTGGCGCAGCAGAAAGTCACCTCGCCCGAGGACGTCAGCGCCAAGCTCGATGCCGAGAGGAAAGCCGGCCATAAGGTCGTGTTGCTGCAAGTCAGCCGCGGCGGCGAGCTGACCTTTATCGGCGTGCGCATCCCTTGAATGCACGTGGAGGTGCTGAGTGCACGAGTGCATCGAGATAAATCCTGAAATCATGGGTGGGGAAACTTGGAACGGGAACGGAAATCAGCGAGCTTCTCGTTGCCTACCCGCACCTGACGGTTGATGATGTCCGTGCCGCCCAGGCGTTCGCAGCGGACTATTTGGCAGACGAAGAATTGGTTTATCGCTGAATCTCATGCTTTGGCTGGCCGACGAATGCGTCGACGCGCGAATCGTTGCGGCGTTGCGTGTCGATGGCCAGGACGTACTTCATGCTGTTGAAGCCGCGCGCGGCGTCAGCGACGTCGAAATTCTGAAACGCGCTCAATCCGAATCACGCTTGGTGCTGACCGAAGACAAGGACTTTGGCGATCTTCTTATCCGGAGAATCGGTCTGGTTCCTGGATTGGTGTTGCTGCGGGTTCATCCCGATATCCTGTCCCTCAAGCTTTCGCGATTGCAGAGTGCCGTAACGCGGTACGGTGACAAGCTATTTGGACGTTTTACGGTAATCGAAGCGTCGCGGTTCCGGTCGCGCGGGCTGTTGCAATTGTTGGACAGGAAGTAAGTCTGACTGACAGTAACGGTTGGCTCGCAGCAATTTTTGAAACCATCATCCTCGAACGATCTCGTCCTGCCGATAGCCTTGCAGATAAAGCAGCGACGTCAGATCGCCATGGACGATGCTCGCGCGCGCTTCCGCCGCGACCACGGGCTTGGCGTGATAGGCAACACCCAATCCTGCGCGTTTGATCATGTCGAGGTCGTTGGCGCCGTCGCCGACCGCCAGCGCATCCGCGACCGTCAGACCGAGCCGTGCCGCCGAATTCTCCAAAGCCGCGAGCTTTGCTTCGCGGCCGAGAATCGGCTCCGCCACTTTACCGGTAAGTGCCTTTCCATCATCGAGCAGGCGGTTTCCTTGATGGCTCTCGAATCCGGCATCGTCCGCCACGCGTTGCGTGAAATAAGTGAACCCGCCCGAGACCAGCAACGTATAGGCCCCATGCGCGCGCATGGTGGCAGTCAGCGCGCGTGCACCCGGATTGAGACGCACGCGTTCGGCATAAACGCGCGCCAGGGCTTCCAGCGGCAAGCCCTTCAGCAGAGCAACGCGTTCGCGCAGCGCCGAGGAAAAGTCGAGCTCGCCGCGCATGGCGCGCTCTGTGATCGCCGCGACTTTGGGCTTGAGACCCACTTGGTCGGCGAGCTCGTCGATGCACTCGCAACAAACGATCGTCGAATCCATGTCGGCGATGAGAAGCTTCTTGCGGCGGTTCGCGGCGGGCACGATGTTCGCATCGACGAGCCAATCGTCGCGCAGAGTCTCGCGCAAGCCCGCTCTCACCGCGTCGGCGTCCCCCTCGAAAGGGATCTCGAAACAGCGACCCGGCGCGAGCCAGTCGATTGCGCCGGTGCGCGCTGCCGCGCTGCACGCCTTGCCGATTGCGCCGGCGCACTCTGCCGAGACGGAGTCGGTCCTAGCCGCGACATTGAGCACGAGGGGAAGCTGCGGCGTCAGGATTTGCGCCTTTCCGAGCAAAAGCTTAAGAGCCTGCCATGTCCGTGGACGCGGTGCTTATCGCAGGGCCGACCGCAAGCGGCAAGTCCGCGGCCGCGCTCGCACTGGCCGAGCAAGTGGGCGGCGTCATCGTCAACGCCGACTCCATGCAGGTCTATGCCGAGCTGCGCGCACTGACTGCGCGGCCTTCGCAAGCAGATGAGGCCCGCGTTCCGCATCGCCTCTACGGCCATGTTCGCGTCCGCGAACGCTATTCGGCGGGGCGCTACCAGGATGAATCGGCGCGCGTGCTTCAAGAAGCGCGCGAGAAAAAGCTGCTCCCGATCTTCGTCGGCGGCACCGGACTGTACTTCGCCGTGCTGACGGATGGACTGTCGCCGATTCCCGCCATACCTGCGGAGGTGCGCGCGGCAGTCCGGCAGCGTTTCGAAACTTTGGGACGTAGCGCGTTTCTAGCCGATTTTGCCGAGCGCGACCCCGCGACCGTGGCAACGCTCAAAGCAAGCGACACGCAACGCCTCATGCGAGCGGCCGATGTTTTCGAAGCGACGGGTCGCTCGCTCACCGCATGGCAGACCCAGAGCGGCCAACCCGTGCTTGCCGGACTGCGCGTTGCACGCTTTGTCATTTCGCCGCCGCGCGAAATCTTGTCCGAACGGATCGCTCGCCGTTTCGCGGCGATGGTGCACAATGGCGCGTTGGCGGAGGCAACCGCCCTCCAGGGGCTCGATGCCTCGCTTCCGGCCGCCAAGGCTCTCGGCCTGCCTCAACTTTGGCGGCATCTCTCCGGCGAAGCCTCGCTCGAGGCGGCGATCTCGGCGGCCCAGATCGCCACAAGGCAGTACGCCAAGCGGCAGCTGACCTGGTTTCGAAACCGGATGGGCGACTGGAAATGGCTCGAAAGTGATGGAGTTAGCAATTTAATTACTTCCATGAGGCAAGAACTCTCATGAAATTGCTTGACCTGATATTGCACCGCAACTAATTTCGCCTCGAGCAGACGGACGGACAAAGCATGAAGCGCATTCTCGTAGTAGCCGAACCGCGACACGGACGAAGCTGAAACGCTTCGTTTGCCGCGGGCGCGGGATGATACAAGGGGCGGAAACGCCCCTTTTCGTTTGAATCAAGCTCAGTGAATCGGTGTGAAGGAATCGGTATGGGCAAGTCGAAAACTGAAAAGGCGGCGCCGGCAAAGTCCGCGGAAATGGAACTGACCGGTTCGGAGATCGTGATCCGCGCGCTCAAGGATCAGGGCGTGCGCCACATCTTCGGCTATCCGGGCGGCGCGGTGCTGCCGATTTACGATTCCCTGTTCGAGGACAACGAGCTTGTCCACGTGCTGGTGCGTCACGAACAAGGCGCGGTTCACGCCGCCGAAGGCTATGCGCGCTCGACCGGCAAGCCGGGCGTCGTGCTTGTCACCTCGGGGCCTGGAGCGACCAATTCGGTCACGGGCTTGACCGACGCGCTGATGGATTCGATTCCGCTCGTGGTCATTACCGGACAAGTGGCGACCCATCTCATCGGCAATGACGCGTTTCAGGAATGCGACACCGTCGGCATCACGCGCCCCTGCACCAAGCACAATTGGCTGGTGCGCGACGTGAACGATTTGGCGCGCGTCATCCACGAGGCGTTCTACATCGCGACCACCGGCCGCCCGGGGCCCGTTGTCGTCGATATTCCCAAGGACGTGCAATTCAAGAAGGGACATCCCGACGAGGGCGCGATTCGCGCAGCCGTTCGCATGATGGCGGAGGCGAAGCGGCCCGTGATCTATTCGGGCGGCGGCATCGTCAATTCGGGACTGGAGGCGAGCCGGTTGCTGCGCGAGCTGGTGCACCTGACCGGTTTTCCGATCACCTCGACCTTGATGGGCTTGGGCGCGTTCCCCGCATCCGACAAGCAATGGCTCGGTCCCATCGGCATGCACGGCACCTACGAGGCCAATCTCTGCGCCAATCGCTGCGATCTGTTGATCGCGCTGGGTTCGCGCTTCGACGATCGGGTGACCGGGCGGCTGGATGCGTTCTCGCCCAACTCGAAGAAAATCCACCTCGACATCGATCGCGCGCAGATCAACAAGAACGTCCGCGTCGATCTTCCCATCGTCGCCGATGCGGCGCGCGCGATTGGCGCGATGATCAAGCTGTGGAAGGACGAGAAGCTCAAAGCCGATCCAGCGCTCGCCCAATGGTGGGCGCAGATCGCGACATGGCGCGGCAAGAACAGCCTCTCGTTCAAGAACTCGACCAAGATCATCAAGCCGCAATATGCGATTGACCGGCTCTATGCGCTGACCCGAGGGCGCGAGGTCTACATCACGACCGAGGTCGGCCAGCATCAGATGTGGGCCATGCAGCGCTTCAAATTCGAGGAGCCCAATCATTGGATGACATCGGGCGGGCTCGGCACCATGGGCTATGGGCTTCCCGCCGCCATCGGCGTGCAGATGGCGCACCCGGACGCGCTCGTCATCGACATCGCGGGCGAAGCCTCGGTGCAGATGACGATGCAGGAAATGTCGACGGCGGCGCAGTACGATCTGCCGATCAAGATCTTCATCATCAACAACGAATATATGGGCATGGTGCGCCAGTGGCAGCAGCTGCTGCATGGCGGGCGCTATTCCCACTCCTATTCCGAAGCCCTGCCCGATTTCGTCAAAATGGCGGATGCCTTCGGCGTGGTCGGCATTCGCGCCTCAAAGCCCGACGAGCTCGACGCCAAGATCATGGAGATGATTTCGGTCAAGCGTCCGGTGTTGTTCGACTGCCGCGTCGATCCGCACGAGAATTGCTATCCGATGATTCCGTCGGGCGCTGCCCATGACGAGATGATTCTTTCCGACGCCGAGGAAGAACCCGAAGTGTCCGAAGAAGGAAAGATGATGGTCTGATATCCCTTATTCCTTGGCCGACTCTCCCTCTCCCCTGGCTGGAGAGGGTTGGGGTGAGGGGAAACCACAACCGGCGAAAATCATGCAAAAAGACACCCGCACCGAAACCCACACCATTATCGTCACCGTCGACAACGAGCCCGGCGTGCTCGCGCGCGTCATCGGGCTGTTCGCGGGCCGCGGCTACAACATCGAGAGCCTGACGGTGGCCGAAGTCGACCGCGCCGCGCATCTCTCGCGCATCACGGTGGTGACGTCCGGTACGCCCGCGGTCATCGAGCAGATCCGCGCGCAATTGGGCCGGCTCGTCCCCGTGCACCGCGTCGTCGACATCACCGTCGAAAAGCCCGGCATCGAGCGCGAGCTGGCGCTGATCAAAGTCGCGGGCACCGGCGAAAAGCGCGTCGAGGCTATGCGCGTCAGCCAGGTCTTCCGCGCGCGCGCGCTCGACACCACGCATTCGAGCTTCGTCTTCGAGATCACCGGAACGCCCTCGAAAATCGACGCCTTCGTGGAGTTGATGCGGCCCTTGGGTCTCGTCGAGGTCAGCCGCACCGGAGTCGCGGCCATCTCGCGCGGCGCGGAGCCGATGTGAGCGATGGACAAAGCCGCGCCGCCGGTCGCTGAAAAGCAACCCGGTACCGGGCGCATCGAAACGTTCTTCGACGGCGTCGTCGCCATTCTCATCACCATCATGATCCTGGAACTGAAGCTCCCGGCGGAGGTGTTTTCGCAGGGCCGCGTCGAAGACGTGCTCGCCGAATTCGGGCCCAAGCTCGCGGTCTACGTGCTCTCCTTCGTCCTGCTCGCTATCATGCTGTTGAACCATCACATGCTGATGCGCGCTGCCACTCGCGCCACCAACACTCTCTATTGGTGGAACGCGAACTTGCTGTTCTGGATGTCGCTCATCCCGCTGTCGACGGCGGCCTTGGGCGACGCGCCGCGTCAGCCGCTCGCGGTCGCGTTCTACGGCGCGGTACTGACGGCGAACTCGGTGAGCTTCACCATGCTCCATCGTTGCACCGCCTGCCTCGGCGATGCCGACGGCAAGCTCGACGACATCCATCGCGCCATCATCAAGAAGGACTGGTTCTTTACGTCGCTGTACGCAGCCTCGGTCGCGCTCGCTTTCGTCTCGGTCTATGCCTCGATGGCGATCTTTCTTATTGTGCCCGCGGCCTATTTCCTCCCCGAATTCGTCCCCTGGCCGCGCTCGTGGCGCTGACGGGCGAACCGCATTGCCCGCGTGGGCTTTGGCCGTTAGAACGCTGGCGTTCCGAAAGCGGCCGCTGACGAAAGGTGTCGACCATGCGCGTTTATTATGACCGGGATGCCGACGTAAATCTGATCAAGGGCAAGCGCGTCGCCATCATCGGCTTCGGCAGCCAGGGCCACGCGCACGCGCTCAATATGCGCGATTCCGGGGTCAAGGACGTCGCCGTCGCCATCCGCCCGGGACCGTCCGCCAAGAAGGCCGAAGCCGCCGGCTTCCCGGTCATGAACAATTCCGAGGCCGCCAAATGGGCCGACGTCATGATGTGCGTCGTCCCCGACGAGCTCCAGGCCGACCTCTACAAGGGAGAAATCGCCCCTCACCTCAAAAAGGGTGCTGCCCTCTTCTTCGCCCATGGCTTCAACATCCACTTCCGCCTGATTGAGCCCAGGGCCGACCTCGATGTCGTGATGGTCGCCCCCAAGGGCCCCGGCCACACGGTACGGAGCGAATATCAGAGGGGGGCGGGAGTGCCATGCCTGATTGCCGTCCATCAGGACCCTTCGGGCAACGCCCACGACCTCGGCTTGGCTTATGCCTCCTCCATCGGCGGCGGCCGGGCGGGGATCATCGAGACCACCTTCCGGGAGGAGTGCGAAACCGACCTCTTCGGCGAGCAGTCCGTGCTCTGCGGCGGTCTGGTCGAGCTCATCCGGGCCGGCTTCGAGACTCTGGTCGAGGCCGGATATGCGCCGGAAATGGCCTATTTCGAGTGCCTGCACGAGGTGAAACTGATCGTCGACCTCATCTATGAGGGCGGCATCGCCAACATGAACTATTCGGTCTCCAACACGGCGGAATTTGGGGAGTACGTTTCCGGCCCGCGGGTTGTCGGTCCCGAGTCCCGGGCCGCCATGAAGAAGATCCTGGCCGACATCCAGTCGGGGCGCTTTGCCCGCGACTGGGTGCTCGAGAACCGGGCCGGCCAGCCCTCCTTCAAGGCCATGCGGGCAAGCGCTGCGGCGCACCCCATTGAAGAGGTGGGCGAGCGCCTGCGCGCCATGATGCCCTGGATTGCCAAAAACAAGCTGGTCGATCGGACCCGCAACTGACAGCAAGCACTTGATAAAGATGCCTTTCTTTCGTGTCGCCGAGACCGGCGCGGGTGAAGGGACATCCGTTCGCGGCCACGGCTCAAATGCAGTTGAAGACGATACTGGGTCGTCCGCAAGCAGAGGCACCGCGTTCCACCACAGGGACGACAAGTATGTGCTGGGATCTTGGGGGATCTCCGGGCAATTTCCCTGAGCCGGGCCTGTTCGGAATTTTCCAGGACCTAAGACCACTTACCGCTCGCCTGGGAAACGCTGTCCGTGTTAACCCTGCCTTGCGCCACCAGAACAAATCGGCATAAATGGCTGTGGATAGGTCGAAAACCGCTCGTGTTTACGGGCGGTTATGATTATCCGTGAATAATCACGACCACGATCCGAAGCGGAACGACTGTCGATGACGAATAAACGGCCCGGCGACGACAAAAGGAGCATTTTCGCTTCTTTCGCGCGCGCGCCGTTCGTCAAAGACCGGTCCTTCGCACGGTTCGCTCACGGGCGCGCTTCTCATCCTTAGCTGCCCCTAGGCGGTTGCTGTCCCCTTTTGAGGGACCGGCGCTTGGGGGAAATAATCAGCATACGGAACAGAAGCAACGCCCTGACGGCGAACCGAGGATTTTTGACATGACAACACCTATGAAAAAGAACACCGTTGCTCCGCACATGACCAAAAAAGACCGTGTACGGATTTTTGACACGACCTTGCGCGACGGCGAGCAGTCGCCGGGCGCCGCGATGACGCATGAGGAAAAGATCGAAGTCGCCGTGCTGCTCGATGAGATGGGAGTCGACGTCATCGAGGCCGGATTTCCGATCGCCTCGAACGGCGATTTCGAGGCCGTGAGCGCGATCGCCAAGCAAGTGAAGAACGCCGTCGTCTGCGGACTCGCGCGTGCCGGCTTCAAGGACGTCGATCGGGCCGGTGAGGCGCTCCGTCACGCGCCGCAATCGCGCATTCACACCTTTATCTCCACCAGCCCGGTGCATATGAAGCACAAGCTGCAGATGGAACCCGCGACCGTTCTCGAAGCGGTGGCCGCGTCCGTGACCCGCGCGCGCAACTGGACCGACAATGTGCAGTGGAGCGCCGAAGACGCGACCCGCACGGAACCCGACTTTCTCTGCCGCGCCATCGAGCTTGCGATCAAGGCCGGCGCCACGACCATCAACATTCCCGACACCGTCGGCTACGCCACGCCGCAGGAGTATTTCGAGCTGATGACCATGCTCAGGACCCGCGTTCCGGGCGCCGACAAGGTCGTTTTCTCCACGCATTGTCACAACGATTTGGGCCTCGCCGTGGCAAATTCGCTGGCGGGAGTCTTGGCGGGGGCACGCCAGGTGGAATGCACCATCAACGGCATCGGCGAGCGCGCGGGCAACGCCGCGCTCGAGGAAATCGTGATGGCGCTGAAGGTGCGCAAGGACCGCATGCCCTATGCCACCGGCATCAAGACCGAGATGATCGCGCGCGCCTCCAAGCTGGTATCGAACGTCACTGCGTTTCCGGTCCAGTACAACAAGGCGATCGTCGGCAAGAATGCCTTTGCGCACGAATCGGGTATTCATCAGGACGGGATGCTGAAGCACTCGCAGACCTATGAGATCATGAATCCGGCCGATGTCGGCGTCACCGGAACGTCGTTGGTTCTCGGAAAGCTCTCCGGACGCCACGCCTTCCGCGACAAGCTGAAAACGCTCGGCTACGAGCTCGGCGACAATTCGCTGGAAGACGCGTTCCGCCGCTTCAAGGATCTCGCCGACAAGAAGAAGCACATCTTCGACGAGGATATTGTCGCGCTGGTGGACGATTCCGTTCTTCGCAGGGCGGATCCCATCCAGGTTCAGGGTCTCAAAGTGACCGCGGGCAAAGACATCACGCCGTCGGCCGATCTGTCGCTGCTGGTGGACGGCAAGATCCGGTCCGGCGTGGCTACGGGCGACGGCCCCGTGGACGCGATCTTCAATGCCATCCGCAAGCTCTATCCCCACCCGGCGGCGCTGCAGCTTTTCCAGGTCAGCGCGGTCACCGAGGGAACGGATGCCCAGGCCAAGGTCAGCGTGCGTCTCAGCGAAGACGGCCGCACGGTTACCGGCCGCGGCGCCGATACCGACACCATGGTGGCGGCTGCTTACGCCTATGTGAATGCACTCAATAAACTTTTGGTTAAACGTAAGAAGACCGCACCGGAAGCGTTAACCGTGGCGCGATGATTGTGTCGGACGAGGGCCGATCGACGCTAAATTTTTGAACCCCCGCGAGGGGGAGTTAGTGGGACGGGGCATGTTCGGGAGTTTGTTGGGAATGCTGTCCAGCGACATGGCGATCGATCTTGGGACGGCGAATACGCTGGTTTACGTCAAAGGGCGCGGCATCGTGCTCAACGAGCCGTCCGTCGTCGCCATGGTGTCGAAGGGCGGTAAGAAGCAGGTGCTCGCGGTCGGCAACGACGCCAAGATGATGCTGGGCCGCACGCCCGGCAACATCGAGGCGATTCGCCCGATGCGCGACGGCGTCATCGCCGACTTCGAAGTCGCGGAGGAGATGATCAAGCACTTCATCCGCAAGGTGCACAACCGCCGCTCCTTCGCCAACCCGGTGATCATCGTCTGCGTGCCGTCGGGCTCCACGGCGGTTGAGCGCCGCGCGATTCAGGAATCGGCGCTTTCCGCGGGGGCGCGTCGCGTCTTCCTGATCGAGGAACCGATGGCGGCGGCGATCGGTGCGGGCCTTCCTGTGAACGAACCGACCGGCTCGATGGTCGTCGACATCGGCGGCGGCACCACCGAAGTCGCGGTCTTGTCCCTCGGCGGTATCGTCTATTCGCGCTCGGTGCGCGTCGGCGGCGACAAGATGGATGAAGCGATCATCGCCTATATCCGCCGTCACCAAAATCTCCTGATCGGCGAATCGACGGCGGAGCGCATCAAAAAGGAAATCGGCTCGGCTGCACCCCCGCTCGAAGGCAGCGGCGGCAGCATCGAGATCAAGGGGCGCGATCTCTTGAACGGCGTGCCCAAGGAAATCACGGTGACGCAACGGCAGATTGCCGAAGCCTTGACCGAACCCGTGAGTGCGATCATCGAGGCGGTCAAAGTGGCTCTCGAGGCCACTCCGCCCGAGCTTGCCGCCGACATCGTGGATAAGGGAATCGTGCTTACGGGCGGCGGCTCGCTGCTTTCGAATCTGGATCAAGTTTTGCGCGACGAGACCGGACTGCCGGTTTCCATCGCGGACGACGCGCTTTCCTGCGTCGCGCTCGGCACAGGGCGCACGCTCGAGAACGCGAAAGCGATGCGTCACATGCTTTCGACGGCGTTTTAGCGTCGACGGGTGGTCGAGGGGGTTGTTTGGGCATGGCGTGGAGTGGAGTAAGGCCGGCACGGGCCAGGGGTGTGCTCGGAGCGCGCACCTCCGTCGTCGTTTGCGGGATGATTGCCGTCGCCATCGCGATTTTCGGCAAGGCCGAAGCATCGATCTTCGACGCCGCAAGGACTAGGCTTTCCGACATGACAGGGCCGGCGCTTCTGGAAGTGAGCGCGCCGCTTGTCGCGTTCGAGCGCTGGGTACAGAGCGTCGGAACGGTCTTCTCCGTTTATCGCGAGAACATCGAGCTGCGCAAAGAGAATGCCGAGCTGCGCAAATGGCAGGACGTGGCGCTGTCGTTGGAAAACCGGATGCGGCGCTACGAATTGCTGCTCAACACCGCGCCCGATCCGGCTCCCCCCGCCGTCACCGCCCGAGTCATCGGTGAATCGAACCGTCCCTTCGTCAGGACCATGATCTTGAACGCGGGAACCGATCAGGGCGTGACCAAGGGTCAAGCGGTCGCGGATGACCGCGGCCTCATCGGGCGGATCTATCTCACCGGCAAGCGCACCTCCTGGGTCATTCTGCTCACCGACATCAACAGCCGTGTACCGGTGGTGATCGAGCCCTCGATGCGCCGCGCCATCCTCGCCGGCGACAACACGCCGGCTCCGCGTCTCGATCTCGATTTGGGCACTGGCGCGGCGAACGCGGGCGACCGCGTATTGTCGACGGGTGACGGCGGCTTGTTGCCGGCCGGCTTGCCGGTTGGCGTCGTGATGGGCGAGGGCAACGAGCGCAGGGTTTCGCTTTTCACCGCGGCAGCCGCCAGCGATTACGTACGTGTGCTCGATTATGTCGTGCCGCCGCCGCCGTCCGATCCCGCCGATTTTTCGCCTGCCGTTGCCGCAGGCAAACCGCCGGCCGCCACCGCCACTGCATCTGCCGCTCGCAACGTCTCGCGTCCGCCGGAGATCGTCCGCAAAGCCCCAACACTGCCCGCGGAAACCGCCACGGCACCCGTCTCCGATGTCGAAGAGGATCGTTGAGCGTGGTCGATTTTCTCCACCTGAATTTCCCGCGCTTCTGGGCTTCTTTACTGCCCGTCGGGTCGGCCATTTTGCTCACGATCCTCGTCAACCTGCCGGTGTCGCTGACCGGCGGCCTGTTTCCCGCGCCGATGCTGGCGCTGCCGGCAATCTACTTTTGGGCTTTGGTGCGACCTGATTTGATGTCGCCCTTCGCGGTCCTCTTCATCGGACTCTTGGAAGATTTCCTCTCCGGCGGACCGCCCGGGCTGTGGGCATCCGGTTTTCTCGCTGCCTATGCGCTCGCTGATCGCCAGCGCGAAATTTTGGCCGGGCTTTCGGGAGCGATTGCGCTGTTCGGCTTCGCCGCCGCGATGCTGCTCGCCTCGGCCACGGCCTACATCCTGACGTGGATCGTCTATCTGCGCTGGCCCGCGCTCGCTCCGCTTCTGCTCGCAAGCGTCATCACCGTCATGTTCTACCCGCTGATCGCCCTGCCTTTGGGTTGGATGCATCGCCGGGTGGTGGGCGCGATGCGCGGCGAAGCCTAGGAGAGGACTTAAAAAAGTGGCGTCCCTCGACAAAAAAGCCAAAAGCCGCCATGCGACGTTCACGCGCCGCACGCTTTTGCTGTCGGGCGGAATGACGGCGGTTTTCGGCGTGCTCGCCGGACGCCTGTACCAGCTTCAGATCGAGAACGGCGATCTCTATCTCAACCGGGCAGAGGACAACCGCATAAACCAGCGGCTCCTGGCGCCCCTGCGCGGCCGTATCCTAGACCGCTTCGGCCTCGCTCTTGCCTCCAATCGCCGCAATTATCGGGTTCTGCTCGTACCCGAGCGGACTCGCGGCGGCGTCGTCGCCGCGCTCGATGAGCTGGCAAAGGTGATCCCGATCAACGAGCGTTTGCGCGCGAAGGTCCTGAAAGACGCCGCCATCAACAAAGCTTTCGTGCCTCTCGTGGTGGCGGAGAATCTCAGCTGGGACGACTTCGCCCGCCTCAACCTCGATCTTCCCTATCTTCCGGGCATCCAGCCCGATGTCGGCGACACGCGGGATTATCCTTATACGGAAGAATTGTCGCATGTTCTGGGCTATGTTGCTCCGGTTGCCGTCGAAGACAAATCTTTCGCGCAAGATTCGAGCGAGGATCCGTTGCTCGACGTTCCGGGCGTCCGCATCGGCAAGCGCGGCATCGAAAAGACCTACGATACCGCAATCCGCGGCGGCGCCGGCGCGAGCCGAGTCGAAGTCAATGCCTATGGCCGCGTCATCCGCGAAATCGACCGCAGGGAAGGAAAACCGGGGCGCGACGTCTATCTCACCATAGACCGGGAATTGCAGAGCCTGATCTATGAACGGCTGAAAAACGACAGCGCCGCGTGCGCGGTGATGGACGTGGAGTCCGGCGACGTGCTGGCGCTGGTTTCCACGCCCGGGTTCGATCCTAACGCTTTCAACGTCGGTCTCAGTCCCGATCAGTGGAACGATTTGACGACAAGCGATCACAAGCCGCTGATCAACAAGGCGCTGTCCGGCGCCTATCCGCCGGGATCAACGTTCAAGACGGTGACGGCACTTGCCGCGTTGGACGCAGGCGTCATCACGCCCGAAACGATATTGCATTGTTCGGGCGTGGTCAGTCTTGGCACCCACGACTTCCACTGTTGGAAAAAGGGCGGCCACGGCGCGATGAACCTGCGCCTGGGAATCAAGAATTCTTGCGACTGTTACTTCTACCAGGTGGCGATGAAGCTCGGTATCGACGGGCTACAGGCGGCCGCGCGCCGGCTTGGGCTCGGCCAACCGACCGGCGTCGAAATTCCCGGCGAGCGCGGTGGGTTCATTCCCGATCGCTACTGGAAGCAGGCAACATTCAAGGAACCTTGGCAACCGGGCGAAACCCTGGTCGCCGGCATCGGGCAGGGCTACATCCTTGCCACGCCCCTCCAGCTCTGCGTGCTTGCGGCGCGTATTGCCGGCGGCACGCAGGTGAGCCCACGTATCGTCCACTCGCTTGGCACTCAGAAGCTCGAACGTGCCGCTCCCGAAGCGATCGGGTTTTCTTCTGAAGCGCTCGCCGCCGTGCGCGAGGGTTTGACAGCGGCGACCACCGAACCGGGCGGCACGGGCTATCCCTGGCGCATTACCGACGCCAAATTGGCCATGGCCGGCAAAACCGGTACGGCGCAGGTGCGCGTCATCAGCAAGGAAGAGCGGCTCCATGGCGTGCGCACGAATGAATCCTTGCCCTGGAGTCTGCGCGACCACGCCCTCTTCATCGCTTACGCGCCGATCGACAAACCGCGCTATGCCTGTTCGGTGATCATCGAACATGGCGCGGTCAATGCGCATCCCCAGGTGCAAGTCGGACGCGATGCGCTGTTATTGGCTCAGCAGCGTGACATTCTCGGGCGTCCCCCCGCCTATCCCGTCGATTCCGCGAGCGCCGCGCTATGAATGCGCGGGCCTACCACGCTTCGCAAGGCACGGTCCCGCTCGCGCAGAAGCTCGGCGAGATCAAATGGAGCTTGGCAATCCTGATCGCGCTCATCGCCTGCGCGGGCTTTGCCGTGCTCTATTCCGCGGCCGGCGGCAGTCTCGCGCCTTGGGCGGAGCGGCAGATCATCCGCTTCATGATCGGATTCCTCATTCTCATCGCGGTCGCCTGCGTGGACTTGAGGGTTTGGATGGGTCTGGCCTATCCGGCCTATGTCTTCTCGCTGCTGCTGCTGGTCGCCGTCGAAATTGCCGGCCGCGTCGGGCTCGGCGCGCAGCGCTGGATCGAGCTCGGGCCGCTGCAGCTGCAGCCCTCCGAGCTCATGAAGATCGCGCTTGTGCTGGCGATGTCGCGTTATTTGCATGGACTCGGGCCGGGCGAGGTCTCGCGGCCCTTCCGCTTGATCGTTCCGCTCATCATGATTGCCGCACCGGCGGTCCTCGTCTTGATGCAGCCCAATCTTGGGACCGCGACCCTGCTTGCGGTTGGGGGCGCCTTGCTGCTCTTCCTCGCAGGCCTCTCCTGGTACTGGATCGCCTCGACCGTCGCGGCGATCGCCGTCGCCGTGCCTTCGGCCTGGGCATTCCTGTTGCACGACTATCAGAAGCAGCGCGTGCTCACCTTCCTCAATCCGGATTCGGACGCGTTGGGCGCCGGCTGGAACATCACGCAGGCCAAGATCGCGCTCGGCTCCGGCGGACTCTTCGGCAAGGGCTTTCTGATGGGAACGCAGAGCCGGCTCAACTTTCTGCCCGAAAAGGAAACCGACTTCGTCCTCCCCATCATCGGCGAGGAATTCGGTTTTTTCGGCACGATGCTGCTGCTCATGATGTTCGCGGCGGTGATTTGGTACGGTATCCAGATCGCCATAACCGCGCGCAGCCAGTTCGGCCGGCTGCTCGCCATGGGCGTCACTGTCAATTTCTTTCTCTACATCATGATCAACGCCCTGATGGTCATGGGCTTGATCCCTGTCGTCGGCATTCCGATGCCGCTGATTTCCTACGGCGGCACCGCCATGATGACGGTGATGTTCGGCTTTGGACTGTTGATGAGCGTGCACGTCCATCGGCACATCACCGTGCCGCGTCACTCGAGCGGTATGATCTAGACTTTAACGCCCATACAGCGTGACGGTCGCGCGGCCTTCGCCCGTGCGCAAGCTGCGATAATTGAAGGTGACGCTGCGGATGATGCGTCCTGGACCGGGCAGATCGATGGCTCGGCTGCGTTCGCTGTCGGAAAAGACCAATTGCGCCGGCGGCGAAAACGCTTGGCCATTGCCGAAAACGACCCTGACGTTGCGCATTTCGATCGCGCCGCCGTCGACTTCGAACATGATCGCGGTGAATCGTCCTTCGGAGCGCCCGACCATGATCGTGTCGACGTCGCCGCGGAATTCCACGGTCCGCGTGCCAAGCCTCTCCCAACCTTCCTCGGGGGCAGCCGAAGCTTGAACGGCAAGCGCAACGAAAAGCATCGCTGCAAATATTGCAGCAATCCGGAAGCTGACCATTCCTCACCCCTCAGTCCGAGCGAGCACAAGACGCTGATCGTATCATGTCGATAATCCTTGCCCCAGACAACGACGCGTGAGCTTTTGGTAAGGTTTCACGTTGGTGGACAGTCAGTAGGGCCTTTGCTAAGACCCCGCCTCCCGCGGTCTTCGGATCATCCGGTCAGGGCGCATAGCTCAGGTGGCAGAGCAGCTGACTCTTAATCAGCGGGTCGCAGGTTCGAGTCCTGCTGCGCCCAC
>WNFL01284669.1_pt2 | contig 15660 bp, 23 predicted proteins | sample 5400361 | NCBI WGS metagenome assembly WNFL01 (sample SAMN13153351, study PRJNA577476) | soil metagenome | isolation source: 40 cm soil on Douglas fir-dominated hillslope | place: USA:California | collected 2013-09-17
ATTACAGGGCTAATGATTGCAGGGGAACAGGCGGTTAAAATTAAAGGCAGAAATGCGAGTTTTGCGGCTTTTTTTGGGTCTAAGCTTAAGATTGCCTGCCCTACAGTGTCGATCGTTTTGTCGGCAAATTCTTTAAATCTTGACTTAAGTTTGGTATCGGGAATTGCCTCACTAACTGCGCTGGCTTTGGCAAATGCCTGAACTGCTGCTTCCACCATTCCCTGGTCAACAGTTACATCTGGTTTTGTTAAGTTTTCGTCCAAAAAGCCAACCTGACTTAAAACCCTGGCTACCCCCTCATCTGTAAGTTTAAGATCCTGTGGAATTTTGATATTTCTGACTGTTTCAGGGTCAACACTGTATCTTTCAACACCTCCACCTATTTCCCGGACGATATTCTCTATCCGGCCAGCATCCCAATAATTTCCTTCTGGTCCTGAAGCTTGGAAACCTTCCTTCATATCTTCCATATTATATACCCATTGTGCAAAAGAAATGAGTTTTTGTCAATTTTTAAGCCTGGAAGAATTGTGTGTGCCTTTGGGGTGAAGTTTTTCAAGAGATTCTATTCTTTCATTGTGACGATCCAATCTTTCTTGCTGTGCATCAAATTTGCGGTCCAATGAGTTAATCTGCATACCCAAGTCTTTTCTTACTCCTTCGATACTTTCCTCTATTTTTTTCTCAATTTTTTGGAGCATGTCATCAAGGGCGGGAATCATGACTACATTGAAAGCCTCAGATATCAGGGTTACAAATTCTTTTCTATCCTTTTCCGTTTTTATAATCGTCACAACTATATTAAACGATAAATTACATATTCAGTCAACTGCATCTATTTAATTCTATTGTGATATAATTTTGAATATGGAAGTGACAAAAAAGGCAATAAATAAACTGCAGAAATACCAATCTGATCTTACCAAAGGGATTCGTCACCCCCGTTTGGGAGCGCTCACATCCTTTTTAGAGGAAGTTGGAGAATTAACAAAAGCAATTCACGAGATTGAAATTTACGGAAATAGCTCTGCCGAGATTAAACAAAATATGAAAGAGGAAATCGCCGATTGTTTATTCAGTATTTTTGAAATCGCCGGTGTTTACGACATTGATTTGGGAGAAGTTTACATCGAAAAATTAGCAATGATCGAATCTAAAATAAACAGCTGGGAAATAAAATATGGAGAGACCCTCAAAAAAGCAAGAAAAAAGTTGGACTAGGCTCCCGTGAAGTTGTGCTTCCTCTCCTTTAAAATTGGGTCTATTTTTGTATAGAAATCATCTTTAAACTCTGTGATCAAAGTTTCAAATCTTTCCTCTTGCTCTTCAAGTTTGAGATCAAGTTTCAGATCAATGGTGTCGGAAATAAATTTTCTATCACTTACTGTTAATGACATATTTTTATTAAATCAAAAATTACATATTCAGTCAACTGCATCTATTTAATCTTATTTCATTTCCCCTCATTATATTTTGATAAGGAGAATAGGTTTGTGGAGTTTTTGTTAAGAGGGGTGGAAGAGTCAGCCGAGTAGTCTTTTTCTATTTGGTAAAGCGTTCTCTTATCGTCCCAGCGGATTACGATAATGCTTTGAGATGTATAGGGGCTGGTATCCACATTAATGTGATTGTTGGCCACAACTGTGTCAAAAGGTTTTGCAGGAGGAAGGGAAAGGCTTCCGTTATCTATACTTTTCCAATTGTTCCCGACCAGAAAAGTGTATACGTTCCCGTCAAAGCCTTTAAGTTTAACTATGTCTGTGTTTATATCGGCAGAAACAAATGTCCCCCAGAGAGCATAAATATAGTTTCCGTTTTCAGGCGTTTCTACCCCAATAGTGTAAATGGGGTCAAAGGGGGGAACTCTTCTAACCGGTTTGATAGCTAATTTTTCTACAGTCCAGAGACTTTCCTGATACCAAATCCGAAGAGGTATTACAAATGAAAGATTTGCAAAATATGACGAATAAAAGATTGCCCAAAACAATAGCGCAAAGCCAACAGTTAGCAATAAACCAATGGTCCATTTAATGATCGCGAAATATAATTTGGTTGCTTTACTATTATCCACACTTAAATATAGTTTTATACCAATACTCTGTCAACATTCCTAAATTCTTTTCTTTTTAAATTTGTTAATGTAATATTGATTAATGAAGACAATAGGCGTTTATATAGGAATAGCGCTAGTACTTTTGGCGACTACAGTCTTTCTTTTTTATACATATTTTAAGGTTAAAAACACAAAGTCTCCTATATCAACAAATTCCGCTACAGTGTCCGGACCTCAGGCACCTACAGACGCCGCTATGTATTCAAATGCTAAATACTCCTATTCTTTTAATTGTCCCCCAAATACTGTTTATTCAATTAATGAATCCAAGGGAGACGGAATTGAAGCACCTTTTGTTCATGAAGCCTGTACCGATTTAGGAAACACTAAAAAGAGCGTAAATATTTTTGTCTGGTCGGCAAAAGCTGAAGAAGTATCATTCCCTAGTTCGGTGAGTGTTAAAAAATTTGATTCTAAATCCGGAAATGAACAAATTTATATCGCTAGTACTGTCAAAGCATACTTTGACCAGGTGGTTGCCAGCTTCAAGATTACAAAATAAACATATATCTGTTTCGGATTTCTAATCTTAACTCAGATTGTGTTTTTTCTTCAGGGTTGTTATATTGGAATGTGACGAAGTTGTATCAAAAAGGTCAAGCTTTAGTTTTAGTACTCCTTTCATTGGCTGTGGTTCTTACCTTGGTTCTATTTGTTTTAAGTAGAAGCGTAACTGACATCTCGGTTTCTTCCAAAAATGAAGAAGCTATTCGGGCTTTTTCAGCGGCTGAAGCCGGTGTCGAAAAAGCCCTAGTCATAGGTACAGGCACCAACAATGTAACAATTGGAGACGCTATATATTCGTCGTTAGTCACTTCTTACGCTGAAGGCACAAAAGATTTTGTTTACCCTATTGAAATGAGCTCGGGAGACACAGCTGTTACTTGGTTTGCAGACCATGATGCAGCAACCGGAAACACCCTCTGCAACGCCACCCACCCATGTTTTACAGGCAACACATTTAAAGTTTGTTGGGCAAAAACAAATACCCTCTCGGCTGTTGCCGTTACACCCGCTGTTGAAATATCTGTTTTCTATGAGACAACACCCGGGAGCATTGCAACAACCCGTATCGCAAGAGCCACTTTTGACCCATTCTCCGGGCGTACCCCGGCCAACGGTTTTGCCGGAGTCGATATCGGTACATGCACTATTAGCGGTACAGTCTATCAATTTCAAAAAACATTTCAATTTTCCAGTTTGGGAATTCCGGCCGGTTCATACAATGTGGCCGGAGGGCTGCAATTTGCCAGGGTAAGGCTCTTTTACAATACAAATACAACCCAAAATATTGCTACCTCGGTAAACTTTGCTGGAGATTCCAATCTCCCTTCACAAGGACAAAGCATAGTTGCAACAGGAACTGCGGGTGAAAGCAACAGAAAAATTAACGTTTTTCAGGGCTGGCCCGAAACTCCTTCTGTTTTTGATGGAGCAGTCTATAGTTCAATTGGGCTTACAAAATGATTTTTTGAGGCATCATTTTCAGTTCACTCCCTTTATTGCTTTGTTGATTTATTGTATTATTAACTCACTGCTCACATGGTAAAGGGACTTTGGCTTCGCTAAAGAGAATCTTGCCATACGCAGTTGATTAGGAACAATTGATGTATGGTCGGATTAGATATAGGTAGTAAAACAATTAAAATAGTTGAACTTCAAAAAGATGGAGAATCCTATTCTCTTTTGGCATCTGGTATCGTTGGCTATACCGGAAGCCCGATAGAAAAAATGACAGACGAAAAAGAAATGTCTGCATTGGCCCAAATTATTAAAAAACTTCACGCGGAAACCGGAGTCAGTTCAAAAGATATTGCAATGGCCTTGCCCGAGCCCCAGGTTTTTACTCGTACCATAAAGTTTCCGATGCTAACCGATGCAGAAATTGCCTCAGCTGTTAAATGGGAGGCAGAACAGTATATTCCGATTCCTATTAACGAAGCCATTATTCAGCATACGGTTTTACTTAGAAATGAAAAAGCCTCCCCTCCTGAGGTTATGGTTCTTCTTGTTGCTGCACCCCGCGTAGTTGTAGAAAAATATACTAAAGTTTTGGGAATGGCTGGGTTAAACCCTATTTCTGTTGAAACAGAACTCTTGGCCCTAACCCGGGCTCTTGCCCCTCCCGGACGCACTGTTCTACTCGTAGATCTTGGAGCGGCTTCCACAGATATAGCCATCGCACGCGACACCCTGCTTAGTTTTTCAAGGTCAATTCCTATTGCGGGAGATGCATTTACAAGAGCTGTTTCTCAAGGATTGGGTTTAACAGCACCTCAAGCCGAGGAATATAAGAAAACTTACGGCTTGGAAGCCGGGCAACTTGAAGGCAAAGTAAAAACCGCACTCGACCCGGTACTTAGACTTGTTGTTGATGAGATTAAAAAAGCTACAAGCTACTACCAGACAGAAGAAAAGGGTGAGGCGCCTGGAGCAATGATAATTTCCGGGGGCAGTAGCGGCATGTCGGAGATTATTAGTATGATGACCGGCCTTTTGGGAATTGAAGTTCTTATTGCTAACCCCTTTAAAAATGTTAAAACAGATGCCGAAACCGCAAAAAGACTTACTCCGTTTGCTCCCCTATATTCTGTGGCAATAGGTCTTGCAATGGGAGAGGAATAGTATGTCCATAACGAAGTATGCCGATTAAACTTAACTTATTACCGGTAGAAAAACGGGTGGGCAAAGGCCTTCAGCGGACACTGCGCGTTACCCGGATGTTGGGTGTAATTTCCTTAGGAATATTTATCGTATTCGGGCTTGGAATGGCGGCATTCTTTGTTTTTAGTTCGGTTCAATTAAATAATTTAAACTCTTCAAATACTGTTTTGGAAGGTAAAATTTCCGCTCTTGAGACAAGTGAAACTAAAATGGTCCTTCTGAAAGACAGAATCGGAAAAATTAAGAGTTTGGTAGGTTCACCCACCGCGCTTAATAATTTAGTTAGCATCAGTTCTATTATTACCCCTGTCTCGGCCCAAACAAATATAAACGAACTTAATGTTAATGTTACTAAGATTTCTTTATCTTTAAATTTTAAATCTGCGGCAGATATTTCAACTTTTTTGAAAGCTCTTTCCGCGTCACAAGGCTTTCAGGCAATAAGCGTCACATCTTTTTCTTTTAATCCTGTAAGCGGGTATTTAGTAAGCATTGTGCTAACCAGTAAATAAACAAAATATGTTAAATAATTTATTAAAAAACATTCCTGAAAACATTAGAATTATAATAACTTCGGCAGGACCTTTGGTTATCGTCATAATCTTATTTTTAATAGTCGGAAATTTTGGAATTAATAAAGTCCAGGGTGTCAGAAGTCAAATAACAGAAGCCACAACTACTCAAAATATTTTGACGCAAAAATTAAGTCTTCTTCAGAGTGTAAGTTCCACTTTGGGGAATGCCCCGGACGTCGCCTCTTCAGCTCTTCCGAGTTCAAACTCTGCCTTAACTGCTATTTCTCAACTTAAAAAATTAGGTCTTTTGAATTTGCTTACCTTAACTAACGTTAAATCCGGAACAGAAACAAAAGATGTTTCAGGGCTTTCGAGAGCCGACATTGCTTTTGAAATTGCAGGGTCAAGGGCGCAAATAGTCGCTTTTGTTGAATCGATCCCCACTATCGCCCCAATAACTTTGGTTGATTCAGTAAAACTTAACGAATCGGCGGGAGAGGCCAGGGCTACAATTGGCGTTAAAACTTTTTGGGCTCCGCTTCCTGCAACTTTGCCTGCGGTTAACCAGAGTTTAACGGATTTGACTGCGGATGAGAAAAAAATATTGATAACAATAAATTCTTTAACCCAACCTGCGTTTCTTGCTCTTCCTCAGGCTGGAGTTGGCGGCAAAGCTGACCCATTTAGTCCTTAATTTTTATCCGAGTATTGGCAGGGTGAAGTTTTCCTTCAAATATTTTTTATAAAGTTCAACGCTTTCTAAATGATCAAATGCGAATTGGTCTTTAGAGGGTAGATTTTTCAGATCGAACCACGAGTATTCAAGAACTTCTTCGGTGGCAATTTTAACTTCTTCTTGTGTTTTGGCAATAAAAATCATATCTAAATTTTGCTTATCTTCCATTTTTCTATTCGGAGAATCGTTTATTCTAAAGAGATTAATATCTTCAATTGCTATCCCCACCTCTTCTTTTGCTTCCCTTTTGACCCCTTCTTGTAAGTTTTCGTTTCTATCCAGGTAACCGCCAACAATATCCCACTTTCCGTGTTCGGGAATTGGTTTGCCTTGATAAAAACCCCTTTTAGTAAGAAGAACTTTCCCGTCTTTTAAAATAATTGCACCAACCGCAACGTGCCGTAAATTATCTTTATTACCATTTTCAAAATAACAAGTTATCATATGATCTTCTGGAACAATTGTATAAGGTATTTTACACCCTTCTTAATTAACTTGGGGTTCACCTACATTGAGGGCTACTGCTTTCTTTTCCAAGGTAGCTCTGATTTTGAGGACATTTCTTAGTGCTTTAATCATGTGTCCGCCTTTACCGATGATGAGGCCAATATTTTTTGGATCGGTATTAATTGTATAAATAACACGTCCTGCATCTTCAGTCTCGACAACGTCAAACTTTTCCTTTCCTAGAATTCCTTTAAGCATGAAATCGAGTAGATCTTTCATAATTATTTTTCGATGAGTTTTTTGACAGTAGCACTTATTTGGGCTCCCTTTTTCACCCAGGCGCTTACTTTTTCCTTACTTACTTCAAGCTCTTTTTTCCTTGGGTTCCAGGTTCCCAAAAATTCCAAAACCATTCCGGTAGCTTTCTTTTTAGCATCCACGGCAACTATCCTGTAAAAAGGAGCCTTTTTCCGGCCATATCTTGAAAGTCTTATAGCAATCATTGGGGGTATTTTACTATAAATTCAAGAGCGTCACAAGCTTCAGCTAGGTTCTTACCTTTTTTAGGAGAGCCTGTCCAGCTGCATCCTGCTCTGCAGTACTTTTACTTTTTCCCTCTCCCCGAGCCCAGCTTTCTCCATTTACCAAAACTTCGATAATAAATTTCTTGTTGTGGTCAGGCCCCGATTCCTCTACAACCTGGTACTTTGGTGCGGGAAGTGATTGGGACTGAACATATTCCTGGAGGCTGCTTTTTGGATCTTTTAGGGGAAGTGCTGCCCTTTTGTCCAAATCCTTGAGTAGATTTAGATTAATGAATTTTTCTGATGCTGTAACCCCCTGGTCAATAAACAAGGCTCCGATTATAGCCTCAACTGTATCTGCAAGAAGAGAAGTATTGGCTCTGCCCCCCGAATCCTCTTCTCCTTTTGAAAGATAAATAGCCGGTCCAAGGTCAAGATTAAGAGCCAGATTGGCAAGGGAGACGGTGTTTACAAGGTTGGCACGAAGGGCGGTAAGATAGCCTTCTTCCTTTTCCGGAAATTTATCAAAAAGATCTTTGGAAACTACAAATTCTAAAATCGCATCTCCCAGAAACTCTAGGCGTTCATTACTGGTCCTTTCCCCTTTGTGCTCATTTACCCATGATCTGTGGGTCAAGGCTTGGTCAAAAAGGGATTTATTTTTAAAAAGTTTTTTAAGAGATTCAACTTTGGTCATATGTGGGCGTTAAGGGCATCTGTTAATTCCTCAAAAGTTTCAAGTTCGGCCAGGTTGATTCCATTGGATTCAAAGCCAAGGCCATTTAAAAGTTCCATAAAGTCGGTGATTTCCGTAGCCTTCATATGAAGGTCCCCCGTAAGGGTTGATTCATCTTCAATGTCTTCAAGGTCGATTCCAAGGTAGTTGGCGAGTTCGGCTTTTACTTTTTGTTTGATTTGAGCGTCGGCATCCATATTTGTTATTCGTCGGACTTGTATATTGTACCCAAGACTCCGTTTATAAAGGAAGAGGAAGATTCACTGCCATATTCCTTGGCCAGCTCAACCGCCTCATCAATTACGACTTTAGGAGGTGTATCCTCATTCTCGAGTTCATAAACCGCAAGCCTAAGAATGGCAAGATCTATCCTGTTTAGTTTATCGACAGGCCATTGGGGAGCGGCTTTCTCTATAAGCTTGTCCAGCTTCTTTTTCTGTTTGAGGATTTCTTCTACCAGTTCAGGGGGCCTGGGTTGTTTGGCAAAAGTTTCTGCAAACAAAACCTTAACAGCCTCACGGCGCCTTAAATGCCTGGGATCGGTGGCTGTTTTCATCTATGGAGAAAGTTTACACACTACTTGTAAAAACCGCAATATGGGCAAGCACGGTGAGATTCTCTGAGTTTGCCGCAGTTAGCACATTTCATTAGGTTTCCAAGAGTAAGCTTGGGTTGGCCTCCACGCCTGATGCCTGTGCGTGAGTGTGTATGTTTTCGTTTTGGTAATGGAACCATATGCGTGAATTTTACCACGGGGCTTTATCTGTGGCAAGCTCCGATTACTTCAAAAGGTTATCGGGTAACCAATCTAATGACTATTTCAACCAGTTTTTCTAAATCGGAAGATTTGACCGATTCGTTTAGGGAATGTGCCCCATTTTCACCTGTTGCAATATTTATTACCTTAATGCCATGCCCTGCAAAAATGTTTGCATCAGAGCAACCAAACGAATCTGTAAATATCGGGTTTATCCCAAATGTACGAACAGAATTCGCCGTTTTCGTCAAAAAGCTATCATTTGCTTCCAATCTAAACCCGGCATTTTCCAGAGTTTCATTAAATTTTAATTCAATATTTCTATCCAAGCATGCGCTTTCAAATTCATTTCTAATTGAATCGGTTACGTTTCTAAGTTCTGTTTCATTAGTGCTTCTGACCTCTCCGCTTGCAATCAAGTCTCCCGGTATTGAATTAACAGCCGTTCCAGAATTTACAACACCGATATTTACAAGAGTATTTCTTGAGATGCGCCCAAGACCAACGTTTGAAATTGCCTCAGCAAAAGCAGGCAAAACATTAATGCCTTGTTCCGGTTCTTTTGCATGGGCCGTTTTACCTATCATTTCAATATCAAGTCTGTTGTAGAAAGGAGAGGATATTAAAACATCTCCAAGGTTACCCCCTGCAACATCAAAAGCATAACCCGTTTTTGATCTAATTTTTGAATAGTCTAAATTTACTGCCCCAACATTTCCGGATTCTTCTGATGTTGTAAAAACTATTTCAATAGGGCGTGTGTTAACAGAATGATTTTTGGTTAACCTTTTTGCTACCTCCAATATCACAGCAACGCCTGCTTTATTGTCTGCACCCAGAATGGTTGTTCCATCAGAGTGAATTAACCCATCAGGGTCGACCTGGGGTTTAATGTTTCTTCCCGGCTCAACAGTATCAAGGTGAGCATTCAACATAATAGGCTGTCCTTTTCCATTACCATTAACTAAGGCAATGACATTGTTGTTAGAGTCAATCCTTGGAGTTAGCCCGAGATCTTTTAGTTGTCTAAAAACTTCTAAGGACATTTCACGCTCAAACCCTGTAGGACTATCTATTTGAACCAATTGTAAAAATGTTTCTATTACGTTTGTGTTTATCATAAGCTGGCGACTCTGTCGAAGAATTCTTGAGCTCTGGTATATGAATTTATAGAAATATCGTTTTGTGTAAGAGGTTGCCCTCCAAATTCAGAATGTAAATTTCTGCATCTTTCCTCGAATCTTTGTACTGTTTCTCTATCTGTCGCCAGAAGAGTGCAAGGTAAATATGGGTTATTGCCGGTTTCTTCAAACAAATTTGTTAATACCTGTCCCCTGCTTTCTTCAATGGATCTTCTAAATTGACATGATTCGTGACCATACCGTTCAGAAGAACCTTCACAAGTATTTGTTAAAAAGGATGTATATGGATGTTGCCAAAAACTTATTGGATTGACACCCAATTTTCTCCAAACATGTCCAGTAACCAGTCTTTTTACAGTCAAAATGCCAAAGACTTCAATGCCGGGAGATGCTAATCCGTTCATGATCTCTACACATACCGATTCTCCCCTAGTACCCAAACCGAACCCTTTTCTGAAATCTCTATGGGTAATCTCTGAACCAAATTCTACGATTTGCGTATTTAAGATACGCTCTTCTCCCTTTTCAAAAACTGGGTAAACAGATCCGTGATGTAAAAAACGCCACCTTGCATCATCTTCGGCGATAATCATGCAAGATAAACCAAGTGCGAGTTGGTTGTATATGGTCTCTGGGGTTTTAGGAAGCATTTCAGAATTGTGATCATAGTTATACTCTCCAATTGAATGTGATACTTCTTCTGAAAGCATTTGAATGTCGTCTTGAGTTAACCCATGTTGCAACGCCCCGTCAACAGAGGTTATTACAAACGATCTGTCCACCAGTTCTTGCTCAGAACATGACTGTACTGACCTTTCTATATTCATAACGGGTAATATAACTCTCTCTTTGAAACTTGTAAAATTTATTGCAATATGGTACAATTATGCTTGTTAAGTAATAGATATTACATATGCTTAAAGTTTCAGATACAGTTCGCGAGATTCTTGAAAACTCAGAGACCGCAGTGGAAGCCATGCGCTCAGGGGTTCTAAACCTTCGTGCCTTTGCCAGGCAAATTCAGCCTTTAGTAGAAGCTAAAACCCTCAAGCCCGTCAAAATGGGCACAATTGTGGTTGCCCTTTCAAGAATCGGGAGTTCGGTAAAAGGAATAGAGCAACTAGTTCCAAACATTACTCTTTCTGAGTTGAGCATAAAATCTCCGCTTTGCGACATTACCTATGAAAAAACCGGAGAATCTGTCCGTTTGGCCCACTCCTTTTCAAACAAATTGGGAGATCTGAACGGTCACTTTTTTACCATGACCCAGGGAATTAAAGAGATTACCTTCATCATTTCAGACGATCTGAGAGATAAACTGTTGAATCATTTTCCCGGCAACCCCAAAGCCATATTCCAGGATCTGGTCGGCTTAAATGTAAGTTTTAGCGAGGATTATCTTGCGCACCCTAACGTTATCTATGCCATTCTTTCCCGTCTGGCTATAAAAAGGATAAACGTTATAGAAATCGTTTCTACATATACTGAACTTATGATTGTTGTTGAGAAAAAAGAGATGGAGTCTGCAATTGCCCAACTGAACGGATTATTCAAAAAAATCTAAAGGTGGCTGGAATCGCTGAAGGTCAGAAGCCGCCAGCCCTTGCCCGGCCTATTTTCACAGACACTTATGCCTGTATTTTCTGCATATGTATGTTCCCTGAAATCCCAGAAAACGTCAGCAGTTAAATTTTCTCCAAACAGTACGGTTGCGACCAGCATTTTAATAAAAGTTCCATGTGAGACAACCAAGATATTTTGATCTCCATGTGTTTTTAGTAAGTGGTCCAGCACCCCTTTAGCCCGGGCTTTTAAATCGTTAAAGGTTTCCTCATCTGAGTATTTCCAATCAGGGTCTTTGTAATTAGCCTCAAGGGCTTGGTCAAATTCTCTTGTTTCGGGGCTATCTACATGTTTCCCTAAAATCTCCGAAGGTCTTTTAATCTCGCGCACTTCATCCCAGGTTTCTATCCTAGCACCAATCTTATTTGAGATAGCTTTTGCTGTTTCTTGAGCCCTAGTCAGACTGCTTGAGTAAATTAGGTCAATTGAAAGATTAGAAACTCTCTCGGCAATGGCATTGGCTTGAATTACACCCTCTTCCGACAAAACTACATGAGGGAGTTGGTGCATTTTTGCCTTGTTTCCAAGTGATAACCCATGCCTAACCAGATATATTTTCATACCTATTAGTATACAACACCAGAAGCGGATACTTTTTTGGATTTTTAATTACATCTTCCGCAACTTCTTTAGTTTCTTTTATAAGTTCATAATTATTCCAGGAGGCAATTTTAAGTTCAGGGAAGCCAGATTGGGCAGTTCCGAAGATCTCCCCGGGGCCTCTAAGGCTCAAATCAAGTTCAGCCAATTCAAACCCGGAATGGGTCTTTTCCATTGCGCGTAATCGCGTGTAGGCCATGCCGCTATGGAAGTTGCTGAAAAGAAGACAATAAGACTGCTTCGCACCCCTGCCAACCCTGCCACGCAACTGGTGAAGTCCAGCGAGACCAAAACGTTCGGCAGCCTCAATTACCATGATTGTGGCATTGGGGATATCTATTCCAACCTCAACTACCGGGGTAGCCACAAGGATATCGATCCTTCGGCTCCTGAAGTCGCTCAGGACTGTAGTCTTTTCATCATGCTTCATTCGGCCGTGGAGAAGGCCGAGTTTAAGACCTTTGAATATAGATTTAAGTTTTGCAAACTCTGAAGTTACAGATTTAACATCTGCCAAGGTTTCTGTATCAGAATCTTCAATTAAAGGGCAAACTATAAAAACCTGAGACCCTCCTGCATCAGCTATGCTGGAAGCATTGCGGGCAGGTTTCTCTCCTTTTACCTGTTTTTCTATCCATTCATAGGCTTTCTTGCGTTTTGTTTCAGGAACCACCCAGGTTGTTACTTTCTGCCTCCCTTTCGGCATATCTGTTAATACAGAAAGGTCCAGATCGCCGTAGGTGGTTAAGGCAACAGTTCTTGGAATCGGGGTTGCCGTCATTGTCAGAACATGAGGGGTCCCGGTACGTTTTACCAAGTGGCGTCTTTGCTCCACGCCAAACCTGTGTTGTTCATCAATTACTACAAATGCCACTTTATCTAATACAATTTTGCTTTTAATTAAAGAATGGGTACCGATAAATATATCGTTTCTACCCAAGTCTGATTTATTTACGGATGATGTCACTAAAGAAATTCTGACATTAAAAGGAGAAAGAAGACTCCTGAATGTTTCGTAATGCTGTTGAGCCAAAATTTGGGTCGGTGCCATAATCAAGGTTTGGTAGCCATTGAGAAATGCCGCAAATGCCCCGGTAGCGGCTACCACCGTTTTTCCACTGCCGACATCCCCTTCCAAGAGTCTGTTCATTGGGATTTTTAGGGAAAGATCTGCAAGCGTTTCTTTTACGGCCTTGTCTTGCGAGACGGTAAGTTTGAAAGGAAGAGAAGAAATAAATTTATCAATTTCCCCATGATTAATTTTTACAATATTCCCGACTTTGTTTTCCTTCCAGTCTAATTTTCTGATAAGGCTTTTAAGCTGAAGGTTAAGAAGTTCATTGAAAGCCAGCCGTTTTCTGCCCACCTCAGCATCCTCCAAGGATTTCGGAAAATGTACTTTATCAATAGCCTCTTTGAGTCCTATCAAATTATGTTTATTTAAAACTTCTTTGGGAACATTATCTGAAAGTTCTAGAATCGGGTCTTTAAATGCTCTCAAGATCTGGGTTCTCAGCCATTTGGAAGAAAGCCCCATGGTTTCTGGGTATACGGGAACAAACCTGCCCGTATGAACCGTTTCTTTGTCTTCATCATCCAGAATTTCATAATCCGGAGAACTAAGACAAAGCTTGCGGGAGAAGAAACCAACCTTTCCTGAAAGGGAAACAAGACGTCCAGGATAGAGCATTTTGGTTAAAAAAGGCTGGTTGAACCAGACAACCATCATTTTCCCGCTTGCATCCTCGACAGACCCTATCTGCATTTTAAGTCCTCTCTTTGAAAAAATGTTTTTAATGGAAACAATACTTGCGTGAATTGTAGCGGTTTCCCCTGCACGGAGTTTTTTGATTGTCGTAACCAATGAGTAATCCATGTAGCGGGAAGGAACATGGAAAAAAAGATCTTCAATTGTTGCTATCCCCAACTTTTCGAATTTGGTGGCAAAGAATGGGCCAACCTTGGGCAAGTCAGATATAGGAGAACCAAGATTCATTAGCCAGATTATAACATCAGATAAATCAGAATAAATTCAGAATGATTCGGAGAGGTCAGAGACGTCAGAAAACATATCTGATATTATGAAACTGTGATATATGATGTAACAGACTTAGAAGTTTACAAAATTTCTCTCCAACTTTATAAAGAGCTTAAACTTTTGTTTGCTAAAATTCCGTATTCAGGACGGGATATTATAAGAAATTGCGATCGGGCTGCACAATCTATCCCGACAAATATTGCAGAAGGTTTCGCAAAGAAAAAATCTGAGCCGACTTTCAAATTTCATCTTATGGTGGCTTTAGGATCTAGCGACGAAGTTATTACGCATATGAGAACTTTGGCAATCTCCTTTAGTCATTTGTCTGTTGAATTTCTGGAGATGGCTGATAAATATAAGATTTTATCAAAAAGATTAAATTCTCTTCATAAGAATTGGAAGACTTTCAAATTTTGATTTATCTGAAATATCTGACTTCTCCGATTTTTATCCGAACTCTTCTGATTATTTCTGAACTCTCTGGTTTTATCTGGAGTAAAGTATGTATGGAAGAACCGCCCCTAGAAGAAGAGCCAGTGAGGAAATAATTACTACTACCACGAATATTTTTTTACCTTTTTTTGAAATCATGTTGTTACACCAGTAGGTGGAATACTTTCATTTTACCTTAAGGAACGTCCTTCCTCCAACTTTAATTTCATCACCGGTCTTGAGCATTAAAGATCCGTCTCCTGCCTTTACACCATTAACGTCAACTGCACCCTGTTTAATAAGCTCCTTGGCGGCACTTGCGCTTTGCCTGTTTGTAAAAGGAACAATGGTTTTGATTAAGGAACCAGCTTCAACTTTAATATTAAATTCAGGTGCCCTTTCCTGGAAAGTTTTTTCAAAAGCTTTTTGGGCTCGTCTTGCCTCCGCTTCGGAATGTAATTCCGAGACTATTGTAAATGCTAGGTCTTTTTTGATATTTACAGGGTTTTCCTTTGCGTTAAGCTTTTTTTCTAAACTCTTTATTTTCTCATCCGCTACATTCGTAGCGAAAGTGAAATATTGAATTATCAAATCGTCGTGTAGAGACATTACTTTCCCAAACATTTCTTCTGGCTCGTCATTGAGCCAAATTGCGTTGCCCCAACTCTTGCTCATCTTCCGCCCGTCAGTTCCTTCAAGGTATCCGGTTACCAACACAAAAGATTCTTTATCTCTAAGATCTTTTTGCAAAGTCCGCCCTGCTTGCATGTTAAAAGTCTGATCCGCTCCACCGACTTGTATATCAGTATCCATAAAATAACTGTCGTACCCTTGCATTACGGGGTATAAAAATTCATGAAGACCTACTTTTGTGCCGGAATCAAGGCGTTTTCTGATCAGCTCGCGGCTGACAAAATCTCCAACAGAAAAATGCTGGCAGAGTTTAACGACATCCACAAAATTCAGTTTCTTGAGCCACTCCCCATTAAATTTAACTTTTACTTTTGTAAAATCGAGAACTTTGCTGGCCTGTTTTTTATAAGTCTTAAAGTTTTCCCGAATTTGTTCGTAGGTTAAGATTGGCCGTTCAGCATCCTTGTCGGATGTGTCTCCAATCAGTGCAGTAAAGTCCCCAATCAAAAAAGTGACGTTATGCCCAAGTTCTACAAACTCCTGAAGTTTCCTCAAGGGTACCGCGGTACCGATATGGATTCTGGTTGCAGTGGGGTCTACCCCAAGATAAATATTTAGTTTTTTGCCGCTCGCCAAAGTTTCTGCCAACAACTTTTTGTTTGGGATTATATTTGTAACTCTTCTTGTAACGACTTCTTCA
>WNFL01031852.1_pt1 | contig 15658 bp, 20 predicted proteins | sample 5400361 | NCBI WGS metagenome assembly WNFL01 (sample SAMN13153351, study PRJNA577476) | soil metagenome | isolation source: 40 cm soil on Douglas fir-dominated hillslope | place: USA:California | collected 2013-09-17
GAATCAACAGCCGACCTTTGACCTCCGACCACCGCATACCCCCATCTTGACACTGCTCATGTCTTCAGACCCAGCAAGGGACAAAATAAATCTATCAAGAGTCCTCGCGAAAATCGAGACCAACAACGTTGATATACCACCACAGATCAGAGCCCAAGTACGCACACAATACCACCAAGTCACAGGGGCATACGTGTCTCACATTTTTGTTGTAGAACCTCCAGTATGCGAAGATACTCGCAAAACGGATATACGGTTCGGACACGTATGGCCAGCCACCCACGCGCAATATTCTTTCTGGCCTAACCTCGCGACAGGAATCCCTACGAGTCGCAACTTGACAGACTGGAGAACTGCCTAGACACAGCATCGATTGCCTCAGTGTGTGGATTTCCTGTCTCTCTACGTCTTGCGACCGACATCTACGTCATCTTCAGTCCAACAGACGGAAGGCCCCCTCCTACACCTCCTTACTCGAACCTGTAGTATCACCCTCCGAAACAATACCCGTCTCGCCTTCAAACCCCTCCGTTGATGCTGCAAGTTCAAATGACCAAGAAGCAGACCGGGTCGAGCAAATGCTCATCCCCACAGAAGAGATAGCATCGACAATCACATCACTACTCGTATCCGTCCCTGCACCACCTGCACCTCCAATCGACCTCTCCACTTTGCTTGCACCAACGCCTGATCCCCCATCCACACCGACCCCGCAAAGAACCATTTCTCAAACCAAATCCCAAGCTTCGGAGCCTAAGCTAAACACAGAATCCACCTCAGCGTTCCTCACTACTTCGCGGCAAACGCAAGAAGAAATATCAGCACGCATGGCTGAAATGGCCACCCAACTGAGAAAGAACGCCCAGTTCTTTGGGAAGGCACTCGAGGACGACAAAGAGGCCATGGAGCAGGCCGACGCGAGTCTTGAGAAGAATATGAACACGATGCAGAAGGAACGTAACCGTTTGGGGACGTATAGCGGGAAGAGTCGCAGCACGACGTGGCTTGTTTTCTTGTCTGTCGCCGTTGTGGGTGTCGCGTGGGTACTCATGTTTTTCCTGATTCGGATCACGAACATTGTTTGAGGTGTGTCGACTCGAATTGGGATTTGGGAGAGGGACTTATATTTCGTTAGCTCTACTACTGTATACCCTTGTGCTATATACCATTCCCGTTGTCCTGGTGACGACGACGCCCAATTGACGAGGGAGACTTTCCGACCGCCTGCTAAGGGATGAATCTACATATGTGCGCTGTCGTCCACGATGCCATTTACTCGTGTCAAGTACCTACGAAAGCTGCGCTTACCAAAGATGCCTCGCTCCTCATCTTCGTGGTTGTATTCTCATCCTTCGTCTTTCATCCATGAGGTATGGCTTGACCTCTCCCTCGCCTTGCGGGTGAGCCATGTGGGTGTCGGAAGGATCTGCGCCTGCCCAGGCTCCGACGGACAATCAAGGGAAGGCACCCTTCATAGAGAGACGACAACTGACCTAGTCGTCAGAGTCTGGCACAGTGGCAGCGTATAGCCGCATACAGGGTCGATCCGAATGCGATATGACAGCGGTTCACTGTTACTTTAGGTTAGGCGGATCATGACGTCGACTCAATACCTTCGAACCCACGCATTTGAGACTGTGCCGCACGTTTCTGGATGTCTATTGGTCATGAGTGTTGCTTCTCTCGTCCAGGAGGCGAAAGTGCGAAAGACTCTGGAAAGTATTTCTAGTCACTGTTCCTCAAATTGAACTACTCCTTAAACTAGTTTACGCAGGACTCAACACAATGTTGCGCTCCCCCCGGGGTACGTGAAGCTCAAGCCACCAGGTGCGGTTGATTTCGGGCTGCTCAACGCCCGTGATCGATCGATATGGAGTAGAGGCCGGGGTCTACGTATTGGGCACTACCGTCATTCGCAGGGCCAAATGGGCTAAAAGCATCATTTCGACTAAGGCTTGGAGGTCGACTGTTTCTTGGTTTCTCGCGTTGTCTTCTTACCTCCCCAACTCCCCAGCTGACTGGGCCTTTATGACATGTTGCTAAAACACGCGCGACGAAGAGCGTTACAATACCCATCTCAATGCTTATCTCTCATGGCAAGCCCAAATTGTTTTCTCACTCGCTAACATTGTTATTGCATTTGACGAACTTGAAGATTGAATGTTTGATTTTAGTAACGAGCTTGGTTGATGTTTGAGTGTTTGATTTTAGGGACGACCTTTGCGTCAGAGTCCAAGTACCGTCCATGGAATTACGACTGGCCATGCAAATTACAAATGCTGAGCGGTACTACTACTGCACTGCTGTCGCACCACCTCTCAGATAAGGAAGGGTAAACAAACACAAACGTTAGAGGCTGTCAGTTATCAAAGCGTGACGGCCTTTGGTGTTGATGAAGGACCACTATCACCAAACTGGGTGAGAAGAGGGAAAAATATTTGATTTGTAAGGGAACACTCACCTCGGCCACATCTGGACTATTGCCGATGTTCACATGAGGGATGTTAAGCTGGGAAAATCCGTTAGCCACCCAACCACCCCATCCGTAAGCAATGAACGACGACTGTACCTCTGTCCAGAAAGGTCGTAGACCCGCTTCTTCCAACATCTCCCACCACCCCAAGAATTTTGAAAAATCAGTCATATTTCCCCAAACATGGATTTCAAGTTGTAGTTGTCCAAAAGGCAACGGGCGTCCACGGTAGGCATTGATGAGCGATTCCTGGAGAACACGGATTCGACCTCAATTTCACGATTTCGGATGGATATGGACGAACAGACAGACATACCAATGCGTCAAACTCCGCTCCCTCGACATCTACTTTCAAAATGTCCACAAATTCATGGCCTAGAGCGCAAGTAAATAAGCATGTTGTTGTGTATAGAATATTGTGGGTCACGAACCATTCGCAGTGAACAGGGACTGGATGGTGTGCTCGGGAGGAGTGATATCGTGGTTGTCGACTTTTGCAATCTTCCAAGGCTTGAAATTGACACGAGGAGCCCAGGAGGGGGAATTGCCGATTTGTGGACCCCACTGCAGATGTAACGGAATAATCCGCGTAAGCAAGCCGAGAAAGCAACCAAGATTGGGGTGGGTATCTATATTCACCTTTGTAACTGAAAAGTCGTAGCCGTAAATTTGACAAGTGGATGAGCGGTGGAGGATCTCGGCCTCGAAGGAGGAATCGCCCTCGACACCGAGCGAATAGATGAGGCAGTCCGGGCGCTTGATTACCCTGTCCAATCCGCAAACGAATTTGCCGCCGTCGCCCAGTTGGCCAGTGCGCGTCACGGGGAACGGGCACGAGAAGGCAGGGATGAAGAAGTCCCACATTGTGTAAAATTGGCCGTTGTGGGGAAACGTTTTCACTTGATCAATCGTTGGGCCCCACTTCTTGATGAGGCCTTGTCGTTCCTTGAGGTAATCTTGGTACTGGTCCTCTTGGTAGGCGAGCTTGACTTCCAAAGAGCCATAGGAACTGTCCAAGGTGTCTGAGGAACCAGGTCGTAGGGATGGAAAATGAGCGCGATAGTTTGCAGCGAGATCCTCTATGCGGTTCGCGTTGGCGTACCAGAGGTATAATGCGGAAAAGAATGTGATGGCAAGGATGACGATTCCAGTTCGTCCGCGAGGGGAGAGGTTAACGAGTGAAATGGCCTGCAACATTGTGGGTGTTTTTGAAGACATGCTGGTGGCTGGTGGCTTAAGATGAAGTATTATGGAGTTGCAGTTCCTGTGGTCGGTGGTCAAGGTGTAAGGTGTAAGACTACCTATTAATAGACAGACAAGACTACAAGTTGACTTGAGGTCGGGCCTAACCGGCGTGAGCGTGAAACCGAAATGAAATGAAAGCACTAGTCACTGCCTTTGCATTAGGCGCCATACCATATGCTCGCAAGCATACAGCCTGCAGCATACAGCATACAGCCTACAGCCTACAGCACATATACAGCACAGCAACCAACTGGCTCAGCGCACCCCCCAACACCGCCCTCATAACCCACATTATTATCGCCATCGCCTCATAATCCCAGAGGTTCCAAAGGTACCCGAGCCCGAGAACGGGCGCAGCGCGCAGTTAAATTGATATTTTGGCCGACGCGCAACTTATAGCAGACTTGTTGCGTTGCATCTTGAGAATAGCACGTTCCCAGGTACACAAAATGTGGGGATGGGAATAGAAAGTGTACACATAGTCGATAAATTAACGATGGGAATGCGATCAACACGCCCTATTTTCACATTAATCACCCTGATTGCTGTTGGAATATTATTAGTTACGCCTAGCAGCACCATCCGGCTCAAGTATCCGGCAGAGGTATCGGCTGAAGTATCTGATAAATATCGGGTTGCTGCGTACGGTGCTCGCCCCATGGACTTCTCTTCGTTCTCACGTCGCAGCCCCATCTTGTATTGAACCGTTTACGTTTTGGTTCACCTCTCGCTCAGCGATTGCTTGTTGTACGCACGCTGAGCGAATAACCCACCGCCGTATTCGGAAATTTGCAAAATCATCTTTAACGCATTCTGGATGGAATACCACCTTCAGCCCGGGAGACGCCACCGAAAATATTAATAAAGTGATACTGAGGAGCCGCATGTACGTTGCAGTTGTGCCATAGTGTAAGGGTTTCTGGATGGTGCATTGTGACTGTCGACCCTTGCGGATGTCTTGGGGAGCAAATCCCGGAGAGGGTGTAGTCGATCCAATAGTCACAGAGGTTTCCAGTGGGATGGGGAAGTAATTAAGATCCGACGGGCCCCCTGTACCGACTATTCGAAGCCTCGAGAGAGTGAGAGAGAGAGTACGAGCGAAACAGGGCCAGAAGTCTTGAAGCGTACACAAGATCCTGCACGCGATTGGCCGGCACAGGAATGAAATGCGTAATAGCAAACAATGCAGGCTTACGCACGACACTATCGAGGTCACACAGATCTCATGCAATAGCATTAATTAGGCTTGCGGGGCGAGAGCCGAGGGGAGCCCACCATCTGACTGGTGGAATGGACACAAGGAGAAAGTCCCCAGCCACTCCTGTCCCCTGCGGTTCGGAAATATTGCACTCACACAACCGGTAGGACCCTTGAGGGAATCGTAAGGGACGTTGGCTCAGGAGGAAGAAAAGAACCCGCCGTCGCGTAAGGAGCACCCCGTGGGGTTTTAGCCATAGGTGACATGCGAGGACGGCATAGGCACTTTAATTTTCCGGTAATAGCGTCCCTTGAGGAGCGCCCTCCCAGCTCTGGATTTCGTAGACGGTCAAGTGGGTGTAGAGACCAGTCCCATTGTAAAGGATAGATGGGGAAACCGAGGGTGAAGAAACGAGCGGAATTAGGACGCCAAGCTGACGAGTAAATGTTGGGATGCGGGCTAAATAATTTGTATGTCCTGATCTCAGTATCGAAACCAATTCTGCACCATATCTGGGAGGGTACAACCAACAGTGGAGAGCAGAGTATGCATTGATCCTTAAGAGGTTTAATTATAGCGTGCGACAACAGGTGCATAGCTCTGTTTACCCGCCGCATCGCTGGTTTGTGTGGTCAAGTCTGCAGATTTGCACTGCTTGGATATAATTCTACATGTGTTCTGTGCTACTGGTAAGTAGGCACGATGGCCAGTATAAACACCGCTTCCAAAGAAACCCAGTAGACAGAGAGTATGCGCGACAGCAAAGAAGGATTGCCTCGGAGGCAGCGGGAGGATGCTCGGATAGTAGTGATGGAAATAATAGCGCTGCACCGACGCTGCGACGACAACTAGCACGACGACGGGAATTCGAACAAACAATAAGAACCAGCAAGACACTCGTGAGTCTCGTTTAGAGAACATGATCAGGGGCGATAATTGGAGCTTGAGTTGAGGTGATGTTCATGTTCTGAGTGCCTACCAACGCGAGAACGTCTTTGGCAATAGCTTGTACGGTATGAGGAGACAGAGAATGCGCTTTAGCAAGTATGGTGTATAAGCTCGATGCTGTTGCGCTTGATGAGGGGTTGGCAAAAGGATTTGGTTGCTCAATAGAGGCAGCGCTCGAGGTTTCGGATATAGACGCATGCTCTGCGGCTCTGAGCACTGCGTTGATACGCTCACGTTGATCCCTTGTAAAAACTAGTACGTCATCAGTATGACGGGAAACCCACGGTTTCCGTAGCCACATACCCCGAGTTTGCTTTACAGCTTGCTCAAACGCGGCAAGGAGTTGGGGAGTGAAATGTTGCCCACTGGCGGACACTCGAGCCCGCAACTCTTCAAGAGAGACCTGGACAAAGTCTATTTCTTGGTTAGACCCTACATCAGAGGCGGAGGAAGGGGCGTACTGAAGAGAGCATCTTTAACGGCTGGCGATCTGAAAACCTTGCTGTCCGCGTCGGAAGGAAACTTGCGCAAAATGGACATGACATGCTCATAGGGCAACGTCGGGACCTTGACAAAGTGCGACTGCGAAGAAGGTGAGAAAAGCGATCGACCGGCCAGGGGAGGAAACGTACATCAGGCTTGCGTAGGAGCTTGAGAACGTCTTCAATTTCCTTCCAGGACAGAAGACCTTCGCGGAAGACACTAGAGATTTGTGTGTTTGAGAGACCAGCAACACTTGGCTTTGAACCATTGAAGTTACCCTTCCAAGTCGGGAAGAGCTATAAGGAGGTTAGCACAAATGGGTCACAAGAATAGGCGAGGTGTTCACCTGCCGCATGAGTTCCTCTTGCGATGCGACGGTGATTGTTACAGCACGAGCGCGTTTACCGAAACCAAGAATGCTGTTCTGCTTCGCACGCAGGATGGCCTTCATCGCCTGTGGTGAGACTTCCATGTACGCATAAGAGAGGGTGCGGCCGTCGCGGCGATCGACCAGAACGTGATGACAGAGAGCCTCCATCTCGCTTCCAAGCCAATCTTTAAGCATCGTTGGTGTAACATCCCAAGGTACGTTGTCGATGCGCAATACAGTTGGCTCATCGCTGAGACTGGCGAGCATTTCCACTGTGCTGATCTCTGCGTTGGCGAGAAGAGAAGCAGCGTCGAGGAAGCTTTCAGCTACAAAGGCAACAGGCCCAGGAACTGCGACTGCTGCCCCGGTCGTAGAGATAATGGCGCTAGTAAGCCGGAAGCTCGCGATGGGCATCTTGCACGCCATACAATCCATGGGTTTTTCCCCAGCCACATTGAGGGAGCCTAGACAAATACATCAGCCATACCTCAGGGGGGAAATGGGCTGGGCGTCGTTGCACGCACCAGTAAAGCATTGACTACAAACCAGATGTGAGCAAGGCGACAATAGAGCAGCACTGGTAAGAGTTCGGCTGCAAGCGGCGCACAGTGCCTTGGGTTTCGGTTCGGTATCGAAGGCCGCAAGTGGAAGCGTGACCTTGGTGTCAACGGGAGAGACGGGGGTCTCAGGGAGGAAGATGGGGAGCGGGGGGCGAGCAGGGGTGGCGGTATCAAGCGCGACTCTAGGTTTGGCAGCGAGCGAAAAGACAGGAGATTCGCCAGGAGTTGGAAGCGCAAATATCTTCTTAGGGCGAGCCGGGGTCTACAAACGGTTCAGAGTAGAACTTGCACGAGACGATTCAGACTTACAAAAGGTTGTGAAGCATTCTGATTTTGGGAGTTCTTGACTCGGCGTTGAGTCGAGTGGAAGGGTGCTGGGAGTAAATCTGGAGGATACAGATCAGCTGTTGTGCGTATCGGAGCTACGGACACGACACCCACCAGTAGCACCGGTGGGAGTGGGCGGCAGGCCGCGTTTACGGCTCGAGCGCCAGTTTTCTTCGACGGGCGAGTTGCTGGCGGAGAAAGGAACTCTTGGCTTGCGCGAAGGTGTCTTAGGATCGAGACGCGTGGCTCGATTGCTCGAAGCGAGGACGCCGAAGCGATTTGCCTGGCCTTGGGGAGTCTGATCTGGGGTGACGAGCGCGAGAGCGGGCCTTGAAGACGCGTCGCGGGGGAGCGACGCAGACGGAAGCTTCTTGGACGCGTTACGGACGGGGGTGAACGGCGGTGACGACAGGGGCAATGTCAACGACGCGTCTGGGGACGGGGAAGACGGCCGTGAACTCATGGGAGGCGAGGGAAGGGTATCGGGACTGGGAGAGAGGGAGACAAGAGACACGACGCGTCCAGAGGGCGGAATCGGGAAACAAGCTGTGTCTGTTTGGTGTTTGTTTGTCCAATATGCGGAGTTTCAGCCATGATAGCCCCTATTTCACGTGGCTAAGCAAAGAAGGAATGCATGAAATCGTATTGCACAATATAACAGCCCGCTCAAGCGGGGACCAGCAGGGTATCCTGGGGTATCCAATTTTCGAGCCGCTTCCCCTTCCAATACATGAATGGACGACCCCTTTCTGCCTCTCCTGTCGACTCGCGTTCCCACCTAATCTCTAGGTTGCCTCCTAATAGACCGCCCTCTGATCCCAGTGCGGGGTTCCACTGCAGCGAAGCAGCGTACATATCAGCCCGTTCACCTGCGCTTCTCTCTGAGCCGTCCAGAGGGGGAAGATGCATGAGGAGAAGCGGGACAGAAGACGCCATTACGCGGTGTATACTAGACTTGGTGAATGGTGACTGTGAAACAACCATGCCGATTGTCGGATGCAGCTGGGACGGTTGAAAAGTGCTGATTCCAATTGCACCGGCGTCCAAAACTACCCCACGACGACTGGACCTCTGTGGTAGAGATACGAGATATCCGTAGAGGACGCCTTCCATCTCACGAATATAATGAGGACCTAAAGGCTTGCTTTCTGCCTTGCATTGGGCCAGAACGCGTACTCTCCTTCGTCCGGCATCGGCAATGCTTCTCCCAAGATCTGTTACCTTGATGGGCATAGAATCTACCGCGTGGTCTTCGGACACCGGGAGCCCTTGCAATGGCGGCAGCCACCACCAACCTTGAAGGTCAACCCCTCCGTCCGAAGGACCGCCGATACGGCCCAATGACATAGATAACGTGTCACTCAAGAAATTTAATGCACGATTTTCAAAGTCTGTGCCAATTTTCAGTGGAGATGGTCGAACTGTGATATCACCGCCGGAAGATTGAGCGGGAGAATGCTGAAGGTTGTTGAGGGGTTTTCGTTTGGGTGCCACCATAGTTTTTGTGGTGCGCCGGGCTCCTTTTGTTGTTGAGGTTGCGATGTTAGCTGTCCGTTTGGCAAAGGACCGTTTGGCGAAGGAAACGGTCGAGAGATGCACCATACGCGGCGGAAATAAGCCACTGAGTGCGTCAGAAGCGAAAAGTCAGAGCTGACGCCGCACAGTTTTTGACGAAGAGTCTAAGCTGAAATGTGAGGCTGGAACATGTACCATTTCTGCATAACAAGAATGTCGCTAGAGTTTTAGATTCCAATTTGTTGACTATAGCAATGCCCGTCTACTGTACGGGTGGGTCACCTCGAACGCTGAGCTGGGCGCTCCTATGTGACCGACACTGAAAAGCTGCTTCGGGCGCAGCTGATACATGGTTCACAGCAGAATGTGTATTGCACACGACCCTTGAGTGGTTTGTTGCCTTCTCCGATGTTCTATTTGAAGCCGATTGCTTTGCGCAGCTGTACATGATTTCCTGGAGATATTTCAGCAAGTTGGTCCTTGTGCTATATAGTTCTTTCACACCTTGCTGTCATTTCTCATACTCACCTATAATGAAGGAACTTGATAGCGAACACATTCCAATCAAATGATTACTTGGAATTCACACATTTCGCCCACCAAGGGTAACTGACACATGGGATATATTCCCAAAGCTTTGCAGCCCTTCGCCGCCAACGGGTGTAACAGCTGCTTGACATTTCAACGGTTGTCTCTCGCCACATCACTCCATGGCAAGGGTGGTAAATCTTCTTCTGGCGCTGGTGCCTTTTGTCGCATTGTTCCTTCTCCAATCATCATACCCCAAACCATTGGCTTCTCATGAGCGAGTCTTGCTGTTAACCGCGCACCCTGACGACGAATGTTTCTTTTTCGGACCCACGTTGCTCGCTTTCCGTGAACAGGGGACTCCCGTATATTCTTTATGTGTTTCAAACGGTGGTACTTGCTTGTTGCCACCGGGCGCTTGTCTGACCCCCTTTCCAACCAGGCAATTATGACGGCGTGGGGGTGCAGAGGGAGCAGGAGCTACAAGACAGCCTATCTGCGTTGGGTATACCACCTGAGATGAGCTTCCTCATTAATCACCCGTTAGCACTCGAGTCTTTAGTTACTATTCAATAATATACTAATGTCTATCGTACCAGGCAACTCCAAGATAATTTTACACAATCGTGGGACGCTCGGCTGATTGCCGAGATCGCCCTGCCGTATATACTAAGTCATGATATCACGATCGTACGTCCTTATTATCCCGACGGCCTCAAAGGAACTCCCGGGAGAGACTGATGTCGAATCAAGCTCCTTACCTTCGATGAGCATGGTGTATCTTCGCACCCCAACCATATCTCGCTCTATTACGCCGCGCAGGAGATTCTCAGGTCCCGTAGTGATCCTGATTCACGCTTCCGGGCTTACGCGCTCCGAACCGAAAGCCGTATAGTCAAATACTCAGGGTGGCTCACCGCGCTCAGCAAGTTTCAACCTGCCTCGCGCCTTGACGCGCGAGACCCTCCGACCCCTCCCAAGCGGCAATTACCGAGCGGCCTCACGGGAAGTCGCTACATCTCGAGCGTGCAGGGGTACCTTCAGACGGTCAAGGCAATGAATCAACACCGAAGCCAGATGCTCTGGTTTCGGTGGTTGTATATGGCTTTTGCCCGATACATGTGGCTGAACGATTGGGACGAGATTGAATGACCAACAATTTCTTAATCGCTTCTCTGTCATATGCGAGTTGTTCCCCTGCTAGACTTGCGCGTTTCTTTCAATGGATCGGTGGATGACCCCCTCAAAATATGAACTGTTTCACGCCTCGATGCACGTCCACAGACCTTGCACTTCCGCGCCATGCGCAGTAACTCACTCGGCTTCAATTCTCTTCCACCAATCGATCATCATGATAGCAAGGATTAACATTTGCACGAAGCCTAAAAGTCACATAGACTCAAAAGGTCTGCATTGTGGTCTGTCCCCTTCTTCGAATCCAAAGTGTATGTCTCGTTGCTTTGTCTATTGCCACGAGTAAGGAGTCGAGTAGTTACTTTATTACCAGCCTGAGATAGTTTGAATTGGCGAACGAAGCCGCGTGTCTTTCTCTCAACCAATCTCATTGTACCTTCAGCGGGTCCGTGTTTGTGGCTCTAAAAGCCTGGAACCTTTCAGGGTAGTCTAGGCTATTCCTCTCGATGTTCACAATACAGGAGGCGGCCAATCAGAGTGCGGATGGTTGATGGATGCGACCAGACGAGGACAGAGTCGATGTTGACTTACAACCCCGGCACAATGCTTTCGCTCGATGTTCGGGAGCCTTGGTTGTTCTTCTTATCTTTCGCGTATAACCAAATTGTATACTTCCTATAATTTGGCAAGCCACGATCTTATTGACTCAGCGCTCGCTGAAATTGGGAATTCCGAAGCAGCATAAAGGTTTCTTATCATGTGTGAGATCGCTAATCCAACTCTTACCACGTTGCGGCGTATGCGGGTCCACACAACCACGACTATGTGAGCGCTCCGGGAGGATCCTTATGTTTGTGACCGGTAGCACTTCTATACTCTGGCATATAGTAATACAAATTCGGGGTGCGCCGTCTACAGACCGTGGCGGTTGTATAGCCTCTTCGCGAATCACAAACAATATGGGCCAGGAGCCCACCAAAACCCCAACCATTTCAGTTTGGTCAGCCGGGTATGCTTCTCTGGTACGCTTCTCGGGTATGCTTCTCGGGTATGCTTCTCGGGTATGCTTCTTCGCCATGTAAGTAAACGGGGAGACGCCAGGCAGACTGAACGTACGATCACAACACCACAAGGTCTTGGTGGTCCTTTTAGGCAAGTTCTGTTAATATTGTGTGTGAGTGCCAGAAAATTCAGGGCACAACATCCTGAGGTGCCACACCACATGAATAATACCATTTACATACTCCATCGAATATTCACCAATGTCTACTATGTCAGTCTAACAACCAGATATCACCGAATGCGGGGATATTGTTTTGATATCATGGGGGTGTCTGCAATTTTCGCTCTCCGGTTAGCACCCTTACATGGGAGACGGTAGCCACTTTCGGGGCTAATAACAGTGTCGGCGTAGTGTATAACCAAATTTGATCCAGATCAGTCCCTGCCACCCCCGATTCCGTACGCAATGGTAAATTTCCATGTCCGTCCTGTGCGAGTCGCATGGTCCAATCGGAGGTGTTTGAATCGGAGCACAGCTTCTAATAGTCAATGAATCCCAAGCGTGAACTGTCGACGGCGCAGCCCTGAAAAGGGGTTATTCTCAGCTAGTAGTTCGCGGCCCCCTGGGATTTTCGAAGGTGATTAGCGTGCAGGCTTGACACGTAGAATAACACGATTGAAGTGAATTGTTTACCCTGAAGGAACCTTGCCCCCTTTTCGCGGGTGTTCGAGTGCCCCTGGCTCGGGCCTCTGGCAAGGTCCAATTCGAAGGTGCGGCTGCCAACAATTGGCTGTATGAGAACCCCCAAAAAGTCTGGCTACGGTTGACTGAAATGACACGACTATCAATCGGGATAAAAGCCGGTTCTATTGAGAGCTTCTCGTAAGCGGGATGGGTGATAGCGTGACGGCGCACCTTACTCGGTTCTGAGGTATGATCCTTTTGAATCCAACACGGCTTTCGTTTCTTACTGCACCTCCTCTTCCTCCCATTCCCCACATCACCCACCCCATGGTACAGCACCCAAGCATAGCTGGACTTCGCGTTCGTTCAACAAGTGATGCTAACATTCTCTTGTGGGTTTGTTTAGCAGACTAGCACCTACCTTTTAATTGACGTCGAGCCATCTCGGTGTTCAGTCACGCCGTGTATAGGAGGGTCCTTCCTATGGTCACGAAACGTTTGGGGAATGAGGATAGGGGTGCAGTCGTACCAGGGAGTGTATATATATGGGAGGAGCGCGGTGTCGATGGTGCGTCGGAGGAAGGTTCGTGACACGTCTGATGCCCTGTTCTATTAGCGGAAGCTACTGGCCTAGGTATTGAGCGCTGGTAGGTAGTGTATGCTCGCCTAGGTTGTTGTTATCCTATTAAAATCCTTGTAGGACGGATGGCTTTCGTTGGGGCCCATCGCGCGTGAGAAACGTACGAGGATTTCTCAATCGTCCTTGGATTTTTCATTAACTGCAACGGTGCAGGACTTCCTGTTATACATGGAAAAGGATCCTGATCCAGAGGACGAGCCAAGGAACTCAAGGTGCCTCTTCATAAGGTTATCCAACTGCCCCATGTTATAGAATTCATGAATCTATTACAGACGTCGCCCTCAGCCCTACCAGTTCTTCTCCGTGCATCCCGGGGGTAGCGAGTTTGATGATGATGATAGGATGGTGAGTTGGCTGACGACAAGGGAGTAGCATTTGACGATGCAGCCTAGGTAAAGCAAACATATTCTGTTTATGTTTGCGATCACCAGAGCCGTGCTTCTGGTTCCCCCCGCAAATGGCACCTAAGTGAGTTGATTGTCATGTTGCAGGCCATGGTGTTGACCAATCAATTTTCTGTCAATCGGAAATCCTGTCAATCTTATACTATGTCTTCAGCTGCCTATTTCACGCGTCGCAGTGTTTCTCGACTCGTCACTGTCGACGACATTCCCGATCTCAAAGGCTTGCAAGTCCCTGAGAACCTATATAAGTGCGCTAGAGCGGCGAAGCACAAACGCACCGGGCGCGATAATGGGCCGGATTTGAATCAAGCTATCGAAGACCTAGGCGCGGCTGAATTTGTTTTCGACTCTCGAAGCATGGTGGCAGAATCCGTGCACATCTACACTCACAGGAATCGGGCCTCCCAAAATTGTCGGGATTCCATGGCATCCGCTGCCCCTCTTAATGATTCTGGTTCCATTGAACAGCTTGAGCGAACACAGCCAAGTCCCCTCGGCATCTCTCCACCGTGTGAAACGAAGTCATATGCACAGTCCCCTCTCAAAGACCGCAGTCCAACATCTCATAGCCCATATCCTCTTTCTTATTCCCCGTCTCGATACGACGATCGACTTAGTCAACCACTACCGGATGCTTATCGCCTACGACCTGTCAAATTCTCACAGGATTGCTATACTCCAGGAGCTCCCGCTCCGTCGAATCCCTATCCCATCATAGACCATGGATCAAAAACCCAGCCACTATCCAATTGGGGGCCTTTAGAGCCACATGTTATGCATCTCCCTAGCTCCACAGCCGACTATCCCCGCCTACCGCCTATCCAAGTCCTGGAGCAGGGCACCCCTTCCATTCGGCCACTCAATCCACGGTGCACCGAGGACAACAAGGCCCTCTCGAAACTTCAGTACGGTTGGTAATCTACTCCATTGCATCAAATATAATCATCATCGACACATTCAGTGTCACCACTTGTATCTTGGGACATTGGAGGACGTTTAGCTTTATACCTTTTCATCACGCCTTCGATCAACACTTACTCTAATATACCGCACACGCACACCACATCTCTGTATCATATCAAACGGCTTCCCCATCAGGTTGCACGGTCACCTGCCATTTTTAGTCCTTTACCTCATCGGAAGTCTCAAGACTTTCAGATGTACTGTCATCCATACTTCCGGACATGTGTAATTACAGTTCCGAGATTCAGAAGATGCGTTGTCCCTTATTTTTTGGTGGTTAAACGATCAGTCAAAGTTGCCTGCCGAACACAAGTTGAGAGATCTCGAACATTGACCCAAAGGATGTTAGTGCATTGCGTGACCTTGTGATGCCTTCGTGCAATTTCAAACAGACTGGCGTTATTCTTCCATCAAGAAGGCATGCGGTACCACTATCCTCTCATCTTATCTGTGAATGCAGCGCCCATATGAATCAGTCATCAATTGCCTGGCAGTTGCCAGCGGCGTGAATAAGTTCAAGGCATACCTGTTGAGCGTATGGGCACAGAATCGGAATTCTAAGTTCCCTTTCATCTTTAATAGGAGTGTGTGCAACCGCTCATATTGGTTTGCATCGTAGTTGTGTCGAGTACTACTCGTGCACTCGAAGGCAATAGTTGTTGAGAGGGATCGAACGCCATGTTCTATGCTACCCGAGCTCCAGATCTACTCCTACCCCATAATATTTTGAATTTCTTGAAACAGGGAATGAGCACCATCGAATGAGCCCTCCGTGCTTTATACACGCACGATAGGTGTACTGACATGAACCTCCGTATAATAGTTACAAAAATACAAATTGTCCTGTCTGACACACACACAATCAAGCAGTGTTATGCTCCAAAGCCGTGCCTTATTGGTATTTTCTTTTCTATGCTATGACCTCCTTTTATTTGGCCACAAAGGAACTGTTTCGACCCTATCTCTTGAAACGTCATGTCTAGCAAGGACCAACCAGTCCTACCAACAACGATGGACCCTAAAATGCCATCACCCTCAGCAGCCGACAAGCAGCGGGGCGCAAACCGAACTAGCAAGACGGCTCAGAAATTGAAGGCACTCCCAGACGTTCCAGAACCGCTTACCCAGTCGGCAATTATTACGCGAGAGAAACAGAAGCAAAGGGAGGACGAAGGGGTGGCAG
>WNFL01326512.1_pt1 | contig 15658 bp, 15 predicted proteins | sample 5400361 | NCBI WGS metagenome assembly WNFL01 (sample SAMN13153351, study PRJNA577476) | soil metagenome | isolation source: 40 cm soil on Douglas fir-dominated hillslope | place: USA:California | collected 2013-09-17
TTGGCCGAAACCTTTGGAACCAATGAATCGCGGAAACCTACGATTGACCGCTTCTCGATTTCGCACAGGTCTGCGTCGGCGCGTTCTCCCAGGAAGCAGAGGAACTTGTTGATAACCTTTTTGGTACAATTCGTAAGAAGCCGGTTTACACTCGAGCTTTTTTTGGCCAAGCCAGATTGCCGCGTGTGTTTTTACGCTGGAATGCGGCAGGCTTTCGGCAGATACCTGGCGGTAGATTTCATTGACGGCTTCGCGGATTCGTCGGGCGTTCATTTTGAGCTTGGAAACCTGCTCTAGAGTATCAGCGATCTGTTGCGCACGTTTTCGGTTGGTTTCTCGTGTAGATCGCCGACGCTGTTTTCGGTTGTAATCACGGAAGCAGGCAATCCAATACGGACTGGTAGAGTAACGAGCAAGGCTGGCCATTGATTGTAACTCGATTTGTAACATCCAGAGTCTTCTTCAAATTTCCACGATTGTCCAGAATTAAGTCCTAGAGCTGATTTAAAGATAATGGTGGACTGCCCTGAATACACCTTGGCAGAAGCACGGGTTCGAGTCCCGTACGCGCTGCGTCGCAAAGATCAGCGAACATGCCCAAAGGGTGATAACCGCCCAAGGGACGGGCAAGGATTATATCGACATTGCGCTACGGATTCGCGAAAGAAAACACGTGCCCGAAGATCTGCGGAAGAATAAAGGGCTTGGGAAGTGGGCCGTTAAGTTGCTTAATCGCTACAGTCGCAAAAAGCTAGACAACGATACTTCTCGAGAACTGATCAATGGCGAAATTGGAATACCCATAGCACAGAATATCGGGACATCTTCCGGTGTTGCGACAACGGCCTATATGCTCGTCGCCTTTAACAGAGATAAAAGTTTTCGTGCGTCAGTCGACGCCGAGGATTCGAATGACTACGGGTCTAAGCACCAGTGGTACATTTCTCCCTTATCACCCTGGCGGAAATGGATTTGCTATTGCTTCTCCCAGGGTAGCAATGTTCTCACCGGATGATAAGTACTTAGTAATAGCGAATGATATAACGTTTGATATTTTTAAAGTAGATAAGGCGGGAAATTATTCTGAGATGGGACCAGAAACAGCTAGGAACGGCATGGTTGTTGAAACGCTACCGTCAGGGACTTGAGAAACTTACGATTACAGACGATGACGTAGCTGTGTTTACAGGCAGAGACGGCCAAGAGACTAAAATCCGGCTGGTTCGATAACGATCATCGCACGGATCGCAACGCACCAGGATACGATTACGGCGTGTTTTAGGGTCCGACCCTGCCCATGGTATTGCCCAGAAAAGAAAGAACGCCTACCAGCGGGGGAAAGCTAGTAGGCGTTCAGGTTTGCGGCCGGAAGGATATGTCACCCGACCATGCTTTTTCAAGTGCAAAATGGAACCCGCGTAAAAATTCGGCTTCCTAAAATGCCACAGGAGGCATTTTCTGTGGGTGTCCGCTATCATGACCTTCGGGAATCTTGCCGCGAACGGCGCTGAACACGTGCTGCGGCGGCACACGATTCGTCACGCGGCTGACCAGTCAGCCGAAGCCGTACCAGTTGCCATCATGCTCGCGCCGCAGTTCTTCTTTGGATTCCTTCATTGGACTTATTGTTGTGACTGAGTGCTAACTCTTCTCATTTGACGATAATGAACTGCGGGTATGTGGTGGCCGAGACATTCACAGAGAGTCCCGTACCGGTCCATTTCCATCCGGCTACATCAGTGGACGTATTCTCTACTGGATCATACAGAACGACCTTCTGCGGATTGGGGTGAGTAATCGTAAGGGTTGTTTGCTGCGATGGACCTTGATCACTAGACCAGCCGGCATTCCAGAACCCAATAACCGAATAAGATCCGTCCGCCGTATCGAATCCGTAAGCTCGCTCGATCGCTGGACTAGACGTCACTGCATGATGAGAGGCTGGGATGCCTGAAACGATATCTGNNTAGTAATAGATCTGCTTTTTATTGCCATTCTGGTTGATGAAGCCGTAGTTTGTATATCCAGCGTCGCCGCTGGGTTGCCCAGGCTCATCAATGGCAGTGTACATAAACGTGTGAGTAACGCCGAGAGCTAATGACATAATCAGCCTCCTCATAGCCCAGATGCCACATTGCGCCTGCGAGTTTTCGCCCCCGTTCCAAATGCCGTTGGTCTGACCCCATTCTGTTTCCCATATCGAAGGAGGCACACCGTATTTCCGCGCCCAAGCCTGTAACATTTGTACTTGGCTAGAGTAGGTTCCAGCCGCGTCCGCTGTCGCGATTCCGTCACCTGCCAGCGCGTTGGAATTATTTGGCGTCAGCTCCAAATAAAGCCCGGTGCTGTAGGGATGGTTGGTATATCCATCTAGCGGCATCCCGTTCTGGATCTCGCAAAAGGTACTAGGCACACTCGCGCCACCGCCAATCACCAGCATCGCGGGGTTAACTGCCTTGACCGATTTGTAGAGCTTCCCATGCTGGTTCCGGCGATGCGTAGTTCCGGCTCCCGCCGTAGTACTGGTAAAAAGCTTTGCCACCCACAGTCTGGATGTCGGGCTCGTTAAGTACCTCGATCGCTTTAACGCTGGCAAGCGTCGGGTCTGCCATCAATGTTCGGGTCACAAACGCTGCAACCCGTGCAACCTCGTCTGGAACGCTCCATTGGCTTAAGCATAAAACAACCTTTAGATTGTTCTGGGTCGCTAGCCGAATCCAAACTAGATCATGAGCCGGGAATACGAGGTTTTGTTGTGGTGTCCAATTGTTCCCTAAGTTAGCCCCATCAACTTCAGCTATCGGTATCCCGTCCCTGATCCATCCAGCGCCGAGTTCTTTGATCATCGGGATCAAGAGCACTGGGTCTTGTGTTTCGGTTGATCGACCAAAGCCGGTCGATACTCCGAAGCGGCCATCCGCTTGCGCGAGTTTCCACGGCATAACGGATGCCGCGCAGAATATGACGAAGAACAACGTTTTCATGGTTTTCTTTTATTGTTAAATGGAGAAGTTTTTAGACACTAGTGGCTCTGGACATCCGCCGGGAAAGGCTGTAGATGGTGTCCCGGTTCTTCGCCGGACTTTTTAAAAAGCTTGCACAGTAGCGCAGGAACGCTCGGAGCGAGGTGTTTGGGTATAGGAAAGGAAATGCGCTACCTTCAACGGTAGCGCGACGAAATAGAGGTGAAGCGAATTTAACGACGCACTTCTGCGTAACCGGAGCCTTGTGAATCCTGAATCGAGACGGCAAAGTATTCACTATTAGGAAAGACATTCAGTCCGCTGAGCGCGATATTGCGTGCTATGGAGTCCAGATTGCGATCCTCTAAGTATTCGCCAGAAAACAACCTTGGCGGAATGCGGAGCAAGGTAAACCTGTGCTCTCGGTCCACAAAGTGATCTGACGGAACTCAGGAAGTAGTTTTCTCCCGAATCGTCGCGCACCGTCTGCGCTTGAGATTTGCTGGTGGTCAAGCTAGCCGCCGTCATTAGAATGATAGCAATGATGGTTTTCATAAATACTGGTATCCCCATAATCGACACGTTCTTGTTGTCCTTTAGCGCAAGGGGAGCAAGCGATCATTGTTCTGGACATCGCGCCCATGCAGTAGACGATGAAATAGTCGGCTGAACCGCCTTGCTTCAGATCCGACCGCTCGCTCAAGACAAGATTCCAGCAGATGCACGAGGTCTGCTCGGCGAAGAAATGGTAATCGCCAATCGAACTCCGATTGCGGCACTTGAGACAAGAAACGGCCAATTTCCAAGCTCGGGGCGTATATCAACCCTGGCCATGAAGATTGCCTTTGTATGTCCGCCGATACCAGGACACCTCAATCCAATGACTACGCTGGCCCGCCAGCTTCAGTCACGGAACCATGACGTAGTATTCATCAGTTTGCCGGACGGTGAGTCTTCGGTGCGCGCTGCTGGCTTAACGTTTATCCCCTGTGCCGTAAAAGAGTTCCCAGCCGGCTCACTCAAGGAACGCTTCCGCCAGCGCAGTAAGCTTCAGGGAGAGGAAGCGCTGCAGTTTATATTACAGAATGCTGCCGACAGGACGGAAGCAATATTGAATTCATTACCGTCGATCCTAACTGCAGCCGCGGTGGATGCAGTCGTACTCGACACCGTTCTGTTCTACACCGAGTTAGTGCCGATGAGCCTTGGTATCCCGTATGCCCACGTCGCAGACGCGCTGCACTTCGACTACTCGGGCAATACACCAATCTGTTTCTATGACTGGCCCCACGAGAGTACCCCGGCAGCTCTGGCCAGGAACCAAAAGGGCGTGGAGAGCTTCTTAGAAACGCTGGCGCTAACCATCGCAGTCGGTAGGGCATATGCAAAGCGGGTCGGTCTCGATGTCGACTGGGACAACCCTTCCGCCACGATCTCGAAGCTGGCCTGGATCACGCAGTGTCCTCGGGAATTTGACTTTGCAAGTTCGCATTGGCCACCGCAGTTCCACTATACCGGACCTTTCCACGATGGCGCCGGCCGCATGGAAGTCGATTTCCCGTGGGAGCGACTGACAGGTGAACCCCTCATTTATGCGTCAATGGGAACATTGCAGAACGGCCTAACCGACGTGTTTCGCACGATTACTGCGGCGACCGCGAAGCGTAAAGGGTTTCAAGTTGTGCTTTCCATTGGCGATCAGATCGATCCGGAACAGATCGGACCGTTCCCGAGCAACACCATCCTGGTCAAACGCGCACCGCAATTGGAACTGCTCAAGCGCGCCTCGGTCTGCATCACCCATGCCGGACTGAACACGGCGTTGGAAGCGCTCGCTCAAGGCGTTCCTCAAGTTGCGATCCCAGTTACCGTTGATCAGCCCGGTGTTGCTGCCAGGATCGCTGAGAAGAAAGCCGGACTGTTTGTACCCCTGAAAGAGCTGAACGTATCCCGCCTTACGCTTCTCCTTGACCAGGTGCTCACCGACTCTACCTATCGCGATAATGCACGTAATTTCCAGAAAGTGATTGCCGAAACCAATGGACTTTCTAAAGCAGCCGATTTGCTGGAACGAACGTTCGGAGTTGCTCAGGAAGACCAACCGTCACAAAATCGGAGGAGCGGCTATAAGGATGGAGTTTCCTAAGTGAGACCGAAGTCGGTCGCGGCCCAGCCGTGGTGTGCTCGTATCGGAAGTACTGCCTTTATCGAATGACCGCTACAGCGTCACGCAAAAGCGAGATCAATTCTTCCCCGTCGTCCAGACTTAAGGTAACGCTTTGCGCGCCCTGTCGGATGACGATTTGATGGTCGCGCTCGCGCACTAACACCGTTGGGAAATGATTATCCATCTTACTAATCAGATATCGGCGATTATCACCTGCTCCTTAGCGATGGGCGTGATGTTAGGCTGGCACACAGCTTGAGTATTTGCCGTTAGTTACAGAATTTCTTAGTTCTATTTCTGCTGGGTGAATCCGGAACAAAGGATGTCCACCTCGCTTGCTTCGTTGAACGTTTGGCGGCCAAGAGCTGTGCATCCCCGGACGTTCTTAATACAGTAGAAACAGAAGCGAGATAGATTTGGCGGGTCGCACACCCATTGTCCTCTTGAGCGCATCACCTCAGACAACGACGCAAAAACCCAGCGCATTTCTTACCATCTTCTCGGCTGGCATAGCAGCCGGTGTTTTGGATATCACGGCTGCCTTTGTAACGTGGGCGCCTCGGGGAATCAGGCCGGCCCAAATTTTGCGTGGTATCGCTAGTGGGCTGCTTGGTCCGAAATCCTTTGACGGTGGTTGGCAGACCGCACTGCTCGGAACGGTACTGCATTTCGTGATCGCCTTCTCGGCCGCCGGCGCATTTTATGGCGTAAGCCGCAGACTCATATTCCTGACGCGACGTCCGATTTTCTCCGGCGCTTTGTATGGGATCGCAGTCTACTTCTTCATGTACTGGGTTGGGGCGGTTTCTCGGAGCCGCGCGAGCGCAGCAGCCAAATCGTCGATCCGCGTCGGCTTGCTCAGATAGTCGTCCATTCCCGCAGCAATGCATTTTTCTCGGTCACCTTCCATGGCGTTGGCCGTCAAGGCGACGATGTGAGTTTGCGGTTTTGCCTGACCGTTATGGGCCGACTCACGCTCGCGAATACGTCGCGAGGTCTCGTATCCCTCCATTTTGGGCATGTGGCAATCCATAAAGATGACGTCGTAACGTGTGCGTTCCAAGGCGCTCAGGACTTCTATGCCATTGGCAACGATGTCAGCTTCGTAGCCGAGTTTTCCGAGCTGCAAAAGCACTACTTTTTGATTCACCGGATTGTCTTCGGCCAACAGTATTCGCAGCGGGCCATAGACCGGGCTAACCGGGACCGCCGGGACGGTGGGCGCTTTGCTGGGAGGCCGCGAAGACGGAGATGTCGGGGCTTCGCTAAATATACGAACAAGACAATCAAACAACCTGGCTTCCTTCACCGGTTTGAACAGGCATTCGGAGATGCCGGCGTCTTGCATGACGCGAGGGTCGAGGCGGAGCCCAAGCGAAGTGAGCATGATTTTTCGGGTGCTCAGCAACATCGGATCAGACTGCATGGCGCGCGCGAGAGCTAAGCCGTCCATGCCGGGCATCTGCATATCCAAGATCGCTAAACGGTATGGAGTACCGGATGCTGCGGCACTACGGAGTAGCTGCAGAGCTTTTTCCGCGGAGGGTGCGTAGTCGTGACGCATATCCAATGCGGCAAGCTGATAGTGCAGCACGCGGCCGTTGGTCGCGTTGTCATCCACAACCAGCACTTTCATTTTTGTAAGACCATCCACGCGCTGTTGTTTCAGGCTGATTGGCGCAACCGAGTCCTTCAATGTGACCGTGAACCAGAACAACGATCCGCGGTTTGGTTGGCTGTCTACTCCGATTTCTCCCCCCATCATCTCCACGAGACGCTTGCAGATGGCCAAACCGAGCCCGGTACCGCCGTATTTGCGGGTAGTCGATCCATCAGCCTGGGTGAAAGCTTGAAAGAGCCGCGTTTGTGCCTCGGGAGCAATGCCGATGCCGGTATCAAGGACTTGAAACCGCAGGGTTACCTGCTGTGCGTCCCTGCAATCTTCAGAGACGTGGAGCACGACCTCGCCATACTCGGTGAATTTAATGGCATTACCAATCAAATTTGTAAGGACCTGGCGAATTCGCCCGGCGTCGCCACGAAGGCGAGTAGGAGTGTTCGGTGGGAGAAGCCCTGCTACTTCGAGACCCTTGGCCTGAGCGGGTTCCGCCAGCAACTCCAGCGTATCTTCGATAATCTCCCGTAGGTCGAGATCTTCCTCCACCAGGGATAGTTTGCCTGCCTCAATCTTTGAAAAGTCAAGGATGTCATTGAGGATAGTCAGCAACGATTCAGCGCTCCCGCTGACCGTTCGGGCAAACTCGCGTTGTTCGGGCGTCAAATCGGTATCGAGCAACAGATCGGTCATGCCAATGACGGCGTTCATTGGCGTCCGGATCTCGTGGCTCATGTTGGCGAGAAACTCCGATTTAAGTTGCGCCGATTCGACTGCGGCGTCTCGTGCGCGAGCGAGTTCCGTCTCCACCTGTTTGCGTTCGGTTATGTCTTCCGCTGTTCCGACGTAGCCGACCAGTTCATTCGGCGTGGTATGCATCGCCTTAGCTCGGGCACGCACCCAACGAAGCTGCCGGTCCGGCGTTATCACGCGGTATTCGGAATCGAAATCGCTGCCGAATTGAGCACCGATTCGCCATTGCCGCAATACGTTCTCCCGGTCATCTGGGTGGAGGGCATTGACCCATCCTTCGCCGAGACTTTGTTCGAAGGACAATCCCGAAATTTCCGTCCAGCAGCGGTTCACGTAAACCCAGCGGCCGCGGCCATCGCTTTGATAAATCCCAATCGGCGCGGTGGCACTGAGTTGGCGAAACCTTTCCTCGCTCGCGGCTAGTTCGGCCGTTCGCAGGAGGACTTTGGATTCGATGGCAGCGTTAACGGTCTGAAGCTCGGCTTGGTGGGCCGCGACGTGGCGCATTTCGCGGAGGCTCTGGCGAATGGAGAGAAAGAGGAAAAAATCTTCGAAAAGCACCCATCCGCCATGCTCAAGGGCTCGCGCGAAACCGGCGGCGTGTACGCCAAATACTGATTCGGGCCAGAAGGCGCCTCGCAATAGATGATCAACCACGACCACCGCTGATCCGGTGACCAATACGCGCCAGTCCCGGTAAAACGCGAGAAAGGCCAGGGAGCCAAAGACGTGGAAATGTGTTTCGATCCGCCCGCCGGTAAGATGAATGAACAATGCCGAGGTGAACATCTGTGCGATCGCCACGGCGTGGCGGGTCAACATTTGGCCTGGCCATTTCCAGATCAGCAGTACCGGAAAGGAGCAGATCACTCCACCGAGAAAGATCGCCGCCCATACGTGCGGGTGAATCTCACTGGTTGTACCGACCCACGCGCGCGGCGAAATCCAGATCGCCATGGCTATGCCCGCGAGCCATTGAAGCACTAGTAAACGAGCGAAGAGAGAGTCAGTTTGACGGTAAATGCTATTTTGCTGCGAGACGAAGCATTCCTCCGTCCGCAGAGCTATTGCTTCGTTCGCCGTCATGGCATTCGGGAGGTAGACTCACTGAAAAGCGGACAACCGCCCGAATGGGCGAGAAGAACGGCGAGCTCACTAATGCTCGCTTGCGAACAAGGGCACCTCGGATGGACAAACATGACGAGAGTCGATGCTCCTGGCGTGCGCTGAAGTCTCGATGATGCGGGCCATCGATCAGGAGGGGCGCCCTCTTTTCCCGCCGTGATGCTGTAAAGCCAGAGCGCAGCTCTCCCCGCCCAGGCGAGGGACAACCACAATATGAAAACGATCGGTAAAGCAAGGGATCCCGCTTTTTCCGGCTCAGCAGGTACTGCGACTTGCATGATGTATCTATCGACAACCGCTGCGGCCGGTTTAGAATTTTCATAATTACTAGGGACGCAAGCACTTCAGCGTGCCGCCCAGAACAGGCAAGCCCAAACACCCTTCACTCCAATCCGCCAACCAGACATGCAGTCGTTTAAATTACCTGGTGGACGATTGCCAATGCCCGAGCGACAGAACACTCATGGCTACTCCTCTTACTCGACGACTCGGAGCACATGAAACTCCAGCGATCGGACTGGGCTGTTGGGCGATCGGTGGCCCGTTCTGGTTTGGTAGCCAACCGCTCGGCTGGGGCGAAGTGGACGATAAGGAATCAGTTGCCGCCATTCATAAAGCGCTCGATCTCGGGGTCAGGTTTTTCGATACGGCAAACATTTACGGATGCGGACATAGCGAACGGGTTCTCGGGAGCGCTCTTAAAGGGGTCCGAGAGCAGGTGATTGTCGCCACCAAATTCGGCAACACCTTCGATGAGTCCGCTCGGCAGAAGACCGGTCAAGACGCTTCTCCGGAAGGAATTCGGAGGGCCTGCGATGAAAGTCTACAACGGCTAGGCACGGCCTATATCGACCTTTATCAGTTTCATTTGAACGATTACAATCCAAAGAAGGCCGTTGAAGTACTCGGAACGCTCGAGGAGTTGGTAGCCGCCGGCAAGATCCGCTCCTACGGTTGGAGCACCGATTTTCCGGAACGCGCCAAAGTGTTTGCCGAAGGAAAACACAACGTCGCCGTTCAGCACGAACTCAGTGTCTTCTTTGATGCGCCGGAGATGCTGCGATTTTGTGAGGAGCGGGGTCTCGCCAGCATCAATCGTTCTCCACTTGCCATGGGGTTGCTAACGGGCAAGTTCGATGGGAGATCGCGACTAGGCACGGATGACGTTCGTGGGATACAGCCGGAGTGGCTTCGCTATTTTGACCAGGGTCAACCCAAACCGGAGTGGCTGGCTCGCATCGCCGCAATCCGAAAGATTCTCACCAGCGAAGGAAGAACGCTGACGCAGGGCGCTCTGGCCTGGATTTGGGCTCGAAGCCCGCAGACGATCCCTATCCCGGGTTTTCGCACAGTGAAACAGGTGGAAGAGAACATCGCTGCACTTCGATTCGAACCACTTAGCGACAGCTCAGTCCAAGAGATTGCCGGCCTGCTGGCAACGCAAAATCGTCTCGATAATGCGTAAGATTTATCGGCTACTGCAACTTCGGTTCGCGAAGGAAAGTGAAAAATCATTTCTTCGCGTAACAAAGCTCGATCAAAATGTTACCGTGGCACGCCTTGGGATAACACCAGCAGCCCAGTACTTTGCCGCGCAGCTCAGATAACTTCGCCAGCAAGTCCGGCCGTTTTGAAATGTAGCTCCGATACTCATTGACGGCCCGGTCATGATTGGTCTTTCGGCCCTTGGCCGGATTGAACCAGGGTGAGCGCTGGTAAGGGGTGTGACGCACCGCGTCGCCAATGTAAACAAAGCGACCGGACTCTTCGGCCCACTTGATCAGATCTTCGTCCGCGCGACGGCCTTTGGTTTTTCTGACGTTGACGATAACGGAACCGCCCGCCTCAACCGTTCTTTTTCTTTCAAGTTCGTCAGGTCTCACGGGAGGAGCAATAGCCGATAGCCGATAGCCGATAGCCGATAGCCGATAGCCAAGGACGATTGCGGTGACAACGAACATAGAACATCCGTGTTCCCTAAACCCTTTTTTCGAAACAGACTGCCGTGGCATCGTTTTCGAACGGAGGAAAGTTTGGTACACGATAAAACCCGGATTTGCCGTAGAGCGCGATCGATTCCGGCTGCTTTACACCAGTTTCCAATCGGATGGCGTCATACTCAAAATCCCGGGCAAACCGCTCGAGTTCTTCCAAGATTTTCCTGGCGATTCCGTGACCGCGTTCACCTGGCACAACAAACATCCTCTTTATCTCTGCTACTTCGTCCTCGATTGGAACCAATGCGCCGCACCCGACCGCTTTCCCTTCCAATCTCACCACCAGAAAGGTGCTTCTTGGAACTGATACTAAATTAGGGTCGAAATAGCCGACGTCGGCTGGAGGCTCATCGTAGCGTTTTCGAATCTCTTGGATAAATGCGGACAAGAGCCCCTGGGCTTCCGGCGATCGGGGATCTTCGGGCTCAATGGTAATAGTCATGAGCGTTAACTCTCCAAAATCGGTTGGACTGCTGACCTGTGCCTTTTTTCCGTTTAAGCGCCCCAGAGGGACCCAGAATCATAGAGATTAATCGAGACTTGGTTAGAAGTCAGCGGCGTTTTCGGTGGCAAGCCCATTCGCGTCAACTTAATAGGTCGTTGGCAGGAGGGCACAAAGGCTGGGTCCGAGGCCTATCCCCACACTACTGCGCCCTAGGTTAGAGCAGATAGCCAGCCCGAACCGCTACTGAGATTCGTTTTTCCTTTGTGGGTCTACCTGTTGCACGCAGATTGGGCGCAACGGCCCGCCGAATGGATTCGCGTCGGAGGCAAAGGCTTTCGCTCAGTCCGCGCGGTCCGCGAGCCGGAGCAATTGAACCTGCCATGAAGCTGCCTAACATTTTTGAGAAAGAGGTAATTCCCCAATCGTTTTCTGCCGGAAGCGTCATTTTTGCGGAGGGGGAACAGGGGGATTCGATGTTCGTCGTTAAATCGGGTGAAGTTGATATTTATATTCACGATCACCTGGTCGAGACCGTAGGTGTTGATGGTTTTTTTGGCGAAGTTGTACTCGTTGATCATGTTTCACGCAGTGGCACTGCGATCGCAAAAACGGATTGTACGTTGATCCCGATCAACGAGCGGCATTTTCTGTTTATGGTTGAAGAGACGCCTTTTTTTGCGTTGGCGGTTCTGCGAGCGATGTCCTCTCGGCTTCGCCGGCATAACGAGATTACCGCCGGGTGATTTTTAGGTCCGTTACCGCTGCTCTTCTGCCAAAATTTTGGAATTGATCGGAGGCGCATCGCTTGCGACGCCCGGAAACTATCCAGAGTGCACCGAGGAATCGAGCGCAAGGATCCTAGAGCGTTATAGCGTTATATAATCAAGGGTACTTCGCGGGAGCCGCAAGCAGCTCCCTCCGAGCGCTGGGTCGTTCCGCCTTCTGCCAGAAGAACGGAGGCCATTCTGCTACCGTAGTTATCCAAAATGAGATTAGCAAACAAAGTTGCCATTGTAACTGGAGGTGGCAGCGGAATCGGAAAAGCGATCGTGCAGCGCTTTTTTATAGAAGGGGCTCGAGTGGCCATCGCCGATCGCGATACCGGCGCAGCGGCCGCGTTGGCCGAAGAACTCAGTCGGGAGGCGTTTAGCGTTCCTTGCGACGTAACGGATCAGAAGTCGATTGATAACCTGGTAAGAACTACAGTCGAAACGGCGGGATCCATCGATATCCTGGTCAATTGTGCCGCAATCCAAACCTACGGCGTCGATGGAGGCAACTGGATGGCGTAGCAGAAAATGCGGATTGCGGATTGCGGAATCCGGAATGATAGGAGGCTTCCCCAACCTGCTGTTCCGCATTCCGCATTTTAGAGGGGTTGCTTTGTCGGCTGCTCTTTGTAAAGGATTATGTAAAGCTTTTCACAGAGCTTTCAAAAACGAAAACCCCCCTAGAAAAATGCGTATCCCAATTAATCGCGCAGCAATAGCTGCGCTCGTTGTTCTCTGTTCGGCCTTTAATGGCCAGGTTCGCGCCGCGAATGAGGAGGTCGCAGTCGTGGTCAAAATCGGCGGCATTCCGTGGTTCAATGCTATGGAAAAAGGTATCCAGAAGGCTGGAAAGGAAGATGGTCTTAACGCTTATATGATCGGTCCGACCAGTGCTGATCCCGCCCAACAGGTGCGCGCGGTGGAGGATTTGATCGCTAAAAAAGTGAAGGTGATCGCGGTAGTACCCAATGATGCCAAAGCGCTCGAGCCGGTTTTCGATCGCGCCAAGGAAGCCGGCATCCAGGTCATTACTCACGAGTCGCCCGGGCAAAAAGGAGCCTTGTGGGATATCGAAATGATCGACAACAAAGAGTTCGGCGAACTCCACATGAAGAGCCTTGCGAAAGCGATGGGAGAGGAAGGCGAATATATTGTCTACGTGGGCTCGCTTACTGTGCCGCTCCACAATTTGTGGGCTGATGCCGCGATTGCCTACCAAAAAGAGCACTATCCCAAAATGAAGCTTGTCGCTGATCGTTTCGGGGTCGCGGAAAGCGTAGACGACAGCTACAAGACCGCCGTCGATATGATGCTTGCGCATCCCAATCTGAAGGGGATCCTCACGTTCGGCAGTCTCGGCCCCATCGGTGCGGGCCGTGCTCTTAAGGAAAAGAGCAAAATCGGAAAGATCGCCCTGGTCGGGGCATGTGTGCCTTCGCAGGGGCAGAAACTTATCAAGGAAGGTGTAATCCTCGACGGCTACATTTGGAACCCGGAGCAAGCCGGTGAAGCCATCGTAAATCTAGCCAAAATGTTAGTTGACGGAACATCCATCACAGATGGCGTTGAGATTAAAGGGCTGGGCAAGGCGACGGTCGATGAGACCACGCACGTGATCCGAGTGATCAAATATCAGCCGGTTAACAAGGACACGGTCGACCAACTTGTTGCGCTGGGCCTCTAGGGTATAAATCCCGTGAGCCGCAATGATTGAGCCACGCGAGCTTGCCGAGCACGACCCGTCTGAGGCGACTCCCGCATTCATCGAGATGCTGGGTATAGGCAAGCGTTTCGGAGGGGTCCGTGCTCTGAACAACGTCGACTTCACGGTTCGTCCCGCGGAAATCCACTGCCTTGCCGGTGAGAACGGGTGCGGCAAAAGTACGCTGATCAAGATTCTTGCCGGCGTTTATGCCCCGGACGAAGGGCAAATCGTTATCGACCGGCAAACGCATTCGCACCTGTCGCCCGCTGCGTCCCAGCGCGCGGGCGTACAGATTATCTATCAGGATCTTTCGCTATTTCCGAATCTTTCCGTGGCCGAAAACATTGTGTTCCGGCATCACGTCGAGAAGCCGGCCAAACTAGTTCGGCGACTCGAGATAATCAGACAAGCCGGAGAAGTGATGGTGCGGCTCGGGGTCGATCTGCCACTGGAAGAAATAGTCGGCCAATTGCCAATCGCTGTCCGCCAACTCGTTGCGATCTGCCGTGCGCTGGCGGCGGAAGCTCGTCTAGTGGTGATGGACGAACCGACGGCATCGCTCACCCATCACGAGATCGACGCTCTGCTGGAGACGGTGCACGGCCTCAAGGCGCACAGGATCGCTACGATTTTCGTTAGTCACAAGCTGGAAGAAGTTATGAGTATCGCGGAGCGCGTCACCGTGTTGCGAGACGGCAATAGAGTCGGAACTTACCCAGCGGGCGAGGTTGACCGTTACCGATTGGCGGAGCTGATGACCGGCCGAAAGTTTTTCATGGCATCCCGCAAACCGGCCTTTTCGAGCGGAGCAGCCCCCATTCTGGAGGTCAGCGGATTGACCAGGCGCGGCCATTATGAAGAGATCGATCTTGTTTTGCATCCCGGGGAAATTCTTGGAATCACCGGCCGGCTAGGTTCCGGGCGGACAGAGCTCGCACTTTCCCTATTTGGTATGAACCCTCCCGATGCCGGCAAGATCCGGATCGCAGGGAAGCCTGTTCGCCTGCCGACGAATCGGGCGGCGATCCGCCGCGGGATCGGATATGTTCCCGAGGACAGACTCTCGCTCGGACTCGTGATGCCGCAATCGATTGCCGACAACATCATCGTTTCCGTCTTGCGCAGGCTGACCGGGGTCTTCGGCCTGATTGACCGCAGGCGACGGCGCAAGACAATCAATCGTTGGATCGAGGAGTTACATGTGAAAACCAAGGCCCTCGATCGGCCTGTCCAGGAGTTGTCGGGCGGCAATCAACAACGGGTCGTACTCGCCAAATGGCTTGCGACCGACCCGCGGATACTGATCCTTGACTCCCCGACGGTTGGCGTCGATGTCGGAGCTAAGGAAGGCATTTTCCAAATTGTTGATGCTCTGGCCGCCCGCGGAATCGCCATCATTCTCATCTCTGATGAGGTAGAAGAAGTTTTGCATGAAAGCCATCGCGTTCTGGTGATGCTATCTGGGCGGATCACTGCGACGTTTGATCCGAGGCAGGTAAGCGAACAGGAGCTTCGGGAGGCGATTAATGCGTAACTACTTCGCCCGAATCCTTCGTCGTCACGATGTCCAACTCGGCGTCATTATTTTGATGATGGCGATTTTTTTCTCCGCCCGATCTCCGGGATTTCTAACCTTGGGAAACGCCATGGACCTGCTGGAGAGTTATTCAGTCAGCGCCATCATGGCTTCGGGTTTGTTAGTTGTGCTCATCTCCGGCGGAATTGACATATCGTTCGCTGCAATAGCCGGCGTCAGCCAATTTCTGACCGCAACGATCCTGGTGAATTACGGCGGCAATTGGTTTACCGCATTCGCGTTGGCCGGGTTGTTCGGTGCGATGCTGGGAGTGGTGAATGCGCTGCTGGTCCATTATCTACGCGCGATTTCGGTGATCGTAACGATTTCGACGATGACCTTTTATTTTTCTATGCTGATGTTTGTGACCCAGGGGCGGTCGATCTACAACCTGCCAGACTGGTTCACTAGCAATCTCTCGGTTCTATCGATTCCTTTTCCGGTCATGGTCGCCGCGATTGTTTTGCTAGCGACTCTGTTGCTTTTGAGCCGGTTGACCATCGGCCGGCTAATTTATGGCCTGGGCGGCAATCCCGAGGCGG
>WNFL01396363.1_pt1 | contig 15657 bp, 15 predicted proteins | sample 5400361 | NCBI WGS metagenome assembly WNFL01 (sample SAMN13153351, study PRJNA577476) | soil metagenome | isolation source: 40 cm soil on Douglas fir-dominated hillslope | place: USA:California | collected 2013-09-17
GCTGGCGCCGTAGCCGACGCTGGTGGGAACGGCGATCACCGGCACCGCAACGAGCCCACCGACGACGCTCGGAAGCGCGCCTTCCATTCCGGCAACACAGATGATCACGCGCGCGTGAGCCAGCTTGCTCTCGCGGTGCTCAAGCAAGCGATGAATGCCAGCCACGCCGACGTCGTACAGGGGTTCCGCACGGTTGCCCATCATGCGCGCCGTCAGGAGCGCTTCTTCTGCCACGGGGATGTCACTTGTCCCGGCGGAGACTACCAGGATTGATCCTTTGCCGGTAATTTCCGTGCTCCGCTCGATGGTAATCACACCGGACAACTCGTAAAACTTCGCGTTACGCGCGTCTTTTCCGCCGGCGCGCTTCACGGCTGCAAAAATCTTTTCGTCAGCGCGAGTCACAAGGATGTTGTGCCGTGAGTCTTTCTTGCGCAGCATGGCGCGCACAATTTCCGCGACCTGCTGCGGCGTTTTTCCCTTTCCCAAAACAACTTCGGCAAAACCCTGGCGGAGCGCGCGGTGATGATCCACTTTGGCAAAGCCGAGATCTTCAAACGGCAAATGCTTCAAGCGCTCGATGGCTTTGTCCGGAGCGAGCTCGCCCGCTTTCACGGATTCCAGAATTTTCAGCAGTTCAGATTGATTCATATTCTCCGGCCGTCGCGAATTCTATCATCGCAGAGCATGATTGCCTTTGCTTGACTTGCCATTCGGCCGCTGCGAGACTGATTGTATCCGCGCAGAAAACATGGCTGACGCACAAAAACAGATTGTCACCGTGGGTGTGACCGGCGCAAGCGGAACGATTCTCGCGCAAAAGACGCTGGTGTTACTCGAAGAGGATCCGCGCGTCGCCCGCGTTCATCTGGTCGTCTCGGAAGCCGGCCAGCGGCTCCTTGCGGAAGAGCTTGGCGTTACTTCCGGCGACATGAAACAACTCCCGAGTCGCATTCTTGGCCATCCGGTCGCCAAAGTCGATGTCTTACCCAACAAAGATGTGGGCGCTTCGATTGCTTCCGGGAGCTACGCGGTGGATGCCATGGTGGTCATTCCCTGCTCGATGGGGGCGCTAGGGGCGATTGCCCATGGCATCAGTGACGATCTTGTGTCGCGAGCGGCAGACGTGATGCTGAAGGAAGGGCGCAAGCTGGTTCTTTGCCTGCGCGACACGCCGGTCAGTCGCATTCATCTTGAAAATATGCTGCGGGCGCAGCAGGCAGGCGCGGTCATCATGCCCGCGGTTCCCGCGTTTTATCACCATCCGAAAACGATCGACGATCTGGTGACGCAATACGTATGCCGGGTACTGGCGCAGATGGGGCTGCCGCAGGAAAAGATGTATCGCTGGACGGGCACGCCGGCGTCGAAAAAAGCGGAGGCGTGACGCAGCTCGCGAATCAGAAATGGGCAGCCGCATCAAAACCGTGCTCGAAATGATCAAGTTCGAGCATTCCGTATTTGCCTTGCCGTTCGCCCTGACCGGCGCTCTGCTGGCTGCGCGCGCAACGCATCAACCTCCAAGGGGCTGGCCTTCGCTGCGGCAAATTGTGTGGATCATTGTCGCGATGGTGGCGGCGCGCTCCGCGGCAATGACCATGAACCGCATCGCCGATCTGCGCTATGACCGCGAGAATCCGCGAACGCAGCAGCGCGCGCTGCCGACAGGCGCGCTCACGCTGCAATTTGCGTGGCTTTTCACGGATGGTGCTGTGGCGGTGTTTTTTGTCGCGGCCTGGCAATTGAATCCTCTCGCTCTGAAACTGGCCCCGCTGGCCATCGCCCTTCTATTTTTCTACTCCTTCACGAAGCGCTTCACGAACTGGTCGCATCTATTTCTCGGATTTGCGCTGGGCATCTCGCCGGCCGCGGCGTGGATCGCCATCACGGGCGATCTCGATCCACGCATGCTGATCCTTTGCGCCGCGGTCACGCTGTGGGTTGGCGGGTTTGACGTGCTCTACGCGTGTCAGGACATTGAGTACGATCAGCGCGCGGGACTCTTCTCCGTGCCCAAGAAATTCGGGATTGCCAAAGCGTTGCTGATCGCGCGAGCAATGCATGTCGGAGTGATCGCGCTGCTCGGATGGCTGGCGCTGAGCTTCGGCCTGCCGTGGCCGGCGTGGGCAGGAATCGCGGTTGTCGCCTCGCTACTGGGCTATGAACATTCTCTTGTCAAAGCAGATGATCTCAGCAAGCTGGACGCTGCGTTTTTCACCGTGAACGGCTATATTAGTATGTTGTTCCTGCTGTTCTGGGGCGTCGCAGCGGCGGTTTGGCGCGTTTGAAACTTTCGACGGATTCATAATGAGCGAACTGACGATTACCGATCAACGGTTGAAGCCGATAGCGGAGAAAGTTCTCGCAGGCGAACGGCTTGCGTTTGACGACGGCATCACCCTGTACCGTTCGCCGGATTTGCTAGCGGTCGGCTGGCTCGCGAATCACGTCCGCGAGAAAAAGCACGGCAACATCACGTATTTCAATGTCAACAGGCACATCAATCCGACCAACATTTGCGTCGCGCATTGTAAGCTCTGCGCCTTTGGCCGCGACCCCAATGCGCAGGGCGCTTACAATTTTTCGTTGGAAGAAATTTACGCCCGCGCGGAACAAGGCGCGCGCGAAGGCGCGCTGGAGTTTCACATTGTTGGCGGGCTGCACCCGGATTTGCCTTTCGACTATTTTCTGGAGATGATTCGCGGGCTGAAGCAGCGCTGCCCGGGCGTGCACTTGAAGGCGTTCACCATGGTCGAGGTGGGCTACTTCGCGCGCATCGCCAAGCTCTCGACCAAAGAGACGCTCTTAAAGCTGAAAGAAGCCGGCGTCGATTCGCTGCCCGGCGGGGGAGCGGAAATTTTTCATCCACGGGTACGCAGGATTATCTGCGACCACAAAGTCAGCGGGCAGATGTGGCTGAACATCGCGCGCCAGGCCCATGAGGTCGGCTTGCGCTCGAACGCCACCATGCTTTACGGGCACGTGGAAACGGAAGAAGAGCGCGTGGATCACCTCGTCAAGCTGCGCGAATTGCAGGACGAGACGCATGGCTTCGTTGCGTTTATCCCGCTGGCGTTTCATCCGGACAACACTGCGCTCTCGCACATCCCCAAACCTACAGGTTACGCCGACCTTCGCAACATTGCCGTGTCGCGGCTGCTGCTCGACAACTTCGAGCACATCAAGGCGTACTGGATCATGCTTTCGCCGAGCATCGCGCAGATTGCGTTGCGCTTCGGTGCAAACGACTTGGATGGCACGGTTGTCGAAGAAAAGATTTATCACGACGCCGGCGCAAAAACGTCCGAGTTCACTCCGCGCAATGAACTGGAACGCTTGATTCGCGCCGCCGGCCGCGTGCCCGTCGAGCGCGATACGCTTTATCATCCCGTGGACCGCTCGAAGCTGCCGCCCTTTCCGCCGCCCCCACGCACTGATCTCGTCTCCCTTACACTCAACATGTGAAGCCCGTGGTAGACTTTCCCGAGAGGTACTTCGATGCGACAGGTAATCCTCTATCCCGGTGAGATTGGCTATTGGGTCGCGGAATGTCCAAGCCTGGCCGGATGCGTCAGCCAGGGGAAAACAAAGGAAGAAGCTATTCAAAACATTCGCGAAGCCATTGAAGGTTATATCCTCGTGTTGAAGGAAGATGGACTCGCAGTTCCCCCTGATAATTTTGACGCTGTTCTCGTCGCTGTATGACCAAGCTGCCTCGAATCTCGGGGCGCGACTGCGTTTCCGCACTTCTCAAACTAGGCTTTCAACTCAAACGGCAGCATGGGAGCCAGATCATTCTTCGATGAGATGTTCCGTTCGCATAGGTGGTCGTGCCAGATCATTCAGAACTCGACACGGGCACTCTACGCTCAATCCTTCGCCAAGCCGGAATATCACCGAGCGAGTTCAGTGCCTTGCTCTAGGAACTGAGTTCACCGGATTGTCGCGGCTCTCTGTGCCACTTTTGCCAAAACTTCAGGCGGCAAAATCGCGTAACCCTTTTCCTGTGCGATTTTCTGCCCGCTGGTGTAGACCCACTTTAAGTAGCCAGCCACCGTGCTGCCCCGGCCGGGTTCCTTGGCGATCGCGGGAACGTAAAACCACGTGAAACTGCTGATGGGGTAGCTTTCTTTGCCGGGCGCATTCGTCAGGGAAACGCGGAAATCATTATTCATTTTGTTGCCGCTGGCGGTAGCGGCTGCCGCAATCGACTTTGCCGAAGGTTTGACGAACTCACCAGCCGCATTCCTGATACTGGCGATGCGGACGGCCGAACCAGCGGCGAGGTTCAATTCCGTGTAGCCGATCGCGCCGGGCGTGCCATGCAACTTGGCCACCAGATCCTGAGAACGCTGGAAGCCTTGACCCAGGGGCCATTTCGGCGATTCGCTGCGCCCCGCCGTGGCAAGAAATTCCGGACTCACTTTGGCCAGATAATCGGAAAGAATGTAGTTGGATCCTTTGCCCTCATTGCGGTGCAGAACTTGAATGGGAAGCTCCGGCAGTTTCATGTCTGGATTGAGCTTTGCAATCACCGGGTCGTTCCACGATTTGATTTTCCCCAGAAAAATGTTAGCAAGCACCGGTCCCGTGAGCTTGAGTTCGCCCTTCACGTCCGGCAACTCGTAGATGATCACAATACCGATCAAGACAGCTGGCAGTTCAAGAATCGGGCGGCCTGCCGTGCGCAGCAGAGCCTCCGGAATCGGCGCATCCCCGCCGCCGAAGTCACCTGAACCTGCAAGAATGTTCCGGGCGCTCTCCGCCGTTCCCGTGGCCATATAGCGAATGTCGGTGGACGGCTGCTGTCGGTGGAATTCGTCGATCCAATTCTTATAGAGCGGTTCTGGCATGCTCGAGCCGGTCTCGACGAGCAGGATTTTTTCCTGGCCGCGACGTGCGGCCGGGAGAAAAAGCGCCCAACCGAGAAAGACTGTGAAGAATTTGCAGGATCTTGCGCGCACTCGTCCCCTCCATCTTGCGAAAGTTCTTGTCAAACTCCGCGAGCAGCAAGCAATAGTCACGCGTATTCCCCGAGACTAGCGGAGATGGTCAAGCGCGCGAAAGAGGACGGAGGTACAGTTGTGCGGAATCTGCACTAAGTCCTTGACGACACTGCAACTTCGTTGAATGTTTCCCCGTCTCAAGTCTGTATTACGGTCTGCTTCACAGCGTAGTGCTTAGGAGATCCTATCTCGATGCGAACAATTCTACTGCTCACCATCTCGAACATCTTCATGACCTTTGCGTGGTATGGCCACCTGAAATTTCGCAGTGAAGCTCTCTGGAAAGTGATCATGATCAGCTGGGGGATAGCGTTCTTCGAATACTGTTTCCAGGTGCCCGCGAATCGCATCGGCTCCTATCAGTTCAGCGCCGCGAAACTGAAGACCATTCAAGAGATTATTACTCTCTCGGTTTTTTCCGGTCTTTTCCGTATTTTATCTCGGCGACAAATTCAAATGGAATTACGGCGTCGGCTTCGCTTTCATTGTCATCGCCGCATTCTTTATCTTTCACAAGTGGTAGGAGTTTGCCGGTCCGGTTAGCCTATTTTGGCTGGGTGCCATACGAGAACGTCCTGCCTTCGCGCAAAATGCAGGAGCGGCCGCGAAGTCAAGGCGACCCCCAATGAAGCCGTCATCGAGTTACACGCAAATTCCACTTCAGCGCGCTGCAGGGGCCACGGCGAATGATGAATCTCCCCGCGAATGAGCCGGCCGCGCCCATCGGTCGTGTACAAGCAATAACGCTCGGTCAAATAATGCTCCAGCGTCCCGTGCTGCGGGCGAAGAACTTCGCTAACGGGGCGATACCGGCCTTCGAGCACTGCGATCGGCGCTCCGCGATGCGTCCTCTCGCTCTGGTAATGAATCCAGCCGTCCCGTTCTGCGCAGCCCATTCGTGCTCGAAAGTACGGCAAGTGAAACCACGCCCGCGCGATGGCCACGGCCATTGAGTTACTCGCATCCAGACTGAAAAACCACACTCCAGGCTTGCCGCCAAACGTCACATAGGTACGGACATTCAATTCAGGAAACGCCGACAGCCATGGAAGCGGGGGCGTTCCGCGCAACCGGACACCAGTCATACGAAACGGAACGACCGCGAGCCAGGCCTGCCCCTCAAACGTGTCGATTTGCAACTGCGAAGGAAGAAGCGGCCGCATCGTTGCGGCGTTGACGGGCCAATGTGCAAAGAGCAAGTCGTGCCAGCTCTGCGCCATCACCCATGTTCCCGCTGGCAATGGCCAGGGCCGGTGTGCCGCTTCTTGCAGGACCGAACTCATTCTGAGTTGCAAGACCTTCTCGACAAGCCCATTCTCTGAATATACCCTTCCACTAGGCCCAAGAATCGAACTTCTGTTAATTCAAAGGGAACGAAAGAACCAAAAGGAGAGAAATCATGCAGCGCAAAGCATCCGCGGTTTGGCAGGGCGGCTTGAAAGATGGCAAGGGCTCGATTTCGACGGACAGTGGCGTCCTGAAGCAGACGCAATACTCCTACAGCACGCGCTTTGAAAACGGCATTGGAACCAATCCCGAGGAGTTACTCGCCGCGGCGCATGCCGGCTGATCGCCGCGGCGCATGCCGGCTGATTTACGATGGCTCTTTCCGCCCAGTTGGGCGGCGCGGGCATGACTGCCACCAGGCTTGAGACGACGGCGACAATTTCGCTCGAAAAGGTCGGGGATAGCTTCGCCATCACGAAAAGCCATCTGGACCTCGTCGCGAAAATTCCCGGCGCGGACAAAGCCAAATTTGACACGGCCGTAAAGGCCGCCGAAACCGGCTGTCCCGTCTCGAAGCTGTTCAAAGCGGAAATTAGCGTCAGCGCGCGTCTGGAATCATAGAAAACCACGCGTTTTCAAGGGGAATTCTCATTCAGAAGGCCAAGCAGGTACAATGCCCCACATGATTCCAGCTCCGGGAGCGTTCGCCGCGGGTGTCGCGATCTTTCTGATCGTGCTGTGGGATGCGTTCGAGGCCATCATTCTCCCGCGCCGCGTCACGCGAAAGTTTCGCCTCGCTCGCCTTTTTTACCGCTCCACCTGGACCGTGTGGAAATTCGTGATGTGCTTCATCCCCAAGCCCAAGACGCGAGAAGCCATGCTGGGTTTCTATGGCCCGCTCTCGCTCCTCGTTCTCGTCGGTGTCTGGGCCGTTGGCCTGGTGCTGGGCTTTGGCCTGATGCAGTATGGCGCCGGGTCCGCCGTAGTAACAACCGGCAACCAGGGAAGTTTCCTGACCGATATCTACCTTAGCGGCACGACTTTTTTCACCCTCGGTCTCGGCGACGTCATTCCCCGCTCTGGTTTGGCTCGCGCCTTGGTCGTCACCGAAGCAGGTTTTGGCTTCGGATTTCTCGCCGCCGTCATCGGCTATCTGCCATTCATCTACGGCTCGTTTTCCAAGCGCGAGGTGAATATCTCTCTCCTCGATTCCCGTGCCGGCACGCCCCCCACCGCCGGCGAGCTGCTTCGCCGTCACAGTTATGCCAACGGATTGGAGGCGCTCAGGCTTCTCCTCAAGGAGTGGGAGTTTTGGTGCGCCGAGCTGATGGAGAGCCATCTCTCGTATCCCGTGCTCGCTTATTTTCGTTCGCAGCACGACAACCAATCGTGGATCGCTTCGCTCACCGCCATTCTGGATACTTGCGCGATCGTCATGGTCGGTATCGAAGGCGCTTGTGAAAAGCAGGCCGAGCTTACTTTCGCCATCGCGCGTCATGCGGTCGTCGATCTTTCGCAAGTCTTCGGCACGGCGCCCCATCCGCTGCCGCACGATCGCGTGCCTTTACAAGATCTGCGCCGGATCCGCGACACGCTCGCCCAGCACGGGATGAAACTTCGTGACGGGGAAGAAGCTGACGTCAAACTAGCCGAGTTTCGCAGGATGTATGAGCCTTACATCTATGCGCTGGCCAATTATCTGAATCAGACGCTACCACCCTGGATTCCGCAGAAAAAAGGCAAGGACAATTGGCAAACCACGGCTTGGGCGCGGTCCGCAGGGCTTGAGGACAAGACTGTCGCCACCGTCGCGGTCGATGACCATTTCTAGTTTTCCTTAACTGCGGCACATTGACACCATTCCTTTGCGTTCACTGATTCTTCCGCTGGAGTGAAACAATGAAAGCGATTCTCGTTCACAAATTCGGCGGCCCAGAAGTCCTGAAGCTCGAGGAAGTCCCCACGCCAAAACTCGCCGCCGGACAAGTTCTCGTCCGCGTCCACGCCGCCGGCGTGAATCCTTACGACACCTACATGCGTGCGGGAACGTACGCAATCAAACCGCCGCTTCCCTACACGCCGGGTTCGGACGCCGCCGGAGTGATCGAAGCGGTCGGAGATAGCGTCAAGAAAGCGAAGCCGGGCGATCGCGTCTACACCGCGAAAACCCTTACCGGCGCCTACGCGCAATATGCTCTCGCGCTCGAAGAGCAAGTGCATTCGCTGCCCGATAAAATTAGTTTTTCGCAAGGTGCGAGCGTCTGGGTTCCTTACGGAACCGCCTATCATGCGCTTCATCACTCCGCGCAGGCACATTCTGCTGAGACTGTCCTGGTGCATGGCGCGAGCGGCGGAGTCGGCACCGCGGCGGTACAGATGGCGCGTGCGATGGGCCTCACCGTTTTTGGCACCGCCGGAACACAAAAAGGCGCTGATCTCGTCAAGCGCGAAGGTGCGCACCAGGTTTTTGACCACAGCAAGGCCGGCTATCTGGAAGAAATTATGAAAGCCACGGGCGGCCGTGGCTTCGACATCATCCTCGAAATGCTCGCCAACGTGAATCTTTCGGCAGACTTGAAACTTCTCGCCACGAATGGCCGCGTGATCATCATCGGCAACCGCGGCGACATCACCATCAACCCGCGTGACTTGATGTCGCGTCGGGCCTCTGCCCGCGGCTTCACGCTCTGGGCCGTTACCCCCGCGGAAGAAGCGCAAATCCACGCCGGATTGATAGCCGGCCTGGAAAACGGCACTCTGCGCCCGGTCGTCGGCAAGGAACTGCCGCTCGCCGAAGCCGCCCGCGCGCACAAAGAAGTCCTCGAGCCCGGTGCCGCCGGCAAGATCGTTCTTGTTCCTTAGTGTAGTATTCCAACCTGCCGCACTCAGCAAAGCAACGCTGCCGCGGACCAAATTGTTCCATCTTCATCCGGGCCGACAACATGCCGTATAATTATAATTCTCGAAATACGGACGCGGAGCAATCTTGGCAGGCGGCGGAATCACTCTCATCGTGAACACAGCCCTCTCACTCTCGGTGGGTCTCGCGGCGCAGAACTCCATCGGCCATTATTGGCACAGGATCACCGACAAAACTTTTGCCGGCATGTACCACGCCAATGCCTTCGACCTGGCGATGATGATTCCCTACTTCATCGTTCTTTTTGTCCTTGCCGTTTACGGCCTCCACCGCTATTGGCTGGTCTATGACTATTTCGCATATTCGAAAAATGTTCCTCCAGCTCCGCCGCCGGTTGCAACCTGGCCCCGCGTCACCGTGCAATTGCCCATTTTCAACGAGCGCTACGTCATCGAGCGCCTCGTCGAAGCCGTATCCCGCTTTGACTACCCATCCGAGTTACTCGACGTGCAAGTCCTCGACGACTCCACGGATGAAACCTGTGAAGTCGCTCGCGCTTGCGTCGAACGTCACGCCGCGCAGGGCATGCCCATCGTTTACATTCATCGCGCGAATCGTGAAGGTTACAAAGCCGGCGCCCTCGAAAATGGCCTGAAAACCTCCAAGGGCGAATTCGTCGCCATCTTCGACGCCGACTTTCTCCCTGAGCCCGATTTTCTTCGCCGCACTATTCCCTATTTCATGAATCCCGATGGCGGCGAGAAAATCGGCATGGTGCAGACCCGTTGGACCTATCTCAATACCGACTATTCGCTCCTGACCAACGTCGAAACGATCCTTCTCGATGGCCATTTCGTCGTCGAGCACGGTGCTCGCTCCCGCCGCGGCACTTTTTTTAACTTCAACGGCACCGCCGGCGTGTGGCGCCGCAAAGCCATTGACGATGCCGGCGGCTGGGAGCACGACACGCTCACCGAAGACACCGATCTTTCCTATCGTTCGCAGCTCAAAGGGTGGAAGTTTCTCTACCTCCCGCAAATCGAGTGCGCTTCCGAGTTGCCCGTGGACATGAACGGCTTCAAAGCCCAGCAAGCCCGTTGGGCCAAAGGCCTCATGCAAACCGCGAAAAAAATTCTTCCCAAAGTTTGGAAATCAGATGCGCCGTGGCACGTCAAAGCCGAGGCTTTCTTTCACTTGACCGCTAATATCAGCTATCCGTTGATGGTTCTGCTTTCCACCATGTTGCTGCCGGTCATGATCGTGCGCTTCCAGCAGGGCTGGTTCCAGATGTTGCTCATCGACCTGCCCTTGTTCTTGGCTTCCACTTGTTCCATCTCCAGCTTCTATCTGGTCGCCCAGAGGGAGCTTCGCCCGAAGTCCTGGCAGCGCACTTTTCTCTATTTGCCCTTCGTCATGGCCACCGGCATCGGCATCTCCGTGCGCAACGCACAGGCGGTCATGGAAGCGATCGTCGGAAAGAAAAGCGAGTTCGCCCGCACGCCAAAATTTAGTATCGAAGGTAAGCAGGGAACGTTCGCGAAGAAGTCCTACAGGAACAAAGCCGGCTGGATACCTTACGCGGAAGTTCTTCTCGGTGTTTATTTCTCATTGACGGTGGTCTACGCCATCCTCAACGAAAATTACGCCACCGTCCCGTTCCTGCTGCTTTTTGTCTGGGGCTACCTCTACACGGGGTGCATGTCTCTCGGTCAAACGTATTTCGCGCGCCTCCGCTTCGGCGTCAACGCCCCCGAAATGCGCCCCGCCACGTCCGGCGCCCCCGGCTTCTAGTTGAATTATGCCGTCGCCCTTTTTGCCACAGAGGGCTGCCGCCCGGTGGTTCGCTAGAAAACTACCCGAATCCGACTGGCCCAGTACGGCGCGTGACGCTTTGGAGGCCGGATTCGACGGAACCGCCCTGCGCCGTCTTGCCGCTCTCGAGAAGGCGAATCATTGGGATGTAGTCAATTACATTGAGCCAGCCTTAGGCGAGATGGGCGCTCAGAGCATGTCCCTTGAGGAAGCTCTTCTTTGGACCGCCAAGGACATTTGCCGTGACATTGTCGAAGGCTTGCGTGACCCATTTGACGGTGCAACAGAAATTTGGCGGGATATGCTTCGTCTTTCGTGCTTCCCGAATGAGTTGAGGGCAATTTTCGATGACATCGAAATGGACGGCACGGGCTACTTTAAGGGTGGCAAGCCGGAGGCCCGTGCAAGAATCCTCTCGCACGCGCGCGTACTCCTTTCCATAGAAGATGCCCCAAATCAAAAAACACCCGATGAATCGCCATCTCAATTTTTTAAGAACTCCGGTCAGTGGATTCATGCCATTGCTGCCGGCCCCAAGGACGGCCCTGTGGTCCTTCTTCTGCACGGCTTTCCGGAATTCTGGTATGGCTGGCGCCGCCAAATCGAGCCGCTCGTGGCCGCCGGCTTTCGCGTCGTCGTTCCGGACCAGCGCGGCTACAATCTGAGCAGCAAACCCTCCGGCGTGGCAGCCTACGCTCTGACTGAGCTCATCTCCGACGTCATCGCCATCGCCGATCAACTCGGCCAGGAGAAAATCTTTCTCGTCGGACACGATTGGGGCGCCGCCGTTGCCTGGAGCGCCGCGCTCCTGCATCCGCAACGCATCTCCAAGCTCGTCGTCCTCAACGTCCCTCATCCCTCGGTCATGCGAAAATTCCTTAGCACGCGTCCGCGTCAACTCCTACGCAGTTGGTATATGTTTTTCTTTCAACTTCCTTGGCTGCCCGAAGCCGTCTTCTCCGCATTCAACTTCCGCGTCGGCGTGCGTGCACTTCTGCGCTCCAGTCGCCCGGGCACTTTCTCTTCAGAAGAACTCGCCCAATATTGCGGAGCATGGTCTCAGCCCCGCGCCCTCACCGGCATGATCAACTGGTATCGCGCCCTCTTCCGCACGCGCGTCAAATTTCCAGACAAAACCGTCCGCGTCCCCACACGCATCCTCTGGGGCGAGCGTGACGCCTTCCTCCTGGCGGAAATGGCTCACGAAAGCCTGCGCTATTGCACGAACGCGGAGCTCTTCACTTTCGCCAACGCCACACATTGGCTGCAGCACGAAGAACCTGCTCGCGTCTCTGAATTGTTGATTGATTTCTTCCGAAGCTGATCGCGGTTCCGTTAGTCATCCCGCGGGCGCAATCGTTCATCCCACTCAAACTGAAGGAAGACAATCTCCGGGCTGGATCCCAGCCGCAGCGGCGGTCCCCAGGTTCCAGCGCCGCTGCTGGTATAGATGAGCATCTTTCCAATCCGGCTGAGACCGTACACGAACTGGCGGTAAATCCTCCGCGCCATCCATGTCCACGGATAAAACTGCCCTACATGCGTGTGTCCCGAAACCTGCAGCGAGATTCCTTCCCTCTCCGCGATGTGCGGCCGGTCCGGTGCATGCGTCAGCAGGATGCTGGCGCGATTCCGGTCTACGCCGATCTGCTGCAGAACGTTCTGAAAGTGTTCGTCCTCGGAGGCGTGATTGTAAGGGACGCCCACGATTTGTAGTTGATCCGCTTCCACTTTTTCGTTGTGCAGCACGCGCACTCCCGCGCTGCTGACCGCTCGCAGGTATCTCGAATCGTCGCCGAACTGTTCGTGGTTGCCTGCAACGAAATACGTGCCGTGCGGCGCGTGGAGATCGCGCAAAGGTTCCGCGGCCTTCGCCGCATCGATGGCCGTCCCATCGTACAAATCGCCGGCCAGGAACACGGCGTCAGGATTCTCTTTCATCACTTTCGCAACGATCCGCCGCAAGAAGCTGCCATTGCGAACGTGCCCCAGATGCAAGTCGCTGACCAGCGCCGCTGTCCGTCCTCGCCACGTTTCCGGCAAATTCTCGAGCCGCACCGTGATTCGCCGGATGCGCGTCCACCCGGCATTCAGCACGCCGGCAACTCCGCTCAAAACTGCGGCCACGTACAAGACCTCCACGATCACATGGAAATTCAGATCCACACCAGCAAGCCGCGTCACGCCAAAGACTACCCACGACGCTCCGGCCGCAAAAAACAGGAAGCTGACAATTCCCAGCCACACGGCAGCAATTCGATAAAGCGTTCTTACAGCGCGATTTGTAAATCGAAACGCCAGCAGCGATGCAGACAAAAAGCTCAGCGACAACAAACCAACCGTAACCTGGAACCAGGTGGCGGCGATCTGTTTCCCTGGCGCCGCAAACATCCACGTCTTGTAAATGAAAAAATGCGTCAAGAACAAAATAACCTGGACAACACTGGCAAACGCGATGAGCCCTCGTATTCGCATACATAATTAGATTCCCCGAGTTGCCAAAACGGTATCTCTTTGCTTCCGGGCTTGAGCCGTTCATGCCACGGCAAACTAAGCGCAGGCCGATGGCAGGTCCTCAGGCGGGGGATGCCGCGGGGGGCCGCACCCTTCGCTTTTTAGCGCGTTTTTTGCGTTCCGGATGTTTTTGCGGAGGGTGCGGAGGTCGACTTTGCCTTCTTTACCGCTCGGCTCGCATCCACCACAACCATTCAACCAGCCCCAGCGACCGTTCAACCCTCATTTTCGACCGTTCAATGGATAATACTTAACCCTTCGATACTGGTGTGCTATACTCCTCTGTTTATATAGAATTCGATCCTCGCCCGTTCTTCCCTGCGAAACCTCAGCGTTCCGACGCCGTCTCGGTTGTCTCCTTGTTCCACTACCCGACTATCCCCCTGCCTCCCGGTTCTCTTGTCCCCTCGCCCCGTCTCCCTTCTTCGCCAGTCCATTTTGCACAATTTTGGGGCAGTGTAAGTCCCTTAGCTACAACACTTATGGATCCCCTCGCAAGTGCAAACAAAAGACTTGCGCTATGGCTAACTCGTTTAGATGCAACACTTACAAGAAACATAGGGGGAAGGGTGCATTTCTTGCTTCCTCAAATTTTCTACGCGTCTCTTGCCACGAGACTCAAGTTCTTTCCTTTCATATTCTTGCGCACTCTCTTGCGCATTTTTGCAACCTGGCAAAACTCAACTCCTTTCTTCTCAAGCGATTCCGCACTCTTTCTTCTCAAGCGATTCCGCACTCTTTGCCAAAAACCACCCGGGGTGGGGTGTTGTCGTCAACCAAAACCAAACAATTTCGGCCACCCGGCTCTTTCAGTTACAATCGCCCGGCCCTGTGTGGCACGCCGCAACCCACATGCCCTGTGGGCGCAAGAACGAAAGGTTGGTTCCGAGGTGCGTGAATGAGTGGTGGTCTGTGGCCGGCGGGTTCCGGTTGTCTGTCGAATTCAGCAGCGCGATCTTTCTGGGGATTTCTCTGCCTGGTTTGCTTCGCCGCCGGCGCACAAGCGCAGGAACGCCGCGAGCGCGAACCCAATAGCGTTTACGCAGAACGCCGCGCCAAACTGGCGGCACAGGTCGACGGGCCGATCATTCTTTGGGGTTTTACAGGCCGCGAGGAAATTTCAGAGGCCTATGTCTTTGCCCAAGAAGAGAATTTCTACTATCTCAACGGCCACAACGAAGAAGGCGCCGGACTTTTGCTGCTCCCCTTTGCAAAAGGCGGCAACGCGGCGAGCGGACCGCGCGAAATCTTATTTCTTCCCGCAAAAAATCCGCAAAAGGAAAAATGGAATGGCGTCCGCATGTCTCCGTCGGATCCCGGCATCGAAGCGCGCACTGGATTTGCTGCCGTAAAACAGTTCGACACCGACTTTCGCTCCACGATCGAGAATCTTGCAAAAACGTTTTCGACTCTCTACACGATTCTTCCTTATCAAAAGGAACTCGGCGGTTATCCCCACGAAAAAGCCGTTGTCGACTGGCTGCAGCTCGCCGCCCCGCAGACCAAGCTGAAAGACATTCGCGCGCAAATCGGCGCCATGCGCCAGATCAAATCTCCGGGCGAACTCGCGTTCCTGAAAGAAGCGATTGACTTGACGCTGGACTCCCACCTGGAAGCGATGAAGTTGATGCACCCCGGGCTTTACGAATACCAGGTGGCCGCAAGAATGGTCGAAGTCCATGCGTGGGGCGGCTCGGAAGCGGAAGGTTACGCACCGATTGTTGGCGCCGGTCCGAATTCCACCGTGCTCCACTATGACAAGCTCTCGCGCAAAATCGAAGACGGTGACATCGTCGTCATGGACGTTGGCGCGCAATATTCCGGCTACTCCGCGGACATCACGCGCACCATTCCCGCCAAGGGCAAGATCACGCCGCGCCAGCGCGAAATCTACAAAATTGTTCTCGGCGCGCAAAACGCCGCCCTCGCTGCGCTCAAACCTGGCATGGACTTCTGCAGTAAGGGCGACAAAAACGTCCACAAGATTGCCTACAACTACATCAATTCCCATGGAAAAGATCTCAACGGCAAGTCCCTCGGCCCGTATTTCATTCACGGCCTGGGACATCACATCGGCCTGAACGTCCACGACGCCGGCGACCACTGCGCCCCTTTCCAGCCTGGCATGGTCATCACCATGGAACCCGGTATCTACATTCCTGAAGAGAATCTCGGCGTGCGCATTGAAGACGATGTCCTCATCACCGAATCCGGCCACAAGCTGCTCAGCGAACGCCT